>WNFE01006331.1_pt1 | contig 17817 bp, 20 predicted proteins | sample 5400451 | NCBI WGS metagenome assembly WNFE01 (sample SAMN13153344, study PRJNA577476) | soil metagenome | isolation source: 200 cm saprolite under Douglas fir tree site 2 hole 2 | place: USA:California | collected 2015-04-18
GCTTCCGTCGGGTTTTTCCGGTTGCATCCAGCCGCCGCGACAGTTCGGACAACTGTTGGGGAATATCCTGGCGCAACACCGGCAAGTAGAGCAACGCCAGCTTCTCGCCGATCTTGGCCTGGATGTCCCGGCTGAGCCGAGCGCCCTTATTCGATGTTGCGTTCATGGCTGCACAAGCTCGCCACCCGTGGCATCAGCGAGGCGCGGCTTTGCCGTTGCTGCTGAAGAATCGCGTGGACGGAAGACAGCCCTGGCCCGGTGCTCGGTACGTGAACCGGGGCTCTGCCGTTCGCCAGGACTGGACTTGGAAATACGAACTGGCGCTGAACAACGTCGCAGCCGGCGGCTAGGTTCCGGCCGGGCGGCGCGGGGGGCAAATCTCGCCGGCCATCGGCAACCGAATCAACCGAATATTGCGCCGTGCGCGCAGGATCAGGCGACCTGCTTGCGCCGGCTGGTGGACAGCCAGGCGTCCTGCCGGGTCCAGACGTGCTCCCGGCCGCAGACCGAGCATTGCGTGCGGCTGAGCACGTCCGGCAATTTCGCAAAGCTCGCCTCGTCCGTCTCGATGCCGGTGTAAATCTCTCGACGGGTCTCGGGACAAGCAATCATCACGGAAGCCATCGCGACCCTCGTGCTTTGGTCTTTTTGACCTGCACCGGGTCGTAGAGGGGGAAATGGTCATTCGTGAGACAGTTGGGCTCACATGTCGGTGAAGATGAGTTGCACAGGCTGCCGGACAAGCATCGTTCAAACCCGCTCGCCCCGGCGAACAATCATTCCAAGGAAACCGGCCGCCTTAGATGCGCGCACTCCGATTTTGCCTTCGGCGCGGCCGAATGCCGCAGCCGGCGCTTATGCTCGAGCGGACGGTTCGATCGCGAATCAGCCTAGCGGCACCGCCGAGTGCCGGCGGCACCGCTCGAGGTCTACCGCTACGGCGTCAGTCGCAGCGGCGGCTATGACGGACGATCACCTCGCCGTCCCGGTGCTCGCGCACGGTCACGTCGCGGCAGCCGCCCCGATCCCAGCCGTAACCGTGGTGGCGTCGCCATCGCCAATCGTCATCGCGATCGCGGTCCCGGCAGCCTGGCCCGACGCACAATTGCGCGCCGGTCAGCACGATCGAACCATCCGGGCCGGCCGGTGATCCGGCGAGTGCCGGAAAGCTCACGAGCGAGATCGCCGCGGCGAAAATCCAAGCGAAGATCTTCATTCTTGCCTCCTTGGTTGATCCGACGTTCAACCGACAACGGGAGGAATCGGTTCCCCGAACTTTGCGGCGGCGATGTCCGGCATTTCCGGGGTTGCGCCCTCGGGGCCCGCCGCAAATCTGCCATGTTGCCATTGCCAAGGACTGCGGGCCGTCGGCACCCTTTGAAACCATGTTGTCAAACACGCTGGAAATCATATCGGCGTTCACGCCCCCGGATTCCTGGCTCGCAGCGGGCTCCTACAGCGGCAGTGATCTGCTGCTTGTTTGGCTCGGGTCGATCGATCGGCTATGCGGTCAATTCGCAATCGCGCTGCAACATGCCGAGCACGAGCATCTTTTCTTGCTCGCCGCCTTGGTTGGTACGCTCACCCTGGTGTTTCCCACGCATCGTTGACGCCTGCTTGCCTTCGCATTGCTCCGGGGCCGGCGCGTGAGCGCGTGCCGCAGCGCAATCGTGAGACGATCGATCCACCGGCGCCGTTTCCGGGCCGGAACCTTCCTGAGCCTGTCGCATTAGCCTGCGGTAAGGTGGCAGCCTCTGATGCCAATCGGTCAAACGGCGTCATGCGGTCCCCGTCAGCCTGTGCACGACGGCCTTCCGCCTGACCAGCGGCTCTCCAGAGTGCCGAAGCGCTGAGAAAGAGGGGCCGGGCCTACGGGTGCCGGCCCTTTATCCAAACGGGCGAGAGAAGCCGAATTCGTCATGACAGGGGCAGCGGCAATCGCGGCCCCGACGGCGAAACCGCAGATCGGTTAACCCAACCTATGATCCCGGCTTGCGCCGATCCTGATTGAATCCTGTCATTGCTGCCGATACGCTCGCCGTCGAGGCGTGGCTGATCCGGCGGGATTGGAAACAGGATCGGTTCAAGAAATGGGTGAGCCGAGCGACGAGCATCGCTGGCACGAGGCGCTCGAGCGGCTGGGGCCCGAAATCGCGCGCGCCAAGCCCGAGCCCGAGAACGCCTCGAGCGGCATTCCGACGCCTGCGGCCGGCGACGCGGTTCCGCCGCCGGAACCTGTGGTCGACGCATTGGTGCACATCGAGGATCCCACCGGCGAAGCCGAGAGCTCGAGACTGCAGTCGCTCCGATATTGGGCTGCGGTGGCCGGCGTCGCCGGCGTGATCGCCGCGCTCACCGGCCTGCTCGCGCTGCTGCCGATGTCGATGCGCTGATCCGGCTTCCCGATCACGCAACGGTCGCGGCATGAGCCGCAGAGGACAGCGTCAATCTCGACGGAAGCTTTGGACGATGCGCTGGATCGAGCCGATTTCCTTCAGCCGAGGAATCGATGATATTTTTTCCTGGAGATGAAACATCGCCGCGCCCTGGAGCAATAGCACGCTCGCAAGCCCAACAGCCGCGATCGCGCTGCCGGCAAGCCGGGTGCGGCGGCCCCATTTCGAATCCCGTCCCCAGATCACGTCTGCGATCGCGCGCACCGCAACGGCGCACAGCAATGCGGCAGCGGCCGCAATTCCGATGCGGAGCCAAAGCTCCGGGACTTCTTGCTCAATCAAAGCCGCGTCGACCGTCCAGGCTGCGGCTGCGGCGCCGGCCACACCGAGGATGAGGCCGAGGCTACCGAACCGCCGCAATCGTTCCGCGGCATGAACGCCCAGATAGCGCCAGAGCCATTTGCGCACGATGAACATCGAAGCCGTGACGGTGAGGCCGCTCAGGGCCATCGCGGTTCCGGCCAGCACCATGGTCTTCGAGGCCGCGACCAGTGGCCCCATGGTGCAAGGCTCGCCCTGAACGGCGTCCCAGAGGACGCCCGCGGCGGCTGTCAGGAATCGGTGCAACGGCTCCTCCCGTTTCGCCGGGCCTATCCTACCGGGGCCATTCGCCTTGCGCTGTTACAATTCTGCAACGGTCGGAGAAAATCCGACCCACTGTCCACAGGCCGGATGCCGGGGCGCCACACCGACACCGAAACCCCACATTTGCGTCGCTCCTGCCGGCCAATTCCTTGGCCGTGAGATGGTGATATCCTGCGCACGCCAATCGGAGGGTAAAGCAGGGATATGGGCGAGCAATCCCCGAGCCTACAGGTGCCGGAAGCCGAGGGGGACGCATTGCCGGCTCCCGACATCGGGCGGCCCTGGCTCTCCGGCGATTGGGCCAAGTGGCTCACTGCCGCCGTCCTGTTGTTCGTCGTGGCCGGCGGCTATTGGGCTTTTTCGCAGAACCATCGGGCCAAGCTGGAACAGGCGCGTGCGCTCGCCGAGACCAAGCGGCAGATGTCCGAGGGCGAAGCGAAAGCAGGTGCCGGGCAGCGCGCGGCCGAGCGCGCCGAGCCGGTCCCCAAGCGGACCGAGCCGGGGGTGCAGGCCGCGGCCGTGCCGAGCGAGCCGCCGCGCCCGCTCGCCAATGCGCCGTCCGCGGCGGGCGCCGCCCCCGACGGGGTGTACGCGGGACCGATCTGCTACGGCCCGGCCGCGGCCGATCCGCCGCGCTGCTTTCGGGCGCAGGCCACGATCAGCCGGGGCAGGATCGCCGGCCAATGGCCCGGCCGCGATCCGGGCGTGACCATGTTCATGGCGGGCGAGGTCTCCGCCTCGGGCGAAGCGAAAATCCGCATGCACGCCGAGAAGCCCGACGGCACCCGCACCGTGGCGGTCGATCTGGCGGGGAAGCTCAAGGACGGCCGGCTCGACGCCACCGGCAGTTTCCGCAACGGCCGCACCGCCACGCTCAACTGGCGCAAGAGCGTGACAGGGTCGCGCTGAGGGATCGTCGTTACCATGCTGGCTCCAGCTCTGCAGGCACCGTGCAACCCATGCTAGGTTGAGCAAACGCCGATCCGACGGGAGTCAAACAATGCTGCGGTACGCTTGTGTGCTCGGGGTATTGGCAACGTCGCTGGCGAACACCCCGGTTTTCGCGATCACCAAACAGCAGAAGCTGGAGACCTGCACGTTCGGGGCCGACGATCAGAAGCTGACCGGCCAGGCGCGCAAGACATTCATGACGAGGTGCATGGCGAACGAGGACCGGCCTGCCGCGCCGACCGCTCCGCAGCAGCCGAAATGAAGCTCGATCATTGCCCGGGGGGCCGAGCCGCGGATGGCACGGCCACAAACGCATTGTGGCGCGGCATGGACCAATCTGCGGCACGATCGTCCCATTCGCTTCGCCCGATCACCGCACTCCGGCCCACCTCGCGCCACGATAGGCCGAAACTATCCGCGCCATGTGGCGGTGCGTACGTTGTCGCCAATGGCTGATCGCTCGGTGCATCGGCTTCGGTCTTGCCGCGCTCTATGCGGCATGCATGCCGATATTGGCAGAGGCGCAGCCCGCGGGCCCGGCGTCGTCCATCGTCGTGCAGGGCAACCGCCGCGTGGAAAGCGAGACCGTCCGCTCTTATTTCCATTTTGAGCCGGGCGGGCATCTCCATCCGGCTGCGATCGATGCCGGCCTGAAAGCGCTCTATGCCACCGGACTGTTCCAGGACATCAAGCTCGAGCAGAACGGCAGCCGCCTTTTGATCCTCGTCGTCGAGGCGCCGGTGATCAACCGCGTGGCATTCGAAGGCAACCGGCACGTCAAGGACGAGCAGCTCACCGGCGAAGTGCAATCGAAGCCGCGCGGCCCGCTGTCCCGCCCGGTCTTGCAGGCCGACGTGGAGCGGATCATCGATGTCTATCGTCGTGCCGGCCGCTACGACGTGCGCGCCGAGCCGAAGCTCATCGAGCTCCCGAACAATCGGGTCGACCTGGTGTTCGAGATCGTCGAGGGGCAAAAGACCACGGTGCGGCAGATTCGCTTCGTCGGCAATCGCGCCTTCGGCAAGTCGCAGCTCAAGAACGTCATCAAGACGAGCGAGAGCAATCTTCTCAGCTTCCTCAAGAGCAGCGACGTTTACGATCCGGACCGCGTTGAGGCCGACCGCGACCTGTTGCGCCGATTTTATCTGAGCATGGGCTATGCCGACGTTCAGATCGTGGGCGCCGCCGCCGAATATGATCCGGCCCGGAAGGGGTTCGTGATCACGTTCACGATCGACGAGGGCGATCTATACCGCTTCGGCACCTTGGACATCGTTTCGAACGTCAAGGAGGTGAGTGCCGATACGCTGCGAGCGATGTTGATCGCCAAAGCCGGCGGGCTCTACAACGCCGAAGCCATCGAGAAGACCGGCGAGAACATGACGATCAGCCTGTCCAAGCGCGGCTATCCGTTTGCGCAAGTCCGCCCGCGCGGCGATCGCGACCGCGCCAGGCGTGTCGTCGCCGTGACCTTCGTGGTCGACGAGGGATCGCGGGCCTACATCGAGCGCATCAACATTCATGGCAATACCCGGACGCGCGACTACGTGATCCGCCGCGAGTTCGAGATCGGGGAAGGCGACGCCTACAACAAGCTGCTGCTCGACCGCGCGGAGCGGCGACTGAGGAACCTCGGTTACTTCAAGAGCGTGAAGATCACCACGGAGCCCGGGTCGGCGCCGGACCGCGTCGTGGTCAACGTCGCGGTCGAGGACCAGCAGACCGGCGACTTTACCGTTTCGGGCGGCTACTCGACCGCGCAGGGCTGGCTCGCGGAGGTCAGCGTCGGCGAGCGCAATCTGTTCGGCGGCGGCGCGGCCGCCAAGGCCAGCGTGACCTACGGCCAATACTCTCGCGGATTCTCGCTTGCGTATTCCGAACCGTATTTTCTCGGCTACGGCGTCGCTCCGGGGATCGAGATTTTCGCCCGGCAGAATCTGCAGAGCCCGTATCAGTCCTACGGGACCGAGACCTACGGCGCCACGGTTCGCTTGGGCGTGCCGATCGACGAAAATTGGAGCGCGCAATTGCGCTACAGCATCTTCCGCCAGCAGATCACCGTCGCTTCGACGCTGATGAGCTGCAATCTCGACGTTTCGACCGGCGGCCCGGCGAATTTCCCCGGCTGCGAAACGGGCGGCCAGGCATCCGGGGCGATCAAGCAGGCGGCGCTTGCCGGGCCGCAATGGGTGTCGCAGCCGGGCTATTCGCTGACCTACAGCACGCTCGACAACAACCGCAATCCCACCAGCGGCGTATACGCCAAGTTCAACCAGGACATCGCCGGGCTCGGGGGCGACGAGAATTTCATCAAGACGACCACGGACGCGCACTATTACTACAATGTGTTCGGCGACGTCGTCGCGGTGGGCCGCGTCCAGGCCGGCAACGTGATGGGCTTCGGCGGCCAGAGCGTGCCGATCTTCCAGGCATTCTTCGGCGGACCGTGGCTGGTGCGCGGATTTGCCCCCAACGGCTTCGGCCCCCGGGATCTCACCGCGGGAACCAGCAACGACAACGTCGGCGGCTCGAGTTTCGCGGGCGCGACCGCCGAGCTGCAATCGCCGGTCCCCGGCATTCCCAAGGATGCGGGCCTCAAGGCCGCGGTGTTCGTCGACGCCGGCAACGTGTGGAGCTACCAGGGACCGACGACCTTTGCGCCGCCGGTTTTTCCGAGCAGCCTATGCGGCCAAAGCGGCAACCCGAGCAACTGCAACGGGCCGGCGGATTCCACGAAACCGCGCGTCGCCGCCGGCGCCGGCCTGATCTGGGATTCGCCGTTCGGAGCGCTGCGCGTCGATTACGCGGTGCCGCTGGTCAAGCAGAGCTACGACGTGACCCAGCGCTTCCGCTTCAGCGCCGGCCCGGGGTTTTGAGGATTTTGTCTGGCTCCCTAGGGAACAGTGAGACGGCTTTGACGCGGAAGCTCACCGCTCCCAGGCAGTCTCCTGCCCTTGCTTGGGCTAAGCCACCATCTCATTCGATCGCCCGCTCGGGAATATCGCCGGTTCGGGCGCGTCGTTCCGGTAGCCGCCCGCGCCTTGGGGGTTGTTCCAAGGAAACCAGAAAGGCGCTATTATTCACGCCAGTTTCGGGGGGCCATCCGGGAATTGTCGGCCAAGGAGGCCTGCCATGTCGATGAACCAGCCCGACATCGAGCAACTTCAGCGCGCGGTGGCGACATCGCTGCACGAGCATTGGGTGCTCTTTCTGATCGAGGGGATCATTCTCGTCATCCTCGGTCTGGCCGCCATCGTTATTCCGCCGATCGCGACGCTCGCGGTGGAAATCCTGTTTGGCTGGCTGTTTCTCATCAGCGGAATCGCCGGCCTGATCACCACCTTCTGGACGCGCCAGGCGCCGGGTTTCTGGTGGTCGCTCGTCTCGGCGATCCTCGGAATTGCGGCCGGTGTCGTGCTGCTGTTGTGGCCATTGAGCGGCATCCTCTCGCTTACCTTGGTTCTCATCGTGTTTTTCGGGATCGAAGGCGTTGCCTCGATCATGTTCGCGCTCGAGCACAAGCGCGAGCTGTCGGGGCGATGGGGCTGGATGCTGGCGAGCGGCATCATCGACCTGATTTTGGCCGCTATCATTTTGGCAGGCCTGCCCGCGACCGCAGCCTGGGCGATCGGGCTGCTGGTCGGCATCAATATGGTGTTCGGCGGCTCGGCGCTGATCGCGATGGCGCTGCATGCCCGCGAGATCGATCCGCGTTCGGCTGCTGCTCCGGCGCATTGAGCGGGGCGTTGCCCGCGGTGTGCGGTCGCCGGGCTGAGCTACCAGGGACCGACGATGTTTGCGCCGCCGATTTTCCGGGCAGCCTGTGCGGCCAAGGCGGCAACCCGAGCAACTGCACGGGGCCGGCGGATTCCACGAAGCCGCGCGTCGCGGCCGGCGCCGGCCTGATCTGGGATTCGCCGTTCGGGCAGCTGCGGGTCGATTACGCCGTGCCGCTGGTCAAGCAGAGCCAAGACGTGATCCAGCGCTTCCGCTTCAGTGCCGGCCCGGGATTTTGCGCGCCGGCTTTTTTCTCCGGCCGAGGACGCTGGTCGGCAAACGAAATACTCGGCTTTCGAGCAAGCGTTCCTCGAGCGGCAAGGGCGAGCGAGCGGAAAAATTCTACGGAATAACGCGTCGGGGCATGGGTGGCACGGGATAACGCCCGGTCATCGCATTCCAATAGGCCCAGGACCGCTCGTCCATGATACCCGGTGGTGCATGCTCAAGGGCCTCACGAAGATCATCCGGTTGTACGTAGCGACGGATCACGGCGACGTCCTGAAGTGTCCCATACGTCATGACATAGGCCAGAAACCGGGCAGGCTCGGCCAGAGCCCGTTCAGGTGGCTCAAACCAAACCACCCGGGGCGCCAGGCTGAGAAGATCGGCGTTGTAAGGAAGCGGTTTCATGATCTCTCTGGCCTTTTCCTGACTGCCGTGAGTACCGAAAGGCGTTGAGGATCAACGCCGCAGGGCGATCGCGGTACCGCCAACCAGCGTGAATTCCTCGGGGGTCTCCGACAACTCCGGCCATAGGCGTTGTTGGGCCGACGGCAAGATATCAAGGCGAGGCTTGAAAGTGGCGGACGGGTTCGCGCGGGTTCATCGCGTCTCATTATGGATTATCTATGGATTTTGGTCATCAATCCGAACAGAGACGCAACATGTGGCTTTAGCGATTCGCGCCACTGGAGAGACCGATTCTCTTGGCGCTCCCTAGGGGACTCGAACCCCTGTTTTCGCCGTGAGAGGGGCAAAACGGCCTATTTTCCGAACAATGGCGAACGACAGTAATTCAACAAAACCCGATGAATTCGGCATTTCCTGTCCTTGCTTGTTCGCGGTCGTTCTGCTACATCCGTGCCGTACATTTGCCGTACGGCATGGAAGGGGGGATTTGGCATGGCCCGCACAGTCCGCAATCCGAAGCTCAACACCCGGTCCGCCCGCACCAAGCTCACCGCCCGACGCGAGCCCTATTGGACAGTCATTTCGGAAGGTTGCGCGCTCGGCTACCGCCGCGGCGCTAACGGCGGCACTTGGATCGGCAAGTTTCGCGACGAAACGGGACGGCGGCACTATGAGGCGATCGGCGCCGCCGACGATGCACGCGACCCGGACGGCCTGTCCGTCCTGTCGTTCGTGCAAGCTCAGGAGAAGGCCCGTGCCTTCTTCGCCCGCAAGGCGCGTGAGGCGGCCGGCGATGCCGCACCCCATGATGGCCCCTACACCGTCAGCAATGCCGTCAGCGACTATCTCAGGGCCTATGAGAGGCGTGGCGGCAAGGCGGCGTATGCAACTCGCCATGCCGCGGAGATGCACGTCCTACCGGCACTCGGCACCGTTCCGGTAGCCAAGCTAACGGCGAAGCGGCTCGAGGATTGGCACCACAGTCTTGCCGAGCAACCCGCACGCGCTCGCACCCGGAAGGGCAAAAAGCAGAACTACCGGGTAAGCGACGGCAGCGCCGACGCCATCCGGCGGCGGCGGGCGACCGCCAATCGAATTTTGACGGTCCTGAAAGCCGCTCTCAATCACGCCTGGAAGGCGGGCCACACGGCGGGCGACGACGCTTGGCGCCGAGTAAGACCGTTCAAGGCGGTGGAAACGGCACGCGTCCGGTATCTCACCGAGGCAGAATGCGTCCGCCTCGTGAATGGATGCGAGCCAGCATTTCGGAACTTGGCCCGCGGTGCGTTGCTGACCGGCTGCCGCTACTCCGAGCTGGCAAGCTTGCACGCGGCCGATTTCAACCCCGATGCTGGCGTCGTCACCATACGTGCATCGAAGGCGGGCAAACCCCGCCATGTCGTCCTGACCGAGGAAGGGCAAACGCTGTTCGCCACGCTGACCGCGGGCAAGCTCGGCAGCGCCCCGATCTTCACGCGCACCGACGGTGGCGTGTGGGGTAAGTCGCACCAGCTCCGCCCGATGCTCGAAGCGTGCCGGCGGGCCAAGATCAAGCCGGCGATTTCATTCCACATTCTTCGGCACACGCACGGTTCGGTGCTCGCCATGAGCGGCGTGCCCCTGGGCGTGATCGCCGAGCAACTTGGTCATGCCGACACGCGCATGACCGAAAAACACTACGCGCACCTTGCGCCGTCTTACGTCGCCGACACGATCCGAGCGCATTTCCCGACGCTGGGCATTGCGGGCGAAACGAATATCGCGTCGCTGAAGCTGACAGGCTAGAATTCTCTCGGCGCGGCTAGGCTGATCACCGAAAAACCGAGCACCGCACTCGGCTGCCGCGCTTCCTATCTTTTTGCGGACGCCTGCGGGGGCGCAGAATGCCAAAGCCTGTACCGCCGAGCCTCATTGCTCAAATCGCAATCAAAAACATCACCTTGAATGCTCGGGCCCGCAAGGCCGTCGCAAAGCCGTTGGGCCTAGCAACGCTGCCAATTGATCCCATCCGGAAGCTGGAACGCCTAATTGCGATCTATCAAGCTACGGCCAGGGGATTGAAAGGCACGACCCCGGGCGGGACGCTCGCCGTATTTGATGAAATCGAGAGGAGTACCAAGCGTTTGGCGAGTGCGCTGAGATATTTTAAAAATGACCGCAGCGGTGTGGACGCCGAAACATTCGATGCCATGAGCCCGACAGCCCGAGAGTGCCTGTCGTCTATCGAACGACTGTGCTCAGTGGCGGAGGTGCAAAGGGCACGCCTCCGAAAGCATCCCCGCGTGTATCCGGCGCAGGAAGCCCTGCGGTATTTTTGTGGAATGTTGCGACTCTTCTTTGAACGTTTCGCCGAGCCAAGCCGACGAACCGGCCCAGAGGCAAGCCGATTTCTTCGGGGATTCGCATTGGCAGTTCTCACAGAGGTTGGCGTTGACCACGCTGATTTTGAATCCCACCCCGATCGTTTGGACGAGTTGCTTGGCGCTGACATTCCACCCGATGACAAGCCAGCTTGGGCCAAAGTTTAGATCAGCGGCAGCGGCAAGCATTCCACGCGACACGGAAGGTGCGAAGAAAAGTTCCTTCAGTGGCGTGGAAATCTGACCGTCAAAGGGTATCCACGATCTCCGATGTTCAACGTGAACCGGAGGCTCTTATGGCAGTACGCGCTCATACACCCCCGCCCCGCCGCTTGCACTCGGTTAACGATGCCCGCGCCGTGCTCGGCGGCATCGGCAGAACGACGCTCTACAACTTGATCAAGAGCGGCAGGTTGCCGGTAGTTCGCATCGGCCGCAGGACGTTCATTGCCGACGATGACACGCGAGCATTGATTGATGAGCACCGATTAGGAGGGGAGGTAAAATGAAAAACCCCGACTCGCTGGCGGGCGGGCCGGGGCGCGTGAAAAATCAACTGCATCGACATTCTACGCGTGCGCTGACAGCAGACCCGCAAAATGCCCACCACGGACCGCTGGAGAGCCGCTGCGAGGCTGCTTCGACATTCCTAACCGAACGCGACATCCGGGCCGAGCACTCGAAAGGCCGGTCGCTCTCGCAGGACGACCTAGATCGCTTCCAGTCCCTCGGTGTTGACGCGCTCTCGCTCGGCTCACCCTGGCACATTCTGGTCGATCGCGTCGTGTTCGACGGCAGCGGCACCTTCCATTTTTCGCGTGATGCTGGGGACGACAGGGCCGAGCACGTTTTCACAATCGCGGTGATCGGTCTAGGCGTCGGCATTGTTGATATTTGCGCTTGGCATCGCGAGGCCGACCGCTTCGCGTTGTGGCTCGGGGCTGGTTACGCACTCGGGCAAACGCAAGTCGAGCTGCCCCACCTCGAGCCGCTGCCAATTTGGCGCTCTCCGCTGGCGTGGCTCCGCGCTGGTCGACGGGGAATTGTGATCTTGCGTCCCGAAATCGCGTGGTCGCGTCTTATCGATGTTCCAGTACTCGCCGAGACCATCGATCATGGCCGTGAATTAAAACGACTACTCGCGCCGCCGTTCAAGTCCAAGATCTTTGTGCCGACCAACAATGCGGAGTTGGTGGCATGAGCGAAGACAGAAGGATGCTTCCTCTTAATCAAGCCGAACGTAAACGGCGCGAGACAGAACGCGGCTCGACCCAGGCTGACACCTTGATCAATCTGGCTAGCTCGATCGAATTGTTCCACACCCCCGATGGAACTGCCTTTGCCGACGTGACAGTGAACGAACATCGAGAGACGTGGCCGGTGAAGAGCCGTGGATTTCGACGCTGGGTGATCAAGCGGTTCTACGATACGACCAGCCGGGCGCCAAACTCTGAGGCGCTGCAACAGGCGCTCGGCGTTGTCGAGGCGCGGGCGGCATTCGATTCGATAGGGCGTGAAATTCATGTCCGTGTCGCGGCGGAGGGCGACAAGATATATCTCGACCTGTGCGACCCTCAATGGCGCGTCATTGAGATAGACGCCAAGGGCTGGCAGCTTGCGAAAGACGTGCCCGTTCGATTCCGCCGCGCGGCAGGGATGTTGCCGTTGCCTATGCCAACGCAACACGGCTCGGTGGATGCGCTGCGGCAGTTCCTCAATGTGCGCAGTGAGGAAGATTTTACGCTTGTGCGAGCGTGCCTGCACAGGGCGTTGCGGGGTCGCGGACCGTATCCAGTGCTTGTGCTAACAGGCGAGCAGGGAAGCGCTAAGTCCTCAGTCTCGAAGATGTTCCGCGCTCTTGTTGATCCGAGCAGCGTTCCCCTTCGGACATTGCCACGCGACGACCGCGATCTCTTCATCGCGGCGAACAATGCGCACGCGCTCGTTTTTGACAATGTTTCCCGCCTGCCAGACTGGCTTTCGGACGCGCTATGCAGGATTGCGACGGGCGGCGGGTTCGGAACGCGCTCCCTTTACACGAATGACGAGGAGACCCTGTTCGACGCTCAGCGGCCGATTATTTTGAACGGCATCGAGGATGTTGTTGATCGAGCAGACCTAGCAGACCGCTCCATCTTCCTACCACTCCAGCAGATTCCAGAAGAGCGACGCCGGCAGGAGGAAGAGCTGTGGCGAGCTTTCGAGATCGCGCGACCAGCCATTCTCGGTGCGCTATTAGACGACATTGCTCGCGGCCTGCGGAAGCTCCCCAATACGAAACTGCCGAAGCTACCGCGCATGGCGGACTTCGCCCTGTGGGCGACCGCTTGTGAAGATCATCCGCACGCGTTCGAGACCGCCTACGCCACCAACCGCCGTGAACTTGTCGATAACGTCATCGAGGCTGACCCCGTTGCCTCGGCTGTTCACGCCTTGATGGAACAGCGGCCGCAGTGGGAGGGGACCGCGACCGCGCTTCTTGGCGAACTCGTCAAGCTCATCAACGAGACCTTCGCGCAGTCGAAGCATTGGCCGAAGAACGGCCGCGCCCTCTCGGGGCGTCTCACCCGTGCCGCTACGTTCCTGCGCGCCAGCGGCATCCACATTGAGCGGACAAGAGAAGGCAAGGTGCGGGACAGAACTATCACCCTCCGCCGCGCCGAAAAGACTGGAAATTCAGCGTCCGCATCGTCCTCATCGTCCAACAGCAAAGATTTCAATAGTTTGCCAGCGGACACTAGGCGGACCTTGGGCGGACGCGAGGTGAGCTCTCGCGATGTCAACTTCGCCCCTAAAACCCTTGAAGAATCCGATCAAGCGGACGCTGCGGACGGAGCGGACGCAAAAATCCCCACAGGTTTCGGGCGACAGAAAGCAGAATCCTGGGAGGTGGAATTTTGACCTCGCTCGCTACCGAAGTGCTCGACGCTGTCCGGGCGGCTGGCGGCGAGGTGAAGCTGATTGGGAAAGATCGGCTAAAGGTGTTGGCGCCGACGCCCCTGCCCGACGAGCTGGTGCAACGGCTTCGAGCGTCTAAGGCAGAACTGTTGGAAGCGCTTGCTGTTACGGCAGAATCACCGGCTTCGATTGGGCTGACAGCCTCCTTAGGCGGCGACGAAGCACGCGCGAGGGAGAGTGACGATGATCTGAAGACTGGCTGGGAAGAGCGCGCGGCCATTATCGAATATGACGGCGGCGCGCCGAGAGCCTGGGCCGAGGCACTGGCGCGGCTCGATCCAGCCCGGCCGCCGGTAGGCGACTGCGGCATGGCTGAAGCCATCTGGAGACTGCGCAGCATCAGCCCGGAAGATCCAATCCTCGCTGCCCTTGAGCGGCTGGACAGCGCTCTTGGAGGACTTGAGCGGGTCGCTGGCCAGTTTGTGAAATAGCGCTGCGGCTTCCCGCCGAACCCCACCCGTCCTAGGAGTGTCAACAATATAAGGGAATGAGATACCCACTTGATCCCGAGCGGATCTAAAGATGAGGACTAGTTTTAATAAGTCAGAAAAAAATTCATCATCTCGGAAAGCGACGCCTTCGTTTCTTTCTCATACAAATCAGCAAGAGTCTCCTTCCCTTTTTTGAATTCCGCGGCGTATAGTTCAGTTGATACAGAAGAAGCCACCTCGAGTCGCAAACGCAAATATAGCTCGATCATCTTATAAACGGCGATTGTTTTTCGCTCGTTGTATAACATTAAAGTCAATGAATTCACAGCGACAGCAGCGTGAACTTCATCGCGATAGAGATCTAACGCGTTCGGGTCGCTTGCACGTTCTTGCTTGATTCTCTCGAGCTCTTGCTCCCTCACTCTGACCGCAGATTCAAGTTCAGTTACTTTTCCAGACGCAACCTTCCAGGGCACAAGTGGCTCTTTGTCAAAAGCTGTTGAATCTCCATAACGCCCGACACCCCTTACGTCCTTGGTATTTGCGTGGAAAGCTTCAATTTTGGCCTTCCAGATGTCGTATAGCTCATCAAGTTTCTTGGATTGCGAATCCATCAATACCTGCTGCTGGCTCCAGATTTTTCTGGCACCACGCTCGTGTTCTCGCGCTACCTCATTGTATTGAACCTGGGTTGTCTGTGCGAGAGGACTCGAAGGGGGGAGCGTAAAGACCAGCAGCAAAAGCACGCTGCCTAATGCGTTTTGGCGCAAGCGAGCCTCCCGGATGATACGCACGGTAAGAACTTTGGCTGGTGCTTACTGGCAATACACGTTGTTGCCGAGACGACGGCAGGTTTGGGCGCCGGGGCCGATCCCGATGTAGGTGTCCTGGTTCAACCGGTCCCACCTGGACCCGTCGCTACCCATGATGGATAGTCCGTTATCTTGGTACACTGTGGGAGGGCGCGGCTGGCTTTGCAGCAGGGGGTTTGGCCGCGGGCACAGCAAGCCACTGCAGGGCGTTTGCGCAAGGCTTGGTGCGGAGCCCGCCAACAAGCCAATGATGGCGGCTACATGCAATGTCTTCGGCATGATTATTTCTCCTTTCGCGGTAACAGGTGTGGCTACCAAGGAAAGCGAGTTTGCCACCCGCATGCGTACTTTGCCGGCGCAGAGGGCCGAGTCTGTGTGGCGTGTAAAGAAGGCTATCCCGCTATCGCGATGTTAGCCGATCAGATACCGTATGTCGTCAGATTTTTGATGGACGCTCGCTGCTGAAAGGGGGGCCTTCCATGCTGACAAAGCCCAAAGATCCCCTGATCGACCGCATGAATGAATTCGCCGGCCGGCTTCTGACCGCGGCCGAGGGTGCCGCCAGCCTTCAGGACAAAATTGCCGTTTTGAAAGAAGTGGGCGGTTGGATCGCGATCAAGCATCGCCTCATGGAAGAGGGTGAAAGAGGCACACGGCCGAAAAATGGCGGCAAGCGAAGAGGCTTCGAGCACGACAGCCCCGAACAACAACGACAGCGGGCTCTCAGGCGGTGGCGCCGCAAGAGTAACGCCGAGCCCGATTGCCAGGAAGGCTCCCAGCTGGCGGCTCTCAGGGCGAGGCTTCCGCGAAGCCCTGGCGAGAACCAAAGCTGAGCTGCAAAGACTGCCGATCCTGGCAGCACTGGACACTATGCAGCAGATGCATTTCTGAAAAGGTGAAGCAAACTGCACAACGGGCAGATTGATCAACAACGCCAGCACATTGAGTTGACACGCCGGCAGCAAGATCGGGGCCAAAGCGGCAGCCGGAAGCGGTGCGCAGGGCGGTGCGGGCTGGCAGTGAGCTGGTATGCTGAAAGTATTACCACCACACTCCGGCTATATCGTCACTCTGCCGCAGTTGTGCTGGCCGGTTTTGAATTTCGAAGTGGCCGATTTTCCTGGGGCTCTCTTTTACGGCAAACCCCGGCAGGAGCCTGGGGGGCGTCAAGCCGGGGTCGCGCCGCTCGGGGCGCATCCTTTGGGGAACATGCCCATACCGAACGGCACGGCGAGATTATCAACCGCTGACTGGCTTGCAAGCCGCCTCAGAGTTGGCGGCCTCGTCCGCTAGAGTGCCGGCCAGCACCGCCGCAGTCCGACGCGGGCAACTGCACGCACCCCGTCGCCTTCCTCCTCAGCAAAACGGTCGCGCCACGAGGCGTTAGCCCGCGAGCTTCCGCTCTTAGACTGAAAGCGGTCATTCTTTGGCTGTCACGGGATGTCGCTGAAGTGCCAAGAACCGACGTGCTCACCTTCCGCGCCGACATGACTGCGTGGTAGCCTTAATAACTTAAATAAGGGGAAACACGCCATGGACTTCGGCATTGCGCTGCCGGCGGCGGCGGATTCGTGGAAAATCGTCCAGTCACCCACGCTTGGTTCTACGACACCCAGATGCTCAGCGCCGACTGCTTCGTCGCCATGGGGGCGGCGGCGGTCAACACGCGGCGCATCCGGCTCGGCACCGGCGTGCTGGTGCCGTCGAACCGCATCGCCCCGGTCGCCGCCAACGCGCTCGCCACGCTCAACAAGCTCGCGCCCGGCCGCATCGATTTCGGCGTCGGCACCGGGTTCACGGCGCGCCGCGCCATGGGGTTCGGCGCGATCAAGATGGCCGCGATGGAGGCCTATATCGGCCAGGTGTACGGGCTGTTGCGCGGCGAAACCGTCGACTTCGAGATGGAAGGCGAGCGGCGCAAGATCCGTTTTCTCAATCCCGAACTTGACCTCTATAACCTGCGCGATCCCATCCGCCTGCATCTCTCTGCCTTTGGCCCGCGCACCCGCGCGCTGACCGCACGGCTTGCGGCGGGCTGGATCGATTTCGTCAGCAACGTCGCGCAGGGCACCCGCGAGGTCGAGGCGATGCGGGCGGAGTGGCGGCAAGCCGGCCACGCCCTTTCGGATCTGTCCTCCACCGCCTTTACGCTCGGCTGCGTGCTCGCGGAGGGCGAGTCCGCCGACTCGCCACGCGCCATGGCGCAGGCTGGCCCGCGCGCCGCGGTGATGCTGCATCGCGCGGCGGACGAGGCGCTGTCCGGGCTCAAGCCGGGCACCAGCATGCCGTCGCAGGCGCGCGCCGAGATCGACGGCTACGTCGCGCTCGCGCGCGGCTTCGATCCCGCTACCCGCTATCTCGAAAACCACCGCGGGCACCTGATGGTGGTGAAGCCGGAGGAGAAGCCGTTCGTAACCGCCGACCTCATCCGCTCGACCTCGTTCACGGCGACCGAAGCGGAGATCAGGCAACGCATCGAGGCCTTGCGCGCCGCCGGCTACACCCAATTCGTCATCCAGCTCGTGCCCGGCCAGGAAGCCGCGCTCGCCGACTGGACGCGCGTGCGCCAGGCGTTTGCGTGATCAAGAGACTTTCAAAGACCCACGATACGGGAGAAATTCTTCACCATAATGCTCATCGTCTGAGTGAGCACCGCGGGTATGGCTCTGCTAAAATCTCCAAGAGGCCACCATCAAACTGAAAAGCACTACAGTCGTGCGACGGGCTCGCTCACTCGCGCGCGTTCAGGGCACTTCCGTATAGATTACGCGGCCCTACACCCAAGAAAAAGAGGCCCATTGCCTGCACGCAATGTCCGAGATGGGGGTCAAACCCGGTCCTCCGGAGGTTTCCG
>WNFE01004527.1_pt1 | contig 17811 bp, 15 predicted proteins | sample 5400451 | NCBI WGS metagenome assembly WNFE01 (sample SAMN13153344, study PRJNA577476) | soil metagenome | isolation source: 200 cm saprolite under Douglas fir tree site 2 hole 2 | place: USA:California | collected 2015-04-18
CTGACTGAGGCCAAAGCTATAGACGCTCTGGTCATATGCCGTATTGAGAATCGGGATCACTTCTATCGAGTCGACATGGAGGCCCGCCCGTCGCAGCCGCTCGGGGAGCGTCCTGGGCAGGTGGGGGTCAACGAGGTGCTCCTCCCACGCGTTCAACAATTTGCTCGTGAGTTCGTCGTCCGATGTCGCCCACACGATTGACTCCCAGTCGGTGTCGACGATTACGACCCGGCCGCCTCGTCTGAGTACGCGACGCACCTCCGCAAGCGCCGCGTCGACGTCCTGCACGTACTCATATACCTGCGTTGAGACGGCGACATCGAAGGCTCCGGCGACGCCTGGCAGTCGGCCGGCGTCGGCTTCGTGAAATTCAGTCCAGGCAAACTCGGCGCAGGTCGCGCGTGCCACCCGAAGCATAGTTTCGCTCACGTCGACGCCGACCACCTTTCCATTCACCCCCACAGCTCGTGCCATGCTGGCCGCCAGGTAACCCGGGCCTGTGCCGATGTCGATGACCTGCTCACCTGGGCGAAGCGCCAGCGCTGCCAGGGTCCGCTCGCGTTGCACCACGACGTCCGGCGTCATGTAGACGCCCTGGAGTCGCCGCGCAGCCGCCTCATCGAATCGTAGAGTCTGCGCCATCCCTCCTCCTCTGGTCGGCTGTCAGGTACCGGTAACCAGCCGCCCACGGGACTTAAACATATTTGATGAGGGCCGGTGGTATTTGCGCCCTCGAACCCGCTCGGGGTCGCCAACTGCCGCCCGCACCAATACTTTCGGAAAACAACTGATCGGCGTTGCGGTCCCTACTGGCGCGACGCTATCCACGCGGCGATCTGGGCCCGTGAGTTGAATCCGAGCTTATTCAGGATGCTTCGGACGTGACCGTCGACGGTGCGCTCGGATATGAACAGACGCGCTCCGATTTGCTTGTTACTCAAGCCATCGGCGACCAATCGTGCGACATCGCCTTCCCGCTTCCCCAGCAACCCCGCTCCCGCGGCGTCTGGAGCCGCAGCGGCACCACGAGCCGGCTCGCCAAGCGCCCTTCCGATCGCGTCGCCTCGGCTCAAGTGTTTTCCGGCCTGGAACTCGGCCTCGAATTTTGATGGACCAAGCGCTGTGACCGCCGACGTTTTGGCCTGGGCTAGCAATTGAGCGAGGATTATGTTGGCGCGTGAGCCAGTCCCGGTTCGTACCGTGTCCGCGGCCCCGAGCAGCTGCGCCGCGAGCCGCGCCTGTCCAGTGCTGGCGGCGTGGCAGCCCAATGCGTCAAGCAACACATACTGCGCCACCCGGTTATCGATCTGATCAGCGATGCGCAACGCTTCTGCGAGCAGCGGCTTTGACCCTTCAAGGTCGCCTGACACCAGGGTAGAGGTGCCGAGGTTCATCAGCATCATGTCAAGCGAGTAGAGGTCACCCGTTTCTCGGCTCAGGCGCACGCCCTCTGACGACGCGGAGATGAACGCGTCGAGATCGCCCTCGAAGAAACTGTTGAAGGCTTGAGCCTGGAGCAGCAAGAGAGAAGCAGGGACGTCACCGAGGCCCGTCGTCAAGGCTTGAGACTCTTCGAGCAGGCGCCTGGCGGACACGCGATTACCGGCCATGTTCTCGGCGATCGAGGCCATCGACAGCGATTCCGCCACCACACTGAGCTGTGCCGCAGCTCGAGCCGCCCCGATCGCGCGTTGAAGCGCTGGCCTGGCAGCCGTCGGATCAGCCTGCAGCACGGCCAGGAAACCACGGATGAAGCAAGCCCGGGCATGCGTCTCGGGATTGCTATTTCCCGGCGCGAGCAGCTCATCGAGCCACCGCACACCCTCAGTGGTCGCGCGCGTAATCCAGTACCAACCCAGGGAGGCGGCGAGATCGATTCCGCGCGGGAAGTCCGCCTGAATCACGCACCGATGAAGGACGGATCGGACGTTTTCGATCTCCAGATCCATCCATTCGAGCCACTCGAGAAGCCCGTACCGTGCTCCCGCTACAGATCGCTGACACGTCGCCCGGTAGTACTCGGCGAATCGGCCTTCGACGGCCTCCTCCTCATCCGCCTCCCGAAACTTGAGGCCGGCATATTCACGCATCGTCTCGTGCAGGCGGTAGCAGGCCCGGCCACTTGCCTCCTCTTTGATCACCAGTGACTTGTCGACAAGCGATGACAGCCTGTCCAACGCCTGTGCTGCCGGTACGTCGTCCGAAGTACAAACCGACTCGACGTCTTCCAGGGTGAACCGGCCGGCGAACACACATAAGCGCCTAAGGAGCGTCGCCTCGGATGCTGCCAACAGCTCGTGGCTCCAGTCGATGGTGGTACGCAGCGTTTGATGACGCGGAAGCGCAGCGCGGCTGCCTCCCGTAAGCAGGCCGAACCGGTCAGTCAGGCGATCGAGGATCTGCTCAGCGCTAAGGACGCGCGTTCTTACGGCCGCGAGCTCGATCGCCAGTGGAAGACCGTCGAGCCGGCGGCACAGATCAACGACGGCCGCTTGATTCGAGGTGGTCAGCTCGAAGGTGCCCGAAGCCGCGGCCGCCCGCTCCATGAACAGCATGACGGACTCGTTTTGTCGCAGCTGAGTGAGAGGTTCGGCCGTGCGAGCAGGAGGCAGTTCGAGCGGGGGGACCGGGATCACGTGCTCACCCGGCGCAGAAAGCGGCTCGCGGCTGGTGGTAACCACGCGCACACCGGGCGCAGCTCTGGTGACTTCGGTCACGAGCTGAGCGGCTGCTTCGACCAGGTGCTCACAGTTGTCCACTATCAGCAACAGCTCCTTGTCCCGCAGATAAGCGAGCAGAAGCGCCAGCGGCTCGGTCGCCGCCTGGTCCCGCAGGTCCAGGGCCGCCAGCACGGCGTTGCTGACCAGGGCGGCATCCCGAACGTCAGCGAGCTCGACCAGCCAGGCTCCATCCGGGAAGCCCCGTCCCAGGTCGGTCCCGATTCGGATCGCTAGGCGGGTTTTGCCGACACCACCCGGCCCGACCAGGCTGACGAGCCGGGCCGCGCCGAGCTTCTTGCGAAGTTCCGCGAGCTCGCGGCGGCGGCCGATGAAGCTCGTCGGTTCAGCCGGCAGGTTGCCCGACCGGCGAGTAGGCCTGGCCATGGGTCGATAGCGAACTTACTACCCCGCGGGTGCGACTGGCCCGCCGAATATGAAAATAGGCACTTCGGGGAGGGTGGCGCGCCGGTCGATCAGGTACCGGGCACGCAATTCCGCCGTATTCAGCGCGCTTTCTGGCCCCTAGGCTGGAGAGCATGGCTGACTGCCTACCGATCCAGAGAGTCGAGGTCAGTTTCGTCGGCGCCCCTCCCACCCTGCGGATCGAGCGGGCCTCAGGAGTCAGCGAGGTGGAAACTGACGGGCCAATTCTGCGCTGCCTGGTCTCCGGCAGCTTTCAGCCATTTCTCGAAGCGCTACGTGGGAACGAGGTGATCAGCCTCACATCAATGCCGACGCCATTACTGCACAGGGAGGCGGAATTAAAGCAAAGCAGTTGAACTTGGGGATGAACACTTTAGAGGAGGACAAGACATGAGAAACACGAAATCGTGGATCAACATTCTGTGGGTGCTGGTTGTACTTTTGGGCGTGGCACGACTAGCGACCACGGCGATTTCGCCCTCACTCACCATACCGGTCGTCATGGCGGCGGCGGTCTTCGCGCTCATCCATGGGCTGGTCCGCTATGGCTGGAGGGGGATACTGACCTTCCTAGTCATTTGTCTCGTCGTCAGCAACATCCTGGAAAACACGAGTATCCTGACCGGTTTTCCATTCGGGCACTATCACTACACAGGCGGGGGGAAACTCTTCCTGGTGCCGTTGTTCATCGGTCCGTCATACTTCGCCACCGCGTATCTCGCGTGGATGGTGGCGATCGTCCCGATCGGCGAGGTGCGCCGCGCCGGAAGCTGGTTCACGACCGTCGGCGTCCCTGTCATCGCTGCGGCGGCCATGGTCATGTGGGACCTGACCTTTGATCCAACGGCCTCGACCATCAAACACTTTTGGATCTGGGAACAAGGCGGTGGCTACTTCGGTGTCCCGCTCACGAACTATGTCGGGTGGTTTTTCACCGTGTATGTGTTCCTCCAGTTGTTTGCGCTGTTCCTCCGTTTCCGGAGCAGTGGCGATGAGGAGTCACAACCGTTGCCCCGGTCCTACTACGCGCAGGCGATCATCTCGTACGCCGTGGTAGGCCTGACGGCGGTGGTTTCCTACCTGGTCTTTAGTGGCAATACGCTGGTCACCGATGCCGCCGGCGTGGTCTGGCAGACCAGGAGCATCACCGAAGCAGAAGCGACGGTCAGCATCTTCACGATGATCTTCCTGTCCCTCTTATCGGGATTGAAACTGCTCCAAGCATCGGCTGATGTTCCCCATGCATTGAATGACAAGAAGGATGAAGCTGACATCAATTGGCGTCAGAGGGTCGGCGGAATGCGGTCGGCTAGTTGATGAGCCACTGAGTGAGTCTGGTTTTCCGCTGAGCGAGCGGTCGGCGTCCGCGAGCCATCCGCCGACCGTCCGCCACCGGAGCAAGGCTGACAAATCCGAATTGAAGTATTTTGGAGGGTTGTTCAAATGAATGTCGCAATCTGGGTCGCGCAAGGCCTCCTGGCCCTTACCTTCTTGGTGTCCGGGGGGATGAAGCTGATGAGGCCGCGTCCCCAGCTACAGGCGCAGTTGCCCTACGTCGAGGAATTCACCGATGGACAGGTTAAGACCATCGGGAGTCTCGAAGTCCTCGCCGCCATCGGGCTGATCCTTCCAAGCGTCCTGAGGGTGGCGCCCCTTCTCAGCGCTGCGGCGGCAGTCGGCTTGGTCTTGCTTATGATCGGCGCGATCGCGACACATGTGCGGCGCGGCGAGGTAGATTCACGCCTCTCCATCAACGTCGTCCTGCTGGCGCTGGCGCTGGTCGTGGCGTGGGCCAGGTTCGCTCCCTACCACCTCTAAAGCTCGGGTTCCCGGGCAGGCCGGGTCCCAGTTTCTTCAGGGGCTCACGTATTTAAGAAGGGCGAGTGGTATTTGCGCCCCCGAATCCAGTCAGACCACCTAGCCGAAGCGCTCCGAGATCCCAGGTGTACGGGGCCAGTTTTTCCGGGGGCCCCCTCCGGCCCCTCCCCGACAAGTGGCGGAGGGAGAGCCGTTTGGATCGTCCGTGCGATACTGGTAGAGGATGCGACAGTTCGGCTGACCCTGACCGCCACGCCCGCCACCCCGAGGGGTTCGGTTGGCTGGCCTCTCCGACCGGCCGTTTCATCGTGCCGTTCGTCGGCGCCGACCCGACCGTGGAAAGGGTGCGGCTCGAGCTCCACCTCACTTCCGGGGGGTTGGGCCCCCCTTGTCGGATCCACAATACGAAAGGAGAGGACATGATGTCGAACGAGAACGTGGAACTGATCCGCAGCGCGTACGCGGCGTACTCCCGGGGAGACCTGGCAACGATGCTTGAGCTCGTCGATCCGGATCTGGAGTGGACCTACCTCGATCCCAGTTTCGAAGACCCGGAGCCCCAGGTCTGCCACGGTCGCCATGAGCTCGAGACCGTCCTGAAACGTCAAGCCGAACATCGCCTGAAGGCGGAGGTAGAGGAGGTTGCCGCAAGAGGCGACCGGGTGATGGTCGCGGTCCGGACTCCAGGGGTTGACGCGTTCCGAGTGAGGAAGGCGGACGATCGTAACTACGCCGTGTTCACGGTGCGCGAAGGGAGGATCGTGGCCCTGCGCGATTGCCGTGACCGACAGGAGGCGCTGGTGGTCGCGGGCATGGATTAGGAGTGGCTTTCCTCCCCCGCGTCCTCGCCGGGAACGGTCATGGAGGGGGCTCGCGCACGCGCGTTCGCTTGATCCACGACTCGCCTAGGTGTGCGCGAGGAGTGTCGCCGATGGGTTGACGGCTCCTCGAGGAGGTAGGTCCCAGTGGGGCGTGGGGGCAAGTGCCATGGCAGGCGATGACGCAACGCGTTCATGGATTACGAGCAAAGCAATCAAGAAGAGCCGGATGAGCTCGACATGTTTGAGCGCCGCGCAAGCAGTTTCGAAGGCTGCACGGCGGCCGGCTCGGCTGTTTCCGGCTGCGCAACCTGGACCCCGGGCTCCGAACGACATCGGTCGCTGACTGCACTGCACCGTTTGCGCGAGTCGGCTAACTGCCGTCGTCAGACTTGCGCATTAGCAAACGTATTTGGCGAGGGCCAGTGGTATTTGCGCCCTCGGACCCATTCTCACCACCTTCTGAAACCCACTCGTGGGTGGCAAGATGATATGGCCACGCCACCTCGGCCTGGCGGCTGGACGTCTGTGATCCAGTCCAGGCCGAGGGCAGAGCAAGATCGACATATGAGGGGAAGGACATGAAAGCTGCCGAGGGCGCGCAGGTCGTAAATGCGGTCGATGAGCTGGTCGACCTCGAGCGACGACTTGAGGAGAGCGTCGAGAAGGCAACCACTCCCGCGCCAGCCGTCTATCCCGAGGCTGCCTCTGTGCTGGAAGCAATTCGTGCGACGAGTCAACGCCAGCGGGCGGCACTTCAGGCGCAACGGCAACGGATCGGAGAAGAAGGGCCATCCGCCCGCGTGCTACCGGTGGCGCGCTCACTGGGCACGGTGTATGCGGCTGTAAACGAGCTTGCATTTGCTTATGCGGTGCTGCACGCCAAGGCACACCGGGCCTTCGATAGTCAGGCTGATGGCAACACGGCGAACCTCGCCGAATCCCACTTGCGCGCCTACACCGCTGCTATCCAGCAGCTCGCTCTGCTCACCTCGGACGTCGTTGTACACGAACTTGGCAGCGCGGGCAACGACTGCTTGTGCCAGTGCCCGGCATGTGGACTTGGTCTCTGCCTCTGCGCGTCCCACGGCACGAACACGGTTCGGCAAGCCTGGCAGGAGACGATTCTCCCAACGTCCGAGGACGGTCTCCGCGTTCGCCGGCCGCGGGCCGGCAGTGAAGCCGAACGTACCGGGCTTGTGGAAGGGGACCACGTTGTCTCAATCGACGGCCATGAGATCAAAACGGACCTCGACATGGGCGCCGTACAAACGGCTATTCGGGCCCACGCGTCGGGCGACACGGTACGACTACGGGTTGTTAGACAAGGACGTGAGGCCATCGAGCTGACCGCACGTCGGCCCTAGCCTTCCAACCGGCGGCATTTCGAGCGTAAATCGGGTGCAGGTAACGCAGCCTGCCGCTGGCGAATGCCAGCTGCGACGGCGATTCAGGCGCTCAAAACGTATTTGGCGAGGGCTGGTGGTATTTCCGCCCTCGAACCCAGTTGCACCACCTATCTCTGCCTCGGCCAGGGGGAAATTCGCAGGCTTACTCGCAGTCGGCTACATTCGGCGGTCCTTCGACCCCGAATGGGAAAACAAAGAGCGGCCCTTAGGCCGCCCTTTCGATCTTCCGAGAGACGATCGGTCAGACGGTCTTGATCAGGCTCTTGACCTGCCGCTGGAACTCCGGTGTCATTGGAAGGTCCGGATGTGCTGCCTTGGCGTGAATCTGGATTTGCTGCATGAGCTCGTCCTCAGTCCCAACGTTGAACTGCCCGGGAGTCGCCATCATCATTATTCCTGAACGGGTAGGCCGGCCGACGTCTAAGGGGTTGCGGTAGCCTCCGCGTCGCAACTGCTGCGACCTCCTCCGGCGGGCGCCATGGAACCTGCCCGGGCCACGGCGATGAGGCGGCCGGGGATGCCGACCGCCCTGAACGTGTCATGGTCAGCGCGTGACTGCCGCTGGGACCTCGGCTTCGAGGATCTCCTTCAGGGCCCCGAAGTTGCTGTCAGTTTGCTTCTTGACAATGCGCGCAAGGATCGGATCCGCCAGCTTGAAGAGACCGTGCGTCTCGGCGTCAGCTTTGTACCGCACTCGTGTTCCGCCGGCTGCGGGTTCGAAGGTATAGGTGTCCTCGAGCGTCAATCCCATGCCCGTCGCCCTCGTTGACAGCTTCGTGAATGGCTCGTGTTCGGTGATCTCGGACGTCGTCTCGATCCGCCGCCCCAGGAGCCTGCCGACGGCTTTGACTCTGGATCCCTTCCGGAGAGGCGTCTCCTCCGCGCTCGTTTCGAGAACCAGGCTGTTCCATTCCGGCCAGTTCTTCGAGTCGGTAAGGTAGGCGAAAATCGCTTCAGCGGGCCGCTTGATCACGGTCTCGGCTTCAATGCGTTCCATCTTCGTACCTCCTGTTTGAAACTGCCGCAACAGCGCCCACGGTAGGCGCTGCCGGATGCCAGCACATGACACATTCGTGTCATCTTTCAGGCGTTGCCAGCGCAGACGGCAGCTCGCGATGACTATTTCCGGATCAGGTCGTTCTCCATTGCGAAGAGCGCGGCGCCGGCACGGCTCGAGACGCCGATCTTCTCGTAGATGTGACGGACGTGGTTTCGCACGGTCTCCTCCGAGATGACGAGCTCCCGCGCGATCGCCTTGTTGGGCTTGGCCTGGGCCACTCGGCGTAGCACGTCCACTTCCCGCTCCGTGAGCCCCGCCGGCCAAGTGGGGCCTCGTGTCGATCGTCCGTGTCCGGCGGACTCGAGCACCGCGTTCACGGCTTCGTGGTCCAGGCGCCCCGCTTGGACTTCGGCTTGGAGTTCCTGAGCGGCCGCCTGCGGAGGAAGCACTGGGCGATGAGGGCGCTCCTCGGTCATTGCCTGGTACGCGTCCGCGGCCGCGAGCAGTCGGGCCTCAGTGGAGAGGACAGCGGCGGGCAGGCCTCGGTGGTACCCACTGCCGTCGAGCCGCTCCTGGACCGACCCGGCCAACGGGGCCAATGGCCGCAGGACCGCCGACCGCGCCGCGATCCGCTCGGAGTGATAGGGATAGAGCCGGACCCGCTCCCACTCTCCAGCGTTGAGGCGGCCGGGCTTGTCCCAGATCCCGTTCGCGACGCTGACCCGGCCAAGGTGGTGAAGCAGTGCGGCGCGGCGGAGGGACAAGATTTCACCTTCTTTCAGGGCCAGCGCTCGCCCAGACGCCTCGACCAGCTCGGCGACGCCGCGACAGTGCCCCAGCGTGAATGGCGACTTCAGATCGCTGAAGTCGGCACAGGCTCGCGCGATGTCATCGAGACGCGACGCCGGCAGCCAGGGCCGCACCGCGGGCTCGGCCTCGAGCGCAGCATCCCACACCGACTCCGCAGCAACCGGCTGCATGAACTCGTGGAACCGACGAAGGAAGAGTTCCGCCAGCGCAGGGTCGAACTCGCTGCCGGCTCGGTGCCGCACCATCGCGCGCGCACCAACCGCGTCACTTCGCCACAGCTGCAGGATCACGGTGTGCGCGAAGTGGGTGACCCGCGCAGCGAGCGAGATTGCCTCACCTTCGACACCCCGCGGTTGCCCCTTGCCATCCCAGCGCTCGAAGATGTCGTTGAGTCCGTCGATCACGCCCGTACCCATGCCAAGTTGGTGCGCCAGCCGCGTGCTTGCGTCACAGTGAGCCGTCACAACCTTGCGCCATTGATTCGGCCCCTGCGCCAGAAAGCTGGAGATCGCACGGGCACGCCCGGCTAGACCTTCTCCTGCACCCAAACGGGGGAAGGCTGTTCGAAGCACCACGGTTAGCCGGCCGACGTCGATGCCGGTGAAGTCTCTCCGGGTCGTATTGTCATCACCGCCGAAGGCGACTGCCTCCTCATGGCTGTATGACGTGCAGCCGATGTGTCGGAGCAGAGGGACGTAATAGAGATCTGCGAGTTGCTCCTCTGGTATGCGGAGCTCCCGCCCGATCTGGACGGCTAGCAAGCAAGTCCGCAGCGCCGTCTCTGGCGGGAACGCCATGGCCAGGTCGGTGGCGAGCGACAACGCGGATAGGAGGTCCGCCAGCCGAATCTCCCGGGTCTCGGGCAAGGCCGCTGTTGGCGGCATCATGATGAACCGTGTACGGCGTGACGAGGGCTTCGGTCGTGCGTGCTGAGAAACACTCGAGGGAGCGGAATGGCTTCGCCCTCTTCGGCCCGACTATGCACCCGGGCACTGACCGCTGTCAACCGCCGACGCGCGTGCTGCCTGGCTGTCGTTAACGGCATGTCGAGCGCCAAATCGCCCAACGGCCGATGGCCCTGTGTTTGGGACACGCGACGATTCCGAAGCCCTGGGCCGGCGTTCCAGCGACGGTGGCGGGTGGCCTAGGAGCTCTGGCAGCGCTCGTGCTGATGGCTTTCGTACCCAGGGCCATATTCGGGGGAAGCTCTCGCCATCTTCGCCGTCCTTCTACTTGCAGGTTCGATCCTTTGCTCGCTACTTCCTGGTACTCGACCGGCGTCAACAACCGGTTGCCCGCACAAGGATTCGAACCCGTGGCCACCGGATTAGGTCGGCTGGCCACTACCCGAGCGTATTTGGCGAGGGCTGGTGGTATTTGCGCCCTCGAACCCCTACGTGCGAGTAGCAGCGACCTCGTGGCCCGAGTGCGCCTTCAAGAAGGTGAGGGTCCGTTGGTTGAACTCGTCGACCTTCTCGTAGAGTGGTGTGTGCGCGCAATCATCAAAAATCACCAGCTCAGAGTTCTTGATCCCGTTCTTCAGTGGCTCGGCGAAGCGCGTTGACGTGACCGCGTCACGCCGGCCGAAGGTGATCTGAGTTGGCGCCGTGATCCTGCTGAGCTGGGCAAGGCAATCATGGGCGCTCACCGCGGCCGACTGTCGCATGAACGCGTCCAGCGGCTGAACGGGCCGGCTCCGCACGAAGGCCGCCAGCGAATCGATGTACTCGGGCTTGGCCGCGTAGAGCTCGGGGGTTAAGCACCACGGCAAGATGCCCTTGATCACCATTTCCGGGACGCTGTCCAGGGCTTTGGCGATCAGCTGCCACCCCTCGAGGGCTGCCCGCAAGTACGGGTCCGACTTCGGCCAGGCGCTATGCAGGGATAGGGTCAGGACCTTCTGCGGGTATTTGGCCGCCAACCACATGCCGGTGGCTGCACCCAGCGAGAGACCGGTGACATGGGCCCGCTCGACCTGGATGGCGTCCATGACCCGCGCGATGTCATCTGCGAAGAGCTCCGTGGTGTAGGTTCCAGCTGGCTTGTCGGTCTTACCGGCGCCCCGCAGGTCAACGGAGATGCACGTGAAGTGCTTCGCGTACTCAGCCACCTGGAACGCATAGCAGGCCTGGTCCGCGGCCAGGTACGGGATAAGCACGAGTGGCTCTCCAGAGCCGGTGGTCTCGTAATAGACGTTGATGTCGCCCGCTCTCACGGTTGGCATGCTGCTCCCTCCCCGTGTGTCCAATCCGAACGACGTTGCTTCCGGGTCGCTGTCCCAGCATACGCTCGGGGTATGTGCGTGGTTTCAGGTGGCTCAAACGTATTTGGTGAGTGCAGGTGGTATTTGCGCCCCCGAACCCGCTCGGGGTCGCCACTACCGCGCGAGGTGGCAAGGGTCGGCCCAAGGGCTCGTTAGTCGCCTTGGTGGCCGATCAACTCGCGGCGGCGACGGCAAACCGCAACCGGGGGCCATTCCTCGACGTTGGTCCGCAGATTCCGTGGCTGCGATATGCGCTCATCCTGGGCTGCCTGTCGTTGTGTGCTGTGATCCCGCCGCTCTTGAAACTCGGAAGGAGCTCCTGGCGTCCCTTCGATACCGAAGTCTACTTCGCTGTATGCGGCGTGGTCCTGGCCTGCTTCCTTGTGGGCGGCGTGCGCCTCTACCTGGTCAGCCGGCTCTCGCTGCTTCGAGTTGATGCCGTTGGACTTGTGTTCGTCGACGCGGTTGGCTCGAGGAGATCAATTCGCCGGCAATCTCTTGGCAAGGTCGTCGTCGCCACTGTGAATGTCATGACCTTCAAATACCGCATGACCTTCAGTTATTACCTGTTTCTCGATCAGAACGGCAGAACGCTCCTCAAGCTCCCAGCTAAGTGGTGGCCAGAGGAAGGGATCGAACGCCTTGGCCAGGCCCTTGGGGTGGTCATGACAGGGACCTTTGGAACCCTCGACGGACCGGCGTTCCGGCGCCAGTATCCAGGGTCCATCCCCTGGATATTCGCGAATCCCGCGTGGACTCATCCCTGGTTGATCGTGCTCCTGGGGGCGGTGCTGTTGTTCCCGGCACTCATCGTTGTCATCGTCCTTGTGTCCATCGTGACAGGGCACAACCTCAACTGAGCACGCTGCAATCCTCGGCGCCCTGCCGCATTGGATCGTGACCATCTGGCGGCACGCCGGCCACCTCCGAAGGGCCGTCGCTTGCAAGTGGGACGACGGTCATGGACTGCCCTGACGAGCCCGACGCTGCGCAAGGCCGGCGGTGCGGTTGCCGGGGCCCTTCGTAACTCCTGCCTTATGCTCCTTGGCCATCTCGGCGAGCCGGTCCCAGGCCGGCGACGAGGCGCCGGCCGATGTCGCGACCAGTTGGGCGAGGGTTGGGTCTACCACGGACCGTTCTCCGCCCTTGAGCCTGCCGCGCCGCTTGGCGATCCACCGCTGGCTGCGAGCGGCCAGCGCGTAGAGGCGCCGGTCGTCCGGGGACCAGTCGAACGCCGCGTCGTACTCGAGGTAAATGGCACGGAACTCCGCATCGCTGAGCGCGTCGCCCTTGTCGGCGATCCAGATAGCGGCCTCCTTCGGTGAGGCCGACTGCATCAGGATCCAGCCGTCGCGCTCCATCTGCACTGTGCGCTGGCTCACGCCGAGCTCCTGCAGCCGGTCGAGATAGCCGGCGACCTCTGCCGAGACGAACAACCGGTCGCCGGCGCTGAGGCGGGCGATGCGCTCGCGGGTGCGGCGGAGTTCCTTGGCCCGTTCCTGCAGGTTGTGGTCTATTTCGGTGATCGCCGCGGCGAATCGCTCGGGGTCGGCGGCCAGCAGCTCCTTGATGCGGGCGAGCGGCACGCCGGCCTCGGCGAGCGTTTTGATCTTGACTAGATCGATGGCATGCTCGGCGGTATAGCGCCGGTAACCGGACGAGTCACGCGGCGGCTCCTCGAGCAGGCCGCGCCGGTGGTAGTGGCGGACGGCCTTAATCGTCACGCCCGCGTAGGCGGCGAGCCGGCCGATGGTGATCATGTGCTTCGGACTCCGTCCGACCAGGTTGCCCTCCACGACGCTCATCATGTCACCGGGTACCGCGTCGGAACGCGGCCCTGGCCCACAGGTAGCCGGCCAGCGCGATCACCGCGCACCAGGCCAGGGCCAGGTAGGTGGTGTTGCCGACCGGCGCCCCTGTGAGCAGCGCGCGCAGGGACTCCACCACGGGGGTGAAAGGCTGGTTCGCACTGAACCAGCGCACACCGGCGGGCATCGAGTCGGCCGGCACGAACGTGCTGGACAGAAATGGCAGCAGGAACTGGATCGGCAGGGTCGAGCCGTTTGCGCCGGCCACGCTCTTGGCGACCAGTCCGAGAGCGGCCGACAGCCAGGCCAGCGCGAAGGAGAACGCCGCGACGATGCCGGCGACAGCGAGCCAGTCCACGACCGAGGCCTTTGGCCGAAAACCGACCAGCAACGCCACCCCGGTGACGACGCCGGTGGTGGCAAGCGTGCGCAGGACGCTGGCACCCACATGCCCGGTCAGCAGCGCGCTGCGGCTTATCGCCATTGTGCGGAACCGGTCGATGATGCCCCCGCTCATGTCGGTGTGCACATTGATCGCAATGGCGGAGGAGCCTGCCGCCACCGTCATCATCAGGATGCCGGGTACGAGGAAGTCGATGTACGGGGCGCCCCGCGCCGCGTTACCGAGCCCGGCGCCGATCGGCCCGCCGAGGATGTAGTCGAACAACAGCAGCAGCACAACCGGCACCAGGATCGAGCCGACCAGCAGCAACGGGAACCGGAGGGTGTGCTTCAGCTCGCGCCCGAGCATCGTCATGGAGTCCTGGATGGCAACGGTTAATGCGGTCATCGCGTCTGCTCCTTTGAAGAGTCGCCCGTCAGGGCGAAGAACACGTCGTCGAGATCTGGCGTGTGAATGGACAGGTCTTCCACGGGGACGTCGTTGCCGAGGCGGGCAAGCACGTCGCGCAGCGATCGGATACCGCCCTCGTTCGGTACCCGGAGCACCAGCTCCGCGTCGTCGCGCGTGCCCTCGCGCAGCACTCGAGCGGCCGCGTCGAGCGAGGCGGCGTCGCTGAAGCGCAGCCGGATGTGCGCGCCGCGCATGCGCCGTTTGAGCTCTTCCGGCGTGCCCTCGGCGACGATGTGGCCCCGGTCCAGCAAGGCGATGCGGTCGGCGAGCTGGTCGGCCTCCTCCAGGTACTGGGTGGTCAGCAGGATGGTGACGCGCTCGGCGACGAGGTCGCGGATTAGCTGCCACACGGTGTGACGGCTGCGCGGGTCCAGGCCGGTGGTCGGCTCGTCGAGGAAGATCAGCCGTGGCCGCCCCATCAGGGTCATCGCGATGTCGAGGCGGCGCTTCATACCGCCGGAGTAGGTGGCCGGGATCCGCCTCGCCGCCTCGACGAGGTCGAAGCGCTCCAGCAGCCGGGCGGTCCGCGCCCGCCGCTCGGCCGCCCGCAGATGTAGCAGCCGACCCATCAGGAACAGGTTCTCCTCGCCCGTGAGCAGGTTGTCGACGGCGGAGAACTGGCCGGTGACCCCGATTACCCCGCGCACCACGCCAGCCTCACGGCGCAAGTCGTGCCCCATAACGCTGGCCGTGCCGGCGTCCGCCGGGATCAGGGTGGACAGGATCCGCACCATGGTGGTCTTGCCCGCGCCGTTCGGCCCGAGGAGTGCCATGACCTCGCCCTCGCCGATGCTGAGATCGACGCCGTCGAGGACAACCTTCTCCCCATACGCCTTGCGCAGGCCGTTCACCGAAACCGCGGGGCGTGTCGCGTGCGTGGTCAGTGCGTTCATGCCACCATGCTCCAACCCTGACCCAAGGTCAATGTCAAGCCATTAGCGCACTTCCCTCGGGCGAGTTCCATCTTGTACTCAGGAGCGAATTCAGCCTCCCATTTTTGGCTTTGCATGGATTCGCAACCCGTCCATCGAGTGCGGTTAAATCCGCGGGTTGGCCACAGAATTGGCTACAGTAGTCGGTGGGACCTCGTAGCGCTCCACGCATCTTCAGATGGAGGAAGGACTCGCGCGGGTTTGCGCCGGACTTTGGGCTGCAACTCCGCATCGACATCAGGGATGACGTTTACCAACTGGTCGACAAGGCCCTCGGGTCAGGCGGCATCCGCCTTCATGAGCCGAACGATCGGGGCTACTTGTGCGGACGGAGCTTCCAGGACCTCGACCGACACAACTGGGACGTGTTCTACGTCGACGAGACTGCCCCGGCAGCGTGAGCCGTTCGTCACCAAAGCAAGCACCTAACCCGCGCGAAGGAGGCCAGATGAAGACCGTCTTGGGAGGCGAAATTGCGCATTCGACTACTAACCTGATGTGAAGGCCGCCGAAGGCAGGACGCTTTTCCAAAAATGCAAGGGATACTAAAGATCAGCCGTTCCCAGTGCTGGTGATGATGCGATTCCCCACTATCCTCGCCGCTGATGCTCTCCTTCCAAGTCGGATTCAGATGGCGTTCACCCTTGCGTACCACGTCATCATGGTTCCACTCGGCGTCGCGCTTCCCACTTACACCTTGCTGATGAACGGCATCGGCATCTTCAAGAAGGATCCGGTCGCGCTGCGAATTGCCCGCCGATGGTCCGTGGTCATGGCGGTGCAGTTCGCGGTCGGGGCTGTGACCGGCACGATCCTGTCTTTCGAGTTCGGCATTCTGTGGCCTAGGCTGATGGGCCGCTTTGGCGCGGCTCTCGGCCTGGGCTTTGCTATCGAGGGCCTGGCCTTCTTCCTCGAGGCCATCTTTATCGGCATCTACCTCTATGGCTGGACCCGTCTCCGCCCGAAGACGCATTTCCTCCTCGGGCTGGCGCTGCCTCCAGCGGGCGTGCTGGGGACCGTCAGCGTGCTCGCGGCGAATTCCTTCATGCAGACGCCGGGTGGGATCACCCTGAGCTCGACGGGCCAGCTGCTCACTGTCGATGTGCTAGGCGCCCTGTTCACGCGCTCCCTTGGCTACGAGTTCTGGCACTTTCTGATCGCGGCTTATATGGCTGCCGGGTTCGTGGTCGCCTCGATCTATGCCGTGGCCTGGCTGCGTGGGCGGCGTGACCACTATCAGCGGCTCGCTTTTGCCATCCCGTTCACGGTCGCGGCGCTGCTAGCACCGGTCCAGCTCGTAGTCGGCGATCTGTCCGCGCGCGCGCTCGCCGACGACCAGCCGGCCAAGTTCGCGGCTATGGAGATCACCTGGAAAACGCGATCTCATAACCCGGAGTACATCGGCGGCTTGATCAATAGCGCAGGCCAGGTGAATTTTGGCATCGCGATCCCATCCTTCGATTCCGTTCTGATCGGTCTGAATCCGGACAGCGTCGCTCCGGGGCTGACCAGCGTGCCAGCCGATGCCCGACCGTCGATTGTGGAAGCCAATATCACCCATCTGGCATTCGATCTCATGGTCGGACTCGGCAGTGCGGGCGTCATCCTGATGGTCTGGTACTTCGTCGTGCTGCTCGGTCGTCGACACCTGCCGCAATCGCCGTGGTTCTATCGAGTAGCTTCCCTTGCCGGTATCGGGTCGTACATCGCAATCGAGAGTGGCTGGACCACGACGGAGGTCGGCCGACAACCGTGGATTGTCTACAACTTGATGCGGGTCGCCGACGCGGTGACGTCTGCTCCAGGGACGTTCGTTTGGATCATGCTATCCGTGCTGCTCGTCGTGTACGTCTTGATCGCACTCGTCTTCGTCACGGTATTGCTGGGGCTTGCCGCACGATGGCGCCACGAGGACGAGCGCGAACTGGTCCGAGCTCCCGAGGAGGGTGCTCCATACGGTCCGCGACCTGAACTTGCTTCCGACGGATCTGCGAGCCTGATGGGGCCGTCGCCGTGACGGCTGCCCTCGCCAGCTTCACGGCGCTCGTTCTGCTGCTCACCATCACGGCCTACAGCGTCGCCGGCGGCGTCGACTATGGCGCCGGCATCTGGGACCTTCTCGCCGGCCGCGGCGCCAGGGCGGACAGGGCTCGCGAGCTCATTGACCACGCCATGGCGCCGGTGTGGGAAGCCAACAATGTGTGGCTGGTCCTGGCAATCGTGGTGTGCTGGACGGGGTTCCCTCTGCTGTTTCAGTCGGTCTTTGCCAGCCTCTATCCGCTTTTTGCCGTTGCCCTGCTCGCCCTCATCTTGCGGGGAGCGTTCTTCGCCTTCCGCCACGTCTGGGCGGGGCCACGCGGACAGCATAGGGTGGGTGTCGTCTTCGGCATCTCCTCAGTCCTTGCCCCGTTCTTCTTTGCCGCCGCACTGGGCGCCATCGCCTCCGGTCGGGTGGCCGTTAGTGAGCCCAGCGTTCCCGTCTGGCAGGCCTGCTTCAACCCGACCTCGATCTCGTTCGGTCTCGTGTCGCTGGCGGCAACCGCGTTCATTGGCGCGTCCTTCCTGGTTGGCGACGCGCGTCGTTTCGGGATGCCGGACATGACGGACTATTTCAAGCGACGAGCCGTAATTGCCACAGTGGTGCTGATCATCGTGGGAACGATCGCGCTCGCCGTGATGGGACTCGAGAATTCGCGCTTGCTCAGCGCCATGTTGACCGGGCTGGGAACTCCGTTCGCGCTGGCCGCCGTCATCTTCACCCCGGTTGTTGGGTTCCTGCTCTGGCGCGGGATCTTCCTCTGGTATCGGACGCTGAGTGTGGTGGTCGTGGGCTCCCTTGTCTTCGCCTGGGGTTTTGGGCAATCGCCGTACTTGTTGCCGCGCCAGCTGACGATCGCGCAAGCCGCGCCGCCCTTTGGAACCGAGGTGCTGTTGTCGATCGTGACCTTGCTCGTGGT
>WNFE01001342.1_pt1 | contig 17790 bp, 17 predicted proteins | sample 5400451 | NCBI WGS metagenome assembly WNFE01 (sample SAMN13153344, study PRJNA577476) | soil metagenome | isolation source: 200 cm saprolite under Douglas fir tree site 2 hole 2 | place: USA:California | collected 2015-04-18
TTGTCTAACTATACCATACAACCGAGCTAACCCACACTTCCGCACATACGTGGTTCCTGGAGATGCCACTCTATCAGTGTGCGCCCGTAGTGATCGGAGTATCACCGGTTGAATGAGTAATTCGCGTCAATCGACGTCAGTGACCAAGGGTCAAAGACAATCGAGTTATCGAATGAGTCTTGCCGAGTTGAGGATGAATACGAGTTCTGAGACTACGTGTATGCCAGCGGCAAATAATGGGTTGAGCAAGCCTTCGAAAGCGAGGCCGAGCCCGATTCCATCGACGATCAGTGTTCCATAGAAATTCTGCATGATAACACCGTAAGCCTGCTTGCTTGCCTTGACGATAGTCGGGATTCTTCCAAGATCATTCGTCATGAGAACAATGTCGGCTTCCTCGATTGCGATATCTGTCCCAGCACCCATTCCAACACCGACGTTCGCGAGAGCCAAGGCTGGAGCGTCGTTGACGCCATCACCCACCATGACGATCCTTCGCCCTGAACCCGATAATTGTTCAATGTAGGAGACCTTGTCGGCGGGCAGAAGCTCTGCATGAACCTCATCGATTCCGACCAGTTCCCCGACACTCTTCGACGCGACCTTGTTGTCACCTGTGAGCATGATAGTCGACAAACCCATTCTTCCCAACTCCAGGACGGCTTCTCGGCTCTCGTCCCTTACCTTGTCGGAGATTCCAATCACTCCACAGATTCGTCCTCCGTGAGCAACTAGGACAGTGGTTTTTCCTTCCGAGACCTTGCTGGTAATGGTTGCATCGACATCGTTCGATAACGGGACGTGTTGTTCATTCATGAGAACGCTGTTTCCGACAAGGACCTGTTCTCCATCATACCACGAGACGATTCCCTTCCCGGCCAGGTAGTCCGATGAAACGCCAGACTCCGAGCCAATTCCAAGAGCCTCAGCCTTTGCCATTATCGCGTGCGCAAGTGGATGCTTGGAGAATCTCTCCGCCGCCGAGGCATATGTCAGGACCTGCTCTTCAGAGCATCCATCAAGTCCTACAACATCAGTAACTTCGGGATCACCGAGCGTAAGCGTTCCTGTCTTATCGATCACGACAGTATCGACCTTGCTCATCTCCTGAACGTAGACTCCGCCTTTCACGATGACTCCTTTCTTTGCCAAACCTCCCATTACGGCAACAATCGCCAGAGGCGTGCCTGCAGCGACCCCACACGCACCAGCAACAACAATAACCGATATCGTTGAGATGAGGTTCCTGGTCACGACAAAAGTAATCACAGCAAAGACAATTGTAAACTCGACAAGCCAGGCGGCGAGTTTGTCAGATATCCGCTGAATGGGCGCCTTCCTGCTCTCAGCCTGTTCAACCAGCCTGATGATCTGGCCAAATACAGTCTCGTTTCCCACCTTCTCGGTCCGCACCTCGAACACACGCGACTGATCAACAGATCCAGCGAACACTCTGCTGCCAACCAATTTCTCGACGGCAACTGCTTCTCCTGTTATGGCAGATTGGTTTACGAATCCAGAACCTTTGACGAGATTTCCGTCAACCGGAATTCGTTCTCCATCTCTAACAATTACAGTTTCACCGGGCTGAATCGTTTCTACATCGGTCTCGATCTCCTTCCCGTCCCGTCTTACGAGGGCCCTTCTCGGAATCGACCTTTCCAGTTTGACGATCGTCGCCCTTCCCTTGTCGACCGCGTAAGCTTCTATGAACTCTGAGAGTAGAACGAAGAAAGTTACTACAACCGCGGCCGTAAACTGGCCTACTAGAAGCGAAGCAACTATCGCTACGGTCATCGAGACCTCCATGTTTATCGAACGGTGGCGAAGCGAGTGGAACGTTTCGATGAAGACCGGATAGCCACCAACGAGGGTGGCTCCAATCGCGACGAGGTCAATTGGAAAGAAGCTACGCCAGACTGCTAGATAGCTGAAGAGGGCAGCGATGCCCATCAATGAGAGACGGATTTCGTCTACTCTATTCTTCGGCGGTTCGCGGACAGGCGATCCTCTTGTGCCTTCAAGCACAGGAAGTTCGTTTCTTGAAACATTCATCTTCTGCTTGCGACAACTTGTTGAAGTTCAAGGACAGTACTGCTTACGGACTTTCCTTTCCTGGCAGTTGCAACGCAGTCTTCTACGAGGTCCTCTACGATCACATCGACGATCCCGTCTAGCGAAGCTCGAACCGCGGCGATCTGATGAACGATCTCAGGATAGCTCCTGTCATCGTTCAGCATCGTTCTGACGGCTTTCACATGACCTTCTACTCTCGCGAGTCTAGCGTCAACCTCGGGACGCTTGTGGTTGGACATACCCTATCCCGGGGAGGGGGATATATTAAAGCACGCCTAAATGAACGTCCGGGCATCGACCTGAACGACTTTACATGAAAGCGCATTCAATCCAGGAACGCGTGATTGTGATCCTACTGAATTGAAGCTAGATTACGAGGCCTTTGGCAGACAAGTGCTAGATGTCTGCGTAGGGCTGAAACCGGGCGAAAAAGTCTGGATCAGTACATGGGAACATGATACCGAACTAAGCTCTCAACTCGCACTCCAATGTCTGGAGCGAGTATGTCCGACCCTAACGACGGTCCAGTTTGACAAACCGTGGCTGTACACAATCCAAGAAGCTCCGGCGGAATTCGCAGAGAGACTCTCAGCTAGCCAGGCAGCACTGCTGAAGAAGACTGACGTCTACATATTCACGCTCGGACCCAGAATCATTCCCTGGGACAAGATTCCGTCGGAGAGGCGTAAACTTGTTACAACCTGGTTCCTAGAAAAGAACAAGTTCGTGGAAGATTGGAAAACCATTGCCAAGGCCCGGAGGGTAAGAATGCTCGGCATCGAAGCAACGATGGCCACCCCCGAAAGAGCGAAGAATCTTGGTCTCGATTATGAGGAATGGAAGAGGGTCATGTTTGACGGATGCATGGCTGACCCTAAGGCTGTAGGCGAGCGGGCCAAAACCGTAGAGAAATTGATTCAGGGCGATGAAGAAGTTCGCTTAAAGACGCCTCATGGAACCAACTTCACATTCAAGCTAGATAATCGTCCAGCGGACTCCTTCGACGGCATCATTAGGGAGGACTGGGTTTCCCAAGGACGACCTAGCTTCCTGCCTGCAGGAGGAATTGAGGTCTCAGTTAACGAACAGAGTGGACAGGGAAGAATCGTGTTTGACAAACCCATACGTTCTCTGCTAAAAGAGGGAATAATCAACAGACTAACGCTCACAGTCTCAGAAGGCCGGATCATCGATAGCTTGGCAGGCAACCAACAGCAAGCATTTGAGAGATGGCTCAGAGAAGGGAAGGGAGACGCTGACCGACTCGCATTCTTCGGCTTCGGCCTCAACCCGAATCTGCGCCACGGCTTCACTCAAGACGACAAGGTCCTAGGCGGAGTCACGATAGGTTTCGGAGATAACTCAGACAAGGAAGGCAAGAACAAAGCTGATCGCGGATTCTGGGGTTCGATCACAGGAGCTACGGTGACCATCGGGAACAAACGCGTGATGAAAGATGGAAAGCTATTGGTCTAGGCAGGCACTCATCCTTTCGGCCTTCCCTTATACGATAGAAGATCACATGGCTTTCTCATGGGCCAGACGCTTCAGATCGAAGTTCGAGAACTAAAACCGGAGCTATTGCAAGACTATCTGAGATTCTTCGATCAGGCCTTCTCAGACTTTCCGCATTGGGCCGGCTGCTACTGCGGCTTTTACGATACTCCTGGAAACGACTGGGACCCGACAGCGAAAGCAGGACCCGAACATCGGGCCGCCCGGTCCCAGCAAATTAGCTGCGGAAAAGCCCAAGGGCTTCTCGCCTACATTGACGATAAGCCTGTAGGCTGGTGCAACGCTCAGCCCCGAGCCGGCTTCGCGAACATGCGCCATTACACCGTAGCAGTAACAGATGCCAACGAGTCAGTGGGCTCTATAATGTGCTTCCTTGTAGCACCGGGTCACAGAGGGAAAGGGGTCTGCACGGCACTCCTCAATTCCGCAGTGAACAAGTTCCACCGCGACGGGCTACGCATCGCAGAGGGCTACCCTACTACTAATCCTTCAAAGAGAACCTGGGAGATTCCGTGGGCAGAAGAGAACTACAAAGGACCATTAAACGTGTACTTGAAGAACGGGTTCAAGATTCATCGGCAGCTCGAGCGATTCGCAATCGTGAGAAAACAGCTCTGACCTTCAAAGTTCTCAGGCAAACGTTTCACAGACGTCGTCTTTTTTTCCCAGAGATTTAGGGAACAAGATTCACCTTCAGTGCCATTTGTGGAGAAGGGTCTCCGCTTCGTCCACTAACTCCTTTATGATAGCTGCTACTGGCTTGATGTTCTTCACTCCGCTCACTGATTCTCCCGCCCAGTGGGGCATAGCCTTGAGGGTTCCAGTAGTCTCACTGGTCATGGTGAAAGACTCCAAGGGTTTCACGGGGACCATTTCGCCGGTTGAGATGAGTTTCTTGTGTCTCACGATGTCACCTTTGAACTTCTGAGCTTCTTCGATGCAGAAACGAAGCACTCTGTGAGGCGCGTTGGGCCAGCCTTCCGAGAAGGCCTCCGTAACAACGGTGTCCTCTGGCTCGCCCGCGATCAACGCCTTGACGTATTCAGGATGCGCCCCCGCCTCAGTAGCTGCAATGAAACGCGTCCCAACTCTTACTCCAGAAGCTCCTGTGGCCAATACGGCGGCCAGAGTTCGGCCGCTGCCTATGCCACCGGCTGCTAGGACAGGGACCTTGACTGAATCCAAAACCTGACTCAACAACGTCAGAAGACTGACCTTTCCCCGAACGTGTCCACCTGCCTCAACTCCCTGCGCCACTATAATGTCGCAACCGGCCTCAGCAGCGGCAACTGCTTCTTCGTTCGAGCCAATTTGCCACGAAGCCAACGCACCACCCTTGTGCACTAGATCAACTAGCGAAGGGTCTGGCCAACGATAGAAGAACTCGACAACCTTCACAAGTTTGGATGCTGTCTCTACTTGTTCTCGAATCTCGCTAAGATCGGAGACAAAGGCTTCTGGAATCAGAAAATTGGCTCCAAAGACGCCAGAAGTACGGTGACGCATGTCCTCAAAAACTTCGGTCATTTGCGGGGGATCGAAGGACCCCGCGTAAATCATGCCCAGGCCTCCTGCGTCGGAGACCGCTGTTGCCAATTGAGGGCGGGCTAAACCGCCAATAGCGGCTTGTTGAATTGGTACCTTGCAACCAGTCAGATCGGTGAAACTTGTTCTGAGCATATTACGACCAGCTGTGGACCTACTGCTCTACTCATAGATTTTTGTCTGATTAACTCGGGTCAGGCAACGTCTATCGGGCTGTTCGCGATTTCCATCCGACGGGCGAGTTCCAGCAGGATATCAACCCGCCTTTCCAAGTTTGGATAGAGGCTGAGGAGTCCATGCCCGCTACCTCCCACGAATAGTCCTGCAAGATTACTCATCGCCGCACCACTTGACTCTGAGTTGGCCTTAACGATTGCAGACGCAAGTGCAAGAGGCTTTCCGGTGAATTGCACAGACACTTTGTCGGCCCAGAGTTCACGTTCCCTGTGAACCGCCGCTTCCACGAGCCTCAGCACGGGGTCGAACGGGAAAGCCACTCTCGCTAGTTTCGCGAGACCTTTGGCGGAGGAGTCCCCGTTCTTGATGTGTGACAACTCATGAGCGAGAACCGCGTCTGTCTCGTCGGAAGACAAGGACCCCGCGAGCTTCGATGACATTGCAACCACTCCTTGGCCGCTCAAGCTGATCGAGAAAGCACTACCGGACAGCGCCTCCCGGAGAGAGACTCCGGACACTCCCATCTTACCAGTGAGGGCGCCGAAACCGGTGGCGATCCCGGAGAGTGAAATGGGTGCAGCCGTCATTCTCTCCAACATTCGTGAGAAAGTATACCTGCGCGCAATGAACGTCATCATGGTAGCAAATCCTAGTGATATCAATAGCGAGCTTCCAAGGACTGTGCGAATCGTCAGCTGAGGATGCTCCCAATAGTTCTGCAGCAGTATGCTGCACACCAAGAAACTCGTTCCTAGAAACGACCAGAAGAAGAGCGATGAGACTAGCATCGGCTGCAATAGCCGGGACCGTCTTGACGGATTGTAACCCTGAAAAGAGTAGAGAGCGTAACATGCAAGTTCGATAGCAACGACTGCCCCTAAGATTCCTAGGGTGGTAGGCGCAAGGAAGAAGACGCGATAGAGGTCTAGGTCGATCGTTGTTTTGATCCCTTCCGGATCTTCTCCTCTAAACGCTTCAGCTCATCCTTCGGAATATCGTCCACGTAGTCTGACAGGGTGGAAATCACTGTCGGACCGAAAGCAGTCAGGAGTCGGTCAACAAATCCCTTGACAACTTTACCCTTCACCTTCTCCTCGGAGTGTACCATGTAGATGTAGCGAGATCCTCCTCTTCCGATCGCTTCATCCCTTGCGAGCATTCCTTTCTTGTAGAGCCGGTCGAGGGTCGTACTGATTGTAGAATAAGCCAGTCCTCGAGAGGGCTCAAGATCTTTAGCCACTTGTCGGGCCGAGGCTTTGCCCTGGCGAAGAACGCTTCCGAGAACCGCTGCTTCTAGGTCGCCGAGCTCCATGTACAGAAACGGCTAAGGCTAGCCTGGATATAAGTTTCTATCCCTGTCGGAACTCTTTGGTGAGCTCGCGCTCAGCGAGAACGGATTTATGTAGAGTCTCCTGATTGTTCCAACATCATTAGAGCTGGATTGATTGATTAGTTTCTGGGCTATGTCTTCATGACCACCCGCGAACCAGCCTCGACGACTAACCCATCAAAGTCGAACGATATCCTTCTCAACAGATACTCCAGAACCTTTCTGCTTCTTCTTTCAGGAATCAATCTTGCACTCGGCCTGATATTCTACATCTACCCTCCGTTCGTCATTTCTTATTGGCCCTGGCCAGTGAAAGAGCTGGCCGTCAGATTCTTGGGAGCGATATTTCTGGCCATAGCCTTCGGCTGCTGGTCCGCAGTTCACGCTGAACAGTGGCAGAGAGCCAAGATACTGGTGCTCGTCGGCGGGACCTTCTTCGGCATAACAGGCATTGTCTCCCTTGTCAGAGGAATCACTGTGAGCAGTGACGCCTCGACCTGGGTATGGACGGGATATTTCCTAATCGCAGCAGCAGGTTGCTTGACTCTGTTGCAACGATGTGGATGGCATCGTAGGCAAGTGGAGACTCCGACGTCGACAATGCCGAGAGGGGCCCGATGGTTCTTCGGGATTCAGACCAGCGCTGTTGGAATTTTCGGAATCATGATGTTGCTGGTGCCGGGTTTGGCGCAGCAAGAGTTCTGGCCCTGGAAAGTGTACGTATCCACCCTGCAGGCATTCGCCGCATTGTTTCTAGCGACATGCCTAGCGACCGGATGGGCCACTCAGCAGAAAGACCCTGAAAGAATCAAAGTACTATTGCCCCTAGATGCCGCGTTCCCATCTCTAGCCTTAGTGGCGGTAGCCATCAGCTGGAGTGCCATCGTTGCTGAAAGTCCCAGCACGCTAGTGACAGGCGTGTGGATCGGACTGTACTCCTTCGTGGCCGCGGGCTCGACCATTCTCTATTTCGTGTTGACCAGACGATCGCGCTAGAGTCACGAAAGCGAGCCGATTGATGCTGAGTCGTTCATGATAGGTTCTAGAGCCTTGCGACTAGGATAGTGACTGTGACAGCAAGCAAACCTGCGGCCGGCAATGTCACTAACCAAGGCAAGACCATACCGCGCAACGCAGATACAATGACTTCCTTCCGACCGCCAATTCCTGCGGTGGACCCCTCGTGGACATGAGTGGTAGATAATGGAGCCCCAAGGTAGGCTCCTACTGAGACTAGAGCAGCGGTCACAATGCCTGCCTGTAGCCTCTGAGTATGATCGAGGGGAACGACGCGCTTCACAAGTTCTAGAGCTACTCGGTGGCCGAGCACTAGGGACCCGGCCACGATCGCGACTGCTACGATTGAGTATGGACCCCAAACTGCGTAGGTAGAACCTGCTACGAAAAAGAAAGCGCCGAGGGCCGCCATTTTGGGAGCGTCGTTGATTCCTCTCGCGTAGGCGGTGGCTGCGGCGGATCCCCAGTGCGAGATTTTGGCGAATCTGGGGCTCTTCTTTTCTGGAGTCTGAGTCTGAGGCCGTCGGGTTAGACGGCGCAGAATGCTTAGTGCGATCAGCGCGACGAAGGGTCCCGCTGCTAGTGGGAGAATTACCCTTATGGCTAGGAAATCCAGTTTCAGACTTGACACGCCGAACAGAAAGATTCCCTGCAAAAGAACAGCGCCGAGGATTGTGTGAGTTGTGGAGACGGGAAGTCGAAAGAGAGTCGCTATCAGGATCCATATTGTCGCTCCGACTAGGACTGCCAGGATGAAGGATGAGTCAGTGGAATTTCGCAGTATGCTTTGGGGAGTGAACACTGTCAACAATTTTCCTGAAATCAGAATTGCTGAGATACTTCCTAGACCGCTGAAGACCCCTCCCCAAAGTAAAGCTCGACGACGCAGTCTGGGACCGTCGGGGCCTGCACTAGACATGAGTGAAGCTACGCTCTTGCCAACATCATTGGCCCCGTTTGCAAAGGCCAATACGAAGAGAACGCCAAGGCCGACTTCTTCGACTAGCAACCTGCCGAGATCCACCTTGCTTGGAGAATTAATCGTTTTTCCGTTCGGACCAAAACTCGTAATCCACTATATTCCGATGAAGAGGAACAGGAACATTGCCCAGAGGGGAAGCGCTAGTCCGAGTCCTACTAGGATATTTTTCCGGAATATCTTGGAGCCGTCCAACGGTGGAATGGGTATCATGTTGAATGACCCCAGTCCGACATTTAGTTCAAAACCAAATATCGCGATCGTCGAAAGGAATCCTGCTGGTACGGCTAGAAACAATGAAAGAAACGCTACAGCGAATGCAAGGTTGATTCCGGGTCCCGCTGCTGAAATAACCATGTTCTCCTGCTCCGGATCGCGCGGTCTAGTAGCGGAATCGTAGCCGTAGTATGCCATCGCTGCGGGCGCAATGTAGACTGCTCCTGGAGCGCCAAAGACGACGCCTCCTCCTGAAAATACTACGATGAACAGCGTCAGTAATAGTCCCCACATCCAGAGACGGAAGTGGGCGACATATCCGCGTCTTATTGCGACGAACTTGTGTCCCATCTCGTGGATGATGAATCCTGTCGCGGTGGCAACAAAGCCGGCTATGACTATCTCAACGCTACCTATTCCAGTAAAGAGACCCACAAAGTTCTGGTAGGTGATCGCGATTGAGAGGACGAGCCAGGCGATGATGATCGAACTGATCTCTCCGGGACTGAACTGAGAGGACACTTGTCCCTCAACCAGATAGCAGTGGCCCTGTCTTCGCATATTTCGATTTGCTTCTGAACGTCTGACACGGTAACTAGGGTATCAGAATCCCTTTCTTCGCGGTTTCCGAGAGGGCTGTTTCTGAGAGGAGGCACGGCGTGGCCCAGGTTCCGCCTTATCAGGCTCTGAAGGAGGCGCCCAAAGAGATTCGTCAGGCAGCCACTGTTGCGCTCGTATGCAGTTCGGTCAGTCGCGCAATCGGAATTCTTACCTCTACCATCATCATAGCCACGCTACCCACTTGGGTTCCTGGCCTCTTAGCATTCCAGCCTATTCCTATCCTACTCGTCGTCCTCACAGTTGGATGCGCGATTGTCGGAGGCAAGGGTTCTCGGATAAGAGAAAGAATCGCGTCAAGGGACTGTGAGAAGGCACGGTCTGCTAGTCTCTCCGCAGCTATTCTAGGCTTCATCATCGCCGGTGGAGTTCCTGGAGTACTCTACCTCTATCTCTACATGCGGGTCGGAAATGTGATGGTCAAGCGGAGACCTGACGACCCCCCGACCATCTATCTCCTGCCGCATCCTAGTGAAGGACTCTTCCTCGGCCGGTACATCGGATGGGCGGCCGCGTATTTGCTCGTCTTGTACATCGGCTACACTCAACTGCCCACGGGGCTACGAGGAATCAGCGACTGGCTTTCGCCTGTCCTCGGAGTGCACTTCAACACCCTGATAGTTGCCGTCTATCTCATCTTCACAAATCCCTTGACCTATCCGCCAGTCTTCTCGCTCTGGGTCACCGCTGGGCTACTGGGCGGAATTATCGCTGGAGGCAAGGTTGGACGGGGATTCATGGTGGGTCTCGCAGTCTTCCTCTCAACCCTGGGAGCAATGGGACTGGCCGCGCTCTCAATCTTTCGAGGCGTAACCTCGGGCGGCTTTCCAAACATTCCTCCTCCACCACCAGGCTTCTCCCTGATCGCGGCCGCGACAGGTCCGGTGGCAACCGACCTCTTACCTCTCTTTCTACAAGCATCATCGCCTACAGACCCGGCCTTCATTCAGAGCATGGTCCTGACGCTTGCACGAAACGCCGGCCTGATCTTTGCGATTGTGACAATCTCTGGACGCGCAGCTTCGCTGATCTGGCTGGGCGGCATTGACCTCGCCAAGTACGTCTTTGTTCTGATACATGGAAAGCCGGGATTGAAAGAAAACCGGAACGTCGTCGACCGGCCGGTACTGAAAACCGCAGTAATCCTCCTGATGCTTCTGCCGATCTTCGCAATCCCACACATCTCAACAACATCTCCCCCATTCCAAGCGCCGATTCCGGGCCCTTACGAGCAACGCCTAGATGTTGCGCTCAGCATGCTCGGAGCGCCGAACATGAGCCTCCAGCTTACAAACCTTGACCTATCAAGCAAAGGTCTCGTCCAAGACAACAACTACGCTGGCGCTAACGTAGCAGCGTTCATCGTGAACAATAACGACTCGCAGGCTCTTGGGAACGGACAGCAGAGCCAGATGCTTCAAATCATCTCGCAGCCCGCCCTTGTTACATTCTATTCCGGTGATCCCAAAACAACCGCCGCAGAGTCTGCCGCTGTCGAAGCCCAATTCTCTCAAGCACTTGGCGTTCCATTCACAACAATATTCTCACTACCCATGGGTGGACAAGGAACCGCGACGATCTATGCTCCCAACCCGGAGCTCTCCAACTATGACGCACTAACCAAGCTCATGGCCCTACTTCCAAGCCAGAGCTTCTCTAATCTCATCAACCCTGCGAACATTCAGAACGCGAAATATTTCGCGACAATTGGAGTCGTACCCATAACAGTCAATGGCGTCCAAATCACAGGTTTCAGTTTTGACATGAACGTTCAATTTCCACGCCAGTACTTCAAAGGAGGAGCTCACCAGCTAGACCTCAAAAGCCTCCTAGGCTTTCAGAACAATATTGTAGGAGACCCCGCGGCAAACGTGTCTCTTGTCAGCATGAGTTTCCAGCCGGGCACAATCCTCTACAATCCACCCTCTCTCAATCCCTACTACAACAGCACCACATCAACATACTACCTCGACGTGGCATCGAGCTCTCAGCCCGATTTCGTCGCGAACTTCACCTACCCTTTCGCGCCTGACATCGTCATCCAGAAGACCAGCACTCCGGCCTCGGGACCCGTCGGAACAACCCACATAGTGGTCGTCACGATCCAGAACCTCGACAACGTAACAGTCATGAGCCTGAACGCCACCGACGCCCAAACCTCGTCGAACTATGCGCAGACTCTGCAACTTTCTCCTAGTGGACCCGAAGCTATGCAGGCAGCAATTCTCATTCCAGGCAATAGTGCGACTTTGAGCTACACCGTCACTACAGTAAGTAGCGGAGTGTACGTCCTTTCTCCCGCCACAGTGAAATTTCTCTGGACGGCTCCCAACGGAACAAAGATCACCTACACCATTTCAACTGACCCGACTGAGATAACGTCCCTCGCGGGACCTCTGACCCAGTTCACTCGGACCTTCACTGATTTCCAGCCCTACTCCTATCTGCTCCTAATTCCGCTACTCCTGACCCCTGTTATCGAGACCTACAGGCTGTTCAAGCGACGCGCCCGGCGGAAAAAGGAGAAAGAGATGCAATCATTCTATTCCGCACCGCCTGCCCCTCCACAACTAAGCGTTGTGAAACCTCCGGATTCCAATACCGGGTCCAGTACGAGCAATCCCCCACAATCCTAGAAAGAGAACAGAACGGCTTCACTACTGGTGAACAAGCTCAAGCACCCCTCTGTTTCCACTGGAACCATTGGAAACGGCACCTAGCAACCTGAAAATGAATTCACTACACGCCACGCAACGTGAGGGGAAGCTCTTTTCTACATGTGAACAGCGAAATGTGAAACTCCCTCCTCGGAGACGAGTGCCTGTAACGTGAAACCCCGCCGGTTCAAACTAGAGTTCTACGATGATGAAGGCGTCAGACACTCGATAACCATAGACGGCCAAATCACGCGCGAAAAGGTGGGAAAACTACTGGACCTCGTAGAGGTCATGGCAGGAACCCCCCGAGCGACCGCTTCCGCCCTAAGCATATCTCCCCGAAAGTTTGACAGACTCGCCGGCACAATCATCACCGAGCTTAAGCAGCGGGAGTTCACTGCTTCCGATGCGAAGAAAGCGTTTGAGACTTCTTTTCCAGAGAAGATCCCTCTAAGCACTGTCTCCACGTATCTAGTGAGGCTGGTAGAGAGGGGGATCCTGGACCGAACGGAGTCCGGCCGGAACGTCAGCTACAAGGTCAAGTCTGAGGAACCGAGATCGCTTCTTTCTCTCCGTCCTTAGTCTCCGGTTTCTTGAAAGTCTGCTTAACCCTCTCGACTAGAGAATACCGAAACGGAATCCTAGTCTGGTCCCTTCGAATGTAGCCCTCCTCGTACAGCTTCTTCATCAACCGAGCCGTGTGCTCTCTGGAGCGGCCTACTACCTGGCCGATCTCGGGAGCTGACTTTGGACCCCCGTTTGCTAGCAGGGTTAAGACTTGTAATTCAGTGGGGGTGGTAATCGTAGGAAGGGTTCCCAATTCTGGCGCGGGGGCGAGAACCCGTCGAGAGAGAGCCGCCTCTTCAACGTTAATCCTGAGCGGTCCCACCGATGCTTCACTCTCCGCTGCGGTAGGCTCCGCTCTCGTCGCCGGCATTTCCTTTACCTGGCGCCAAATTTCCGCCGCCACCTCCCTCGTCCAATTGAGAGATTCTCTAACCAGCCCTTCCGCCTTCTGAAGTCGCTCGAGAAGGACGAGATCTGAGAGCTGGCTCCGATCCATCGACATTCTCAGCTTACTGATCTCACTCGACATAGACTTCAAACCGTCCTCAACAATCCCAACTCGTTTGGAAAATGAGTCGAAGAAGAGTCTTGCAACATCACCATTTTGATCGGAGCCCCCGTCGTTCGTCTTCCTTCGGCGAAGTCCAAGCATTAGTGTGATATCACGCACGCGACTACGTGACATCACATCACAGTGTATCTGCATTTAACATTAACCTATGAGAGCGGTCGCGCAGGTCTCCGAGGGAAATCACTTGTGATGTATCCGTGACTCCAGTGTTGCACCTAAACGTCAACTGGGTGACATCACCGCGTGACGCATCACGAAGGAACTTTGCCTCGATTCACTCCTCTCCTGTTTACTACTTTCCAGTCACCTGTGATATGACGTGATGCGGTCGACGCTACGTGACGTCACGCGTCACGCGTTTCCCATAGAGTGCCTGGAACGCGTCCTCCAGATCCTCGATGATTGCGTCTGCGCGCTCGGCGTAAAGCTTCGGATCGTCCTTTGCCAACTCCTCAAACTGGACCATTTGACTCTTCAGGAGCTCGGAAGCTTCGACGAACGGTGCCAGAGCGGGACTGTCGATCAATCCACCGTATCCAAGAAGGAGGATCGTGTGAATTGCCTCTGAAACATTCTCTCTCCCCTGCCTGAGGGTCCTATTCAATGCTCCTCGGCTTATTCCCTTCTGATTACGCACTAATTGAGCCATTACGCCCCGTGTAAGTTGTTTGTTAGCCATATCATGCCCTAGTTGGTCCATAATGAGCGTTTCAAACTGAGCTCGCGTCAGATTACTCCTCGAGAGGAGTCTCAAGACTATCGGATCCTTCAAGATATCCTTGACTGACGCCCTAGTTCCTTCTTGCCAGGTGGTCACTCTACCCAAGGTCTTGAGCGGATACAGTTTCGTATCCACAACTTACGTCTTTCCCTATCCTTCCTGTGAAGTAACGACGGCGTACAGGTTCGAAATAGTACCACGTGTTCTTCGCGTGAGAATTGCCAGAGGGTTACACTAGCCTTATTCGGAATCTTAGACTCACTCGATTTCGAGGCCGTCCGAATCCCTATGGCCAGTCAAACGCGTCAGGACTCTAACAATTTCGTACTCGACATGGTCTCCGACGTATGCCGGGTCGAAGGCTTCAACGTCAAGAAGAATGTCCAAGCAGACGACTCCGGCGACCACTTTGTAGACATCATAGCATCCCGGACGACAGGCAAGCAGACCCAGAAGGTAGCCTTCGAATGTTGGGAAGGAGACCGCCAGGTCAACGGACGCGAGGTCGAAGGCTTCGTGAACCGACTCAGAAGCGCTGGACTGTCAAGTGGGATCTATGTCTCTCCCAAAGGTTTCACGGGAGATGCAGAGTTCATGGCTCGAAAACTGGGAGTGGAACTCTGGGACCTAGCAAAGCTGAAAGAGCGGGTCGAGAAGATTAAACCTCCCGAACGAGAGAAGGTCCCCGGGACCCTACCTGTCTCTCGTACTGTCGCGTCGAAGATTCTCGCTTACGGCATCGAGAACGGTAGCGTTCTCAAGCTTACCTCAATGCCCAAACTCGAGTTTCGCCCATACTTCTTCGCTGATTTTACATTGAATCATGGTAAGAAGAGGAAGGCGAAGGGAGTGATAGTCTTTGACGGTGTCGACGGAAGAGAGTGTGACGCGGGACTGTTCGAGGGGGAGCTGAAGAATCTGCCTGGATCAGGCCTTTTCGTGGACTGTCTGGAAATAGAATCCTCCACGGGTTCGATGCCGCATCTTCCTCCTGAGCTTGAAATGAAGAATACGGTGACCGTTGCACCTGCAGGGGTCGCCGAGGATTCTATCAGAGCGCACACGGGTGAAATTATTGGAAGAGAGTCAGGGGCTCACCCCGACGACATTTCTGTGTCTGACATCACTCTTCTACACATACCGATCGTGACAGCCGAATTGGTCGCTCTCGGCCGCTCCTATCGAAAGATTCTCCAGGCGGCGACGAGTAAGATAATCTGGGATGAGACGCGGAAGTGCAACTTATGCGACAAGGCTACTCAAGCGGTCTGCGAAGAGTGCGGGGGAGTCGTTTGTCACGAACACACTCGATTATGCAGCTCTTGTCGAAAGCATCTCTGCACAGAATGTCTCACCACTAAGGGCGTCATTAACAAGAGTCCTCTCTGCCACACCTGCAAGAAATAGTGCAGCTCTCTGGTTGAGAGATCGCTAGAGAAACTGGTTTGTCCTCGAATCCGTGCTCAGCCCACAGACCCATTGAAGGGTCCTAGGTACCACCTATCTTGTCGTTGGGATATGGTTCAGCGCAGTTTCGGTCCGTTTCAACCGTCTTATTGTATCTTCATGCCTGCTAATGTGATTCATCAGATCTAGCCTCAATTGATGCATTGCCATCTTCGCAGCATCGACCGCCGCTCGCTCAACGAGTGGCGTAAGCTTCTCTTCTAATCTCCGTAGCAACTCTTCTTCCAGCTGCAAGACCTCCTCCTCCCTTAATGCTTCCATCGTCTCACCTCCGCCTCAACGCTTCGACTTTTGTAAACGTGGGTAATTCCAGTGTCTCCACTTTACCAGCCTGCTTCGCGCACAGCGCACATTCCCAGACGCGATCGCAGAGAAACCGTTCATAGTTCGAGCATCTCCGGCGGAAATACTCGTTGAGCTTGTTCTCCTTCGAATTCTCTTTTCCAAGCATACGGTTTTCTTCCCGAGTCTCCAATCAACGCTACCAGTGAGCGTCCACACTAGCGTCCAGAGGACGACTAAAGGCTCCTGTAACCTAGAGCCCAGTCGAGAGGTTGCGCTGGGAACAGTCCTCTAGCCACCAGCCCAGCAACCCGCAAGGGCTCTGGAATTCTTGAGACATACGACCACTCTTTCAAGATCCTTCTCGCTTCATCGTCTTCACAACCAAAACTCTCATAGAAGATCGAACCCTCGTTCCGGAAAGTTCGTACCTGATGCAGCGGACCCAGCCCGGATAGGACCCGCCACCTTTTCCTCCAGTCTGGAAAATGCCTCACCAGGGCGCGTTTCACAGCTCTGTTATCGGGTCGAGATCCAATTACAACGAGTGTGGGCGTTCTGAATTTTCTCAGTAACATTCTCGGATTGATAACATTGAATCCTCCGAATGTTGCACCCGCTAGCAGAATCGGGGATTCCCGGGCTCGAAGCGAGCTGAGCATTCTCGACGCCACACCCGTAGCGTCAAATCCGTCTACTCCTATCCATGCAGTTCTGGCCTTCACAAGATGCGGCCCTTTCAGCTGTACTGCGACTAGTGGAGCCCTGGAACCGCCTAGTCTCCTAGATAGAAACGGTCCATCGTCGATCCCGATACAGCTAGTGATTGTGCTGTTTCGGGAGGCTCTTCGGCGCATAATTCAGGAGCCCTCTCACGAGCCCATCGCTGCCAAACGTCGACGTGACGGCGCGCTGCTCGACTCCCAGCCGGATCTTCTTCGTCCGCCCGTAGCGGCCGAAGCTCACAACACGGGCATTAACAATTCCCATGAGATCCAGCTCGTTCAACAATCCGCTCACTCGTCTCTGGGTCAACGATTCCACGGCCGCAGCAGCGCATAACTCACGGTATACCTCGTATACGTCCCCGGTCACTAGACTCTCTTTCCGTGCGTTCTCGGAGTGTAGGACTGCGATGAGGAGGATTCTAGAATGAAGCGGCAACGAGGACAGGACCTCTGTCACCCTGTCATGCTCCACTTTCTGCTGGGCCAGTCGGACGTGTGACTCTAGGATACTTTTCTCTCTCCCCCTCTCGCCAATCTCACCAGCGACCCGTAGGAGATCAAGCGCCCTTCTGGCATCACCATGCTCCCCTGCGGCCATGGCGGCGCAGAGTCGTAAGGCACCATCTTCTAAAGCGCCGGGCTGAAACGCTGCTTCTGCACGATCACTTAGAATATCGTATAGTTCATCGGACGAATACGGTTTGAAAACCAGCTCCTCCTCTCCTAGAGAGCTCAATACTCGAGGGTCCAAGAAATCCTTGAAGTGAAGATCGTTTGAGATTCCGATAACTCCAATCCATCCGCCGTCCAAGCTATCATTGATTCTCGTCAATTCGTACAGCAAACTATCGTTCTCACTCCTCTTGACCAGAGCATCAATCTCGTCGAGCACGACGAGAAACGCGGATCCCCGCGCATGCAAAGCATCCCTCAACCTATCCAGCAGCTCCCCTACAGCAAGTCCCGTAAACGGGACCTCTTGGCCTAGCGCTCGACAGAGATCAGCGATGACTCTGTAGTTGGTGCCTGAAAGCCGACAATTCACATAGCTGGTGTCTACAGCGCGGCCGTAGTCTCTCGCCTTCTTTTGCAACCTGTTCAGGACGAATCTTGCGACGATCGTCTTTCCCGTCCCGGTCTTTCCGTAGGCAAAAATGTTGGAGACTCGTTCCTTTGAAAGCGCTGGTGCTAAGACCGAGCCGAGCCGTCGGATCTGTTCCTCTCGATGTGGCAGGGTTGCCGGCATGTAGTCGTGTCTTAGGAGATTCCTGTCTTTGAAAATCTGTCCGCCAGCAAGCACTTGTTCAAAGATGAGATCTAGTCC
>WNFE01001343.1_pt1 | contig 17790 bp, 20 predicted proteins | sample 5400451 | NCBI WGS metagenome assembly WNFE01 (sample SAMN13153344, study PRJNA577476) | soil metagenome | isolation source: 200 cm saprolite under Douglas fir tree site 2 hole 2 | place: USA:California | collected 2015-04-18
CTCTTCCCATGAGGGCGAGGATCGCCTCCGCGACCGCCCCCGGCTGCTCTCGCGGCATGAAGTGGCCGGCGCCCGCCACGACCCGGCGCTCTGTGCCGGCAGGGAAGAGCGCCATCTGGCGCTCCGACCGGCCCGCGGGATCGACCGTATCCTCGGCCCCGTGCAGGACCACGGTCGGGACGGTGATCGCGGGCCGCTCGGCGAGCCGCCGCTCGATGGGGTCGAAGCGGGCTTCGCCGGGGGCATTGCCGTGCCGGTGGCGGTAGGAATGGATGACGAGCTCGACGAAGTCCGGGTTCTCGAACGAGGGCGACGTGCGGTGAAACGTCGCGTCGTCGAACCGCCAGCCGGGCGACCATTCCTGCCACAGGAGCCGGCAGATCTCGTTCCGGTTCTGCTCGAGGCCGCGGCGGCCGCGCTCGGTGTTGAAGTACCACTGGTACCAGTACGCGCGCTCCTCGGCCGCGGGGGCCGGGCGCGACGGCGCGATGGTGTTCTGCACGTTGTACCCGCCTATCGTCACCAGGGCGCGCACGCGGGCAGGCGCCAGGATCGCGGCGATGCAGGCGGCGCGGCCGCCCCAGTCGTAGCCCGCGAGGGCGACCCGCGGCAGGGCGAGGGCGTCGATCAGATCGAGGAGATCCTGGCCGATGGCCGCCTGCTGCGCCATGCGGGGGTTGCGGCATCGAGGAACCGGGTCGCGCCATAGCCTCGCAGGTAGGGCGCGATGACCCGATGGCCCGCGGCGACGAGCGCCGGCGCCACTTCGTCCCACGCGCGCGCGTCATCCGGAAAGCCGTGCAGGAGGATAACGGGGAAGCCACGCGGATCGCCGTAGGTCTCGCAGGCGATCTCGAGAGTGGGCGTTCGAACCGCGAGGGTCACTACACCCGCTCGATGGCCGGCCGGCCGAACATCCCGTACGGCCGCACGAACAGCACGGCGATGAGCACGAGGTAGGAGGCGATATTGCTGAAGCCGCCGCCCAACACAGGATCGAGATAACCCGCTGCCAGGCTCTCCAGCGTGCCCACCGCGACGCCTCCGGCAATGGTACCCGGAATGCTGTCAAGCCCGCCGATGATGACGATTGGGAACACCTTGAGCCCGACGAGCACCATGCCGAAGCCACCGCCCGCCACCTGCGCCCACAGCACGCCGGCGCAGACGGAGAGCGCGCCCACCATGGTCCACGTGATCGAGAAATACCGGTGGATGTCGATGCCCACCGCCATGGCGGCCTGCTGGTCATCCGCGAGCGCGCGCAGAGCGATGCCCGTCCTGCTCAGTCGGAAGAAGAGGCCCACGGCGGCGACGCACACCAGGGCCGTCACCGCGGCGAGAAGCTTGTCGGCCGCCACCGCCACGCCGTGCAGCACGAGCGGCTCCTGCGGCATGGCGAGCCGCATCCCGCCTGGGACACCGCTGAAGGCAAAGACGGCCGCGCCGCGCAGCAGCGCACCGACTCCGAGCGTCACCATGATGAACGAGATCACCGGTTGCCCAACGAGGCGGCGCAGGACCATTCGGTTGAAGACGAGACCTAGCGCTGCCATCCCCGCGCACGCGAAGCCCAGGGCTCCCGCCAGGCCGAGTCCCAGCGTTGAAAGCCCGGTGGCCACCAGCCGCGAGGCGACCATCGCCCACTCGCCCAGCGCGAAATTGATCATGCGCGAAGCCTTGTACACGACCACGAAGGCCAGCGCGATCGGGGTGTAGACCGCGCCGGCCAGCACTCCGTCCACGAGCAGAGAGACAAAGAACAGCACGTTCGCCCCCAGGGGCCCGGCGCTGGCTCGCCCGGGCCGACGCGATTCTCTGCCATCGATCCATCCTGCGCAACCCGGGAGAGGCGCCGCGCGCGGAAAGTCTTTCGCGGAGACGAGCGCCACGACCGGCAGCGGACATGAAGAGGCCCCGGCGGCATTGCGCCCGCCGGGGCCCCTGACTACCCGACACTGCCTTTGGGGGACTGGCCAGCCTTGGGAGGACTAGCTAGCCCCGCCGATGTCCTTCGTGCCACCGCCACCCCCAGTACGGATACGGAGCCACCACCACCGGCGCCGGCGCCACGTACACACCGGCCGGAGGCGGGGGCGGAGCCGAGTACGCGTATGGATACGGATCCGCGTAGACGGCGCATCCGCCCAGCAGCAGCCCGGCCAGAACCAGACCGAACATTCGTTTCATGGCTGCACCTCCCTGATCGAGCTTCGACTTCCCTGTCCAGTTAGACGGCCAGGGCGTCGCCTCTATTTACCCGCCGCGACGCTCCTCGCGGCGCTCCTCCCGGAACCCCTCGTGATGCCGCCCGTGCTCCTCATCCCACCTGCGGCCCCAATGATTCGCCCAGGGCGGCGGTCCTTCACGCCTCGCGTGCCTCCACTCGGCAGGAGCCCGATGGTAGTAGCGGACTGGAACAGTGAGGATCGGTCGCGGCACGTACTCGGCCCCGATGACGCGCCAGGGGCCGTTGTGCCTTGGGCTCACGTACCAGCCACCGCTCTGATAGACGTAGTACTCGTTGTCGTAGAAAAAGTAATTGGCTCCCACCCTCGGCGCGTACATGACCGGCGACTCGGGCACAACTACGAGCGCCGGCGGACCGGGAAGATTGAACCCGAGATTGATGCTCACGTCAGCCTGCGCGGTGGCGGCTACGCTCCCGAGAGCGGCCATCAACACCGCCGCACCTACGATCATCCTTCGAATCATCACTGACCCTCCCTTGACATGCTCAGGCTCACTGCGCGTCGGCCCACCGGAAGGGCTCATCCGTCCGGCCAGCCTGATCACTCACACGTAGGACGACAGGCCTCCGCCGTTCATTTACCGGGGACGCTGTCTCTGAACAGGGAAGGGTGCAACAAACGGGCCACGCATTCGGGCGTGGCCCACACAGCAGCTTTGGAAGGAACTACCGCGTAATCTTTTCCGGACGTTCTCCGAGGAGGGTCTTCGCAACTTCTGCGACGGATGGCGATCCGGGCGTGTCTTTGTAGCCGGCGAGAGCTTCGTAGATTTTCCCTGCGGCCAGGAAAAAACCATCGGGAAGCTTCGCGTCGGCGAACGTCGCCGCGATCTCGGCCATCTCACCCGTGAAGCGCCACGCCTTGCGCGCCGTCTCGCCCGCTGCCCGCTCGGAGCGCGCCCCGACATCCCCCTGGCTTCGCGCCCATTCGGCCAGGAGCGCCTCCTCCACGCCGGCGTGAATCGCCATCGCCCGAATGCCGACGAGAAGCGCGGAGGTGCCCTTCGTGTACGCGGCGTAGGCCATCTTGAGCGCGGAGGCCGCGCCGGGTCCGCCCCCGACCGTGATGGCCTCGAGGGGACCCTCCTTGAACAGGGCGGCTATGCGCGCGGCCTCATCGCCCGAGAGATAGAGACGGGTCGTGCCGCGGGCCCGCGCCGGCGGGCCGATGATGCCGCCGTCGACGAACGTAGCGCCGCGCTCTCCCACGATCCTGCCGATCTCTCGGGACGTCTCGGGAGCCACGGCATTGGCGTCCACGTAGATCCCGGAGAAACCGTGCGCGGCCACGCTGCGGGCAAGATCACGGGCCGAGTGGGGCGGGCACACCGAGAGAATCACGTCGCTCGCCGCGATCAGCGAGGCCAGCGTCTTGGCGTCCTCCAGCCCCGCCGCGGCCGCGCGCTCGGCGGTCTGCGCGCTCCGCTCTTCGGAGGCCCAGAGCACTCGCGATACGTTGGCGCGCGCCGCGGCGCCCACCGAGCCGCCCATCTCTCCGGGGTGCAGGACGCCGATCGTCAGGTCAGTCATCGGGCTCGCTCCTCTTGCCACAGCAGGTCACAGTAGGCGTGGAACCGCAGGATGCGGGTCCCTGGATAGTAGTACGAGAGCTGCGGCCCGGGCTGCCCGCAGATGGCGCACCTCTCGATGTCGTCCGTGCCAACGTGGACCTGCGCCGGCACGGCCCGGCCGCTCTCACTGACGAGGGAGCTGTCGGCCCGGGCCGGCGGGAGCTGGCCCGCCGTCATCAGCTCGCGGATTCTCTCGCGGATTTCACGCTCGTTCATCTGCTTCCCGGCTCGGCCTGCGCCCGCCGCGATCTCCGGCGCCACCGCTCCTCAGGTGCGGTACGACTGATCGGTGCGGTCGAGTCGCCGGAGCAGCCCCGGCCAGACCAGGGCGCCCCTGCCGCCGCCGGGCCTCTCGGTCCTCTGCATCCGCGCGTTCGAGTCGTCGATGACCTCTTTGGGCACCGGGATCAGCTCGCCGCCGCCCGACTGCGCGCGAACCTGGATCGCGCAGGAGGTCTCGAGGTAGTACATCGACACGAACGCCTCGGCCGCCGTCTCGCCGACCGTCAGGAGGCCGTGATTCCTCAAGATGAGCGAAGTCTTGTCACCGAGATCCGCCACGAGGCGGGGCTTCTCGTCGTCACGCAGCGCGGGCCCCTCGAAGTCGTGGTAGCCCAGGCTCGCGAGCACCGAGATCGAGTGCTGCGAGATGGGGAGCAGGCCCGCCCGCTGCGTCGAGACGGCGACGCCGTTGAGCGTGTGCGTGTGGAGCACGCACTTGGCGTCGTGCCGCGCGGCATGGATGGCGCTATGGATCACGAACCCGGCAGGATTGACGGGAAAGGGCGAGTCGTCGAGCTTCTGCCCCTGCTGGTCGATCTTGACCAGGCTCGAGGCGGTGATCTCGTCGAAGAACACCCCGTATGGATTGATCAGGAACTGGTCCGGCGTCCCCGGCACCCGCGCCGTGATGTGGGTGAACACGAGGTCCTCCCAGCCGAAGCGCGCCACGAGCCGATAGCAGGCGGCGAGATCCACTCGCACGGCCCACTCTTCAGGCGAGACCTTGTCTTGGAGCGACTGGACTACCAGATTGGAAGAAGACATGGGGAGATCGGAAGAAGCCATGGGAACCGCCTCCTGTCGAATGGTGGCGAGGAATCACTCCAGGCACGGCGCAACGTAATGTAGCACAGGATTACCCGCGGCCGACGAACGGCATCTTCGTGGCCATGACCGTCATGAACAGGATATTGGCGTCGAGCGGTAGACTGGCCATCTGCACGACGGCCCGCGCGACGATCTCGACATCCATGGTCGGCTCGATCTCGACGGTCCCGTTGGCCTGCGGCACGCCCTTGGCCATTCTCGCGGTCATGGGAGTCGCCGCGTTGCCGATGTCGATCTGGCCGCACGCGATGTCGTATTTCCGCCCGTCGAGCGCGGTCGTCTTGGTCAGGCCCGTCACACCGTGCTTGGTCGACGTGTACGCAACCGAGCCCGGCCGGGGCGTGTGCGCGGAGATCGAGCCGTTGTTGATGATCCGGCCGCCGCGCGGCTGCTGGCTCTTCATGATCTTGAACGCCTCCTGCGTGCAGAGAAACGAGCCGGTCAGGTTGATGTCCACCACGGCCTTCCACTGCTCGTACGACAGGTCTTCGAGCGGCATGGCGGGCGCGCCGATGCCCGCGTTGTTGAAGAGCACGTCGAGCCGGCCGAAGGCATCCTTCGTCTTCGCGAAGAGCGCGCGGACGGACTCGGGCACGCCGACGTCGGTCTGCACGACGAGAGCCTTCGAGCCGCTGGTCCTGCCCTCGGCGGCCACCGCCTCCAGGAGATCCACGCGGCGTCCCGCGAGGGCGACGGAGTAGCCTTCCTTCAGAAGGGCGAGCGCGGCGGCCTTGCCGACGCCGGTGCCCGCGCCCGTGACGATTGCGACCTTGTTCGTTGACGCCATGGTGGTGGTGGCCTCCTGCCCGGTTTTGTATGGGCTGGGATCGTGAACCGCAGAGCGCGCGGCCGCCGCTAGCCCTCGAGAAAGCCGCGGACGGCGCGCGCGAAAGCCTCCGGCTGGTCGGCGGGAACCGTGTGGCCGGCGCCGGGAATCTCCACGAGGCGGCCGTCCGGCAGCGCGTCGATCATCCGCTTGGCGACCTCCGCCGAGAGCACGTCGCTGTCGGCCCCGCGCACGAGCAGGGCCGGCACGGCGATCCGGCGGAGCGGCTCCCAGAGGTCGATCGTCTCCCGCCGTCCGCCCTGTCGCATCATGTCGCGAAGGGCCTTGTCATATTTCCACTCCCCCGCCGCGATTTGGAGATCCCGCGGGGCGCTCACAGGCTGCCCCACACGTCCTGCGCCAGGCCGACGCAGAGCGAGAGCTTCGCGCGCTCGTCCGCGACGGTCACGTCATTGCCCTCGACGGTCGAGGAGAAGCCGCACTGGGGGCTGACACAGAGCTGGTCGAGGGCGATGTACTTCGACGCCTCGTCGAGGCGCCGCCTGAGATCGTCCTTCTTCTCGAGCGCGCCCACCTTCGACGTCATCAAGCCCAAGACAACCCTAACGCGCTTTGGAACGAAGCGGAGCGGCGAGAAGTCGCCCGATCGGGCATCGTCGAACTCGAGAAAGAAGCCGTCGTAGGGCATCTGGTTGAAGATGACCTCGGCGATGCCCGCGTAGCCGCCCTTCGCGCGCCACGCGGAGCGGAAGTTGCCGCGGCAGAGATGCGTGCAGACGGTCAGGTCCGCCGGCTTGTCCCGCAGCGTCGCCTGGATCAGCTTGACCGACAGCGCGAGCTGCGCGTCGGGGTCGTCGCCGTTCTCGCGCCCGCGCGCGCGCATCTCGTCGTCGCAGAGATAGGCCAAGCTGACGTCGTCGAGCTGGAGATACCGGCAGCCCGCGGCGTAGAGGTCGGAGATCTCGGCGCGGTACGCGGCGGCCAGGTCCTCGACGAAGGCGTCGAGGTCGGGGTAGACGGCCTTATCGATGTTGGCGCGCCCGACCTGCGTGTAGAGCATCGAGGGCGACGGGATGGTCAGCTTCGGCGTCCGCGTGGTCGCGGATTTCAGAAACTTGAACGCCTCGACGAAGATCGGCTTGGGGCGGGCGACGCGGGAGGCGATCCGCAAGTCCGGTCGCGTGAAGAAGCGGTCACCCTCCCGCCCGTGGAAGGTGACGGGCAGCATCTTGCCCTCGCTGGAGAGCCCGCTCAGCTGGAGCAGGAAGTCCATGTGCCAGGACTTCCGCCGCATCTCGCCGTCGGTGATTCCCGAGAGGCCGACCTCTTCCTGCAGCTTGACGCCGTCGCGGATCGCCGCGTCCTCCGCCTTGCGGAGGTCGGCCGCGCTCACCTTGCCCGCCTCTTGCTCGAGCCGCAGCGCCTTGAGGGCGGGCGGCCGCAGGAGGCTGCCCACGTGATCGGCACGGAACGGCGGTCGCGAATCAGCCATGATGAGCCTCCTCGAAGACGCGGACGAGCCCCAGCAGCGCGTCGGTGTTGGGGGTCGGGACCCCCACCTTCCCGCCGATCTCGGTCACCGCGGTCAGCAGGGCGTCGATCTCGAGGGGCCGGCCCGCCTGCGCGTCCTGCAGCATGGACGTCCTGAACGCGCCGAGCTTGCGCGTGACGGCATTGCGGTCCTCGCCGCTCTGGCTGATCGGACACCCGATCCTCTCCCCGATCGCCGCGGCCTCCGCCATGATGGACAGCGTGTACCGGTTGAGCAGCGGGTCGTCCAGGATGCGGTCGCAGGTCGCTCCGGTCAGCGCCGAAATGGGATTCATCGTCATGTTTCCCCAGAGCTTGTACCAGATGTCGGCCTGGATGCGCGCGGAAACGGTCGTCTTGAATCCGGCCGATCGAAGCAGCTCCGCCAGCGCGGTCACCCGGGCCGAGATCTCGCCCCCCGGCTCTCCAATAATCAGCTCGTTGCCGAAGCCGTGACGGACGAGACCGGGCTCCACCACCGAGCAGGTCGCGTGCACCACGCAGCCGATGACGTGGCGACCGGGTATCGCGACCTCGATGCGGCCGTCCGGGTCGACCGACGCGAGCCGCATGCCGTCACAGGCGCCGCCGGCCGCCGACAGGAAGAACCACCACGGCACGCCGTTCATCGCGGTCAGCACCATGGTGTCCGGTCCCAGCAGGGGCGTGACCTTCTGAGCGGCGCGGCCGAGCGACGGCCCCTTGACGGCCAGGACCACCAGGTCCTGCGCGCCGAGCGCGGCGCTGTCTTCGACGACCCGGACCGGCGCCGTGGTGAGCCCTCCTGCCTGCTCCAGCCTGAATCCGTGTCTCCGGAGCGCCGCCGCGGTCGCGCCGCGGGCCAGCGCGCTGAGCTCGCAGGAGCCGCGCGCGAGATGGGTGCCGATGAACGAGCCGATGGCCCCGGCACCGACGACGCAGACCTTCATGACGCGTTCGCGCGCTACTTCCATCACGCGCTTGCGCGCTACTTGGCCCCTGTGGTCGCGCGGATGCTGCCCAGGTGCTCGTGCACGTGGTTGACCAGGATGGCCTCGATCGCCTGCGCCGCCGTCATGGCCGGCATGCCCACGAGCACGCTGGCGCTCTTATCGAGCTCGGCGTCGCTGAGACCGCGGACGATCCCGCTGGCCTTGCCGCCGTTCGCCTTGAGGAGCACCAGCGTCTCGGCCTTGGTGACGTTGGCCTGCTCTTTGGCGTGCTGGGCGTTGCCCGCGTGGATCATGTCCATCGTGAGGCTCGGCAGCGGCTGGCCCTTGGCGACCAGCTGCACGAGCCCCGAGATGCCCTCGTGCGATACGGCGACATGATGGGCCACGACCCCGACGGGCCACTTCTCGGCCGACGTCACCTTCTTCCACTCGGCGTCGCTGAGAGCCTCGACGGTCTTGTTCATCTCGCTGCACGATGCGTCGAACTTCTTGGCCAGGTCCTCGGATCGCGTTCCCATACTGCCTCCTCGGGTCAGGGGTGGGCGGCGGCTTCGACTCCGGCCGGCGCTAGGGCTTCAGGGCGCTCCATGATAATGACAACCGTGACGATCGGCAACCGAAGGCGTGGTGGCACGAAGATCGGGAAGGAGGGTCTACGAAGGGAAGCCGGCGCGAGCCGGCGAATCGATCTCAGCCGGTATCAGTCGCGGGCACCCGCAATGAAGGACGTCTGACCTCTCGCCGTAAGCTCCTTGACCTTCGAGAGCGCGTCCGAGCGATTGGCGAACGGCCCAAGGCGCACCCGCGCCAAGACCCCAACGCGGTTCCCGGAGGCGTTCGTCAGCCGGAATTGCGAAATCGTCGCTCCGTCCTGGCGATAGCGGTCCGCCAGGTGACCGGCTGCATCCGCCGACTGGAAGGCGCCCAGCTGCACCCAGTACAGCCCGGCCGCCTGGCTCTCTCCCGCCGGTTCTGGCCTTGCGACTGTCGCCAATTCTGGCTTCGCCACTGTCGATGAACGCTCCGCTTCCAGCGAAACGCGAGGGCGCTCCGCGGGCGCCCGCACGCGGGGAACCGCCGCGAGGTGAATCTCCTGGCGGATCCAGGGCGCGAGAAGCACTGCCGCCCGCGGCGCCGGAGGAGACGCCGGCTGCATCATCGGCGACGGGGACGATCTTGGCGCGGGCAAAGCAGCCGCCTCCATCAGTGGGGTTACCGGCTGGGGCGGGGCTGCCGGCTGAGACGCGGTCGAGGCCGTCGCCTGCACCGCCGGCGCTGTCGCCTGTACAGTGCCTGGACCCTGCGCCGTTGCCACGACGATGGGTGCCGCCTCGGCCGAATTCCCTCCCATCCTCGCGATGACCTCCGCATAGGGATAGGAGCCCAGGACCCGCGCGAACTGCGCCCGGTAGTTCGCGACGAGGCTGACCCCGTCGATGACGACGTCCTGGACTTTCCAGCCCTCGCCCCGGCGGACGAACCAGTAATCGACGGGAAGCGCGAGTCCGTTCCGGGTCAGCAGCGTGGTCGCGACGCCGGCCGCCTGTCCCGTGATGGACTCGCCGACATACGCGATTTTCACCCCGTCGCTGAGGCTGGCTTTCGAGGCGATCATGCCGATGAAGCCGCGCTCGAGAAAGACGCCGAACAACCGGACGAACTCGGCCTGGTCCTCCGGCGTCTTCGACAGCCACGCCGGGCCGAGAGCCATCGCGGCGGCTCCCCGGAAATCGAACACGTCGCTGACCAGATCGCGGATGGCCTGGCGCGGCTGCTCGAGATCGCCCAGCGGATCCACGCTGCGAATGACCGCGTTGGCGCGCACATAGAAGGCTTCGAGCACTTCGGTCGGTGACGCCGCCACGGCAGGCTCCACCGCGACGAGCCCAACGCCGACAGCCAGAGCCACTACCCCACACCACCAGGGCCGCATACGCTTCCGAGGATATTCCGGCAGCGGGGCTTTCCCCGCGTCTTTTCTTTTCCGACGCGCTGCGGCGAGGATCCTGCCGGATTCCCACGGGGTCACGTCGATTGCCGCCCTTCGGAGCACGCATAGACTTCGACGGGCGCCGCGCGTCCGCGCAGCGTCTGAAGCCCGAGGGGCTCGAGCACATACCGGTTCGTGTCGGAAAGCCGGCCCAGGGCGTCGGCCGAGACGATGAACGGCCGGTCGAGATCGCGCGTCGCCTGCTCGAGGCGAGCGGTCGTATTCATCACGTCGCCGTGGAAGACGATATCCCGCTTGCTGCCGCCGACCTCGCCGCTGATCACGGGTCCGGCGTGAAGCGCCGCCCGCAGGGTCGGCGCCACGCCGAACTCGCGCTGGAATCGGGGCGCCGCGCCGTCGAGGGCCGTCCGGATGGCGAAGAGGCAGGCGATCGGCCGCGCATCCCTCTGGCCCACGGCGACCGTCCATGTGACGACCATTTCGTCCCCGACATATTGGTAGATCTCGCCGCCGTAGTCGTCGATGGGCCCCGAGGCCAGCCGGAACACCTCGTTCAGGAACCGGTGGACGGCGGCCGGACCGACCCGCTCCGCCAGCGCTGTCGATCCCGCGATGTCGACGAAGAGGAAGAACCTCTCCTCGGATTGCGGACGGTTGTAGCGGCCGAACACGACGTTGCCCAGGGTGCGCCGCCCGACGATGCTGCTCATCTCGAAGACGAAGAGAAAGGCGAAGGTCGCAGCGAACGAGAAGGCGAGTGACAGCGGCGTCAGCGAGACCGCCGGCGGCGGCAGGCCGAGCACGCGCTCGCCGAGCGAGCCGACGATGACGGCCGTGATCACGAGACTGTAGAGAAGCCACTTCACCCCGAACGTCACCAGGAACGGGGCATGCTGGACCGACAGGCCCCTGCGGGACGCGAGAAAAAAAATCTCGGCGCCGGAGATGGCCGTCGAGATCACCGCGCCGTCGATCGCCCCAATGAGGCTCCCGACGAGTCCGCGCCCGGTAATGGTGAGGTTGACGAGACCGCCGTAGACGGCCCCCGCCAGCATGCCGCAGAGCAGGAACCAGAGAAAGAGACGCATCCGCCGCCGCGCGCCGCTGCTCATCACGGGCAGTCTACAGTGACAAAGCGGCGACGTGCGGACGGATCTTGCCTTATCATACCGGGACCGTGAAAGGACACGCGCGTGGCTGACGACTGGCAGCCGGAGCTCGACGAGCTGCGGCGCCGCGAGGCTTTCGCCGAGCGGCTCGGCGGGACGGAGCGCGTCAAGCGCCAGCACGACGAAGGGCGCCTGACCATCCGCGAGCGCATCGCGCGGCTGGTCGATCCGAACACCTTCCACGAGGTCGGCAAGATCGCCGGTAAGGCGTCGTACGACGCGGACAACGAGCTGGAAGACCTCACGCCGTCCAATTTCATCTTCGGGCGCGCCCGCGTGGACGGCCGCCCGGTCGTCGTGGGCGGAGACGATTTCACCGTGCGCGGCGGATCGGCGGACGCGACCATCAAGGGCAAGCACCTCATGTGCGAGCGGATGGCGCAGGAGCTGAGGCTGCCGCTCATCCGGCTCGTCGAGGGCTCCGGCGGCGGCGGCTCGGTCAAGACGATCGAGACCACGGGCCGCGCCAACGTTCCCGGCGTCGACGGCTGGGAAGTCGTCGTGGACAACATGGCCATCGTCCCCCGCGTCGCGTTGGGGCTCGGCTCCGTGGCGGGGCTCGGCGCCGCGCATCTCGCCGCGGCCCACTATTCGATCATGGTCAAGGGCACCTCCGCGCTCTTCGTGGCGGGCCCGCCCGTCGTCGAGGGGATCGGCCAGAAGCTCAGCAAGCAGGAGCTGGGCGGCTGGGAGCTGCAGCTCCGGGCCGGCGCCGTCGACGACGCCGTCGACACGGAGGACGAAGCCTTCGCCCGCGCGCGGCGCTTCCTCTCCTACCTGCCCTCGTCCATCGACGACGTGCCGCCGCGCGGGCCCCGCACCGACGACGTCAACCGCCGTGAAGAATCGCTCTTCGGCGCGATCCCGCGCGACATCCGCAAGACCTACCGCATGCGCAAGATCGTCGAGGCCGTGGTCGACCTGGGCTCGTTCTTCGAAATCGCCCCGCTCTACGGCCGCGCCATCATCACGGGCCTCGCGCGGCTCGACGGCTGGCCGGTAGCCGTCATGGCGAGCGACCCGAACTACTACGGAGGCGCGTGGACGGCCGACACGTGCCAGAAGGTCGAGCGCTTCGTGGACACCGCGGAGACCTTCCACCTGCCGGTGGTCTACCTCGTGGACTGCCCGGGCTTTCTCATCGGCCTCGAGGCCGAGCGCACCGGCACGATCAAGCAGGGCGTGCGCGCGATGTCGGCCATGTGGCAGACCACCGTGCCGTGGTGCGCCGTGATCGTGCGCAACTCGTTCGGCGTCGCGGGAGCGGCGCACCGGAACGGCCGGCGCTACTGCACGCGCTACGCGTGGCCGTCCGGGCGCTGGGGCTCGCTGCCGCTCGAGGGCGGGATCGAGGCGGCGTACCGCGCCGACATCGACGCGGCGCCCGATCGCGAGAAGAAGCTGGCGGAGATCGCGGCGCGGCTGAACAAGCTGCGCTCGCCGTTCCGCTCTGCCGAGACCTTCTGGATCGAGGAAATCGTCGACCCGCGCGACACGCGGCCGCTTCTCTGCGAATGGGCCGAGCTGGCCGCGCCGCTCCGCCGCCCCGGCCCCTCATCGCACGGGATGCGGCCCTAGCGTAGCGAGCCCCTACTTGAAGACGATGCAGGACGGGCTGCCCGCCTTCACGATCTGGCCCGTGGGCGTGAGCCTGCCGCTGCCCTGGTCCACGCGGAACGTCACGATCGTATCGCTGCCCTGGTTCGCCGCGTAGAGGAAGGTCCCCGAGGGATAGAGCCCGAAGAAGCGCGGCGTCTTGCCCTGCGTCGATTCCCAGCCCACCGGCGCCAGCACCCCTGTCGCCTCGTCGATCGCGAAGATGGCGAGGCTGTCGTGGCCCCGGTTTGACGCGTAGACGAAGCGCCCCGATGGGGCGACCTCGATCTCGGACGTCGTGCTGTTGCCGGTGAAATCCGGCGGCAGCGTCGTGATGACCTGGAGCGGCCGGAGCCCGCCCCGCGCCGGATCGAAGGCGTACGTCGTCACCGTGGAATCCAGCTCGTTGAGCACGTAGGCAAAGGGCTTGCTCGGGTGGAAATCCGCGTGGCGCGGCCCCGCGCCCGGCCGGCTCGACACGGAGGACGGATTGGCCGCCACGAGCTTGCCGGTGGCCATGTCCAGCTCGTACACGAAGACCGTGTCGAGACCCTTGTCGGGGACGACGATGAACCGGCCGCGCGGGTCGAAGATCACGTCGTGGGGGTGCGAGCTCTCCTGCTGGGTCCGGTGCGGCCCTGGCTTGCCAGTTAGCGTGACGAGATCGCTGAGCTTTGCCAGCGATCCGTCCGCATTGATCGGCAGGACGGCCACGGTCCCCGAGCTGTAGTTCGCCAGGACCAGGAAGCGGTTCGTCGGATCGACGGCCAGACTCACGCCGTTCTTGCCGCCGGTCGATTGCAGGTTGAGCGGGCTCAGCCGGCCCGACTGCGCGTCGATTTTGTACGCGCTCGCCTCTTCGCCGTTACCGTGGGCGACGTAGAGGAACTGCTGCCGCTCGTCGAGGGCCAGGAACGAGGGATTGACGATTTCCTTCAGCAGCTGAAGCTGCGTCCAGTTGCCCGTGGCCGGATCAACCTGGTACGCGCTGATCCCCTCACCGTGGCCATTGCGCTCCTTCGAGGTGTAGCAGCCGACGTACGCGAGCGTGGGCGCCTCCCGGTTAGGACGTCGAGCGATGGCCGACGTTAGCTCCGTGCCAAGTCCTGGTCAAGTGCCTGCCTGCGAAAGGTTTGCAGAGTGGCGGAACAATCTACCGATCGCGCAGAGCGCAGAAAACACCCAATCCAGTCCTAAAGCGTCCTTTCCGGGCGATGGCACAGTCGATGCTCGTTATTTACTGGCTGGAAGTAGTCCAGCAAAGGAGGGTGCCCATGCACCGCAAAAATTTCAGCGCTGCTCGGATCGCCGTGATGCTCTCCATCACGGTTGTACTCGCCCTGCCGGCGTGGGCGGTCGAGAAGAACGCCGCCATGCCGTCTGAAGCCCCCCCGGCCTCGGCTGCTGCCGGCGTCGTCAAGCCACCGGTCGCGGTTCCGACCGATGACTTCGTCCCGACGGCCGAGCTCGTCTCGGTTCACTTCGACTTCAACAGCAGCGCGATCCGCCCTGGCGACGCCGCCAGCCTGGCGAAGAACGCCGACTGGCTGAAGGCCAACCCAAGGAACGTCGTGCTGCTCGAGGGCGCGGCCGACCGGCGCGGAAGCATCGCCTACAACCAGGCGCTGGCCAAGCGGCGGGCGAACGCTGTGAGGAGCTACCTCGTGGCGCAGGGCGTGGAGCCCGACCGCATCATGACCATGAGTTACGGCGAGCGCCGCCCGGCCTGCCCGGCCAATGCGGATCCATGCTGGAGTGAGAGTCGGCGCGTGGACCTGCTGGTCAAGGTCTTGAACAAGCAGGCGCCCTGACGCGCCTGACGTGGGAAGGAGAGTAAAGCCATGAGTCATACAGAGACGAAGCCCATCACCAACTGGTGCCCGCAGGCGAAGCCTGACAAGACGGGCTGCTGCGGCACGGACAAGATCAGCGAGGACGGCAAGCGCCATCACTGTGACAAGCCGTCCGGCCACACCGACGATCAGCACAGCTGCGGGTGCGGGACGCAGTGGAAGCACATGATGTAGGCCTATAGGCGCCGGCCGAGGAGGTCGCGAGCCGCGATCAGCAGGAGCGCGGCCGCGACCCAGGCCAGCGCCCCGTCGAGGATGAAGGCGCCCCCCAGGCTCAGCGCGGCCAGGCCTCCGGTGGCCAAGGGGCTGAGCGCCGTGCCGAACTGGACACCGAGCGCGAGCCAGCCGAAGGCGGCGCCGCGGGTCTCGCTCGGCGCCAGTTGGCCGCCCAGGGAATAGGCCAGCGTCAGCGTGGCTCCCAGCAGGAACCCGACCAAGCAGCGCAGCAGCATGAGCGTCACCCAGGTGTGGCTCCACGCCATCAGCGCGCACGGCACGCCACCGAGAACGCAGCCGATCAGCAGCAGCTGGGCGACGGGCCAGCTCTGGGCGAGCCGCCCGGCCAGGCTCGCCGAGAGCGTCCCGCACACGGCGGAGGCCGAGATGATGAGGCCCGACGTCGCCGCGATGCGCTCGACGTCGCCCAGCTCCGCGACCTTCAGCGGGATCAGAAGTGCCAACCCGCGGTCGATGAATTGGCAGATGATCAGGAGGCCCAAGACGAGGGCGAAGTACGGCAGCCGGGCGACGTCGCGGAACGGCAGGTGCGGCCGGCGCGCGGCGACTTGGTCCGGCCGCTCCTCCTTGAACAGCGTGATGAGGCCGACCAGCGCGACCGCGCAGAGACCCGCCGTCGCGAAGAAGGCTGCGCGAATCCCGAAGTGAGAGGCGACGTAGCCTCCGGCGACCGGCCCGACGGCCGCGCTCAAGAGTTGGGCGGACTGCACGCGCCCGATCGCTACAGGGACCTTGTCGCGAGGGCACGACACGCTCGCCACGGCCATCGCCATGACGGAGAAGCCGGCGAAGACGCCCTGGAGCGCTCGCGCGACGAAGAGCTGGTACACGGACGTCACCAGGCCCATCGCGCCGATGATGACGACAAAGCCGGCGAGCGAGCGGATCAGCATGAGCTTGCGTCCCACGCGGTCCGCGAGCCGGCCCCAGAACGGCCCCAGGAGGCCGGACACGCCGGGCGTCACGGCCATCAGCACGCCGGACCACACCGCGACCTGGCGGGGATCGGTGACGCCCAGCTGCTGGACGTAGAGCGGCAGGAACGGCGAGAAGAACTGGAAGCCGACGAATGCCGTGAAGACGACGAGCGCCAGCGCCCACACGTTGCGCTGCCAGTTTTCAGGCTCGGCGGGCAGCATCCGCTAGCGGATCGTCACGGGCGAAGCGTCTCTCGAGCCGGCCGCGCTATCGCCGCCAGATTGGCGACCAGGAGTCAGCCATCTCCTGCCGGCACGCGTGCGCCAGGCGGATCGCGCCCCCCTGGAGCTCGCCGGCCGATTTCTTCGCGTCAAGCTTGTCCCCGAAGGCGATCATGGCGTCGGTGATCTGCTGGTTCTCGACCATGCCCATGACGCCCCAATAGAGCTGCCGGAATCGCCTGATCTTCGCGGGAGTGTCCTTGGCGCCCGGCTCCGCCGTCGCGATGAACGAAGCGGTCTCGACGGCCTCCTCGCACCATCGAAGCTTCTTCTCGAGGAATGGCTTGGCAGCCTCGACCGACTGGTTCCGCGTGAACTGGGCGCCGCCCAGGAGCAGCCCGCCCAGCGCCACGGCCGTGCCTAGCACCTTGAGTCCGAATTCGAGCCTGTCGCCACGCATGGTCGCTCTCCTTGGGATGCAGAGGGAGACGGTCGGGGTCAGTCAGAGGGGGCGACAGGCCGCCGCCTCCTCAAATGGATGTGAATGGCGGGCTCGACGGGATTTGAACTGCGATCTCTGGATTGACAGCCCGGAGACGGGATTGCACGGCGTTGCAGGACATCACGGCAAGTGCTCATTGCGGTGGGATTCTACTCTCAGTCGATCCGGGGCCGTTGCAGGACGTTGCAGGCGGTTACCGTAGGGGTTCCCGGAGGGAGGCCCTGAGCGCCTGATCGAGCCAGCGCGCGTCGTCTAGTCACCGGGCTTCAGATGCGTGATCACGAGAGGGTACTCGTGCCGCCTATGGACATGCTTCTCTACATCGGTTTTACCTATTGGACACATACCGACCTCACGGGTACGCTTCGAGGCTGCTCGGTGCCTTTGTCGCGGAGTTTGGCCGCGACGAGCCCTGTTACATCGCGGCATCGGCTGCCGGTTCCTCTCTTCGCAGCGCGTGTACAAGCGCTGCCTCAGGAGTCATGAGCCTATGCGCCTCTCGCTTCGCTCTTCGGTCGCCGGGCTGGTCATGTTTGCCGTGGTCTCGTCGGTGGCGCTCCCCGTCTTCGCCCAGGACAAAGGGGGCAAGCTCCGCTTCGGCGTGGGACCGCTTCAGCCGACGCCATCTGAGACGACGAAGGCCTACGAACCCTTCTTCGCGTACGTCGCGAAGAAGCTCAATCGCGAATTCGATCTGGTAGCCACGACCGACTGGGCGGGCATCTCTGTCGCGCTCGCCAACGAGCAGGTGGACGTCGCATGGATGGGGCCGTGGGGCTACGTCCTCGCTAATGCCGACTCCGGCGTGACGGCCATCGCGACCGCGAAGTACGACGGCAAGCCGATCTATCACGCCATCGTCGTCTGCAAGCCCGGCCACGGCATCAAGACGTGGCCACAGGACGCCAAGGGCAAGCGCGTCTCGTTCGCCGACGTGGGCTCCACGTCCGGTTGGCTCATACCGACGGCGTGGTTCAAGACCCGCGGCATCGATCCGAAGGCCTTCTTCGCGTACTCGGACGGCGCCACGCACGCCGCCAACGAGGTGTCTGTCGCCAGTGGCCAGGTGGACTGCGCGACCGATTTCGACCGGAACCGCAACGCCATGATGGAATCGGGCAAGCTCGACAAGGCGGCCAACGAGGTGGTCTGGGTGTCGGAC
>WNFE01001432.1_pt1 | contig 17779 bp, 17 predicted proteins | sample 5400451 | NCBI WGS metagenome assembly WNFE01 (sample SAMN13153344, study PRJNA577476) | soil metagenome | isolation source: 200 cm saprolite under Douglas fir tree site 2 hole 2 | place: USA:California | collected 2015-04-18
AGTGCCCCCTGGACGCATCGGCAAGTCACCTGAGAGACGCCAGCCGGTACACGAGAGATTCCACACGGGTGCCTTGGCTTTGGGAGGGCCCCGCGTTGTATATCACAGCGCACTCACAGGGGAGCGACGGTAGGGACGAAGCGTGAAGGGCATGGGGGCCTCGCAGGGAGGGATATTGTAGGGAGGGCTAGAGAGAAGAGGCAAGAGCCGAATTGGGAAATCGTGGTATTTCTCGGGGGACGGTAAAAGGAAGACCTGATGACAAGGACAGTGTGCAGCTGGGGAGACTTCCCGAGTGCAGCGCTTGTTAATTCAATCAATTTAGGAATCCCGTTCTGCGCTTTGGCCATGCGTGTTCAAACAACCTGGTGGCCGGTGTGAAAACTGATAATGTAGAAATGCGTGAACGCCTTGATAGGGGCGGGGAACGTATGGTTGGTGCCGAAGGCGGGATTTGAACCCGCACACCCTTGCGGGCGCTAGACCCTGAATCTAGTGCGTCTGCCAGTTTCGCCACTTCGGCACATTGAGGTGGAGGGCGGATTATCCTGAATTATTGAGGTCCCCGTCAAGCAAGTGGCTTGCATTATCTGTCCCGGATTATTCATGAATGCCGTCGCGCGGCGTTCGGGACCGAAGCCCGCCGGGGCTTCTCGCAAGTAAGGCCGACGGAGGCGTACGCGCAGTCCGTCGAGGAGGCCGAACGAGAACAGCCCCGCGACGACGTAGCAGGTATTCATGAATAGTTCGGGCTAGGTTGCGCCTCTCATGAGGCCCACCGTCCGGCCGCCGCGATGTCGCGCCGGTCGCCGCTGATCACGATCCGCTCGTGGACGAGCCCGGCGGCGCCGAGCAACGTGGCCCCCGTGATCCACGGCGCCTCATCGGCGATCAAGACATCGAACCGGACGCGACTGAACAGGGGATCGCTCAGTACTCGCGATGCCGTGGTGACCACGAGCCGCCGATTCTGAATGAAGGCCTGGCGGTTTGTGTCTTCTTCGGCCGCGAGCAATTCCCTAATGTTTTTCGTCCCACCCAGCCGGACGATCTCTTCTTTGAGTTCGTCAAACTCAGGCCGCATGTCTTTGGGCACAGCGGCTTCCGGTACGAGTTCATCGATGCGCGCCTTGGCGACATCGAGTTCCACCCTCAGCTCGGCGCACTGACTCTCATACAGCTCGAGGTATTGATGCAGAGATTCGACGTTTTTCCCGAAGGCCTGCAGGCTGAGCCGTCGGAAAAGCGGGAGGTTCTCATACTCAGCCAAAGTGGCATTCACGTCTTTGATCTTGGCCTGTAGGTCGCTGACCTGCGTCAGCAATCGCCATTCCAGAAGACGCACTTCATCGAGATCCTTTTGCTTCTGCCCCTTGTACGCCAACACAGGCGTCAACTCTCGAAACCGCTCGTACTTGCGTCGGAGCGCGGCTTTATCCGCACGCGACTTGGCATAGAACTGATGCATCTGCGCTTCGAACCCCAGTTCGTGAATCCTGATACCCTCAACCTGCTGGGCCAATGCCATTTCATAGCGACTCACCCACGTCTTATACATGAGCCCCACGGCTTTCATGGCTCGCGCGACGGTTCCGACGAGTGCATCCGCCGCCTGGTGATCAGGACAGACCATCAGGATGCGCTTATTCGCGCGAATCAGTTCGATCGCCAGCACTGCCAATCGCTGCCTGCGCACCGAGAGCTCGTCCGCCCAGAAGGTCGTGAGGATCGACGATCCGGTGCCTGCCACGGAAAGTTCCTCCGCTCCCGTCGTCGCCTCTAGGAGGGGAGCCAATCGGTCTGCCGGACCGAGCCGATAGGCATCGGGCTGTGCGAGCATGTCACGCAATCGCTTGGCCGACGTGGCCAGAAGCCCGGCCCGATCGGGAACCACGGTCGCGTCGGCATAGGACTGTCCGATGGCATCGAATGTCTGCACGAGAATCATATTGCCTTGCCCGCCAAGCACAATGCCTTCGGTTGGATTCATGTCGTCCGGAGGAATAATCGAGAGGGGAGTGTCATGCTCGATGGACGAGCCGTGAGGGAGCGTCAGCTCATACAGATGAAGTGTGCCGATGGTGTGCACAAGTCGTCCTGCCACCTGAGTAATCGGCTGGTCGAGCGCTGTACCGCTCACTCGTTTCTGTTCGGCTTCAAGGCGGAGCGCCCATGTTTCGAGAAGGTTTCGCGCGGTCATAAGATTATTGGGAGGTTGTGCTCGTGTAGCGGTCGCCATCATACGGTCGGCTTATTACACCTGTCCAGCCTGTCACGGGGTACCCTCCCGTTCACGATCGTCCCGCGGCCATGACCAATGACGCATCTTCTGTTCATTGTTCTGCACATTGCGAATTGACTTTTTGGCGGCCCCCCAGTATCCTCTTTCCCTTTCCGACAGAAGGAGTTAGGGGTATGAAGGTCATTCTACAAGAAACGATGGACGGGGTCGGACATCTCGGCGATCTGCTCGATGTGAAAGATGGATACGCACGGAACTTTCTGCTCCCACGCAAAAAAGCGGTGCTGGCCGACAGTCGCAGCATCAAGGCCTTTGAGCATATCAAGCGCGTCGCCGGCGAACGGGCGGAAAAAGAAAAGCTGGAGATCGAAACCCACGCTAAGAGCATCTCGGCCGTGTCCCTCACGGTGCAGGCCCAGGTCGGCAAGGACGACAAGATGTTCGGGTCTGTTACGGTCAAAGACATTGCGGAAAGATTGGCGGAACAGGGATTTACGGTGGATCGGCGCAAGATCCAGCTGGACCACCCGATCAAGGAACTCGGCACCTTCACCGTGCCGATCAAGCTACCACGGGACGTGACTGCAACCGTGATGATCCACGTCGTGAAGAAACAGGAAGCCGAAACGGCCCCCGCTGAGACCTAATGGGCTGCGTGAAAAATATTGCGGTAAGGCTAGGATAACAGGAACGACCCTGCTGGATAGCCGCACGAGACTGGCGGGACGGGCGTCCGAAGTTCGAGGTTTTCGGAACTTCGAACCTTGAACTTCGAACTTCGGATCGCGCGCCTGAGAGGCATGGGGAAAGGCGCGTCTCTGGGCAAAGAGGCTGTCTTGGAAGCCTCAGGGCGGGCGGGTGAGAAGAGGACCTTTTCAGCATTCTGCTAACGAAAGAACGAGCTGTCATGAACGATGCGGTCGGTTCTTTAGACGCACTCAAAGCTACAGACCCGGATGTCTATGCTGCGATTGTCGCCGAGGAAGAACGGCAGCGTGACAGGCTGCTTCTGATCGCCTCGGAGAATTTCGCCAGTCCCGCCGTCCTGGCCGCTCAGGGCTCCATCATGACCAATAAGTACGCCGAAGGGTACCCGGGAAAGAGGTACTACGGTGGCTGTCAGCATGTGGACACAGTGGAGGATCTCGCCATCCATCGGTGTAAGCAGATTTTCGGCGCGGAGCACGTGAACGTGCAGCCGCACTCAGGATCGCAGGCCAATATGGCGGCCTACCTGTCCGTGCTGAAACCCGGCGACACCATCCTGGGCATGGACCTCGCCCAAGGCGGTCATCTCACCCATGGCAGCAAGGTCAATTTTTCAGGGATACTGTTCCGTGTGTTCTCCTATGGCGTGGACCGTGAGACCGAAACCATCAACTATGACGCGGTGCAGAAGCTGGCAGAGGAATGCCGGCCACGCATGCTTGTCGTAGGCGCCAGTGCCTATGCGCGCACCTTCGATTTCCCACGATTCCAAATGATCGCCAAGTCGGTCGGCGCCTATCTGCTGGTCGACATTGCCCACATCGCCGGGCTGATCGCCGCGGGGCTCCATCCGAATCCTATTCCCTATGCCGACTTTGTCACCACGACCACCCATAAAACCCTGCGCGGACCCCGGGGTGGCGTCGTGATGTGCAAGGCTGAGCATGCCAAAGCGGTTGACAAATTTATCTTCCCCGGAATACAAGGCGGACCCTTAATGCATGTGATCGCGGCGAAGGCCGTCGCCTTCAAGGAAGCCCTTTCACCGGCTTTCACGCGCTACCAACAGCAGGTCATCGCCAATGCAAAGGTGCTGGCCCAAGGACTCCTTGACCGTGGGTACAAGATTGTGTCGGGCGGCACGGATACGCACTTGATGCTGATGAATCTGACCAACAAGGGTATTACAGGCAAAGAAGCGGACGCGGCCTTGGGCACTGCCGGCATTATCGTGAACAAGAATGCCGTGCCCTACGACGAGAAGCCGCCAGCCGTCGCCAGTGGCATTCGACTGGGAACCCCCATTGTCTCTACCCGTGGGATGCGTGAAGCCGAGATGAAAGAGATTGTGGGCTTGGTCGACCGGGTGCTGCAGCATCGGCAAGACCTCGCGATGCTCGAAGAAGTCCGCACTCAGGCCAAAGCGCTCTGCAGCCGTTTTCCGATCTTTTATCCCTATTAAACCGCGTCAGACGGGGCAGGGTCACCGCCTGTGAAATGTCCGTTCTGCGATGAACTCGAAGACAAGGTCGTAGACTCGCGTATGGCGAAGGAAGGCGAGGTTATTCGCCGCCGACGTGAATGTCTCGGCTGCAAACGTCGCTACACCACCTACGAACGCGTCGAAGAAATCCTTCCCGTGGTGGTGAAAAAGGACGGCCGCCGGGAGTCGTTCGACCGTACCAAGATTCTTGCCGGCCTCAAGAAAGCCTGCGAAAAACGGCCCATTAGTACCACCACCATTGAAGCAGTGACGGATCGCATCGAGAAACGCATTCAGGAAATGGGTGAAACCGAAATCGAGAGCCGGATCGTGGGCGAAGAGTTGATGAAAGAGCTTCATCAACTGGATCAGGTCGCCTATGTTCGCTTTGCGTCTGTCTACCGCGAGTTCAAAGACATTGACCAGTTTATGGACGAACTGAGAACATTGGCCCAGCAACGCCGCGAGCGGTGAGGGCCGCTGGATCCCTCCTCTCTCCTCATCGTCCTCTCCATGTCCTTCCAACGTTTGTCGGTCTACAATATGGTGCAATTTCTCAACGAGTAGGCGTCAAGATGCCGACAACTCATGCCATGTCACCTAGACCACCACGCAAGACCGGAGCGCCGAGCGGCACGCATGTGGCAATCATCGGCGCAGGCCGTGGCGGCACAGCATTGATGGAGATCTTTGCGACGGACCCGCTGGTGCAAATCGTGGGCGTGGCCGAAATCCAGGCAAACGCCCCGGGCATCGCACTGGCGAAACGTCTCGGCATCCCCGTGACCCGCAATTACCGGCGACTCTTGGACCTCGAGCACGTGGATCTCATTATCGACGTGTCGGGCAATGCCAAGGTCTGGGAGTTGCTCCAAGACTTCCACCGGATGGGCGTCACAATCATCGGCGGGGCAAGCGCCAAATTCATGTGGGAACTCATCGAGGCCCGCATCCGTGCCACGGCAGAGATCGAGAAAGCCTTGAATAAATACCAATCGCTCTATCGACTGTATGTCAAGGAGACGGGTGTGGCAGTGACGGAGGAACGGACACGCATTGCTTGCGAAATGCACGACGGTCTCGTGCAGAATTTGGCCGGGGTGAATTTCAAACTTGACCTGAGCCAGCAACTGATTCGAAAAGATCCGAAAGCCAGTCTGGCCACCTTGCGCGAAAGCAAAGCCCAACTGAAGCTGGCCATCCAGGAGGCGCGGCAAGTCATTTTCAATCTCCGCCCGCTCCACTTTGACAAGATGGAGCTGCTCCCCGCCCTCACCAACTATCTCACCTCGTACGAGACCCAGTATCACATCAAGACGCAGTTCCGCGTAGCCGGCGATGAACAGATCTTGTTTCCGCGCACCAAGATCTTCCTGTTTCGCATTGTGCAAGAAGCCCTCAGCAACGTGGAGAGACATGCGAAAGCGACTCGGGTCACCGTGGGGCTGGACATCGATCCCGAACGCCTCCGGGTCACCATCGGGGACAACGGTGTGGGATTTGACATGGACACCGTGCTGCGTGATCCCGACAAATGGGATCACTTCGGGATTCGCGGAATCCTGGAGCGGGCTCGACTCGTGGGCGGTGAAGGCAAGATCGAGTCTAAGAAAGGGCGTGGCACGACAATCGTCGTCGACATCCCCCTGGCCAAAAAGGAGACGGTACACCATGGAGAAAATTAAGGTGCTCATCGCGGACGACCATCGCGTCGTACGCGAAGGACTGGCCGCAATCCTCAAGACGAAAGACGACATTCATATCGTAGGCGAGGCCCAGGATGGCATGGAAGCGGTCGAGAAAGTAAAGACGTTGGTCCCCGACGTCGTGTTGATGGACGTGAGCATGCCCCGGATGGGCGGAGTCGAAGCGACCAGACAAATCAAGCGCGAGTTTCCTCACATCGGAGTCGTGGCCCTGACCATGTATGACGAGCAACAATACATCTTCGATTTGGTGCGCGCCGGCGCCACCGGATATCTCTTAAAGGATTCCGAGTCCTCTCAGATCGTCGCTGCGATTCGTGCGATCTATAAGGGTGAGTCCCTAATTCATCCATCCGTAGCGAGCAAGATCTTGGCGGAGTTTTCCTTGATGTCCCAGAAGAGGGGGAAAAAACCTGGGTGGGTCGAGCACGATCTGACGGAACGAGAGATCACGGTCCTACGCTTGGTCGCAGACGGCAAGACGAACAAGGAAATTGCCAATAACTTGGATCTGAGCGAAAAGACCGTCAAGAATCATGTGCGCAACATTTTCCATAAGCTGCAAGTCTACGACCGCACACAGGCGGCCATCCTGGCCATTCGGAAAGGACTCATCGAGTTGGATCCCCGGCCGTAGTTGTTGTGGCCACCAACGGAGACGTTTTGTCCCCAACGGAGACGTTTTGTCCCAAGAAGCGGCTAGCAACTCTTTCTAAACCGACCGCTCGCGAAATTTTTTTGGTAACGGCCAACAGATCGTGAACCATATCCTTCGACTGTCGCTAGCAATTCATAGTGATCGGTTCCATGTTCAGTTTTGCTGGCTCTTCAAGATTGGGATGAGAATGGCGATTCGATAATCCTTGAAAAGTCACAGGTGTCATATTTTTGCAACATGACTTCATGTCGCCACACTTAAATATTTACCATGTATTATCAATGCCATATGATCATTTTTCGAAAAAATACTGGCTGGCACACGAGTTGCTGATACCCCCCTGTGTAATTATTGAGGTGACTGTGTGAGGGCTCAACAAACCTTAGCGAATGCAGTGAGTTGTGCGGGAGTTGGGCTCCACTCCGGACAGCCCGTCACTCTTACACTCCGGCCTGCCGCGCCAAATACAGGCGTAGTCTTTGTAAACCGGAACGGCAAAGACGGAGCCTCCCTTGCGGCTTCCGTCGAGCATTTGGTTCCTACGGAGCTCTGCACCGCAATCAGTGGCAACGGGTTTCAGGTCAAGACGATCGAGCACATTCTGGCCGCATTGGCAGGACTCGACATCGATAACGTATATGTGGAGCTTGATGCCGGTGAGGCTCCCGTCATGGACGGCAGCGCGGCACACTTCGTTCGCTTGATTCGGTCAGCCGGCATTGTTTCCCAGAGCCGGCGGCAACCCTATCTGAAAATTACACAGCCGCTCGAAGTGGTGGATGGAACTCGCCGAGTTCGCATCGAACCGTCCTCGACCACCAAGATCACCTATTCCATCCACTACAGTCATCCGTTGATCCAAACTCAGACCTACGTCTATGAGCACTCAGCCCATGCGTTTGAGAGCGAGATCGCGGATGCCAGAACATTCGGGTTCTTGCAAGAAGTGGAAGCCCTTTGGGCTCGCGGGCTTGGCCAGGGCGGCAACCTGGACAATACGATCGTCCTTTCTCAAGACGGCATTCTCAATGAATCAGGCCTTCGCTTTGCCAATGAATTCGTGCGACACAAGGTCCTGGACCTGATCGGAGACTTTTCGTTACTCGGCGTACCGTTTATCGGGCACTTGATCGCCGAACGCTCGGGGCATGCGATACACACGCGCCTCGTTCAACAGATTCTCACCCACCCCGATAGCTGGGTGTTGCTCAACGCCGACGAAAGAGTCGCAGCGTCTGAGCCTCGTTCTGCCAAGGCCGCACCGCGATCCGCTTCGCTGGTGGCCCTCCAAGCCTCCTAACGCTTATCCTCTTGAATAGAAATTTGCACGTGGTCTTGCCAAACAGGCGAGATGAATTTTGACGCGCGGGTAACTGAGATGTGATTTAACGTCGGGAGCAAGTGGCCTCGCTCCCGACGCTAGAATCAAGGCGGGGACTACTTCTTCTTCTTTTTTGCTGCTTTCTTCGTCGCCAAGACTCTCACCCCCCTTCGTGTATTTTGAGATCTACCTAGCCCGGACACACTACACTGCGTGGAACAGGGATTCTTCCAATGCCTCGAACGTATTCGGACCCACTTTCTTGAACCGCTTGTCCCGCTTCAAGGATGTGGCCACGGATGTCAGCGGCGTTTTTCCCTTGATCTGGAGCCCCCCCTCGACCAATCGCTGCACAAGCTCTTTTGCGTGCATCGAGCGATTCGCCTCGCGGAGCATTTCGTACGCGGCTTCCGACACGCTTTTCCCGGAATACTTGCTCCGCCCCATGAGTATTTCCCTCGACTGGTCGGTGACATCTGTATTCGGTCGCTGACGAGCACCTTTTTCGTCGGAATAGAATTGACTGGAGAGACTGGCGAGCTTGGCTTTGTCGGCTTCAACGCGATAGAGCGTTTCTGCCAGCTCCAAGTATTTCTTGATCGTGGCGATTTCGTCGTCCAAACGACGACGTTTCTTTTCGAGCTCTTGCAGCCGGTTCTTGTAGGCGCTGATTCGCTGTTCAAGACCAACCAATATATCGGTGAGTTCTTCCACGAACTTGCCCCCAGGTGAAGCATACTTGCTTTATAGCATTGCTTGCATAGCAAGTCAATAGATAAAGTTGCTATCGTGGCTTGCATAGCATGATCGCTTTAAAACGGGTCCGTGCTTGTTCGGAATGCCATCTGCTCGGTCAATAAGAGTGACAAGAAACCGGTCAGATCTTGGCCTCAATGAGTGGGATGGCTTCTCGTTCGAGAGCTCTCTTCGCTCCACATAGTAAAATACAGCCTCGTGCTATGATGCCGTCTCATGTCCCTACCATATGGCCAGGATATCCCCCTAGGCACACTCATTTCAGTCGCCACTGACGCGGCCCGCCAGGCCGGAGCCGTTCTAGCGGACTGCACGAGCACCGGTTTTCGTATTGAACATAAGCAGATCATCAACCTTGTCACCGACGCGGATTACCAGGCGGAGCAACGCATCATCGATATCATTCACGGTGCCTTCCCAACTCATCGTATCCTTGCCGAGGAACGTGGGCTGACCGAGCAACCTCCATCACGCTACAAATGGGTGATCGATCCGCTTGATGGCACGACCAACTTTGCCCACGGGCTCCCCGCCTACTGTGTGTCCATTGGGGTGGAATGCGACGGACGTGGGATTATTGGGGTGGTCTACGACCCGACTCGAGACGAACTCTTCACCGCGCAAATCGGTCACGGGGCTTACCTCAATGGAATGCCCATTTCCGTGTCCACAACGGACCACCTCGATCGTGCGCTCCTCGTGACCGGATTTGCGTACGACATTCGCGAAACCTCGAATAATAACTTGAACCACTTCGTGCGATTCGCGTTGAAGGTGCAGGGATTGCGCCGAACTGGAACGGCAGCGCTGGATCTCTGCTATGTCGCGGCCGGCCGGTTCGATGGATTTTGGGAAGTGACACTGAACCCATGGGACATGGCGGCAGGAGTCGTCATCCTCCGCGAAGCCGGTGGCAAAGTGACGGACTTCAAAGGTGCTCCTCACTCGATTTACGGGCAAGAATTGGTGGCAAGTAACGGGCCTATCCACCAAGCCATGCTCGACCTGCTCCAAGAAGACGCAACTCCCTCGTAAGACATCAGTCCCGCTGCGCTCGCATCAGATCGGTCAGATGACCGAACAGTCCATACCGGCCACAGGGGCCTTCTGGCAGATATACAGACAGAATGACGATGAGGTATGATCTCCTCCTACAGAGGGAAGGAGATTGGCTGTATGGCACGTTCAACGCCTCCATCGGGAGATTCAAACGGAAATCCACCCCAAGATGCAGGGGCCGAATCACATACCAAGGATGTAGAACTGCTTCGGGTGCTCGTGAGCCGAAAGGGAACACAAGTCGATGCCCAATGGGCGATTCATCCCCAACTGAAACAGGATCTTCTGCCGCAGGAATGGCAAGAGGTGACCGATCTCATGGCCAAGGTGACCGGTATCGTCGGCACGCGGTTTTCGCAGGTGCTCACGCAAGCTGATCCCGAACCGCCCAGCAACGCATGATTGCAAAACAATGTTGAATGATGAGTTGTGAATAATGAATGAGGGGGTGCACGCTCATTCATTATTCACAACGTTACCATTCATAATTTGGAGTTGCCTATGGAGACCTATTATCATCCCCATGATCTGGGCAAGTTCGCCGAGATGGGTAAGGGCAACAAGGACCTTTGGGAGAAATTCATGGCCTACTACAGCGCCGTCTTCGCCGAAGGAGCTTTGACGGAACGAGAGAAGGCCCTCATCGCCCTCGCTGTCGCCCACGCAGTCCAATGTCCCTACTGCATCGATGCCTATACGCAGGCCTCCCTTGAAAAAGGGTCGAACATCGAGGAAATGACGGAAGCCGTCCACGTCGCCTGCGCCATCCGAGGCGGCGCCTCGCTCGCGCACGGCGTTCAGATGCGCAACGTCGCCGACAAATTGTCGATGTGATGAGACCGGTGACTCGTTCAGCTAGAGATAGGGGTTTTCGGGAATGGCGAGGGTAAAGTATTTGCCGCGCTCTTCGTAGAGAATCCGTGCAGCAGTCAATACACCGAGCGCCTGATCAATCTCTCCGTCGATATTCGCGCTTCTGTCAGGTCGGCTTGCCAGCAATGTGCGGATTTGGCCTACACTCTTGGCTGCTTCGTTGCAGACCTCGATGATTCCAGCCGCAGGCCAATTGTAGCGCCGCCGTATTGGTGCCTTCGGAGTCCGACCATCGTATACGGTGACATAGCCCATCGCCTTCGAGTAATAGAGAAACGGCCGATCGCTCGAACCGACCCGTCGCTGCCACTCGTGCACCAGGTCGACCAATTCTTGGTAGAGGTGCGGGTCTATGTTCCAATTGTCCAGCTCATACTCGAAATCGTAGGCGATCTTGTTCAAGTCCACCTGCCGAGCATCGTAGACATACTTGTACGCCGTCCCCGGACCTGTGATGCGGACACCATACTCGTGCGGCCTGGTGTAGTAGGGACTGAACCGCTCCAGCCAGAATTTCCCGGTCGACTCCGGTGGATGCAGATGGAACAACGACGGAATCATGTCGATCTGCCGGCGGTAGTCCTCGTTCGTTTCTCCGGGAAACCCGAGCAAGAGATTCCAGGACACCGCGACATGATAGTAGTAGCTCCACTTGAGACAGATCATATTCTGCATCGGCGTCACGCCCTTATCCATCGCCTGAAGCTGATTAAGGCTCAGACTCTCTAATCCCGGCTGCATGCACTTCACGCCCCCTGCGGCGAGCGTTCGAATCTGGTTCTTATGCAAGTTGCTCTTGGTTTCGATGAACACGTCGAGATCACAATGGTCAGCCGCAAATCGACCGAAGAGGTTCTCCACATATTTCATGTCGATGATGTTGTCCACCAATCGAAATCGCACCGTATCATATCGGCTGGAGAGATAGGCCATCTCCTGGGCCACTTGCTCGGACGATTTGACCCGAAACTTCATGCTTTGTGCATTCAATCCACAAAACGTACAGTGATGTTTTTCTCCCCACCAACAGCCCCGCGAACCTTCGTAGAGGAGGATCCGGTCGAGCCCCTGCGCGGCCTCCCCAAGTTCAGCCAGAAGATGATAGTAATCGTCATAATCGGGTGGACCGGTCTTCGTAAAGCCCGAGAAGAGTGAGTTGTTCGGAGTAAACGCGATCGCCGCTCCTTCTCGATAGGCTACGCCGTTGGGAACGATCCCGGCCTTTCCCCCGAGAAGGTATCGAACCAATTCCGGGAACACCTCTTCCCCTTCTCCCACCACCACATGATCGATGAAGGGAAATGCCCGGAAGTATTCCAGCCCCATCTCGCCGTCGTAGTTCGCTCCCCCCAAGACGATCGTCACGTTGGGATAGAGATCCTTGATGAGTTTTGCCATCGTCAGGCTCGCGACGTTTTGATCGAACGTGGAGGTGAAGCCGATAATCTTGTACTGTCCCCAATCGATTGCGGTCAGAGCCGAGGTCAAGAACTGTGGCGCCGCCCTCGTCGCCATGTCTTCGAAGAACGAGGCCGGATGCCCGCTCTCCTTGGCGACTTGCTCGAAAACCGGTTTGAATTGGTGGGAGTACTCAACGTGCTCAGGATTGTCGCGGAACAAGAGGAATGAAAAAAGCCATTCGCCAAACAGCGCCCGTTTCTCGCAGATTATTTCATAAAGGGGCACGCCGATCTTGTAGGCGAAACGCACGTTCAGATGATGGCAGTCGACGGGGATCCCCTTCGATTTGAGCAGCGCGGAGAGTGTGCCCAGTTGGATCGAGGGATACTTCGAGTAGCTGAACGGCATATTGACGAGCGCCACTGCCGGTTTGTCATGTTGCATGCGGAAACCTATGAGAAACGGTGACCGTAGAACGCTGAGCGATGAACGAGAGCGATCCCTCCGTTCATCAATCTGAACTCATCGTTCACAGCTTGAATGATTCAAACGCGCGATCGGCTTTGGCGGCCATGTAAAAGTCGCTCTCCGTCAGGCCGTTGATCTTGTGTGTCCAGATCTCGACCTTGCACTTGCCCCAGGCAAGATAGAGATCGGGGTGGTGGCCTTCCGCTTCTGCCACGGCACCCACCTTGTTCACGTAAACCAAGGCCTGGGCGAAATCCTTGAACGTGTACAAGCGCTCAAGATGGCCGGACTGGTTCAGCGACCATCCTCGCCCTAGCTCTCTCAGCAGAGCCTGCGCACGATCCGCCGGGACTGGAGGTACACCGCCGCGGCAGGGGATACATTTGTTATCAGCAAGGCTCATGGCACCACCTCCGGGTATGAAAAATCAACACTGCATATCGATCTTGTCTAGGACAGGTATTCTAAAGGGGCTTCGAGAGGAAGGGCAAGGTGGGGGAAGTAGGTGATTGAGTGGTTACTCGGTCTCATCGACTGCGCCGCCCGAGCGGGCCACGTCTTCCATCTTGATCTTCTCGGGGTTGAATTTGGCCGTTGCGGTCGCCATCCGGTCGAAGGCCTCATCAAATGAGAGGGGAGCGGCATCCTTTGGCCGGAACCGAATCGGATTTACCCGTGCGACCACGAAGCTCTTGAGATAAGGACTCGTCAGACCTTTCGCTTTAAGCGCCTCAACCTGCTCGACGATCTGATCGTCCAGCGCCAGCACGGTCTTTGCCCGTTCTCGCCGCAGTACAATCGCCGCGTGCATCGGTTTCTTCACAAATTCATCCACCCGCTTCAACACCGGATGGTAGGCCCCGCCGCTGAATCTGGGTCGCTCTTCATAGCACAGGCCCAGCGTAATGAAGGCCGGCTCCTCGAACTCAAAGGCATAGGTCTCTTCCGTCGCATCATCGAGCCGCGCTAGTTCCCTGTACATACGGATGACTTCGAGGGATTTCTCGCGCAGATTGTGCGCCTTCTCGGTGTTCATCGCAAGAATCTGATAGGCCGCTGCCGCTTCCGGTACCACAATCGCGACGATGCTCTTCGCCCCCAGCGTCTTCATCGCCGAGAGCCGGTGGTTGCCATTGGGAGTCCAGTATTTCGCGACCTGCTCGCTCTTTGGCACACGCACCGCAATGATCGGATCGAGAAACCGCCCGATCTTCCCGATCACGAGTTCTAACTTGAGAACGTGCGTGTCGGAGAGATTGCGCTGATAAGGGGTCGGCTCAACGAGTTCGATCGGCAAGGCCGCCAGCATCACCCAGCGTCCGCCATAGGGCTCCCGATAGATCGCAAGGACCTTCCCACCATCACCCTCGATCGCTCGATGCGCTTCGGCGACCTCGGCCGGAGGAGCCGCGGCTTGGAGTTCAATCGCGGCCAAACCGGTCGACGCATGAGCAGGTTGGCGACGACGTCGCACAACACCGGCGGCACGAGAGACTTTTGGTTGCTTCCCAGGCATCGCTCAGTATGGTAGGGAAGGAGAAGGAGAAAAGAAAGCCCCCGATCCTGGTCCACCCACAAACGCGATGAGCCATCCGTCAATCAATAAACCAGGCTTAAAATCAGGCGCGCAGAAGATCGGCTGGTTCACGGCCTCCTGCGTGCTCGTGAGTAACATCATTGGCGGGGGTATCTTCACTACGACAGGATTCATGGCCCGGGACCTGGGTGACCCGATGCTGATTCTCCTACTGTGGTTCGTCGGGGCGCTCTTTGCTCTAGGTGGTGCCATGGTCTATGGAGAGCTGGGGGCCGCCTTGCCTCATGCGGGAGGGGATTACGTCTACCTGCGAGAGGGCTATGGACCGCTGGCGGCCTTCCTCAGCGGATGGACATCGTTCACCATCGGCTTTGGCGCGGCAGTCGCGGCTTCAGCCATCGGCTTTTCTTCCTATGCGTTGCGAGTCATTCTGATCGAGGATGAGCGGGGATGGCTGGCAAAGGGGCTCTCGCTCGCTCTGTTGTGGGGTACAACCCTCGTACATTGTCGAGGTGTAGGAGCAGGCGGCCGCATGCAATTGCTCTTGACGACCACAAAAGTCGTTGCCATTGGGGGATTGATTCTCGGTGGGTTATGGGCGGTGGCAGGCCACGGGGACGCTCTCCTTGCCAGGCCCACCGTGCAACAGCCGACGCTTGGGGCATCCGCCATCGCGCTCGTGATTGTGACCTACTGTTATCTCGGCTGGAACGTCGCGGGCTACATCGCCGGCGACATCGTTGACCCCCAGCGGACTTTGCCCAAGATCATGATCGGGGGTACAACTTTCGTGGCTGTGATCTATCTGTTGCTGAACGTCGTCTATCTGTCAGCGCTGTCGATCACGGAATTGGCCCGAGAGCCGATCGTACCGGTCGCGGAGAAGGTAGCCGCAGCGTTATGGGGGCCACAGAGCGGGCAACTGGTTGCCGCTATCCTCTGTCTCTCCATCGCAGGAGCGGTGAGCGCCATGACCTGGGCAGGACCCCGCGTGTATTGGGCCATGGCGCGCGACGGCATGATCAGCCCATGGCTTGCCCGGCTCCACCCCAGCACCGCGGTTCCGGCCCGCGCCATCGTCTTCCAAAGCCTGTGGGCATCGCTGCTCATTCTGAGCGGAACCTTCGAACAACTCCTCGTCTACAGCGGCCTCGTTCTCTCGCTGTTTTTGGCCTTGACCCTCTCCACGATCTTTCGTCTTCGTCGTACAACCGTTGTGAACCCCCACCAATACCGCGCTCCCCTCTATCCCTTCTTACCTGCGGCCCTCGTCATCGGAGCCTTCACATTAGTCATCTACAGTCTCGTCCAACGACCTGCAGAATCATTGTATGGTGCGGCGACCGTCCTGAGTGGAATTCCGCTCTATTACTTCTGGCGCAGACGTCACGACCTCCACCAATACAAGCCCTGATGAGGCTCGTCAAAATGTTTTACAACTAGGCGGCAGCGAGCAAAATGTCGAGTCGTACTTTTGTCGTACGGCGAGGCATTGAGCGAAGCGACAACGACGTTCGAGGAGATTTTCACGAGCCGAGAACAGCACGGGCGACCCTACACTACGGTGGGAGATCGCCCGTGTGTGGCGCTTAGGGCGCCAGATCGACTGTGTAATTGTCTCGGCCCAGTAGAAACCGAGACCCGCGCGAAAACAAGGTATAGAACTACTGATCGGGGGAAAACGAAATCATCCCAGGCGCTTGTGTTCCTCGTGCCAGCATCGAGTTCTCCATCACGTGATCAGGCTAGTATCCAGTTGGTCTGTGGTGCCGTTACGGCACAGCCAGTGGAGAACCGGCTAGCACGACCGATCAGAAGCCCGCCCTCGAGTCGGCGGGCCTGTGTGGCCAGGTGGAGTCAGGTCATCCATCGCTACCCTCCTCTCTTGGAAAGTTGGCGGGGGAACCCGTTGATAGCCGCGCGCCCTGTCCAGTCCCCCTCATCAAGTGAATGAATGGGCCGTAGTTTCCTCTTACGCCCATTAGGAAAACGTGTCAATGGAGAAATTAATTTCCCCCGCATTGACTCGCTGAGCATAAAACATACCCACTGGGAGCGCCGAATACCAGGGAAGCGGTCGCGGAAGAAAGAGGCCGTAATGGTCGTAGCGGGAGAGTTCGATCCCACGCTGGAGCGAGGTCGTTTCCACATCACATAGCCCAGATAGAAAAAGAAGTGAGGAAACGGCGTCATGGCCGCTCCTTCCCGTGACGCCCAACCAAGCCGTTCTTTCTCTTCGTCCTTCGAGATGTGCAGAAAGACCTTGAGAATGGTTGTCCCGCTCTCGATAGAGCAGTTTCTCGAATTCTTTGACCTGATTGAGCCCTTGTGTCCGATACCTACCCGTGGACGCGAGTGATGAGCACCGCTCGACTCCCATTCGCATAGAGCCTTACTTGGGGTTCGCCAAGCAGCCCGATCAATTCTACCGTCATGGCCTTCGCCTTCTCTTTACTTGACCCGCTTTCTTGTAGTCTCCGGTGCCGTCAGTGTGCTTCTTACCTTCACTCGATAGCCTATCATCCTCGCCTCCTCTCTCATCGTAAGTTTGCCCCCACGAAAACACGCTGGTCCGAGAAAAGAATAAAACGGCCCGCTTCGCCTCGAGGCAGCTGGCGGCTTGCGCTTTTTCGTTCCCACGGGCATAGTGCGGGGCAGGACCACACTTTCCCGGGAGGCGACATGTCAAATCGACTGGCGGCAGAAGCGATCGGCACGTTCTGGTTGGTGTTCGCCGGCTGCGGGAGCGCGCTCCTGAGCGCCTCTATTCCGCAACTCGGCATTGGGGTCTTCGGGATCGCGTTCGCCTTCGGGCTGACCGTGGTCACGATGGCCTACGCCATTGGCCATATCTCAGGCTGTCATATCAACCCCGCAGTCACCGTGGGCCTCATGTTCAGCAAGCGGTTCCCCGCACACGAGGTTCCCGGCTACATTGCCGCCCAAGTGATCGGTGGGATCCTCGGCGCCGGGGTTCTCTATCTCATCGCCACAGGGCGGGCCGGCTTCGTCCCCGGCGGCTTCGCCTCCAATGGGTACGGCGACCATTCCCCGGGCGGCTATTCCCTGCTGGCTGGCTTCTGCGCCGAAACGGTTTTCGCCTTTTTTTTCCTCCTGATCATTCTGGGCGCCACGGACAGCCGGGTGCCGCAGGGCTTTGCACCCCTGGCGATCGGCCTGGCCGTGGCGCTGATCAATATGGCCGGAATCCCGGTCACGAATCTCTCCCTCAACCCCGCGCGCAGTACCGGCTCCGCTGTCTTTGCGGATGGGTGGGCCCTCCAACAACTCTGGCTCTTCTGGGTCGCCCCGATTCTGGGCGGCGCGATCGGCGGAGTGGTCTATCCCCTCATCGCCGGGAATCCGGCCAGCAGCCCGAAACGCTAGGCGCGACCGTCCCAGGTTCGCCTACGGCAGGGCCGGCACATCTTGGGCACAGCGAAAGCCGACGTGAGGGTCATGCTCGGTGGGATCGCCTTTCGTCCGAAAAGCGGACCGGAGCCGATACGGATGATTGATATACGACCCGCCCCGCTGCACCTTCGCCGTGCCCTCGCCCGGTCCACG
>WNFE01001346.1_pt1 | contig 17776 bp, 18 predicted proteins | sample 5400451 | NCBI WGS metagenome assembly WNFE01 (sample SAMN13153344, study PRJNA577476) | soil metagenome | isolation source: 200 cm saprolite under Douglas fir tree site 2 hole 2 | place: USA:California | collected 2015-04-18
ACGGCGTGCTCGAACCGATGGAGCTGGCGCACCTGCCATATAAGAAAGGACAGACGTATGAGGATCGGGTTGGGCTGGCAGCACTGAAACGATTCGGCAAGAAGAAGTGGCGCCGCTACGTCGCCGACGTCGTGACGCGCTTGCAAGCCGCCCTGGAAGTCGACGATGTTGTCGTCGGCGGCGGCAATGCGAAATTCCTGCGCACACTGCCGAAGGGCGTCAGGCTCGGCTCTAACGCAAATGCATTCGGCGGCGGCTATCGGCTCTGGAAAGATCATGCCTGAGCGTCAAGGCGGCGGTCCACCTGGCGTCGGTTTTCGCGCCCTCGACCTCGGCCAGGCCGGACGGCCGCATCCGTCCCGTCGCGATCAGCTCCTCGACTTTGGCCACGTTGACTTGCGACCAGTGGCTGCGTGGCCGGCGCGGCACGTACTTCTGCAGGTAGTAGACCTCGTCGAGGGAATTGCGGCGGCCGGAGATCCAGCCGTAGCACAGGCCACTATCGACCGCCTCTTCACTGGTCAACGATGGGATGCCCGATCCCTTCTTCGCAAGCTTCAGCCACACACCAACCGACAGATCGACATGCGCGTCCAGCCACGCCTCGAACTCCGCGGCGTTGCGGAACGCGATCACAGCGGCTTTGTTGGCGGCAGTCTTCGTCGACACGCGCGTGCCTCCAGGTTAGTAGCCCCGGGCCTTCGCAACCCGCGCGTAGAAAGCTGGTTAGGATCTTTTCTCCCAGAGTCAAGTCGAAGGCGTTTGTCCGATGTCTCGGCTGCACGCCGGCCGCCTACCGAGACTCGGCTCGGAGGATGTGAACATCTACGCCTGCTCCGTGGCGATCGCAGAGCCGGCGCACGCCGACCGCCTAAAGTAAGAGGCGGGGCTCCGATCCGTAACGTCGGGGCCACGGCTCAACGCCGCACGCAAGGAGGTCAGCAAACACTATGGCTGAGAGGAAACCTGGAACGAAGGCCACGCAGAAGTCCGCCAAGAGCACAACCGCGATCAAAAAGAGGTTCGACGGATTCACGGACGAGGAACGAGGCGCGATGAAGGATCGCGTCCAAGAGATGAAGGTGGCCGCGGACAAGGCGGACGGGGAAAGCGCCGTCCTCGCGAAGATCGCCGAGCTGCCGGAACAGGATCGCACCCTGGGCAAGCGGCTCCATACGATCATCAAAGCCAGCGCGCCGGCCCTCTCGCCGAGACTCTGGTATGGGATGCCTGCGTATGCCAAGGACGGCAAGATCGTCTGCCACTTCCAAAGCGCGCAGAAGTTCAAGACGAGGTACGCGACGTTGGGCTTCAGCGACGCGGCGAACCTCGACGAAGGCGCCATGTGGCCCGTCGCCTTCGCGCTGACGAAGTTGACCGCCGCCGAAGAGGCAAGGATCGGCGCGCTCGTGAAGAAAGCGGCGAGTTGAGGACTGAGCTCGCCACAGACGCGCGCGCTGAGTATCCAGGTGAATTCGCAAGGCCGACAAGGAACTGCGCCGAGGGGTTCCTTTACCCTTCAGAGGGCGCCGGCGTAGCTCAATTGGCAGAGCAGCTGTTTTGTAAACAGGTGGGCTGCCGCTGAGATCGAAATCGGTCCAAAAGAGCCTAATGACCAGCTGTTCATAAACAACTGAACATCGCCGTTTGCCGACGCGAATCGAGCTTACGAGAAGCCCGCCATGAAGCGATGTCGTCGGGGCTCTCCATGAGCCGTCGGTGGCTATTGATAGGTCCGGCCGCCGTCAATCAGGATGAGCTGGCCGGTGATGTACGCCGCCCAGTCGGAGGCCAGAAACGCGACCGCGTCGGCGATGTCTTCCGGCTGGCCGATGCGCGCGAGCGGAATCTGCGACAGGAGTTTGTCCTGCTCTAGTGGAGCATGCGCATATCGCGCCTGGAAGAGCTCGGTGTCAATGGTGCGCGGCTGCACAGAGTTGACGCGCACGTCGGGAGCCAGCTCGCGCGCGAGATGGCGCGTCAGGCCGTCGACGCCCGCCTTGGAAGCCGCGTAGTGCGCACCGCCGCCCCCGCCGACCAGCGCGGAGCTGGACGAGATGTTGACGATCGCGGCTCCGGGGCGCTTGCGGAGGTGCGGAATCGCCGCGCGGCAGCAGTAGAAGGTCGCGGTGAGATTCACGCGCAGCGTGCGCTCCCATACCTCGAGCGCCATGGCCTCGACTTTCTGCACGCTCGTGGTCCCGGCATTATTGACCAGCACGTCGATGCCGGTTCCCTCAGCCACCCTGTCCATGCTCGTCTGCACCGCATCCGGATCCGTCACGTCGACGATTGACCACTCGATGTGGGCTTTCCGGCCCTGCTCACCCAAGAGGTCGTTGAGCTCAGCCGTCGTTTGCTCGGCGTGCTTCCCGTCCAGGTCCCAGATCACCGTCCGCGCTCCGAGTCCTGCCAGCCGGTAGGCCACCGCCCGGCCGATCCCCCGCGCAGCACCCGTAATGACAGCCGTTCTGCCTTCGAAAGTTAGGTCACGCCATCCGTTGTTACTAGCCATCACCGCTGTCCGTACTTGTGATGGATGAAGTCGTGCATCCGTTCCACCTCCGCGTCAGGAACCGGCCTCGGGGTGCCGAGTTGAAGCGCGATGAAAGCGACGTGCGCGCTCTCCTCGACTGCCATCGCGGCCCCGAAGCATTTCTTCAAGTTCTCCCCCACCGCGATCACGCCATGGTTGGGAAGCAGCACGGCGCGGTCGCGGCCCAGGCCCGCGGCAACCTGATCGCCTGTATCGGGATTCGCGGGCGGGACATACTCCATGACCCGGACGGCTCCCCCAACGTACCCGGCGGATTCCGTGATCAGGGCCGGGATCTCACGACCCACCACTGAGAAGGCCGCCGCATACAGCGAGTGCGTGTGGATGCAGGCGGACACGTCAGGGCGGGCACGATAAACGGCCAGATGGACCGGGGTGTCGACCGACGGTTTGGCCTGTGCCATGTCTCGAGCACCATCCAGGCCGACGAGGACCAGGTCGTCAGGCTGCATGGTGTCGTAGTCGACGCCACTGGGCGTGATCAGGCACCGGGCGGCACGGGGTTCACGGGCGCTGATGTTCCCCGACGTACCGCGGACCAGGCCGGTAGTAATCATCTGTTTCGCAAACCGCACCAGGTCCACGCGCAACGCCCGCTCCGACTCCGTCATGCCGTCCTCCTTTCAGTTGCCGTAATCTGCGCGGCGCTGAAACGCTCCCAGGCCGGCTCCCAGATCTCCGCCGACCGCGGCTCATAAGCCCTCACCTCAGTGGATCGCCGCACAAGCTCGCGCGCCTGTTCGAGGGAGTCGACCAGCCCAAGCGCGATCGCCTGCAGCATCACGTTCCCGATCGCGGTCGCCTCGACCGGACCGGCTAGCACGGGCCGCTGGCCCGCGTCCGCCGTCATCTGACACAACAGGGCATTTCGCGCCCCGCCTCCCACCACATGGATCAGTGAGATCTCGCGTTGGGTCACCGACTCCAGGCGCTCGATGGTCCATCGGTATTTCATGGCGAGGCTCTCCAGCACACAGCGGACTATCGCGCCCGGATCAGCGGTGAGCGTCTGATGACTCTCGGCCGCCAACTCAACGAGAAGCGCGGGCATGTTTCCGGGACGCAGCAAACGTCCGTCGTCCGGGTCGATCACCGCAACAAATGGACCCGCTTGCGCGGCGAGAGCGAGAAGTTGGTCATACGAATAGTCGTTGCCGGCGGCGGACCACGCGCGTCGACACTCCTGCACAAGCCACAGCCCCATCACGTTCTTCAGGAGCCGAGTGGTGCCGGCAACGCCACCTTCGTTGGTGAGATTTGCGTTGAGCGTGGCGTCATTGATGAGCGGCGCCGGCAGCTCCAACCCGACCAGGGACCACGTCCCTGAGCTGATATAGGCCGCGTGTTTGCCGGACACGAAGGGCACCGCCGCCACGGCGGACGCGGTGTCGTGCGTGCCTGGAGCGACTACGACTGCGGCGCCTAAGTCGAGCTCGTCTCGAATCGGCCCGAGCACAGTGCCCGGCTGAACCACGGGCCCGAAGATGTGGGTCGGGATCCCCAGCTGTTCGAGAAGGTCGAGCGCCCACGCGCCCGCCACGGGGTCGTAGCACTGTGTGGTTGTCGCATCCGTGTACTCGTCGACGCTTTCGGGCGTGAGCCAGCGGCCGACCAGGGCCGGCATTGTCAGCAGGCGATCGGCATCACGGAGCCGAGCGTCACCTGCGAGAACCAGGGCCAGAAGCTGGTAAATGGTGTTGATCTCCAGGAACTGGACGCCGGTGCGGCGGTAGATCTCCTGGCGGGGGACGCGCGCGGCTGCCCTTTCGATCATGCCGCGCGTGCGCTCATCGCGGTAGTGCCCAGGATTGCCCAACGAGTTCCCGGAGCGGTCCAAGAGCCCGAAGTCGACGCCCCAGGTATCGATGCCAACAGACTGGAACGCGCCTGCGCCGCTCAAACCGGCAAGGACGTCTTCACGGAGTTTGTCCGCGTCCCACTGCAGAGCGCCGGCCAAATGCACGGGGAGGTTGGGGAAGCGCCTGACTTCCTCTAACGAGAGCCGGTCGCCGTCGAAGTCAGCGGCGACGACCCGGCCGCTCTCGGCGCCGAGGTCGACCGCCACCATTCGAGCCGCGTTCATGCTCGAGCCTCTGGATACCCACTTCCCGTAGAGGCGAGTCCCCGCTCCTTGGCCACTCGTTCGACGTATCCGCTTTGGCGTAGGGCAGCGATCGGATCCGGGTCGAGCCCTAGCGCCGACCGTGCCGCGACCAGGAGGGGACGCACGTCGGTCTCGTAGGCATCTGTCAGCACGCGGTGCGCGGCCAGCACGTCGCCAGACTCCTGTGCCGCCCGTAGTCGAGGCCGGTCCACCAGCAGTGCCTTGGCGTGCGCGACCTGGACGTTGATCACCGAATGAACCATGGCCTCGATCTTCGGCTCGATGTTGTGCGACTGGTCGATCATGAAGGCCACCTGGTCCGCATCCTCGCCGGCCGCCACGATCTCGTTGAAAATCAGGAAGAGCTGGAACGGATCCGCCGAGCCCACGATCAAATCGTCGTCGGCGTAGTTGCGGTCGTTGAAGTGGAAACCGCCCAGCCGGCGTCGATCCAGGAGGTGAGCGACGATTTGCTCGACGTTGACCCCCTGCGCGTGGTGCCCGGTATCGACCAGGACCATAGCCTGCGGTCCAAGGTCGACGCAGATCTCCAGAGCAGTGCCCCAGTCGGGCAGGTCTGTGCTGTAGAAGCCAGGCTCGAAGAGCTTGTACTCGACCAGCAGCCTGACTCCAGGCGATAGAGCGCTGTAGACCTCGCCCATGCACTCTCGGAGCCGGCGGCCGCGGGCGCGAAGGTCGTCCTGCCCCGGGTAGTTGGTGCCGTCAGCCAGCCACAGGCTGATCGCGGTCGAGCCGGTCTCGCGCGCGATGCTGATGCATTCGAGAACATGGTCGACTGCGCGCCGCCGGATCGCCGCCGACGGATTGCAAAAGCTGCCCAGCTTGTACTCGTCGTCCTGGAAAAGGTTGGGATTGATGGCGCCGGTCGCGACCCCGTGGCTCGATGCCACACGCTTCAGCGCCTTCCAGTCGGTCACTTGATCCCAGGGGATGTGCAGTGCGACGGTGGGGCAGATGCCGGTGAGCTGGTGCACGAGCCCTGCGTCGGCGAGCTTCTCTTCCACGGTCCGTGCCGCTCCGGGCTGCGCGAAAACCTTGAAGCGCGTACCCGAGTTCCCGTACCCCCACGACGGGGTCTCCACGCGCAGCCGGTTTATCCTCTCGATCAAATGCGGGTCTGGGTCGGCCATTGTGTTCAATCCAGGTGGAAGACCTCAACCAGCCGTTCATGGAAACCGGTCTCGGGGAGGATCCCACGTTCCATGATTCCCGCCATATGTGCCTCCCACCGATCGCTGTCTGGGTCCGCTGCCATGAGTTTCAAGAAAGCTTGGAAGTCCTCGACCTCCATGTATGCAAACAGGTCCAGCCCCTTCATATAGATGGAATAGTTTCGACAGCCGGCAGCATGCAACGCCCGCAGCATCGCCGGCCACACCGCCTCATGACGGCGCCGGTACTCCGCCTCTTGGCCTGCCTTAACTCGCATCGTGAAGGCGATTCTTTGCATCCCTTACCCACGGTGTGATGGGCTGGGAGACCACACGCGGCCTCCCGCCCATGTCTTTCCGGTTAGAAGTTGAGCTGGTCGATGTTGTCGGCCTTGAAGACGAACGGTGGCCCGAGAAGGACGGTTGTGTTGCTGTCGATGGTGTAACTGCCGAGACGCCCGGCGGTAAACGTCTCGCCCGCCGTTCCCTTGATCTTGCCCTGCACAATCAAGGCGGCTGTGTAGTAGGCGAGGTAACCGAGATCCTTGACGTTCCAAAGAGCGAACTCTTTGCAGGTGCCGTCCTTGACGTACTTGCGCATCAGGTTCGGAGTGCCCAGCCCGGTTAGCTGCACCTTGCCTGCCTTGCCGGTCTGCTCGAGTACCTGGGCGGCGGCCGAAATGCCGACGGTGGTCGGCGAGATGATTCCCTTGAGATTGGGGTACGCCTGCAGCAGGCCCTGAGCCTCAGTGGTGCTGACCTGCGGGTCGTCATTGCCGTAGGCGATCTTGACCAGCTTCAAGCCGCTGTACTTGGAGTTGCCGGCCAGTGCCGCCTTCATGAAATCGATCCACGCGTTCTGGTTGGTCGCGGTGCTCGTCGCCGAAAGGATGGCGATCTCGCCCGTGCAGCCAGGGATCTCGTCACAGATCATCTGGATCTGGACCTCACCGATCCCCTTTGAGTCGGCCTGGTTGATGAATACGTTGCGAGCATCTGTTGCCGGGGACGAGTCGTAGCCGACCACCTTGATCCCCTTTGCCATCGCCTGCTTCAACGCTGGGGCAATGGCGTTAGGGTCGTCGGCCGACACGACGATCGCGCTCACATTCTGCTGCGTCAGGGTCTGTATGAACGGAATCTGCGCAGCGCCGGTGGCGTCAGAAGGACCGACCTGCTTGAACTGGCCCTTCAGTTCGGTGGCAGCCTCCTGCCCACCCAATGCCGCGACGTCAAAGTACGGATTGTTGACCGCTTTGGGCAGGAACGCGATGTTGAGCGTCGTGGTGCCCGGGCTCGGGCTCGCGTTACCGCCTCCACAGGCCGACAGCGCGAGCGCTGCCAGTCCTGCCAAAGCAAGTACTCCTCTAGGTAACCGCATCTCTTTCTCCTTATCTGTTGCTGGCTGCCTGCGCAAAACTTCGGCTCGACCAAGCCGATCTGATACGGCGCACGGCGGTGGGGCCGGCGACAGAAAGAATCAAGAGCGCCCCCACCAAGACGCTCTGCGTGTCTGGGCTCACGTCGGCCAGCGTGAGCCCGTTGCGCAACACGCCAATCACGAACACTGCGAGGACGACACCGGCGATTGTTCCCGCGCCCCCGAAGATGTTCACTCCACCTAGAAGCGTTGCCGTGACAACGTCGAGCACAAAGCCCTGACCGTTATCGGCTCGAGCGCTCGAAAACCGAGCCGTCAGCACCACGCCGGCCAATGCCGACAGCGTGCCGGAGAGGACAAAGAGCAGAGTCTTGACCCGCGCGACCTGAATCCCTGCATACCTGGCGGCTTCCTTGTTCTTGCCGATCGCGAAAATTTGGCGGCCGATCCAGGTCCGATGCAGAACAAACATGAAAGCCACCGCGAGCACCGCGAACACCACGAACGGCCAGGGAATCAGCGTCCCAGGCACGTAGCCGAAACCGAAATTGGTGAACGAGTCTGGCCAGCCGCTGACCGATTGTGGGCCCAGCACTACCGAGGCAAGACCGCGGTACAGCGCCAGGGTGCCAAGAGTGACCACAAGTGAGGGCAACCCGACACGCGTCACGAGCAGTCCGTTGAAGAGTCCACCCAGGGCGCCGACCGCCAGCACCAATGGAATGTCGATCCAGAGCGGCCAGCCGAGCAAGAATACGAACCCAAGCAGCGCACTCGAAAGACCGGCCATCGACTCGACCGAGAGGTCGATTTCGCCGGCGATGATGATCAGCGCGAGCGGCAGCGCCATGATCGCCTTCTCCATCAGGTTGCTGGTCATATCCGAGAAGTTGGAGGCCGACAGGAAGTACGGCGAGAGGCTCGTCCCCAGCACGACGAACGCGAAGAGCAGCAGCACAAGGAGCGTTTCCCAACGCACCGGCAAGCGGTCCCTCAGCGCGCTCACCGACGTCCGGTTCTCGTCAGAATCCGCTGGAAGTAGTTACGAATCGCAGCATCCGTGCCGACTGCGAGCAAGATCACCGCCCCGTCGATCGCCTGAAGCCAGAACTGCGGAAGGTGCAGGATCGTGAGTGCGTTCTGGATGGTCCCGAGCAGGACGGCCCCCAGTACCGCTCCGACCACGGTTCCAGAACCGCCGAAGATGTTGACGCCTCCAACCACGACGGCCGCAATCACCTGCAGCTCGAGTCCGCTCGCGGCGGAGGCGTTGACTGTGCCGAATCGAGATCCCCACAGCACGCCGGCGACCCCGGCGAGAAGGCCGCACAAGACGAAGGCGCCGAAGACAAGCCGCTGCGAAGGGATGCCGACCACCTCCGCCGCGGCCGGATTGCTGCCGATGGCATAGAGCTGCCGACCGGTCGCCGAGTAGCGCAGCATGTACGCAGCGATCGCCGCGATCACCACCGCGCAAACGATCAGGGTGGGGACTCCGAGGACCGACGAAGAAGCGATTCGGAGGTAGCTGTCCGGCAGGTCGATCGCACTGACCTGCTTGCCGCCGGCGATCAGGAATGCCAGGCCTCGGTAGACGTTGAGCGTACCCAGCGTCGCAACGATGGCCGGGACGCGCCCCACGGTGATGATCAACCCATTCAGAGCTCCGAGCCCCAGCCCGAGAACGCACCCCGCGAGGATCGCGGTGGGAACGCCCAGGACATGCTCCTTCAAGAGGTCGCCAGTCACAAACGCGACGAGCCCGACCACAGACCCCACCGACAGATCGACGTTGCGGGTCAGCACCACGGTTGTCTGGCCGACCGCGACGATCGCGATGAGAGCGACCGACAGCAGTATTTGTTCGAAGTTGGAGACGGTGAAAAACAGGGGCGCCTGAAGGGCGACCACCAGCACGATTGCCAACAGCGCCAGCAGGATTCCCAGCTCGCGGAGCCGCGCGACTAGCGCCAGGGTCCGCTCGAGACCGATACGCCCCGCGAGATTCGAGGCAGCCGGCGCTTCGACTGTTCGGACCATCAATTCTCGGCGTGACCAGTTGCAGCCGCCATGATTCGCTCCTGTGATAGCTCATCGCGGGCGAAGCCGGCCGCGACGCGACCTTCGTGGAGAACTAACACCCGATCCGCCATGCCCATCAGCTCGGGCAGCTCGCTGGAGATCAGGACGATCGCCATCCCCTGGAGCGCGAGCTGAGAAATGATGCGGTGCACCTCGGCCTTCGCTCCGATGTCGACACCATGAGTGGGTTCATCAAGCAGCAGAACGGTGGGCTTGGTAGCCAACCACTTCGCGATGACCACTTTTTGCTGATTGCCGCCCGAGAGCCCAGAGACGCTCTGACGCACACCGGTCGAGCGAACCTGGAGCTGCTTTGAGTAGTCGGTCGCGAGATCGCGTTCGCGGCCGCGGTCCATCACGAGAAGCCGGCTGAGCCTCCTGGCGATCGGGAGAGAGATGTTCTCGGCGATAGAGAAGTCAAGGATCAGCCCTTGCTCGTGGCGGTCCTCGGGCACGTACACGATCCCCAGACGCATGGCGTCCGCCGGGCTGTCGATGTTGGCTCTCTTCCCGAGCACCCACACCTCGCCCGCATCAGCGCGATCGATGCCGAAGAGCACCCGCGCAATCTCGGATCGGCCCGCACCCACCAGGCCGCCCAGCCCAACGATCTCGCCGCGACGTACCTCGAAGGAGACGTCGTTGAACACTCCCTTCCGCGTTAGACCACGGACCTCGAGCGCGATTTCACCGACGGATGCCTCCTCCTTTGGATAGAGGCTTTCGAGGCGGCGGCCCACCATGTTGCGGATCGTCTCCTCGGGGGTCAGCTCCGAAACGGCGGCGGTCACCACATTCCTCCCGTCGCGCAGAACGCTTACGCGGTCAGCGATCTCGAACACTTCGTCCATTCGGTGGTCGACGAAAAGGACGGCCACGCCGCGGTCTCGCAACTGGCGTGTGATCGCGAAAAGGCGCTCGACTTCATTGGTTGAGAGCGCAGCGGTCGGCTCGTCCATCACAAGAACACGAGCCTCTACAGAGAGCGCCTTTGCGATCTCGACCAGCTGTTGGTCCGCAACCGACAGGCCTCGCACGGGGACGTTGACCTTTTGAGCCACACCGAGGCTTGCAAATAGCTTTTCCGCCCGGCGGTGGAGCTCGCGCCAATCGACTCCACCCAAACGGCCGAGCGGCAGGTGACCGATAAAGATGTTCTCGGCGACCTCGAGGTCAGGGAACAGGTTTGGATGTTGGTGGATGACCGCGATGCCGTGATTTCGAGCCGATGCCGGCCCACGCAGGACGAGCTCTTGGCTGTCAAGCTTGAGGCTGCCCGCATCCGGGCGATGAACGCCGGCCAGGATCCGCACCAGGGTGCTCTTGCCAGCTCCGTTCTCGCCCACCAGCGCGTGCACCTCGCCAGCCGAAAGCGCTAGAGAAACATCTTTGAGCGCCTCGACGGCACCGAACCGCTTGGAGACTCCGACCAGCTCGAGGATCGGGGTGGATTGGGTCACCGACTCCCCACCAACCGGACATCCACGCCCAGTTTCCTGACCGCCGCCACTGCGTCCGCGGGCGCTCGCTCATCAGTGATGACAAGCCGCAGCCGGTCAGTCGGGCAGAAGGTGGCCATCGCCACTCGGTTCCATTTCGTGTGGTCGAAGACGCCGATCACCTCTTTGGCGGTGGCGAGCATCGCCATCTTGATTTCGGCCTCTTCGGCGTTCACGTCGGTCAGGCCTTCGGTCAGCGTGAAGCCCACCGCGCCGACGAAGGCTTTCTGGATGTTGAGCTGGCGAAGCATCAAAGTGCCCCAGTTCCCGACGAGAGAAAAAGCCTCCCACCGCACCGCCCCTCCGGGCATCAGGACGGTGATACTCGGTTGGCCGGCCAGCTCCGTGGCGACCCTGATTCCGTTGGTCACAACGGTCAGCTCTCGACGCGCTTTGAGGTGGCGCGCGATTTGAAACGCTGTCGTGCTGGCGTCGAGGGCGATGCTGTCACCGTCCTCTACCAGCCTGGCAGCCTCGGCACCAATAAGTTCCTTTTCGGTCCGGTGAAGGCGCTCGCGGACTTCGAAGGCGAGCTCAGCGCGGCTCCGGCCGCCGGTGACGGCGCCCCCATGGGTGCGAAGGACGCTGCCCTCTGTCTCGAGGATCGACAGGTCCTTTCGGATCGTCACCTCGGACACCGAAAACATCTCGCTCAGTTCCGCCACGGAGGCGCGCGCGTTCTCCTCGATCATCCCGGCGATGACCTGGCGTCGTTCGCTTGGATACCGCCGACTTTCGGATGCTTTCGTTTGCATTCGAACACGGCGACTCTAATGGCAATCGAAACTCCAGTCAACCCCCAAAATAGTCGCCGGCACGGAGCAATCCGTTGATTGTTGGTCAGTCCTGCCGCCCTCAATCAGCCAGAATTGGTCGTTTTTTGGCTTGAGCTAACCTTCGATGGGGACGCCGGCGTAGCTCAATTGGCAGAGCAGCTGTTTTGTAATCAGGTGCTCAGTCTCTGAGATCGAAATCGGCCCAAGAGGGCCTTATGACCAGCTGTTTAGAAACAACTGAACATCGCTTTTTGGACGATGCGAATCGAAGCTTACTACGAGCACTCGATGGCCGAAGAGAGGAGGACTCGAGCTGACATGCCTTGGTGATACAAGGTTGCGCTCGAGTTCGCAGACTTTTGACATAGATTGACCTAATTCGCCTATTCACGCCGCTTGTCGAAGGAAATGGCGGCCGAGCCAGATTGACCAGATCGGCACACAGATAACGGTCGCGATGATTCCAATTGCAATGCTGGCAAGGAACGGATAGTTGTGCAGCGCCAGCATTGGGTCGGTCAGAGCGCCTAGGCCGCCGAGCAGGAAAACGCCTATAGGGATCATCAAAATGCCGACACCCGTTGCGACCCCAAGGCCGGTCAGGCCACGCGGCAGATACCCCGAGTGCCCAATCAGGCTAATGCCTCCAATCCAAACCGCGATGAGAAAGTAACCAGCCGCGGCTATCGGATACCAAACCTCGGAGCCGATCCGTCCCAGGACGTACAACTCCGCGGCCACGCCGACCCCAGCCAAACCAGCGACCCCTGCGACAGCGGCGAGCCAGCTGAGGCGAGGGCTTGTCAATCGCAGAGTCGCAGCGACCGGCACTAGAAGGAGGAGCTGAACACCTCCCAGGCCGTCGTTGATGGCGCCCAGGCGGGAGGTCTGGGCACCGGCCGCTACGGCCTGAGGCGCCTCAAGTATGTAGAAGGCGAGCAGGACTGCGGTCGCCAGAATGCCGACAATCCCGCTGGCGATCGCCAGTTGCCCTGTCAAGCGCATTGAGTCAGCCTGAGGAGCGCTCCAGGTGCCCAATGCTCAGGCAGCAGCTCGTGCGGCCACGGACGGAAGCTGCGGTCCCCAAACCGGCTTGATCACGAGGGTGACGCCAACGAAGAGCAACCAGAGCAATCCGATCACCACCCCGATCGGCCCGGTAACTCCGGTCGCAGTACCGGTCAAGGCAAGCTGGATCGGAATCTCCACGAAGTGGTACCCGCCGACCAATAGCCCAAGCCAGCAAATCGGTGCTGGCAACGAGCGCGATCGTAATGCGAGGACGCTGACCGCCACGGCGGGGATCGCGACGAAGTAGCCGTCGCTGAGGGCCATCGTCTTTGCGACGCTGAAGAGCGCGACAACGCCAGAGTCTGACCCGGTTCTTTGGGCAGCATCAACCAGCGCGAATTGCATGCTGGCTCCGGTCCAGTTCACCGCCATCGTGGCGCCGGCGGATATGTACGCAAGAGTGGCAAGGATGCCCCGTCCCCGAAGGTGAACCACGAGCAGGACGATGAAGAGCGCGAACACAGTGGAACCAAAGCCTTGGCCGAAAGCCTGGATCGAGATCGCTCGCCCGTTCTGGGCGGCCCAGTCGACGATCTGCTGCGTCGAGACGTTGGAGAAGAACTTGCTCCCATCGCCAGGCAGCAACGCGGGGAGAAAGAAGGCGATCGCGGCGAGACCCGCCAGTCGACCGATGAGTGGTTGGCGCTCCGGCTCCTTGACATCCATGGATCTCTGTATCTCTCCTTGTCGAAATTTGGTCGCTGAGGAGTGAATTGCCCAGCAAATGCAAGCTAGACCTTGGGAGACACCGTGTCACCGGCCCGACGGAGGATCTTTTCTCGTCCTCGAGTCCTCCTTCTCGAGGATGACGACAGAGTCGCGCGGGCGTTCTAGGCTGACGGCACCGTGCGTGTGCTTGGCGGGCAACTGCGGGCCCTTCGAGTCCCCCTCGCTGGAGCAAGCCTGGGCGACCTAATCCTCGCGGCCCTGTTCCTTCTCGCCGCCGAGACCGAGGTTCTGACCAGCCAACGCGGGCCGACCGGATGGCAATCCATGTCAACTGTGATGAGCCTGGCGATGCTGAGCCTCGCCTGGCGTCGCAGATGGCCGCTGCTGCCAATCGCACTGATCACTCTGGTCAGCGTCGCTCAGACGGCTGCCGGGACGACGACCGCAGTGGGTATCCCGATCCTCGCGGTGTTCGTGGCGAGCTTTTCGCTTGGTGCTCACGCTGGCAATCGCGACCTCGCCATTGGCGCCATGCTGCAATTGGGGGCGATCTTCGCTCGCCAACTGCTCAACCCACGTTATTCGCTAGCCACAGTGCTTCCCTTCTTCGCCCTATTCGTGGTGGGCGCGCCAATTATCGCGGGGCGGGCAATCAAAAGCCGCGGGGAGCTTGTCCAAGAGCTGCAACATCAGCAGACCGCGCTATCGGCTGAGCGTGAGGCACGGGTCGTTGAGGCCCTGGCGGGCGAGCGCGTCGAGGTCATGAGGGAGCTCCACGACATCATCTCCGACGGAGTCGACAAGCTGGTCGATTACGTGGCGGTTGCTGAATCAGATTCCGGAGAGCGTGGTCGTGCCTCAATCGTGCAGGTTGAGAACACCGCGCGGACCGTCCTCGACGAAATGCGTAAGCTCCTGGTTGCGCTGGCACAGCCGAACGGACGAGCAGCACAGGTGTCCGACGCAAGAGTTGCGGATGAGAGCCATCGTCGCCACGAGGCAATGGATGTCGAAGATCGGCCGGCCGGAGCAACAGTATCGGGACGATACCGGACCAGCGCGCTGATCGGCCGATGGCCCCAATTTGCAGCGGTGGCGTTCTTTCTGGGCCTCCAGCTCGAACTCCAGCTCCCTCAGCACTCGATGGCGTCCGGTGCCCTTTATCTACTAGGCGGCTTTGCGATCGCTGCGCCGCTAGCCTGGTCTCGCCGCCGCCCTCTTCTGGCCGCAACGGCCACGTTGACTGCCGCTGGACTGTTTTCCGCCTTCGTGGTGCCGCTGGGTGGTTTCACTACGCCAGTCGCACTAGTTCTCGTGCCGCCGTTTTCCGTTGCGGCCTTCACCGAGAAGCGGCGTGCAATTCTCGGCCTCCTCGTCTGCGTTCTCGGGTTGGCGGCAGCGCTCGGTCCGAGCAACTTCGCTCCGGGCAGCGTTTTCGCAGCTGGGGCGTGGGCTGCGGGGAGGCTGCTGCGTGATCGCACGCGCCTCGCGACGGAACTGCGCAACACCAACCGGCGGCTGGCCGCAGAGCGCGACTCGCGGGCTCGGCAGCTGGTGGTCGCGGAACGCGCGCGGGTCGCAAGAGAGTTGCATGACGTCATTGGTCATTCCCTCACAGTCATCGTGCTTCAGGCCGGCGCCGCACGACGCATGTGGGAGTCGGACCACGAGCTGGCGGTCATTGCGCTGCAGACCGTATCTCGAGTCGCGAGGGAAGGTTTGACCGAGCTGCTGAGAAGCCTGGACTCGCTGGACGGCGAGGAGGATCAACCGCTCGGGCGGGACCGCTTGGCCAAGCCCGATGGGTTGATAGGAAGGGCGCGCCTTGCCGGTCTGGACGTCGCTCTCGCCGTAGAAGGATCTGTGGTGTCTCTCGACCCCGCCCTAGAACGCGCGGCTTATCGTGTGCTGCAGGAGGCACTTACGAACGTACTCAAGCACGCGCCTGGGTCCCAAGCCAGCGTCACCCTCCGCTACTCGGGCCGCCAGCTCGAGCTCGAGGTCGTCAACTTCCCGATATTGACGCCCCGCAGAGCCAACTCGACTGGCCGAGGTTTGATCGGGATGCGCCAGCGAGTCGTCGCCCGCGGAGGGCACCTTGAGGTTGAAGAGGAGACGAACGGCAGATTCGGTCTAAGGGCGCAGTTCCCACTCGAGGTAGGGGATCCGTGATTCGGGTCGCTATCGCTGACGACCAGGAGCTCGTCAGGGCTGGCCTGCGATTGATCGTCGCGGGAGAAGCTGACCTCGAGGTCGTCGGTGAGGCCGCGAGTGGCGAGGAAGCGATCACCCTTGCCCAGCGCGCGCAGCCGGATGTGCTGCTAATGGACGTCAGAATGCCCGGCCTGGGCGGAATCGCTGCGACCGAAGCGATCCTTGACTCGGCTGGTAGCGGCCGACCCCGCATCCTGATGCTGACCACCTTTGACCTCGACGAGCACGTCTACGATGCGATGCGAGTCGGCGCAAGCGGCTTCCTGCTCAAGGACGTCCCAGCAGAAGATCTGGTTATCGCTATCCGCCAAGCCGCACGCGGCACAGATGCGCTGCTGGCGCCTTCCGTCACGCGGCGGTTGGTCGAGCGATTCGCGTCGCAACATTCGGTCGGTTCCACAAAGCGCGACGTCTTGAGAGAGCTCACTGCCCGGGAGCAAGAGGTGCTGCGCCTCGTCGCTCGAGGGCTGTCGAACTCGGAGATCGCGGACCACCTTACGATCAGCGAGACCACTGTAAAGAGTCACGTCTCGCATGTTCTGATGAAACTCGGTTTGCGAGACCGCGTGCAGGCGGTCGTGCTGGCCTATGAGACAGGGCTCGTCACGGCTGCCGGTTAGGTACGATCGCTTCGGTAACGAGCCTTGATTGCCCTACGACGAGCGTCCAAGGATCGCCAACGCCTTGTCGCGCGGATTGATCAGACAATCGGATCCCTCCCCCCCTGCCGCGTGGCTGAGCACTATCGGACCTCACTCCAGAGCATCGAGCAAGTCTTCAACTGACCATTCATCAGCGCCGGCCGGTATTGGACCGCCGGTGAGTTGCCTCACCAGGTCGACTACTGCGGGGAGAATTACAGACACCGCATCGAGGATTTCACGAAGTTCCCCTTATGACCCGAGGCGTATTCTCGCCACCCTATTCAGAGAGATGACCAGCTGTTTTTCGGACAGGTGATGCTTTCCTGGGGACTAAATCGCCGTGCCACGGGCTTGGCCGTTTTTGGCGCAGCCTCCAATTCAACTTCGGTCGGTTTCGGGCTTGCGATACCCTCTGGAGGACGCCGGCGTAGCTCAATTGGCAGAGCAGCTGTTTTGTAAACAGCAGGTTACGGGTTCGATTCCTGTCGCCGGCTCCAACTGCGTTTTTTTCGGGATACGCTTTCTAAGGAGTTGATGTGGAAACCGACGAACGGGCTGCGCTGATCCGCCGCTACAAGGAAGGCCACCGCGCTGTGATGGACGCGCTGCGCGGCATCAGCGACGAGGAGCTGGACCGCTCGGCGAGCGGCGAGTGGACGCCTCGAGAGATCGCGCACCATCTCGCCGACAGCGAGATGACGGCCGCGATCAGGCTGCGCCGTCTGGTGGTCGAAGAGAACCCTGTGATCAACGGATATGACGAGGCCGAGTTCGCGAAAAAGCTGACGGCCGACCGACCCATCGCTCCCTCGCTCGAGGCCATGAGATACGCGCGCGAGTCGAACGTCCAGATCCTGGAGCGCCTGTCGGATGGGGACTGGCGGCGCACCGGAACGCACAGCGAGAGCGGGCCTTACTCGATCGAGACGTGGCTCACCATCTACGCGGCCCACGGTCATGACCACGCCGCGCAGATCGCGCGCTCGCGCGGCAAGAGGTAACGATGGCGACGACCCAGGGCGTACTGGAGGCGGCGCTGTCCAGGGCCGCCGCGGCCAAAGAAGCCGACCTGGCTGATCTCTTCGAGGAGCTCCGCATCCCGTCCGTCAGCACCCTGCCGGAGCGCCGTGACGACTGCCTTCGCAACGCCAACTGGTTGAAGGCGCGCCTCGACCGGCTCGGCTTCGAGACCAATGTCGTAGACGTCATCGAGCGCGGCCTGCCGGTGGTGGTCGGGGAGTGGAATGGACGCCCGGGCAAGCCGCACCTCACCATCTATGGCCACTACGACGTGCAGCCCGCGGATCCCCTCGACGAGTGGCAGTCGCCGCCGTTCGAGCCGGAGGTCCGCGACGGCCGCATCTTCGCCCGGGGCTGCGCCGACAACAAGGGCAACCACATGGCGACTTTGAAGGCGGTCGAGCACCTCTTCGCGGCGGGTGGGCCTCCGATCAACCTGCGCTTCCTGTTCGAGGGCGAGGAGGAGATCACCGGCGAATCCCTCCCTCGGTATCTGCGTGCAAACGGAGACAAGCTCAAGACCGATGCCGTCCTCGTCTGGGACGGCGGGTTCGACGAGGACGACCGCCCGACGCTCGCCACCGCCC
>WNFE01002212.1_pt1 | contig 17701 bp, 20 predicted proteins | sample 5400451 | NCBI WGS metagenome assembly WNFE01 (sample SAMN13153344, study PRJNA577476) | soil metagenome | isolation source: 200 cm saprolite under Douglas fir tree site 2 hole 2 | place: USA:California | collected 2015-04-18
GCCATCGCTCCCTCGCTTGCCGATCAGGTCGCCGCGGTGCTGGAGCAGATGCCCGACCCCAGCGGCGGCGCAGCCACCGGGCAGCTGGAACAGGAACTGGCCCAGGCGTTCGGCGTCCCCCGCGCGGTCGCGGTCGCCTCCGGCACCGCCGCGCTGCACGCCGCGCTGTCCGCCTGCGGGATCGGGCCGGGCGATGCGGTGCTCGTATCGGCACTGACCGTCGTCATGACCGTCGCGCCCGTCGTCGCGGTCGGGGCGACGCCGGTGTTCGTGGACTCCGACCCGGCCACCCTGGACCTCGATTACCACGACGCGGCCCGCAAGATCACCCCGCAGACCCAGGCGATCGTGCCGGTGCACCTGTGGGGCCGGATGGGAGACCCGGCCGCCCTGTCGGCGTTCGCATCCGGGCACGGGCTCACCATCATCGAAGACGCCGCTCAGGCCGCTGGCAGTTCCCGCTGCGGCCGGAAAGCTGGCACGATCGGCGCGGTCGGCTGCTTCAGCATGAAAGACGGCAAGATCCTGTGGAGCGGCGAGGGCGGCTTCCTGCTCACGGCCCACCGTGAGCTGGCCGAGCACGCGGCGGCGTTCCGCAGCCACTGGCAGCAGCCACCGCCCGGCCAAGCCCCGCAGAGCCGCCTGGGGACCAACTCCCGGCTAGCCGGTCCCCTTGCCGCCATCGCCCTGGCCAACCTCCGGCGGTTCCCGGAACTGGCGCACCAGCGGCGCGAGCAGACCCGCAGCCTGCTGGACGCGCTAGAGCCGGTGCCTGGCCTGTGCGCGCTCGCCCCGGCACCGGGCGAACAGTGGAACCACTTCGCCCCGCTGTTGCACATCGGCCTGCCGCATCCCCGGGAGTTCGCCGAACATCTCGCGCGGCAGGGCGTGCCGAATTCCACCGGAAGTTTCGGGCTGGTGCCCTGCGACACCCGGCCCATGTTCACACAGCAGGGTGTGGCACCGTGCCGCGGTGCTGCCGAGATCCTCGGCCGCACGCTCGCCGTGATCCTCACCGGACGCGATACCGGCCAGACACTCGCCCGCTACGCCGCCATCATCGCAAGGGAAGCCAGCACATGGGCAGTGTGAGCAGCGGCCAGGACCGGCACTGGCCAGCCGCCTCAACAGCCACTGCGGCAGTACGCCTCTCACCTCCGAACGGACTTCTGCATGACGATCCCGCCCCATCCCTGCATCCGCGGCCCGCTGATCTCCACCGAGGGCATCCCAGGAGTCGGCAAGACCTACCTGACCGAGCACGCCGTCAACGGCCTCGACGGCAAGCCGCTGATCCTCGGCGGGCTCTCCCAGCGAGGCCAGGGGCGCCCTGACCTGGGCAAGGCCCTGCTCCGCGCGCTCCGCGAGTCCAGCGGACCGGACCCGTTCCTGCGCGGCGGCGCTCCGGCGGCCGAGGCCCTGCTCCTGCTCGCCATCAAACGGCATGACCTCGACATGGTCCTGCCTGAGCTGTCCGGTGGCCGGATCGTCGTGGAAGGCCGCAGCGTCGACACCACAGCGGTGTGCCAGGCTGTTCAGCTGCGCCCCGGCGCCCCGGCCGCTGCCCTCGATGAGGCAGTCGCGCTGGTCGGCCTCGCCGCATCCTTCCGGCCGCTTCCCGACCTGACGATCCTCATCACCGACGACCCGTCAGCCGCCATTGAGCGTGCGCAGCGGCGCGACAGCCGCTGCTTCACACCCGACCAGGTCGCGTTCATGCGTGAGACATGCATGCTCCACGAGCAGCTCGCCGCCACCGATCCGGTACGGTACCGGGTCGTGGACCGGCGCAGCACCGACAGCCACGAGGCGGTCCGCCAGATCCGCACGTGGATCCTGCAAGCCCGGCACGGCCTGAGGTGCGTCCACGAACCGTGGCAGAGCCCGGGAGCCTGCTGCATGTACTGCGGTCACTGCATGGAAGCGGCGCCGGGATGAACGAGGCTGCCCGAGGACACGGCCCGGCTGCGGTCGGCTCTGCTGGCGCCCGCGCGCATCACGCGGTCACGGGAGACTGCTTCCGTCATGGGTGACCATCCCACGATCCTTGAGGGCATCGGGGCGGTGGTCTTCGACTTCGACGGCACCCTCGCCGATACGACACCCAGCCACGAGCAGGCGCTGCGCGCCGCATTGCAGCCCCACGGACTCGACATCGATCCCGGCTGGTATCTCCGGCATGCCGGCCTGTCCATCCGCGACCTGCTGGCCAAGCTGCCAGGTGCCCGGCATCTGCCCCACGACGAGATCATCCAGGACAGCCGCACCCACCTCCTGGCCACGATCGGGTGCATCACACCCATCGGCGGTGTCGTCACTCTCCTGCGTGCCGCGCGCCGCGCCGGACTGCCCTGCGCCATAGCATCGGGAGCCAGCCGACAGCTCGTCCAGCCAGGCCTCGAAGCTCTCGGCCTTACGAACGAGTTCGCAGCAGTCGTCACGGCAGAAGACGCACCGCGCGGCAAGCCGGCCCCCGACCTGTACATCGAGGCGGCCCGTCGGCTCGATGTACCGCCCAGCCGCTGCCTCGCCATCGACGACGCACCCGATGGCATGACCGCTGCCCGCGCCGCCGGCATGCACGTACTGACCCTGATTGGTGGTCACCTTGCCCCCGCTGACGGAGGCGGTGATCAAACCGGCCAAACGCGAGCCCGCCGGTACCCGCGAAATGGCGACTGCGGCCTGCCAGGCGGCCCGCGACCTGCTGCGCCGGACCCTACATCAGCTGGCCCGGCAAGTCCCGCCGCTGATGGCCTGACGCCGCCGTCCACCAGAGGAGCATGATGCCCGTCCTGCACTCGACCAAGAACCTCGAGATTATCGAACCGCCCACGGCGGCTAAGGAAGGCCTGGGGGTCTTCGAGTACACGGACAACTACACGGTGTTTCACTACGGCAGGATGCCGGACCTGATCCCTGGCAAAGGCGAGGCGATCTGCCGGATGGCTGTCGCCAACTTCCTGATGCTGGAGGCGGCGGGCGTACCTACCCATTTCCGCCGGTTCATCGCCCCCAGCCGGATCGAGTTCGATCTCGCGCGCAGCCCTGAACTGGGTACCGGGACGCCCGCATCGGGGGCCAGGAACTACCTGGTTCCGGTGCAGGTCATCGTCCGCAATGAGCTTCCCCGGGGGAGCTCTGTGCACCACCGGCTCGCGGCCGGCACGCTGACGCCGTCCGGTCTCGGCCTCCGCGGCGTTCCCGCCGCGGGCGAGAAACTAGACCCTCCGCTCATCGAGTACGCGACGATGCTGGAAGACGTCAACCGGTTCGTCAGCGCGGCAGAGGCTCAGCGTGTCGCTGGCCTCAGTGATGAGCTGTTCCAGGAGATGCGCGAGATCACTGTCAAGGTCAACGAGGTGATCACCCGGCATGCAAGCGAGGTGGGGCTGCGTCATTGCGACGGCAAGGTGGAGTACCTGGTCTCCGCAGATGCGCGCATGGTGCTGGCTGACAGCCCGGGCACCCCCGACGAGAGCCGCCTCATGTTCGGCGACGTGCACTGCGGCAAACAGGTCATCCGGAACTGGTACGTCGCGCATGGGCTCGAAGGACGGCGTTGCTCGGAGCCGGTGGCCGGTGCCCGCGTCGCTCCCGCCGGGTTTCATACCAGCGATGTCAGACATTTACCGGTCCCTGAGCGAGGCATGGACCGGCGAGCGCATCTGGAACGCGCCAGATCTCCTGACCGCCACACAGGCGGTACATCGCATCACAAGCTGCTGACAAGGCGCGAAGATGGCAGCCGCTCGGGCAGTCTGGTGCTCATCGATTCGCCCGGCCCTGGCGGCCGTGCCGCGAACGTACGGAACGGTGGATACATGGGCAGCCTGACTGCGGATCCCGCTTTCCTGGCAACCACGTTCGTCGTCATCGACTTCGAGACGACAACGCCCGCTGGCCACCCGGCCCAGCCGGTCGAGGTCGCCGCGCTCGCCCTCCGCTGCCGGCAAAGCGCGTGGACACGAGCCGGCAGCTTCACATCTCTGATTCAGCCGCCCGCGTTCGCCCCAGTGACCCCCGCCCACACGGCCCAGACCGGCATCACCGCTGAGCAGGTCGCCCAGGCCCCGGCTCCGGCCGAGGCGCTCAGCGCGCTTGACCAGCGGTTCACCGCCGGCCCCCCGTACCTGCTGGTCGCTCATCACGCTGCCACCGAGGCTGGCGTCATTTACAACCAGCGCGAGCACTGCCCGGCGCTGGCCCGCGTGGATTTCATCGACACGGTTACGCTCGCGCGGCAGATCATCCCGGAGCTGCCGAACCACAAGCTCGACATGCTGCTGGCCCATTTCTCCATCAAGCACCCAGCAGATCGTCACCGAGCCTACGCCGATGTCGAGGTCACCGCGCAATTGTTCTTCCGGCTCATCCGCGCCGCGGACGACATGCTCCAGTTCAGCGGTCTCGCGGCCCTGGTGAAAGCAGCTGGGCGCACGGCGAAATGCAACATCCCCACCCAAGCCCACCTGTTCTAGATGACTTCCGGTAAGGAGGCTGGCATATGCAACCTGGGAACACGCCGGTTTCCGGACTCGCAGCGCGAGAACGTGCCGTTCTGGTTCGATCCGCTCTGCCCGTGGGCGTGGATCACCTCGCGCTGGATGCTGGAGGTCGAGCAGGTCCGTCCGGTGCGCGCCGACTGGCGGATCATGTCGCTGTCGTACCTGAACCTCGTCCAGCGCGAGGGGAAAGGCCTCACCGACGACTACCGGGACCTGATGGTCCGGGCTTGGGGGCCGGTGCGGGTCTGCGCAGCAGCCGCCGAGCACCATGGCCACGGCATCCTCGGCCCGCTCTACACCGCCCTCGGCACCCGCCTCCACAACCACCGGCGCCGCGACGACCCCGCCGTCATCCCCGAAGCCCTGGCAGAGGCGGGACTGCCTCCCTCGCTCGCTGCGGCCGGGACGAGCACTGAGTTCGATCAGCTCATCAAGGACTCACATGACGAGGCGTTCAACGAGGTCGGACTGGACGTCGGGACACCGGTTCTCCGTATCGTCGGCACGGCCCTGTTCGGTCCTGTCGTCGCGCCGGCGCCCCGCGGTGAGGCCGCCGGACAGCTATGGGATGGCCTCGTGCTGATCGCCAAGACCGACGGCTTCTTTGAGCTGAAGCGAAGCAGAGACCGCAAACCAGCGTTCGGGTGAACGGGAACCACGGTTCGGCCGATGCGCGGGCACACTCGCCGCTATCAGGGCTTATGCGGGCGATGCGGCCTGCTGGCGCGACGACGGCTCAAGGCAGCTCGCAAGCGCGCTCAGGATGCCCCGGTCATTGATCGCCATGTTCGGCGCCCGCCACACCAGCCATCAGCGTCTTCATCACGTGCGGCGGGAAGCTACCGCGCTCAGCGAGTTGGCCGACGACATCGAACAGCATCGGTGCCAGTACCCGGGAGTCCTCGAACATGGGCAGCCCGCCGGCCACTTCTGACGCTGAGTACCACCCGAACGGATGCGCCGGCCGGCCCGAGGGTATTGCAGGGCCGGCGACCGCCGCCCACACATGGTCGATATGAACGTGCCCGGAGGGCAGGTGATTATCAGGAGGAACCTGGATCTCAGTCGTCCACCAGGGCAACGGCAATCTCGTGTGGGTCGGGGGAAACCCTTCCGGTAGCCCGGGCGCAGGGAACTCCAGCAACCTGATCCCGCGCAGACCCGTCTCTTCCTCAGTTTCCCTGATGGCCGCAGCATCAGCCGATTTGTCTCGCTCCACGTGGCCGCCCGGGCACGCAAGAACGTTCAGCCGGGGATGCTCGATCAGCCCCAGCCGCCACTCATCCGGAAACCGGCAGAATACGAACGTTCCCGCAGTCGCATGCTTGATCATGACACCGTCCAGGACATCTCCCTGACCCGCCAGCGGGCTGCGCGGCACATCTCCGCTGACAAATGTGCCACAGCCCAGGGCAGGCGGAGGCTGCAACACGCCGGAACCCTCAGCCGAGCGGGCATGCGGACCGGGCCGGGCTATCCGCAGCCGAGCGGCCAGTGGCGGCCTCGACGGTCAAGCACCGGCGGCAGGCCGAAGGGCGACGCCGACGCCGTGGCAAGCGGGCATGCCTGCCTATCGCCTCTGCTCCCAGAGCAGAGGCATGCCGGTCCAGCCACTGCCGGCCGGGACATGACGGAAAACGTCGCGGGGAAGGCTGGACTGCCATTCGCCGTTCAGGGCCAGATCCGCGGTCAGCTGGCCCACAGCGTCAGCATGCCGGGCTCCCCGGCCGTTACCCCCTAGCGCGACGATGAGCCGGCCAGGTTCGAGGACGTCGATGTAGGGCATCGCATGTGCGGTGTGGGCGTCGCCGCAGCGCCTGGTGTGCCAGGAGGAGACCCGGATGCCGGGCAGCAACGAGGTGACAAGCTCACGCAAGGCGGACAGCGGACCATCACTGTGGCCGTGGTCATACCACGCGCGTACAGCGGCCGGGCCGGTCAGCCACTGATCCATCGTCGTGTTCGCGCCAGCTTTGATGTAAAAATGCCCGTCCGGGTAGCGGATCGGCGGGATCACGTACAGGTCCGCGAGCTCCGGATGCTCGATGGTGCGCTTGACACATGGCATCCCAGCCAATTCGGCAGCTTGCTGCTCATCCACCTCAGCCATGGCGTAGATCTCGGACCTGGCTCGCAGCGCCACCAATCTCGGCAGCAGCTGCGACCCGGCAGCGAACGCGCCATTCGCGACAATCGCCGCCCCGGCGCGGACCTGGCGGCCGTCTTCGAACCCCGCTTCCACCCCGCCGCCGGAGACACGGAGGGCCTGGACGGTCCCCGGAATGACCGCAGCTCCGCAAGAGCGCGCCAACCGGAGGCAGAGTGCGACGTAGCGGCGAGGGCTGAAGTAACCAGCATCCGGCTGGCTAAGAACCGCTTCGCCGGAATCGAATGCTGCCATCGGGAGACAGGCGTGCGCTTCGCCGGAGGTCAGGACCGAGATGTCCGTGCCATGCTCTTCACGGAGCCGCGCAGCGACGCCAAGGTCAGCGCTGTTGCTGGTGGTCGCGGTCAGGACCCCGCAGCGGATGATCAGGTCCGGGTCGAGTTCAGTGATGCCGACGCGGGCGAGCCGGTTCAGCTCCGACCTTACGGCGTCCCGGCTGAAGTCCCCGATGATCCGGCCCTCATCATAATGCGCGCCGTAGCCCGTGGTGCCGTCCGCGGATGCCGGGGGGCCGATCACCGAGACGGAAGCGTGCGGAGCCAGATACCGGGCCGTGGCCGCGCCGAACATCCCGTTTCCGACGATCAGGAAGTCCACAAGCGGATTATTCCACGGGACTGTGTCCTCACAGGGTTCGCTGGCTATCTCGCCAGATATGGCTGGACGGGCCTCGTCCTGATCGCTGGGACGGACCACTTCTCTGAGCTCAAGCGAAGCCGGGACCGTAAGCCGTCGTTCGGCTAACCGTGATCCTCGCGAGGGCGGGAACCGCGTGACGCGGCCTGGTCAGGCTATCTCAGCGGGCATGCTGACGGCACGCCCGATGCGGTGCCCGACAAGCCGCTCCGCCTCGGCGAGCAGATACCAGCCGGCCCCCGTCACCTCGCATTCCTGGATGCTCCCGACATCACCATTTGCCGTCGCAAAGGCGAACCCAAAGTCAAGGTGAAAATGATCCGGCTCATTCTTCTCCGGCCGTGCCGGAACCCTGCCGTACTCGATGTATGCAGGGATCTGCGACAGGAGAACCACCGTAGCCGGGTCAATACCGGTCTCCTCCACCAGCTCACGCTCCGCCGCGCCAGCCAGTGAGACATCGTCCGGCTCGAGATGGCCGCCGGGCTGCAGAACAATTCCATACGCGCGGTGCTCGACAAGCAGAATCTCAGCGCCGCGGACCAGCAGCACCCCGGCGGTAACATGCATCGGGAAACTCCGCCGGCATGCGAAATCCCCTCCCTGGGAGAGCAACCGCATGGGCTCAGACAGCAACGCGGTCTCGTCCGGATAGTGCTCCAGGTAGCTCGCGAGTGCCCTTGAGATGTCCCGGTTACTTATCGGCAAGTTCCACTCCGGCAGTCCGACGGGCAAGCGGTGCGACTGCGACGGTGCCCACTACAGCGGCCAACCGCCAGCTACGGTTCAGCCCCATGGCAACCTCAACCGCACCGCAACCAGCACGGCCCGATCCTGCTCCGCCGTCATCAAGCCGACAGCGATGCAGGGAAACGAGAGCTGGCACCCGACTGTATTTACCGCAAGCCCGGCCGGGGGTGGTGGAGGCGCGCGGCGAACGCCAGATCTGGAATGCTCCCTAGGTCCGCGCCTGGAACCGGACGGTATCAGCTCCACTCGCACCCTCACACCACGCTGGGTAGATGGGCTCACTGATGAGGTTCTTCGGCCGCCGGGTCCGCGCCGACTGAGCCGAGACGACGCTGAACACCGGGTAGCCCCCGTCGGCCCCGGTTTCCCGCAGCTCGGCTCCCACCGAACGCAGATGCGGGTTGACGATGCTGACGACGCGCCGCTGCGCCGGCTCGTCAGGGATGACGTCGGCGGAGACCAGCCCCTCAAGGAACCGCGCGAACCGGGTGTCGCTCGCGTCGAACGCGCCGAGCGGCTTGAACAGGTCCTCGGCGGACCAGTCGCCGGGGTTGCGGAACACATGCCGCTCGATGCGCGCACGCAGGCTCGCTGCCGCGCCGGTCAGATCGCCGAGCGGGTCGTCGTCCAGCACCCACAAGCCGTTTAGCAGGGCACTGAACCGGTCGGCATCATGGACGAGGTCGGCGAGATCCAGGTCCCGGGCGATCTCATGCCGGGTCCTCCTGGGTATCTCAAGGCTGCCCTGGCCGGCCCACAGCACGTCCTGGATCGCGTTGCGGGTCGCGGCATCCCGGGCGGGTCATCGGCCGCGTCTTCTGCGAGGTAGTAGCAGGCGCGGCGCAAAAGCGCCCGCACGTCCGCCGGGCTCGGCTGGGAACCTGCGGATACGGCAGGTCCGGCGACCGCGCTGTGGTACTCGCTGCGGTGGCTGAGGGCGTGCTCGGCGGCGAATCCGGGCACGTGCAGCACGACTGCCCAGGGTGGGTGTACCTGGCCGTAGCTGCGGTCGCGGGTCAGGTCGATGGCGCGGGCAAGCTCGGGGTACTGGGCGAGATAGGCGATTTCCCGGTCGGGCTCATGGATCAGCGGCCAGCCGGTCACCAGCAGCAGCCGCCACTGATTGCTGGCCTCGCGCTGGGCAGGCGCGAGCCCGGCCTCCAGACGTGTGCACCAGCCCGCGACGGCGGCGTGCCGCAGGAGCCGGTATTCGGCCTGCGCCCACCGTGCTTGGGGAGCAGTATGCGGCGCCCGGGGTGATGGCCGGGGACGGGAGCAGGGCGACGTCACGGACCTGCGCGTGCCCGTAGTGCTTCTCCACGGCCGCTAGCATCGCTGTCCGGGCCGCGTCAATGTCGCCGTCAGGGGAGACCTGCTGCCAGCCACGCGGTGCTGGCAGCCTCCCATGGGTCCGGGCAGATGCTGTACTGCCACGGATCGGGCCGGGTGGCGATGGCTGCGATGAGCTGGCTTTCCTCACGCGTTGCCTGGTCGGCTCCGGTGCGGTCGCGGGCGCGGGCGGCTTGCACCCGCAGCCCGGGCGGCCCGGCTGCCTGCCGGGCTGTCTGCCACTGCCCGCGCACGCTTGGCACAGGCAGTATCAAGGCCGGCGGCTGCACGCTGACCGTGCAGGTGTGTACCTGGATTGGCTCATCCGCCGCGGGCAAGCCGGACATGCGCCGACTGGGTTCCTGCCTGGCAGCTCTGCACACCGAGCTGGAAACATCGGGCCTGGATTTCTCCGATAGACGGCTCAGCTTTGAACGGGCCGAGCCGCCCGCGGCAGGCGGCACGGATCAGGATCTGCCCCCGTGGTATATCGCCCGGCACATATGGCGGCATCGCATCATGGCCTGGCTGCATCTCCAAGCGCAGGTGCTGCCAGCCCAGCCCGTCCATGGCGACATGCACTGGGCAAACATCGTGCCGACCAGCAGCGGGTTCGGATTCATCGACTTCGACAAGGTGATGTCGGCGCCACCTGTCTTTGATCTGGCGAAGCTCATCGCCACTGGTTTCTTTGAGATCGGCGCAAAGGTTCGCTTCCGTGAGCAACTGGTGGCTCAGCTGGTAGAGGGCTACACAGCCCGGCGGAGCTTGACCACAAAAGAAGGCGCCGCACTTGAGGGCCTGGCGCTGCTGCTCAACGAGGAGACAGCCCGGATTGGCATGGTCTATGGCGTGGACACCTACCGCGAGCAGGCGGCGGCGGTCGCGGGCTGGTGGATCGCCCGCCGCAGACGACGCGCAACGAATCCGCTCGGCATCCGTGATCTCCTCGACCCGGCCCCGGCCCCGCTCGTCGCGGATCACCAGTTGCCGCTATGGCCCGGCCACGACTTCGCATCTTCATGAGACGGCGGGTGAGCGCGGATTCGCGCGATGATCGGCTTTGGTGATCACGGCGACATGCTCATCGTGGTGTTTCTCACCACAGGCATCACACTGGCTGGCCTGGCAGATCAGGACATTGGCCGGGTCCGGCATGGAAGCTCATTCGTCGTCCATCTCAGACCGGGCCGGCTAATGGCCGCCGCCATAGTCCCAGCGTGGCGATGACCTGTCCGGGAATGGGCAGGGGAACGGTGCCTGCGCCTGTGGGCTTTGCCGCCAGCGGCATATCGGTACGCATCCTGATCATCGACCGCCACGTCAGCACCTGCTCCCACGCGGCCGTGATCGCTGCCCCCTTGCCGCCCACCAGCCGGCCGGAGGCAGGCAGGTCATCGAGGGTCAGGCCGCCCGACAGCAGGGTGGCGGCGGTCTTGGCACCGATGCCTTTGATGCCGGGGATGTTGTCGGAGCTATCCCCGCACAGGGCCCGCAGGTCGGGGTATTGCCGTGGGCTGACGTGGTAGCGGGCGGTCATCTGGGCGGTGCCGATGAACCGGTGGCCGGGCCGCATTGCGGTGTTGAACACGCGTACCCCGCCGCGGCCGGGGCCGGAGTCACGCAGGAGCTGGTAGTAGTCCTGGTCGGTGGAGGCGATCAGGACTTCGCGGGCCGGGTCGGCGGCGGCCAGCGTGGCGATCACGTCGTCGGCTTCGGCGTCCTGGATCTCGATCCAGGTGATGCCGTGCATCGTCAGGCCGGTCTTGACGTCTGGCAAGGCGAGGATCGGCCGTAGCGCCTGGGCGGTCGCGGGCCGGGTGGCCTTGTAACCGGGGTCGGTGTTCTGACGGTGGGCGGCACCGTGTTGGCCGTCGAATACCACGATGACTTCGGGCCAGTGGCCCAGCTCGTCGTTGATGCCCTTGCGCAGCAGGGCGAAGAACATGAACTGAGTCGTCAGGTCGCGCTTGTCCTGCGGGTCGCGCGACATGATCTGGGCCGGGGTGCCGAAGCAGGCCCGGAACAGCAGGTTGTGCCCGTCTACCAGAAGCAGGGGAACACCGGCCGTCATTGCCACACCGCCTCGCAGGATGGGTCTGGGTCTTTGCGATGTCGGCGGAGCGGTAGTTCCGTGACCGGCAGTACGCGGCTCCACGCGCTTGGCCATACCGTAACGCGTCTGCGCGGAATCCCTGGGGCGGCTTGCCGCAGGTTCACCACGGTGATGATTGACGACACCCACCCGGCCGGCTCGTGTTGCGCAGGCGTGGAGTTGACCCGCTGAGGCGAAGAAATGCCGGGACTCCCGTGAGCTGGGCCATGGCTTGATGGGGCGCATGGGTACACCCGCTAGTGCTGTCTGGGGGTCGGCCACGCTACCGCGACACCAACTGTGGCCTGCCAGGTGTGGGAGGGTGGAAGGGCTAGCGTGAGGTCGGTGAGCGCTGGCATCCAGCCACGGCTGGTCGTGTTGCGCGGTAACTGCGGGGCCGGAAAGAGCAGCGTTGCCGCGGGGATACGTGACCGGTACGGACATGGCATCGCCCTGGTCGGCCAGGACAACCTCCGCCGGGCCATCTTGCGTGAGCACGATGTCCCCGGCGGTGCGAACATTGATCTTGTTGACACGGTGGCCCGGTTCGCGCTTGGGCGCGGGTTCCATGTGATCGTCGAGGGAATCCTGTGTGCCGCGCGCTACGGGCACATGCTGGAGGCCTTGCACCGCGACCACCAGAGCGTGGCCTGCTTCTATTACCTGGACGTGCCGTTGGAGGAGACCCTGCGCCGTCACGCGAACCGGCCGCAAGCCGCTGAGTTCGGCGAAGCTGAGATGCGCTCCTGGTATCGCGAACGTGATCTGCTGCCGGGCGGTATCGAACAGGTCATTCCCGCCGCCAGTTCGCTGGAGGACACCGTAGGGCTGGTCATGCACGAAGCTGGCTTCGCCGGCGGCCCCATGCAGCCTGCCGCTCAGCTCTAGACCATCGGCCCCGCCGGGCGGCGGGATGTGATGAGCGCGAAGGGGGATCAGCTGCACCAGGGAAGATGTCCTGAATCAGATAGCAGGCCAGCTCATGATCGAGGTACCAGTGGCTGGAGCTTCGGCCCCACCCAGTGTCGGTTGGGATCTTGTTTTCGCTGGAGGGAGCGATGTGGGAGCAGGTCGGCCGGTTGCATGCCCATCACGGGGACGTCCCGGTCGAGATCCGGCTGCTCAAGCTGACCGAGGAGGTCGGCGAAGCCGCCGAGGCGCTGATCGGCATGCAGGGCCTGAACAGCAGGAAGGGGATCTGCCGGTCGCGGGATGACCTGCTGGCCGAGCTGGCTGATGTCATCATCACCGCGGCGGTCGCGATGAGCGGCATCGCCGGGGACACAGACCAAGCACGCGGTCACCTTGAACGGCGCTTGGCGGTGGTGACCGAGCGGGCCGGGCTCTGACGCGATCCGCGGGCTGCTGCGGGGGGTGACCCTGCCGGATCAGGCGACCTGACCGCAGGGCCGAAGGGGCGGGCGACATCAATACGATCGAGATGAGGCTTTTCGGGCGAGAAGAACTAACTGCGCGGTCACCCCACCGCACGCCTGGGGAGCAGACCATGTTCTGGGCGGAGCGAGGGAACGCGGTGACACTGCCATGGATCATCGCCGCAGCCGCTGTGGGCGTGATCGCCGGCCCGAGGATACGGGCCAGCGTGTTCTGCCGCAGCACCGAACCCGGCCAGCTGCCCCGCCACGCCTGCGCGGCCTGCGACCAGGACATCCTGCCAGGCCGCTGGCGGTGGCGGGCGCTGCTGCCCGTCACCGGCCGCTGCCCGGCCTGCCGCGCCCGGATCGGCCCGTACCCGCTGGTGGCCGAGGCTGCCGCCGGGCTCGCCCTGGCCGTCGTGGCCGCCCGCGCGTCGTCGGTGGGGGAGCTGGCGGCCCTGGCCTGGCTGGTCCTGCTCGCCGTCCCGCTCGTCTTCATCGACGTGGCCGTGCGCCGGCTCCCCGACCCGCTCACCGCCGCCGCTTTCGCCGGGACCCTCGCGTTGCTGGCCGTCACTGCTCTCGCCGATCGCCAGCCTGGTCACCTGGGCCGTGCGGCCATCGGCGCGGTCGCCCTGGCCTGCTTCTACCTGATCCTGGCGGTCATCAGGCCCGGCGGCCTGGGCCTGGGGGATGCCAAGCTCGCCGCCAGCACCGGCGCCGCGCTGGGCTGGATCAGCTGGCAGGCGCTCCTGTCCGGCACCTTCATCGCCTTCGCCGTGGCCGCCGTCTACGGTGGCGCGCTCCTGGCCCTGCACCGGGCAACCCGCACCAGCCACCTGCCACTCGGGCCATTCATCCTCATCGGTACGCTGGCTGCCATCGCGTTTTGAACATGTAGCTTCCAGATTCTGACGTCCCTTTCCAGATGACGCTGTCCCTCGTCTGGCCCAGGGGGACATAAAAGCTGGACTAGCTGTCCTGCCTCAGTTGATCTGACGCATGCAGTTTTGTCTCAGTTATCTTGACGCAAGATCATCCGGCAGTTGCCTGACGCCTCTGTCCCGATGACGACTCATGCCCTTGGCCAAGATGGTGGAGCCTAGTAGACGTGCTGTGACTCACCCGCTACGTTTACGGCCTGTGACCCCGGATACTCCTACCGACGCCGACCAACTGGTTCGCGATCTGCTGGCCCAGGGGTCAGAGTCGCGTGTGGATTACAAAAGCGCGAAGCAGGCTCCCCGGGACGCGCGCCAGCGGGCAGAGCTCGCGAAGCATGTGATCGGGCTGAGTAACCGCAAGGACGGCGGCTACCTGCTGATCGGCGTACAGGACAGCACGCTCGTGCCAGTCGGGCTCACCGAGGCTCAGGTCGCATCGTGGGACGCAGCCGGGGTCAACTCCTGGCTAGCGCCATTTGCCGCGCCCGCGCCCGTCGTGCAGGTCTTCCGCGGGTCGCTGGAAGATGGCAAGGTCCTGATTGCCCTGCGGGTCCCTCCGTTCGACGAGCAGCCCCTGGTTTGCACGAAGACGGTCAACGACACCGACAACAAGCCGATCACCCGGGAAGGGGCCCTCTACATCCGCACTGAGGAGACGAGGACGCGGGAAGTGTCCACCGAGGCTCAGATGCGCGAGCTGCTGGGCCGGGCCTACGTGAAACGGGCAGAACGGCTGCTCTACGAGATAAAGGCCCTCATCGACGTGCATTGGCCCGGCGGCGAGCTCCCGGCGGTGCCGGGCCTGGTCAGCTTGATCGAGCAGGACCTCGGGGAGATGCGGCGGCCGTGAGTGACAGCCCGGTTGCCTACTGGACGGCAGGGATCGCCCCGTCCCCTGCCGATGATCACCGGCTCCCGGCCAGCCCAGAGCGGCTGGTGCAGCTGGTGTGGGATCGCGGCGTGGCGCTGCGCGGCTGGAACTATCCGCACGTCCCGCGCAACGAGCCGCCGCAAGGCGTCACTGGCTTGCCTGACGGCGGGATCGAGGCGGTCACGGCCACCGGGCGCTACCAGGAGGTGTGGCGGCTGCACCCAAGCGGGCTCTTCACGCACCGGTGGCGCCTGCGTGAGGACGGCACCGGATACCAGGGAACGATCAACGTGATTGCCGCTATCTACACCGTTGCAGAGGTCTTCGAGTTTGGTCGCCGCTTGTACCAGGAGGACGTCACCGTGGACACGGTGACGTTCAGGATCACGCTCGAAGACGTGCTTGGCCGACCAGCCAGCGGCGATTCAATTAACGACCCGCTCAGCGGTGACCAGGCGCGGCAGAATGCAGCCCGTTACGTTGCCGAACTGCCCAGAGCCGACTTGGCCGCGGGCATCCTGGAGCCGTCCGCTGCCGCGGCCGAGAACCTTTTCGGCCAGCTCGGCTTCACCAGCGCTTCCCGTAGCTTCATCGATGACAAGGCCCGGGCGTTCCTAGCCGGCAGGATATAAGCAAGGCCGGGCCAGGGTTCAAAGCGGCGAGTTGCGTCAAGATAACTAAGACACGGGTCGTTTGGCAGTCTCAGTCCTTCTGAGGCACCGCAGGTCAGGCAAGCGTGTGTCAGATTAACTGAGACGGCACACTTGCGCCGCGTCGGGCTACGTTTGCCTGGTCGACCGGCTGGCCCGGTACTCCGCAAACGGGCTTTCGGGCGCGTCGTAACCGGCGAGTCCTGCGCGTTCCGGCCAGCCGAGGAAACCCCTCTCGCGGGCACCCTTTACGTACTTGGCTGCTGCGGGCCGGGAGACGTGCCAGTGTTCCTGGATCGCCTTGAGCGGCGGCTTCCGATGTTCCACGGCCGACTTGTACACCTCGGCCACTTGGCGGTAATGCTCATCCGGCCACGCCTTGCCGCGCTCGCGGGCCACCTTCTCGAACGCGCCGAATGCGTCGTCACCGGCCATACGCGCCGCGACCGCAGCGCGCAGCTCGGCGAGCGGGAGCGATCGTAGCCGCTCGGCAGTGATCACGGCTGCCGGCGCCACGCCGTGAGGCGTGTTGTCGATGGCCCACTGGCGCTGCTGCTCAGCCGTCATGTCCAGCACATAGCGCTCGGACTCGTCTACGAACATCGGCCTCACGTCGATGCGCAGGCCGACGATCTCCGGCGAACCGTCGACTTTCGCCAGAGCCACCTCCACCCATCCGATGCCGCGAAGTCCGAAGCCGTACCAGCCGTCGGCTGACTCCACCATCGTCGGAAGCTCTGACGCCCGCCGTCGGCGGGGCACCCTGGGGCGGCTCGTATTACGGTCTGCCATTGGGTGATACCCCTTGCTTCAAAATCGTATCCGGTCGCCCAGTTGTATCACCTTCTGCCAGAGGGGTCTACTAGTACTGGCCCCGGGCGGGCAGCCGCGCGGCCGTCGGCTGGCCCGGCGGGGATCAGGCCGGCCGACGTGGGATCGGATCACGGAGAGGATCAAGGTGAACAACGACAACCGGCTGATCGGGCTGTGGGTCGCGGTGGCGGTGTTGCTCGGGCTGTTCGCGGGTGCGGCCGCTGGGCTCATCGCGTGGAGCGGCGGCCATCACGCCGCGTCTGCGATGCTTGCCGGGGGCGGTGCCTGCGGCGGGACCATCACGCTATGCGTTCTAGTCATAAATACGCTGCGCAGCCGCTGAAGCTGGGACCGGCATCCACTCCTGGCCGAGTCAGCGTGGGACACTGAACCTGGACGAATCGCGGGGCCACATCGTTGGACTGCTTGGCAGATCCCTGATCACAGTGCCCCCAGGGGACATCAGGATCTGGAACCTACAGAACTTGTAGGTTTTTCACCAACTACCTCCGCCGTGCAGTTCCAGCTTGGGCACGACCTTACGGAACTCTTCCAATGGCTGGCGGACCCGAGCGATCACATGGGTGAACTTCTCGTCATCCCACCCCTCTACAACTCCCGTGAGATAGGCCAGCGACCATTCGAGTGAGCTGGCGGAGATGCAGACCTGGCCGACGCCGTTGACGAGCCGTGCCATCGCCTGCTCGATTCGCTCTTTCGCCGCACGGCGGCGCGACCGGACCAAGGTGTACGCCTGCCAGCCCAGCGACAGCGCCAGGCCCACGACGGCAATAACTATGACGACGGTCACAGCGGCAGCCTAGTGGGCAGGGAGACCATGCGTCGCTTGGGTAAAACCACGCGAGCGGCGGTGCCGACTGGCCGGGCTGGTTCGCTACGGCGTCAGCTGTCGGTGGCAGGTGGCAAGGTGAGGAGCATGGAAAGCGGGCAGGGCAGCCTGGCGGAGCTGCGCTCAACCATCGGCGCAGTAGACGCGCAGGCTTTCGTGCGGGTCGCGGTTGAGGCCGGCAGCCAGGCCGTGTGGCATGTCGATGCGATCGTCTCGCCGCCCTCCGTCCCTGCCGGGTGGCAGCCGCTGGTCTGGCGGTACGAGCAGGTCACCTTCATCGCCGCCCAGGTCCCGGTCAAGTCACTCGTGGCGGCGCTCGGCGCTGAAGCCCTACAGGTGCTTTCGGTGGCTGGCCACGACGTTGTTTTCCCGTCCTTGTCCGACCAGTTCACCTGGCAGCGCAAGCCGAGCCGTGCCCGGTTCGACTCGATGGTTCTTCCCTGGCCGGCGTACATCTGCTCTCTCCGCGAGCCGGACAGCCAGCAGCGGCAGGCTCCGCCGGGCTATCTGATCGGGGATGACTGCCCGTCCTTCCCGCGCTACGACGATGCCTTCCGGGCGTTCTTCTACGGGGATTTCTCGGGGTCGCCAGGTGGGCAGGTGCCATCAGAATTCGCGATCGTGCGCGTGGTGAAGGGAAGGGCCTGGATAGAGCGGGTCCTGATCACCCCGGTGTCCCTGGAGGTCAGCGTCAGCGGGAGCGACATCACCG
>WNFE01005218.1_pt1 | contig 17689 bp, 14 predicted proteins | sample 5400451 | NCBI WGS metagenome assembly WNFE01 (sample SAMN13153344, study PRJNA577476) | soil metagenome | isolation source: 200 cm saprolite under Douglas fir tree site 2 hole 2 | place: USA:California | collected 2015-04-18
ACTCGAGGATGTACTGCTTGGCGCTCATGCCGGGCTTGGTCTTGCCCGCGCGCGCGCCGATCCCGGCCAGGTCGGGCGCGCGGGTGCCCTTCTGGCCGATCCGGTGGCAGATCTCGCAGCTGCCCTTGGTGTGGAAGATCTCCTCGCCGGCCTTCATGAGCTGCGCCGGCGTGACGTTGCCGCCCTCGAGCGAGAGCTCTTGCGGCGGCTTGGATTCGATCTGCGGGATGGAATTCGCGAAGTACGTGTAGCCGCCCATCACGATCAGGGCGAACACGCCGACCTTGACGCCGACCGGGACCCGCATTTATCGGCGGGGGTCGCTTCCGCCCGCGAGGACCGGCGCGGCGTGGGCGTGGCCGGCCGCCTGGCCCCTCTCGCCCAGGCCGCCGAGCCAGAAGATGAACGTGACCAGCGCGAAGAACACGATCGTGACGATCGTGATGACGTTGGCGGCATACCCGAGCGCCGGCGTGACGGCGTCCACCGAGTTGTCGCGCATGACCCCGTAGACGTGCCAGTGCTGACGGATCCCCGAGCGGGCGAAGCCCATCAGGCCCATGAGCCAGGTGAACGTCACCGCGAGGAGGATGAGCACGTACTGCGAGCGCGGCGCGATCGTCCCCCAGCGGATGGCCCCCGTCGAGCGTGCGCCCTTGAACATCGGAATGTCGATCGCCATGACGACGACGATCGCGCCCAGGACCGCCTCCACCTGATACACGGAATAGCCGATCCGGACGATGGACTCCACGAAGTAGCCTTTGACGCCGTAGTACGTCACGATGACGGCGGCGATCCCCATGGCCGCCCACTGGACCGCCATGCCGGTCCCGGCCCACGACCGCGTGGAGACGCGGTTGGCGCGACGGTAGAGGACGTACGAGAGGAACGTCGTCAGGATCATCAGGTTGACCACGGTGTTCTTCGCCGACATGACGCCGAAGACGCCGATCACCGGGTGGTGGGTGCCGCCCATGGCCCGCACCTCGTCCATCGTCACCACCAGCGTCCGCGGCGTGGCCCAGATGAGGAAGCCGAGCGTGAGGATGATGAGCATCGGGGGCACGTACTTGCGGTAGCGCTCAGAACCCGGGATGCGCTCCATCCCGAGCCAGAGGTAGTAGTTCGAGCCGAGGAAGAGGATGCCGATCAGGATCGCCTGGATGATCCAGAGCCACGACATGAAGCCACCCATCATCGTGATGCCCATGGTCTGGTTGAACGCGTAGACCTCGCGCCCGAGGTAGTAGCCGGCGAACGGGAGCACGATGAACGCCGAGAGGGCCACGAAGTTGCCGACGTACCCCATCCAGTCGTAGCGCGCGCGCTCCTCGTCGGACGTGGCGCCGAGGAAGCGGAACGCGGCGTACGCGGCGGCGATCGTCCCGCCGAAGACGATATTCGCGATCAGCCGGTGGATGTTGATGGGCATCCAGGTGTAGTTGTTGATCGCGGCCCAGACCGATCCCTTGAGCGCGCCCGACTCATCGATGCCGGCAGGCGACATCATGAAGGTGACCCAGGAGTTGGCGACGAGGAGGATCGCCGTGCCGAACAGGTTCGAGAGGACACCGAGGCCCACGTGGATCCACTTCCGGGGTCCGCTGAGCCAGTCCCAGCCGTAGTACCAGAGGTAGACGGTGAAGGTCTCGGCGAAGAAGAGCAGGGCGTAGATCCCGTAGGTCGGGAAGAAAATCGAGGTCATGTACATCCAAAACTTCGGGTAGTAGGCGACGAACAAGAACAGGAGGAACGAGCCCAGGAGCGCGGTCGTGGAGAAGGCGGCGAACGTGAGCTTGACGAACTGGTGCGAGAGCCAGTCGTACCGCTCCTGCGCCGTGCGCCAGCCGATGATCTCGATGATGACCGCGAAGATCGGCACGCCCAGGATGAACGCCGCGAAGTTCAGGTGGAGCTGCGCGATCGCCCAAACGGCGAGCCGAGAGCCGAGCAGCGGGAAGGCCCGGTACGCGGGCTCCTTGGCCGCCTCCTGGGCGTCGGCCGGCAGCGCCGCCATCGCGAGGAGCAGAGTCGCGACCGGCAGGAGCGCCCAGCCGGCCTGCCGGACCACGCGGAAATCCCTCAATCCGACTCCTGGAGTAGAGCCCAGCAGCGACGTTGGCCGACCTTTGCTCGAGCCGCGCTTGTTCTCGAATTCACACGATCGATCAGCGCCAACTTTTAGGTCAAAGGGCCTGGAGTGTCAAGGGAAAAGCGGACCGGCGCGTTTGACACGCCGCATCCCGAAGGCTAGCATCACGTGTTGGGGTCCCTGATGAAACCGCGGCTCTCCCAGCGCTTCCAGTTTTCGCTCGCCTACCTGCTCGTCGCGATGGTCGTGCTGTCGCTGCTGCAGTCCTGGCTCCTGGCGCCTCGGACCGTCGAGCTCCCGATGTCGAAGTTCCTCGAGCTCCTGCGCGCCGACAAGATCGAGCGGGTCGCGATCACCGACAGGGAGATCCGGGGCATCGCGAAGCCCGACGCCCTGCCGACGCCGCGGGACGGGGCCGGCGAACGGCTGCGCGAGCTGCTCGGCTCGAGCGCGGACGTTCGCGTCTTCACCGTCACCCGCATCCCGGGCGTCGACGAGCAGCGGCTCATTGCCGAGCTCGAGGCGCACCGGGTCGAGTTCACGGGCAAGATCGAGTCGACGTTCCTGCGTGACCTCTTCTTCGGCTGGGTCCTCCCGCTCGGCGTCATGGTCGCGATCTGGATGTTCCTGATGCGCCGGGTGGGGGGCGGGCCCACGCAGGCCCTGTCGTTCGGGCGCTCCAAGCACAAGATCTTCGACCGCAAGGAGCTCAAGACGACGTTCGCCGACGTCGCGGGCGTCGACGAGGCAAAGGCCGAGCTCATCGAGATCGTCGATTTCCTCCGGAACCCGAAGAAGTACCAGCGGCTCGGCGGGCGCATCCCGAAGGGCGTGCTCCTCGTCGGCCCGCCGGGCACGGGCAAGACGCTCCTGGCGCGCGCCGTCGCGGGCGAGGCCGACGTGCCGTTCTTCACGCTCTCCGGCTCGGAGTTCGTCGAGATGTTCGTCGGCGTCGGCGCCGCGCGCGTGCGCGACCTGTTCGAGCAGGCGAAGGACAAGGCGCCGTGCATCATCTTCATCGACGAGCTGGACGCGATCGGCAAGTCGCGGGCGGGCGCCACCGGGTTCATCGGCGGCCACGACGAGCGCGAGCAGACCCTGAACCAGCTACTCGCCGAGATGGACGGCTTCGACTCGTCGAAGGGCGTGATCCTCATGGCCGCGACGAACCGCCCCGAGGTCCTCGATCTGGCGCTGCTGCGCCCCGGCCGCTTCGACCGCCAGGTGGTCGTGGACAAGCCGGACGTCCGTGGCCGCGAGGCGATCTTGAGACTGCACGCCCGCGCAGTCGTGCTGGCGCCGGACGTCGGCCTGGGCGTGATCGCCGCGCGGACGCCCGGCTTCGCGGGCGCCGACCTGGCGAACATCGTCAACGAGGCGGCCCTGCTCGCGGCGCGCAAGGAGAAAGACGCCGTCACGACGGCCGATTTCGAAGAAGCGATCGATCGTATGGTGGCCGGGCTCGAAAAAAAGAGTCGGGTCTTGTCGGAGAAGGAGCGCGACATCGTCGCCCACCACGAGATGGGGCACGCGCTCGTGGCCTCGTCGGTCGCGCACGCCGACCCGGTGCACAAGGTGACGATCATCCCGCGGGGTGTCGCGGCGCTCGGGATGACCTACCAGCTGCCGACCGAGGATCGCTTCCTCCTGACGCGGAGCGAGCTCGAGGACCGCATCGCGGTGCTCCTCGGCGGCCGCGTGGCCGAGGAGCTGGTCTACAGCGAGGTCTCGACGGGCGCGCACAACGACCTCGAGCGCGCGACGGAGATCGCGCGCCTGATGGTCACGAAGTACGGCATGTCCGAACGCGTGGGGCTGGCGACGTTCGGCGAGCGCACCCCGCTCTTCCTCAGGGGCATGGGGATGGGTGGCGAGCGCGACTACAGCGAGGAGACCGCGCGGGCGATCGACGCGGAGGTCCGCGCGATCCTCGACCGGACCGACGACCGCGTGCGCGGGATCCTGACGACCAAGAAGGCGACCCTCGTGGCGGCGGCGCAGGAGCTCAAGCGCGTGGAGACGCTGGAGGGCGAGCCGCTCCGGCGCGCGCTGGCCGGCGAGAGCGTGAACGGACAGGGTGCGATGGGAGGAGCGGAGCGATGATGGAGTTGAGGCGGAAGACGTTCCTCGGCGCGCTGGCGATCGCCGTGCTGGTCGGCGTCGCCCTCGGCGTACTCGCCAAGGGCCAGGTCGGGCCAACCCCGGGGCCGGCGCCGTCGTCCCAGATCCTGGTGCCCATCGTGCCGGTGCAGATGCCGTTGCCGACCGTGTCGTTCGCCGCGGTGGCGGAGATGATCAAGCCGTCCGTCATCAACATCAACACGGTGTCGCGGGGCGTCGGCTTCCAGGGGCGCACGCCGTTCGAGGAGTTCTTCGGCGAGGAGTTCTTCCGCCGCTTCTTCGGCGAGCTGCCCGAGCGCATCCCGCAGCGGAGCCTCGGCTCCGGCGTCATCGTGGACCCGAAGGGGATCGCCCTCACCAACGCCCATGTCGTCGAGCGCGCGACCGACATCGAGGTGATCACGCTCGACGGCGGTAAGCACAAGGCAAAGATCCTCGGCGTGGACAAGAAGACCGACCTCGCCGTGCTCCGGCTCGATGACGGCAAGTCGACGTTCCGCGCCGCGAAGCTCGGCGACTCCGACCGTGCCCAGGTCGGCGATTGGGTCCTCGCCGTCGGGTCGCCGTTCGGCCTCCAGGCGACGGTGACCGCGGGGATCATCAGCGCCAAGGCGCGCCAGATCGGCCAGGGGCCGTTCGACGACTTCGTCCAGACCGACGCCGCGATCAACCCGGGCAACTCCGGCGGACCCCTGGTGAACATGCAGGGCGAGGTCATCGGCATCAACACGGCGATCGTCGCGGGCGGCTCGGGCATCGGCTTCGCCATCCCGTCGAACATGGCGCGCAAGATTTACACCGAGCTGCTCGACAAGGGGCGCGTGACCCGCGGCTGGCTCGGTGTCCAGGTCCAGCCGCTGACGGCCGAGCTGGCGCGCGAGTTCAGCGTCAAGGACGCGGTGGGCGTGCTCGTGAGCGACGTCGTGCCCGACAGCCCGGCCGCAAAGGCCGGGATCCAGCGAGGTGACGTCCTCATAGAGTTCGACGGCAAGAGGCTCGAGGGCCCCGTGGACCTGCAGCGCGGCGTCGGCCTGTTCGCGCCCGGTCAGTCCGCGAAGGTGAAGGTCTGGCGCGATCAGAGCGAGAAGGCCATCGAGGTCAAGGTAGGCGAGGCGCCCGACGAGCGGGCGGCGCGGGAGCGCCCGGGCGGGCGGCCGCGGTCGACGCTCGGGCTCGAGGTGCGGCCCATCACGCCCGAGCTCGCGCAGCGGTTCAATCTGAAGTCGAACGAGGGCGTGTTCGTGGCGCGCGTCGAGGAGGGCAGCGCAGCGGCCGAGGCGGGCATCCAGCGCGGCGACATCGTCAAGCAGATCAAGCGCCAGAGCGTCCTCACCAACGTCCGGAGCCTCGCCGACTTCGAGCGCGCGACGCGCGACGTCAAGGAGGGAGACCAGGTCGCCTTCCTCCTGCAGCGTGGCCAGACGTCGCTCTATGTCGCCTTTACCGTCGGGCGGGGATGACCGCCCGTCTCTTAAAGCTTTAATTTTCAGGCCATTTGGCGCATCGTGCTCCTGATGGACCGACCTCTATGAGCGAGAGACACTAAATACATCTGCTATACTCCTTGTAGGACTATTGCTGATGGGTGTGGAATTCAAGGACTACTACCGGACCCTCGGCGTCGACAAGAACGCCGACGAGAAGACCATCAAGTCCGCCTACCGGCGGCTCGCCCGCAAGTACCACCCCGACGTCGCCAAGACGAAGGACGCTGGCGAGCGGTTCAAAGAGATCGGCGAGGCCTACGAGGTTCTCTCGGATCCGCAAAAGCGCCAGCGCTACGACACCCTCGGCCCCGACTGGCAGCGCTACGCCCCTGCCGGACCCGGCGCCGCCGGCGGTTTTACGGTCAACTACGGCAGTGATCTCGGCGGCCTCGGGGACTTCTCGGAGTTCTTCCGCACAGTGTTCGGCGACCTCGGCGGTCGCCGCACCGGGCGGGGCGTGGGCTTCGACGCGGAGGACCTGTTCGGATCCCGCCGCCCGCGCCGCGGCCAGGACGTGCAGGCGAACGTCGAGATCACGCTCGAGGAAGCCTTCAGCGGCACGCGCCGAACCTTCTCGCTCGACTACGACGAGCCCTGCCCGAGCTGTCACGGCGCCGGCAACGTCAAGGGCCAGCCGTGCGCGACCTGCCACGGCGGGGGCTGGCAGCGCGCGCGCCGCCAGGTCGACGTGAAGATCCCGGCGGGCGTCAAGAGCGGCCAGAGGGTGCGCGTCTCCGGCGAGGGCGCCGGTGGTGCCGGAACCCGCGGTGACCTCTATCTCGCGGTGACGGTGTCGCCGCACCAGCTCTTCGAGCGCCGGGCCGACGACATCCACGTGTCCGTGCCGATCACCGCCCCCGAGGCCGCGCTCGGCACGACCATCGAGGTGCCGACGCTCAAGGGCCGCGTGTCGATGAAGATCCCCCCTGCCACCTCCAGCGGCCGCGTGTTCCGGCTGCCGGGCTACGGGATGCCGCGCGGGAAGGGCGGCGGGGCCGGAGACCAGTTCGTGACGGTGAAGATCGTGATGCCCAATGACCTGACGTCGGCCGAACGCGAGCTCTACGCGAAGCTCAAGGCCGAGCGAGGAGACAACCCGCGCGCGTACCAGGGGTGAACCGGGGATGCGACTGGACAAGCTCACGATCAAGGCTCAGGAAGCGTTGCAGGCCGCGCAGTCGCTCGCGGACCAGCAGAGCCACCAGGCCATGGAGCCCGAGCACCTGCTCGCCGCGCTCCTCGAGCAGCGCGAGGGCATCGTCGGCCCCGTGCTCGCCAAGCTCGGGGCGCGTCCCGACGCGATCCAGCAGGCACTCCGGGCGGAGCTCGCCAAGCTCCCCGCGGTCCGCGGCGGGAGCGGCCAGTACCTCGGCGAACGCACGCGGCTGGCGCTCGAACGGGCGCAGGCGGAGGCCCAGCGCCTCAAGGACGAGTACGTCTCGACCGAGCACCTCCTGATCGCGCTCGCCCAGGATCGCGACGGCGCCGCCGGCCGCGTGCTCGCACAGAACGGCGTGACGGCCGAAGCCGTCTACAAGGCGCTCGCGGAGGTGCGCGGGACGCAGCGGATCACCGACCCCAACCCCGAGGAGAAGTACCAGGCGCTCCAGCGCTACGCGCGCGACCTCACGGACCTGGCGACTCGGGGCAAGCTCGATCCCGTCATCGGCCGCGACGAGGAGATCCGCCGGGTCATCCAGGTGCTCTCGCGGCGCACCAAGAACAACCCCGTGCTCATCGGCGAGCCGGGCGTCGGCAAGACCGCCATCGTCGAGGGACTCGCGCAGCGCATCGTCGCGGGCGACGTCCCCGAGGGGCTCAAGGGCAAGCAGCTCGTCGGCCTCGACATCGGCGCGCTCGTCGCGGGCTCGAAGTACCGCGGCGAGTTCGAGGACCGGATGAAGGCGGTCCTCAAGGAGATCATCGAGGCCGAGGGCCACATCATCTGCTTCATCGACGAGCTGCACACGCTCGTCGGCGCGGGCGCGGCCGAGGGCGCGGTGGACGCGGCCAACATGCTCAAGCCCGCGCTGGCGCGCGGGGAGCTCCGCTGCATCGGGGCGACGACGCTCGATGAGTATCGCAAGCACGTCGAGAAGGACCCCGCGCTCGAGCGCCGGTTCCAGCCCGTCACGGTGCGCGAGCCTTCCGTGGACGACACGATCGCGATCCTCCGGGGCCTCAAGGACAAGTACGAGGTCCACCACAAGGTGAAGATCAAGGACACGGCACTCGTCGCCGCGGCCGTGCTCTCGAACCGCTACATCACCGACCGCTTCCTGCCCGACAAGGCGATCGACCTCGTGGACGAGGCGGCGGCCCGCATCCGGATGCAGATCGACTCGATGCCCCAGGAGATCGACGAGATCGAGCGCCGCGTCATGCAGCTCCAGATCGAGCGTGTCTCCGTCGCGCGCGACGACGACCCGGTCTCGCGCGAGCGGCTCGCGAAGATCGACGCCGAGCTTGCGGAGCTCCAGGAGAAGGGCGCCGGCCTCAAGGCGCGCTGGCAGGCGGAGAAGGAAGGGATCACCCGGATCGGCAAGATCAAGGAGGAGATCGAGGCCGCCCGGCACGCGATGGCCGACGCCGAGCGGCGCGGCGACCTGAACCGCGCGGCCGAGCTCCGCTACGGCACGCTCCTCGCCCTCGAGAAGCAGCTCGCCGAGCTCGAGGCGCGGCTCCGCGACCAGCACGCCCAGGGCCGCATGCTGCGCGAGGAGGTGGACGAGGAGGACGTCGCCGCCACGGTCGCCAAGTGGACCGGGATCCCCGTGACCCGGCTGCTCGAGGGCGAGATCCAGAAGCTCGTCCGCATGGAGGAGCGGCTCGCGCGGCGCGTGGTTGGTCAAGACGACGCGATCCGGGCCGTCTCCAATGCCGTTCGCCGCGCGCGCTCTGGCCTCTCCGATCCTGATCGGCCCATTGGCTCCTTCCTGTTCCTCGGACCCACGGGCGTGGGCAAGACCGAGCTGGCCCGGGCGCTCGCCGAGTTCCTCTTCGACGACGAGCGGGCGATGATCCGGATCGACATGTCGGAGTACATGGAGAAGCACACGGTCGCGCGCCTGATCGGCGCGCCGCCCGGCTACGTCGGCTACGAGGAGGGGGGCCAGCTCACCGAGGCGGTACGGCGGCGGCCCTACGCGGTCGTGCTGTTCGACGAGATCGAAAAGGCGCATGCCGACGTGTTCAACGTGCTCCTTCAGGTGTTGGACGAGGGGCGGCTCACGGACGGACACGGGCGAACGGTGGACTTCCGCAACACCGTGTTGATCATGACGTCGAACCTGGGCAGCCACATCTTCCGCGAGTATGAGCGTCCCGAGAAGGCGCGGCCGCTCCTCATGCAGGAGCTCCGCACCGCGCTGCGGCCGGAGTTCCTCAACCGGATCGACGAGATCGTGATCTTCAACGCGCTCGGGCGCGAGGAGATCGCTCGGATCGTCGAGATCCAGCTCGGCCACCTCCAGCGGCGTCTCGAGGCCAAGCGCATCCAGCTCGAGGTCACCGACGCGGCCAAGGCGCACCTCGGCCGGGAGGGCTACGACCCGACGTTCGGGGCGCGGCCGCTCAAGCGGACCATCCAGCGCCTGGTTCAGGACCCGCTCGCCCTCCGGCTGCTCGAGCACGAGTTCGTCGAGGGCGACACCGTGGTCGTCGACGCCGAGGGCGACGGGATCACGTTCAGGCGCGCGGTACGAGCCTAAATCGTCGATCGGCTCGGAGCGCGCGCCGGCCCCGCGTGCCATCTTCGTGGGCATCCGTAGCGCCGGCTGCGGCATCATAAGCGCGTGATCGCTCCCCAGCGGCTCCACCCGGCGTGGGTCGTCCTCGGCGCGGTGACCCTCTGCATGATGGCCGGCTCCGGGCTGCGCTCCGTGTTCGGCGTCTACATCAAGCCCATGGAGGCCGAGTTCGGCTGGGGTCGCGGCGCCCTCTCCGGTGCCGCCGCCATCTCGCTCCTCCTCCTCGGCGCGGCCGGACCGGCGGTCGGCTGGCTGGCGGACCGATACGGTCCACGGCGCGTCATCGTCGTTTCGCTCCTGATGCTGGGGAGCGGCGCGATCACGGTCGCCGCGCGCTGGTTCGAGGCGCGCCGCGGCGTTGCGATCGGCATCGCCGCCGGCGGCATGTCCGCCGGCCAGCTCGTGGTCATCCCGCTTGCGATGGTCCTGACGCTGTGGTTCGGCTGGCGGCTGAGCTTCCTCTGGCAGGGCGTCGGCCTGCTCGTGCTCGTGCTGCCGATTGCCCTGTGGCTCATCGGCAACGATCCCGCCGAGCGCGGGCTCCGGCCCTACGGCGCGACCGGGCCCGCACAGACCGTGGCGCAGACCGCGGCCGCCAAGGAGGCGCAGCGGGTGTCGGTGCTGGACGCGCTCGGGGTGCCTCAGTTCTGGCTCCTGATGGCGACGTTCTTCGTCTGCGGTTACACGTCCAACGGCATGGTGCTCACGCACTTCATGCCGCACGCGCTCGAGCACAATTTCAGCGAGCTCCAGGCCTCGACCGCGCTGGGCGTGATGGGCGCGATGAACGTGCTGGGCACGGTCGGCTCGGGCTGGATCTGCGATCGGTTCGGGCGCCGCGGCCCGCTCGCCTTCTACTACTTCGTGCGCGGCCTGTCGCTCCTGTTCCTGCTCTACGTCTGGAACGCGCCGTCGCTCCACCTCTGGGCCGCGATCTTCGGCCTCAACTACATCTCCACGGTGCCGCCGACGACCACGCTGATCGCCAACATCTTCGGGCGCTACTCGGTCGGCGAGCTGTCCGGTTGGATCTTCTTCTCGCACCAGGTGGGCGCCGCGCTCGGCGCGGCGATCGCGGGGTGGATCTACGAGTGGACCGGCGTCTACACGATCGCGTTCGTCTCCGCAGCCCTCATGGGCTTCCTCGCCGCGGCCCTCGCGCTGGCGATCCGGGAGGAGCCGATCACGTCGCGTCCGATGGGCTCCCCGGCGCCCGCGACCTCCTGAGCCGGTGCGCTACTTCGAAGATTTCAAGCCGGGCGACGTGATCGAGCTCGGCTCCCGGACGATCTCGAAAGAAAGCATTCTCGCCTTCGCCCGGGAGTTCGACCCGCAGCCGTTCCACACCGACGAGGAGGCGGCGAAGCGCTCGGTCTACGGCGGCCTCCTGGCGAGCGGCTGGCACACCGGCTCGCTCCTCATGCGGATCCTCAACGACGGCCTCCTGAAGGACACGGCCAGCCTCGGCTCGCCGGGCGTCGACGAGTTGCGTTGGCTCAAGCCGGTGCGTCCCGGCGACGTGCTGTCGGCCCGGATGACGGTCCTCGAGTCGATTCCGTCGCGAAGCAAGCTCGACCGCGGGTTGATCCGCTCGCTGATGGAGCTGCGGAACCAGCACGGCGAGATCGTTCTGAGCGTCCGCGGCCTCTCGCTCCTCGGCCGCCGGCCCGCATAGCTACCGCTCTAGCGTGTCGGAGAAAAGGCCGTCGATCGTGGTTCGAGCGCCGGCTTCGCCGGCGCACCCGATCCTGGGGGGAGGTTTCGGAAGGGGGGCGAAGCCCCCCTCCGAGTTATCTAGCGATCGCGTGCGAGCCGCGCCGGGGGTCGACGCCGGCCCAGCGCGTGCCGTCCGGGCCGACGCGCACCGCGCACACCGCACCCGCGCGCCATTCCCACTCCGGCCACTCGACGACGACGTGGCCGAGGCCGCCGAGCGCGTCGCGCGTCTCCCGCGGGATCCTTCGCTCGACCTCCATCTTGCCCGGCGCGTGCGAGTGCGGCCAGAACGAGTCAGGGAAGCTCCGCGAGGCCACCCGTGGCGCCTCGACGGCGCGCTGCAGCTCCATGCCGTAGACCGTCACGTTGAGGAAGACCTGGAGCATCGCCTGCTGCTGGACGTCACCGCCCGGCGTGCCGAACGGCATGAAGAGCCGCCCTCCCGTGAACGCCATCGCCGGCGCGGGCGTGAGCCGTGGCCGCTTGCCCGGCGCCACGACGCTCGGGTGCTCGGGATCGAGCCAGCCCTGCGAGCCGCGCGGCGAGACGACGCAGCCCACGCCCGGAACGACGGGTGAGTCCACGTTGGGGTCGCTCGGCGTGGCCGAGAAGCCGTTGCCGGCCTCGTCGACGACGGCGACGTAGCTCGTGTCGAGCTCGTCCGTCCCCCGGCCTGCCTGCACCGGCTGCGAGCCCCCCGCGACGGGCAGCGCCGCCTCACGGCGCCGCTCGGCAGTGAGCCGGTACGGGTCACCGGCCGGCGGCATGTCGGGCCAGGCCCGCGCGCCCACGAGCGCGCGGCGCGCCTCGGCGTACGCCTTCGACAGGAGGCCGGCGACGGGGATCTTCACGAAGCGCGGGTCACCGTAGTAGGCGTCGCGGTCGGAGAACGCGAGCTTCACCGTCTCGACAATCCGGTGCAGGTATGCGGGCGAATTGTGGCCGAGCGCAGCCAGATTCACGCCCTCCAGGAGGTTGAGCATCTGGAGGAGCGCCGGCCCCTGGCACCAGAAGCCGCACGCGGCGACTTCGTAGGCACCGAACGTGGTCGTCAGCGCCGGTGCCACCTCCACGCTGAACTGCGCGAGATCTTCGGAGGCGAGCGGCCCGCCCTCGGCGCGGTGGAACTCGGCGATGCGCCTGGCCGTCTCGCCCCGGTAGAACTCGTCGCGCGCCGCGCGAACACCGGCCTCGCGGCTCCCTCCCGCCTTCGCCTCCGCGCGCGCCATGCGACGGAGCGTCTCGCCCAGCTCGCGCTGGACCAGGATTTCGCCCGTCCGATAGGCGCGCCCGTCCCTGAGGAGAAGCGGGAGAGACGTCGGCCAGCGGCGGTACTTCTCGACGTTCGCCGCCATCTGGTAGGCGGAGAACGCCGAGATGGGGAAGCCGCGCTCGGCGTGCTCCGTCGGTGCGTGGGCGACGTCGGCGAACGACATCGTCCCCCAGCGCTCGAGCGCGGTGAGCCACGCGTCAGGCGCCGCGGGCACGACCGTGCGCGGCAGGCCGGGCGGGATCTGGCCCCCATGGCGCTCGCGGAAATACGCCACGGTCGAGGCGCGGGGGTACGGCCCGACGCCGGAAACCTGAAAGGTCTCGCCGGTCCTTGCGACGTGGACGAGGATCGGGGCGACGCCGGCGACGCTCACCATGTCGGGGTGAACGACGCCGAGCGTGAGCCCTGCCGCGACACCCGCGTCGATCGCGTTGCCGCCGGCCGCCAGGACGCGCGCCGCCGCCTCGGCGGCGAGCGCGTGGCCGGCCGCGACGGCCCAGCGCGTGCCGATCACCTGCACGGTCGCGGTCGGCGCGTGGATGGGCGCCTGCTGCTGCGAGGAGACGGAGTCGAGGCTCATGGAGCGCCTATGATATCACCTCGCCTTATCGCACTCGGAGGAGCAAGGCGTCCTGACGCCGTCACCGTTTGCGACGACGCCGGCGTTGCGGTTTCGCCCTCTTCGCCGGCTCGAACTTCGGCACGAGATTCGAGAAGCGCAGGTAGATCCAGTTGTCGCCCACGCGGACTTCGTCCGGCGGCCGGTTGGTCAGTGGGGAACGAGCCGAGTGGAAGGTGATCACTTTCTTCGTCATGCACGGTCTCCAAGGCTTTGTATCACGTCGATCGATTTCGTGCCAACCAGACGATCGTTCGCGTAGAGCGCGAGCTCGTAGCGTCCGGCGCGATCGATTACTAGACCACTGAGGTTGAAGTTGAGTTCGCCCATCGAGTTTCGGTCGTGCAGCGTCACATCAAGCTCGTCGAGAATGTGAGACGCTGCGAGATCCTCGAGGCGTACAAGGTCCAGGCGGATGCGGTAGTCGCCTTGGCCGTCAGTGATCGTCGCCCACACGAACAGCGAGTGTAGCGTCCACGGGAACTGTTGCGCATCGATCTGCTCCGTGATCCCGATCAGGCTGACCTTGCGGGTGCGCTCATCGCGAATGAGCAGGTCACAGACGAGTATCGCCCTGATTGCGGGATGTGGTGGAGGCACCGCTGGTCAGCGTACACGCACGCCGCTGACAGCGAAATGCCTCAGATCGGATACAGCCGCACGCTGTGCTACGCTGGGCGCATGCTCTCGCCGCTGATCGGCATCTCCACATCCATCATCACCGTCGACAAGGAGCCCGAGCGCGCGTACGTGAACACGGCGTACCTGCGCGCGATTCAGGAGGCGGGCGGGATCCCCGTGCTGCTCCCGCCGCAGCTCGACGAGGCCGCACTCGGTGTGCTCTGGAAGCGCCTCGACGGCCTCGTCCTCACGGGCGGCGGCGACATCGACCCCGCGCGCTTCGGCGAGGAGCGCCACCACGCTACGTGCGAAGTCTCCGCGGCGCGTGACGCCCTCGAGATCGGCCTCGTCCACCGGGCGCTCGACGACGACGTGCCGCTCTTCGCCATCTGCCGCGGCGTCCAGGTCGTCAACGTCGCGCTGGGCGGGAGCCTCTACCAGGACATCGCGGACCAGTACCGCGACACCGCGGATCCGACGCGCAAGCCGCTCCCGCACAGCCAGACGGAGCCACGCGACCAGCCCACGCACGCCGTGAAGGTGATGGGCGAGGGCACGCGCCTCGGCAAGATCCTCGGCGCGCTCGAGCTCGAGGTGAACAGCATGCACCACCAGGCGATCAAGACGCTCGGCCGCGGCCTCCGCGAGGTCGCCTGGGCCCCCGACGGGATCATCGAGGGCGTCGAGCTGGCGGACGGCAACCGCTTCGTCGTCGGCGTGCAGTGGCATCCCGAAGAGCTCGTCGCGCGCGATCCCGCCGCGTGCAACCTCTTCGCGGCGCTGGTCGCCGACGCTCGCACGCGGGCGAAGCCCTAGGAGCGCGCAGGACTCGCCGTGGTTCGAGCGCGGGCTTTGCCCGCGCAACCCTTCCTGGGGGTGGCTCGGAGGGGGCCGGCGAGGCCCCCTTCGATGCACTAGACCAGCTCCCAGCGGTCGTCGCGAGCCCCTCGCCGAGCGCCTCGAGGATCTGGCGCTCGCGCATCATGCGGTGGTCGATGTACTCCTGGATCTTCGCGGGCGCGTTCTCGATGACGGGGCCGTGCGCCGGGTAGATGCGGCGGACCTCGAGCTGCTGGAGACGCCGAAGCGAGTCGAGGTACTCGAGCAGGTCGCCGTCGTCGGACGGGATCACCGTCGTCGAGCCGCCGAGGATGACGTCACCGGTGAAGAGCGCCTTCTCCTCGACGAGGTAATAGGACAGGTGGTCGGAGGCGTGGCCGGGCGTGTAGACGGGGATGAGCGCCGCGCCCGCGCCCGCGATCCGCTCGCCCTCGCGGAGGTCCTCGATCGGCTCGGGGAGCCAACGGTCCTTGTGGATCATCTTCGCGACCGAGAGCCCGCGAAACCGCGCGCGGAGCTGCGCGACGCCGCCCATGTGGTCGCGGTGGCGGTGCGTGAGAATGACCCGGGACGGCTGCGTGAAGCCGCGCTCGGCGAGGTAGCGCTCGAGGAGCGGCAGGTAATCGGTCACGCCCGCGCCCGTGTCGATGAGGATCGGGTCGCGGCGGCCGACGAGGTAGGTGTTGGTCCCGGGTCCCGTCATCATGCCGGGGTTGAGTCCCAGCACGCGGCCCACGAGCTCGGACACCGTCGCCGTCGTCGGGAACTCCGGATCTATCCAGCTCACGCCCGTCAGTCTCTCACACGCCCAGGTAGCGATGCTGGATGTCCTCCAGGACTCGGAGCTCGGCCGAGGTGCCGCTCCAGACGATCTGGCCCTTCTCGAGGATGTAGTGCGCGTCGGCGATCCGTGTCAGCGCGGCGACGTCTTTGTCGATCAACAGAATCGACTGCCCGCGCGCCTTGAGGTGACCGATGCAGCGCCAGATCTCCGCCCGGACGAGTGGCGCGAGCCCCTCCGCCGCCTCGTCGAGGATGAGCAGGCGCGGGTTCGTCATGAGGGCGCGCCCGATCGCGAGCATCTGCTGCTCCCCGCCGGAGAGCGCGCCGCCGAGGACGCGCTGACGCTCGGCGAGCTGGGGAAAGAGGTCGAAGACCTTCTCGACCGTCCACGGGTCGGTGCTGCCGCTGCGGTTCGCGGCGGTCGCCACGAGGTTCTCGCGCACCGTGAGGTTCGGAAAGACCTGGCGGCCCTCCGGCACGAGGCCGATCCCGATCTGCGCGACGCGGTAAGACGGCAGCCCGTGGATCGGCCGGCCGAGGAAACGGACCTCGCCGGCCTTCGGCCGCACGATCCCCATGATGGAGCGCACGGTGGTCGTCTTGCCCATGCCGTTCCTGCCGAGGAGCGTCACCACCTGGCCCATCTCGACCTTGAGGCTCACGCCGAAGAGCACCTGGCTCACGCCGTACGACGTCTCGATCGACTCGACCGTGAGCATCAGAGCGCGGCCTCCTCGCCGAGATAGGCGCGGCGCACCTCGGCGTTGCCTCGGACCTCCTCGGGCGTTCCCGTGGCGATGATCCGGCCGTAGACCATGACCGAGATCCGGTCGGCGAGGGTGAACACGGCGTCCATGTCGTGCTCGACCAGCAGGATCGTGACGCGCCCCTTGAGGCCGCCGAGGAGGCGTACCATCCGCTGCGATTCCTCGAGGCCCATGCCCGCGACGGGCTCGTCGAGCAGGAGCAGCCGCGGCCGGGTCGCCAGCGCCATGGCGATCTCGAGCTGCCGCTGCTCGCCGTGCGCGAGGTTGGCGGCGAGGACGTCGGCGCGCCCGCCCAGGCCGACGGAGTCGAGGACCGCCAGCGCGGGGTCACGGAGCGCGCGCTCGGCGCGGGCCGGCCGCCAGAAGCGGAAGCTCCCACCGGAATGCGCCTGGACGGCGAGCGCCACGTTGTCGACCGCCGTGAAGTCCCGGAAGATGCTGGTGATCTGGAAGGAGCGCGCAAGCCCGAGCCGCGACCGCGTCGGGGCGTCGAGCGCCGTCACGTCCTGGCCGGCGAAGCGGGTCATGCCCGCGTCGGGCTTGAGGTCGCCCGCGAGCTGGCCGATCAGCGTGGTCTTGCCCGCGCCGTTGGGGCCGATGACCGCGTGCGTCTCGCCTTCCGGCACGTCGAGGTCCACCCGGTCGGTCGCGCGCAGGCCGCCGAAGCTCTTGCTGAGCCCGCGGATCACGATCAGCGGCTCAGCCATCGCGTACGACCTCCCCCGGCAGGAGCCCGAACAGGCCGCGCTTGGCGAAGAGCACCACGAGGACCAGGAACGGCCCCAGGATGATTTGCCAATGCTCGGTCAGGGCGGAGAGCACGTCCTCGAGCCCGAGGAGCACGATCGCGCCGACCACGGGCCCGAACAGCGTGCCCATCCCGCCGAGGATCACCATGAACATGATCTCGCCGGACCGGGTCCAGTGCATGAACTCGGGGGTGAGGTACTCGGTCTGGTTCGCGAGCAGCGCGCCGGCGAGGCCGCACGCGCCCCCGGCAAGGACGAAGGCGACGAGCTTGTAGCGGAACGGCGAGAAGCCGATCGCCCGCGCGCGCGGCTCGTTGGACTTCGCGGCCCGGATGACCATGCCGAAGCGCGCGTTGACGAGCCGCTGGCCCAGGACCAGGAAGAGGACGAGCAGCGCCAGGACGAGGTAGTAGAACGCGTACGGGTTCCTGAGGTCGATGAGCCCGGCGAACTGGCTGCGCGTCCGGAGCGGCATCCCGTTGTCGCCGCCGTAGGTCTCGAGGCTGATCCCGAGATAGTAGAGCATCTGCGCGAAGGCGAGCGTGATCATGATGAAGGAGACGCCGCTGGTCCGGATCGAGATCGCGCCGATGACGAGCGCCGCCACCGCCGACGCCGCGATCGCCGCCGACCACTGGAGGAACCCGTTGTCGACGCCGTAGAAGGCGAGGATGCCGACGGCGTAGGCGCCGATCCCGAGGTAGGCCGCGTGACCGAAGCTCACCATGCCGCCGTAGCCCAGGACGAGGTCCAGGCTGAGCGCGGCGAGCGCGAAGATCATCATCCGCCGAAAGAGGTCGATGTAGAAGGGCTGGTTGAGCGCGGCTGCCGCCGGCGGCACGAGGGCGAGGACGAGGACGCCCACCGCC
>WNFE01001354.1_pt1 | contig 17683 bp, 22 predicted proteins | sample 5400451 | NCBI WGS metagenome assembly WNFE01 (sample SAMN13153344, study PRJNA577476) | soil metagenome | isolation source: 200 cm saprolite under Douglas fir tree site 2 hole 2 | place: USA:California | collected 2015-04-18
CCTTCCAGGTCCAATCGCGACGATTGCCGACTATAACCCTCTCAGCCTGGCCGCTACTGCTCTCAGAGAGTCCGTCTTTAGTGGACAGTTACTGAACACGGTCGTACTCTCTAATTTGTTGGAAACGTCTCTGCCGCTCGCGGCTCTGGGCGCCTTGGCTTACTGGGTCATTCTCAGAACCCTAAGACTGAGAGGCAAACCCTAGGCTCTCCTTCAAGCACGCGCACATGTCTCAAGAGTAATCCACAGGGACATCAATCACACTTGGCCTATGCGAATCGAGAGCGCTCTCAAGCATGGAGACCAGTTCGGAAGCTCTGCTCGGACGATAGCCTTGAGCATTGAACGACTTGGCTAGCTGGACGAAGTCTGGATTGCCGAAATCGACTCCTGAGGTCCGCCCGAAACGAGCCAGTTGTTTCCTCTTTATTGATCCGAAAGCGTTGTCGTGGAATACCACCGCGGTAATGCCGATTCCTAGTCGGACCGCGGTTTCCAGTTCGTGTGCTGTCATGAGGAATCCACCGTCTCCGCATGCCGCGACGACTCTTCGATTAGGATGGACTAGCTTCGCGGCGATGGCTCCTGGCAGTCCTATGCCCATGCTGGCGTAGCCGTTGGAAACGAGTACAGTGTTCGGTTCGTAAGTTGGAAAAAGTCGTGAGATCCACAGCTTGTGATCTCCTACATCGCTAACGAGAATGTCATCACGTTTCAGAGCCTCTCTTAAGTCGTGCAGGATTCTCTGCGGTTTTAGCGGATAGGAATCGTCTTGCGACTTGGCTGTGGCCTCTGCGAGAATGCTCTCCCTGACCGATTTTGCGAAGTTGGTGGGTCGAGGTTTGACTTGGCCGGTTAGGATTCCCAGCGTTTGGCCAATATGCCCGACAAGCTGTATGCTCGGCTGGTAGTTTGTGTCGATCTCAGCGCTCGCGCTGTCCACATGAATTATCGTCTTGTCATTAAGGGGGTTCCAGAGTGATGGAGCATATTCGACAAGATCGTAGCCTACTGCCAGAATCAGGTCTGCGAGTTCGAAGGCATTGCTGACTAGTTCTTGGGACGGCACTCCAATCGCATACAGACTTAGAGGATTATCGTCAGGCAACGCGCCTTTGCCCATGAAGGTGTGAGCTACTGGAATCTTGGCTTCGGCTAGGAACTCGCGAAAGGGTCCGGTGGACCTGGCGCGAATGATTCCGTTGCCGGCTAGGATGAGCGGCGCCTTAGATTTGTTGATGAGTTGGGCAGCATGTTGTATCTGGCTGGTTGTTGGACGAGCTTGTTCCGGGCCAGCTATCTGAGGAATCGGGGTCGTGTGGGCAGCTTGATCGGCGATGTCTTCAGGAACTTCTAGGTGGCATGAGCCAGGTTTCTCCGCCTCAGCTGTCCTGAATGCCTTTCTCACGGCTTCAGGAATCGTGTCGGCTTTGAAAATTCGAGTGTTCCACTTCGTAATCGGGCGTAAGATGTTCACAACGTCGACGTACTGATGGTACTCCTTGTGGAAGTGCTCTAGAGCTGCCTGACCTGTTACGGCGATTAGAGGTGCTCTGTCCACGTTAGCGTCTGCGATTCCGGTTGCAAGGTTTGTGGCACCGGGTCCCAGTGTCGCAACACAGATTCCTGGCCGTCCGGTGAGGCGTCCGTAGACCCCGGCCATGAAGGCGGCGGCCTGCTCGTGGCGGACGGTGATGAGTTTGATTTTTTTCGATTGTCCAAGGGAGTCGGTAATGGCAAGGGTTTCTTCGCCCGGGACATGGAAGACAAATTCTGCTTCTTCATTCTCCAGGCATCGAACGAGCAGGTCTGATCCTTTCAAGGAATTGCGAGCTCAAGTCCGTCGCCCCATGATGTCGTATTTAGAAGAATGAAGCGCTGAAGCCTGAGTCCAGATCTCACAGGTGAAAAGGTTGACGGCGGTTCACGGTTGGAGCTTAATTACGGTCCCGACTGTCAACGAGCGGGGTTCGCTTGTCTTCCAACGTAGAACTTCTTCTGTCCAAGACCATCGATGATCTCTACGAGGAATTGGGCCGATCGCTCATCACTCGGGACTACCCTTCGGCCGGGTCCGTCACGAAGCAGAATGCAGTTCAGAGAGGCAGGTCCTTCCTCTCTGGGTCGTTGGAGAAGTTGAGGGCGAAGATCTGCGTTGACTGGCACTTCTGCGGCAAGAGAAACCAATATGGCGATTTTCAATCCCTGGCCTATGCTATCGCTCCTCTCGTCTCAAGCGTTGTGGGAGTTCCCGCGACCACAGCGATGATAGTCGCAATAATTCTGATAAAATCTGGACTGGACAAACTCTGCAATTGTCCCTAGAAGTCGGGCTGCGAGAATTTTTCGGAGGATAACAAAAAATGGGTTTTAGTTTATCTTCCGGCCCTGTCGTGCTAGAACTGCTATATTCTCTGTTTTATTGCTGAACTAGTTGCTGAGTAGGTGTTTGGAGGTGTTCTTGCCTTCGAGGGCGTTGACTGTGTTCATTACGACCTTGATGGTTGGTCCAATAGCTATCAGCAGAAATATCAGTGGATAGGCCCAAGGGATTGTTGCGAAGTAGCTAGCCGTGATAGGCTTGGAAACATTGTAGAGGATTACCAGAGCTATCATCTGGAATAGCCATGTGAGCAGTGGTGTATAGCTGCGTAAGCTCTTGTAAGCATCACCTAGAGAGGCGGCTAGTTGTGTTCCGAACTTCAGCACAATAGCGGACACGACCAGTCCGAGCGTGAAGATCACCAAAGCCGCGATGGTGAATGTGGTGGTGGGGATGAGCGCTGTTATGCCTGGAAAGCCGAGGACTGTTGCTTGTATGACGACGAGCACGATGATTCCTGCGAGCAGGCGAATGAGAGGTGGCATTATGGGTCGGAGATCATCCATGAGGCTTGACTGCGACTGTTTCGACAATACGACCACTTTTTCCAATGAACAGATTGGGGGCCTGAGAAGTTACCCGTGGCGGAACCAGTCATCAGAGGGTCCATGTTACACTACGCTGTTTAGCCCGTTCCTTTAGTGACAAAGTGACAAAGGGTCGGTGAGCAAATGGCAGAGTTGAAGATCTATCTCTCGGATAGTTTGAATGAGAAGTTCCGACGAATCGCAATGACCGTCTACGGTTACGGCCGCGGGTCCCTCAGCAAAGCCGCCGAGGAGGCATTCGCAAGATGGTGTTCAGAACATGAGCATTCTCATATCCTCGAAAAGGCTGCAGAGAATTCACAGACCACCGAAGGTCACCTTTCGAGTGAAACAGAATCTCACATCAATCCTGACGAACGCGAGAACATAGGTGAGGAAACAAGGAGCATTGCAGAGGATAAGCCCTTGACTTCAACTGGCTCCAGCAACTAGCCTTCGTGGAGTATCAAAATTCCGGATACGATTCTAGAGACTCGAGTTTGGTCTTTCAAACCCACGAGGTCTATTCACGCGAGATAGTACCCGTTCTAACCGGGTGTTCAATTCAGTAGCATTAAATCCCGTCAGACGGACGATTATGTTAGAACAGCCTTGTCTAAGGGCCCGATAGCCGTCATTCTTGCGATCATCATCATTGGTTCAGTTGCAGGCTATCTCTTCTACACAAACTATGTTCAGGGTACAATGACCCTAACCATCACAGATCCCGCTCAAGCCCAGTACAGCAATTCTCAACAATACGACCCAAGCATTACACACATCAATGTCGTCTTTTCGCAGTTTGCAGTTCACGTTGCTGGCCAAGGCGATTCTAGCGGTTGGCTGATGATGAAGATCTCACCAACGACGATAGACATGATGAGCTTGTTGAGCGTTTCGAAAGACCTTGGCAAGATGCCCCTTCCGGCGGGCAAATATGACTCTCTCCGATTCAATGTGACATCAGTGACGGTTAGCTTCCTCGGTAAATCAAATGTCATTTACTCTGTTCCGAGTGGGAGCTTGAAGGTTCCCGTCACCAACGGAGGTTTTCAGATCACTGCCACGAGTTCCGTAAACGTGCAGCTGACACTCTCCTTCAATAGCAACGACATTCTATTAATGAACGGATCTCTAACGCCCGTCGCGACCGCCAAAGTCATGACTTGACCGAATAAGTTCTGATAAGACCCTGTTCTTCATACTCATCAGATTGTCTAGATTCTTATCGGGGAAAGGTTGCTTTCTTCGGCGTTCTATTTTGCGAAGGATGGTATGATGTTCTCCGCAAAGTCTAGGAGTGAGCCGAGGAAGTTTGTCGGCGGAAACGGCGTTATGAAGTACTTGCTGCCAGCTTGGCTTGCCGCTTCAACGTGTTTCAGATACTCTTTTCGATCGTATTTAGACTGGGGATCTCGCGGAAAGGGCGCCATGTCAGCCATGAAGATCTTCTCGGTTCTTTTGCGGCGGTGAGCTTCATCCATTACGATCTTGCGCGATTTGGGATTGTAGATGTTGGGAAAGGCAGGTATCATGCAGATGTCCGCGTATTGTCCTGCCAATCTGAGCATCCGAGGTCCGATGCCTCCGAATAAGAGGGGCGGATGGGGTTTCTGAATGGGCTTCGGGTCAAGGATGGCCCCGTTAGCATGATAGAATTTTCCTTTGAAGTCGACTCTTTCCTGGGTCCAGAGTTTCAGAATAAGGTCTAGTCCTTCGCGAGTCTTGTCGACGCGGATTTTGTTAGAATTCCATTCGCTGTATCCCTCGAATTCTGTCTGGGACCAGCCCGCTCCCACACCTAGAATCGTCCGGCCGTTGGATATGAGGTCGAGTGTGGATACGGTTTTTGCAAGCATTCCGGGTGGTCGAAATGGAATGGGAGTTACCAGTGTCCCGAGTCGGATCTTTTCCGTCTTCGCGGCCAGATAGGTCAAGGCCGTCCAAGTCTCGAAGGTAGAATCGCCACCTCTCCCGGGTCCCCACATGTAGTGGTCCGGAAGCAGGAATCCCCAGTAGCCGAGCTGATCAGATTCCACCGCAGCTGTTTGAATCTGTTTCCAGTTGGCAAACATGTTGAGCCCGCCGGCGACAATGAACTTCACGACCGATCGTTTCTTACCATTCTCTATGGATTACAAAAAGCTGACAAAGGGGGGCCGAGCCGCTCAGATCTCATGTTTCTGTCAAAGACACTTAATATCCAAACCATTGATGCTGGCACCAAGCTCGGGACAGAAGGATTCCTTTGGCCGCTACGCTCCCACGAGTAAACTTCCTCGGCGTGATAGCGGGCATTCTGGCCCTCGTCAGCCTCCTGTTTCCTTGGTGGGGAATAGCAGCCACAGGCTTCAACAGCTCTACCTCCTCGATGTGGGGGCTCTTTGGAGGTCCCAGCCACAATCCCGACATAAACAACGCCTCAAGCTTCTCCAACACGATCACAACATACAGCCCAATCATCCTCGTCCTCGTGCTACTCTCCACCGCTCTAGCGATTGCGGGAAGCTTCACACCACGCCTCAGAGTCCTCGTTGGCGGTCTAGTGACATCCATCGCCGCACTGGTAGCCTATGCGGAACTCATCGGCTACACTGCTTCCAACAACTGTCAAGGAAACGGCTGCATAAGTTCATCGACAGGCTCAGAAACAATATTTGGAGTAGCCCTCACGTGGGGTTTCCAACTAGGATTCTATCTCTTCACCGCGGCAACCATCTTAATCCTCATCGGACTAGTATTCCATACAACCATGACCAAACATCGCGCTAAAACGGAGACGTCAAAGCAGAACGGATGATTCTTTGCTAACTCGAAACCATAAACTCCGAGGATTCTCGTACACCCAAGGTTAGAACATATCTATTAGTCCCCGCGGCCTTTACTTATCCAGGTCATGTGTCATGGCCGAATCTCTCACAGTGGACGGGGTAATGAACGCGCTCCGCAACTGCTATGATCCCGAGATACCGGTGAATATTGTAGATCTCGGACTCGTATACGGAGTAGCAATCGATGAGGACAATGTCAAGGTGCGTATGACTCTGACCACCGTAGGCTGTCCAGCTCACGCTTACCTGATGCACCAGGTTCAAACGGAGATCGAGAAAATCCCAGGCGTGAAAAAAGCTGAAGTTGAGATCGTTTGGGAGCCGCCCTGGATCCCGGACAAGATGAGCTCCGAGGCCAAGAAGCGGTTGGAAGCGGCTCAAGAACCTGTAACGATAGAATTCAATCCTTCAACGTTCAAGCCCAGAAAGAAGGGGCACATCGCAAAAAACCCAGACGGAAAGATAGTGCTAATCAATGAGGCCAACTCTCGATACTTGGGAAGCGACGACATCGCCAATCTATGGGAGAGAAGTACGGGTGAAAAAACGATCGACGAGATCACAACCGAGATCGCTAGCGAGAAGAACCTCTCACCCTCTGAGATTCGAGTACAAGTCTTGGAGAGCATTACGCAACTCATAACAATCGGACTCGTACATCCCGAAGAATCCATTACTCTCCCCATCCACATCTGACCCAGATAACTCTGGATAGCCTTCCGAACATCCGTCCTGATCCTTGCGAATGTACAGGCAACTGGCAAACTACTACGACGAGATTTACTACTTCAAGAACTACAAGAAAGAAACTGACAAAATCGAGACTCTAATCCAAAGGCATAAGAAATCCTCGGGCAACCGGCTTCTCGACGTTGCATGCGGAACCGGGAATCACATCGAGTATCTGAAACAACACTACACTGTAGAAGGATTAGACTCCAGCCCTGAAATGCTGCGAATAGCAGGCAAGAAACACCCTGAAGTCGTCTTCCACCGAGGGGACATGACAAGTTTCAAACTCAAGAATCGATTCGACATCATTACGTGCTTGTTCAGCGCTGTAGGACATGTCAAGACAAAGGCTCGTATGAGAGGGGCAGTTCGAAACATGGCTGGCCATATTCAACCGGGGGGTCTGATGATTCTTGAACCATGGATCACACCAGCCAATTTCAGGAAGGGAATTGTGGGCTTCAACTCCGTCGATAAGCCGCATCTGAAGATCGCGCGAATTAACATCAGCAAGGTCCGCGGACCGGTCTCTGCGTTAGAATACCACTACCTTATCGGGACTCCTAGCAAGGTTCAGTATATTGTTGACAGAGAGTCGATGGGTCTCTGGACCCATGAAGAGTATCTCGAAGCTTTCCGAGATGGAGGCTTAGAGGTCGTCTTTGAACGTGAGGGTCTGATGGGTCGAGGGTTGTATCTCGGAGTCAAACCCTAGGCCAACGTCGAAACTTTCTACTAATTCTACTCCGCTAAGTAGTGGCATCTACCAATTCTACTCATCTTAGTATCGACGTTCCTAATGACAACTTTGTATAGCCTAGGGTATCGTTCTAATGTCCTACCAGTCCACAGTTCTTATACCAAAGACCAACGATTGTTGGGGCATGAGCAGTGTTCTGCAGGTCAAAATGATCAACGAAGGCGAGGACCTAAGAATAGTCGTACCGAAGTCCTACTTCCAACGCTTGGGCCTCGAGAGGGGAGATACTCTCCTCGTAACGGTCGAGGAAGAGAGGACTAGGGCAAAAAGGAAGAACGGAAGGGCCCGAGTTCACCGAGTTCATAAGCACAACTAGCCAGACGATCAGAAACCTTCAAAGGAGGCAGACGGTTTCTCAGGCGTCCATTCACTTCTTGTTTTAGGCTCCAAATGGGGCTAAGCCAGAGAAACAAGCCTGAAACGCGCGATCCAGCTCTTCGCTTCTGAAAGTTCGATGGAAATCATAGCAGGATTCCCATTTCCACCTCATCATGATACTTTCCATCTTCCCCAAGATAGTTCTCCCGCTTCAGACCCTCCCGCTGAAAACCCACCTTCTCATACAATCTAATCGCTCGGTGATTATCAGCAACAACGGTCAATTCGACCCGATGCACCTTTCGTGCTCGCGCCAACGCTATGCCCTCATTCATCAATGCCGCACCCAACCCAGCGTTCTGAAAATCCTGATGCAGATAGATGAATAGGTCGCCAGTCCCTCGAAACCGGGCGTTAGTAGCGAGAGATATCTGAAGATGCCCAACAACCTTGTGACCATCAAACGCTAGGACAATTATTCTGTTTTCCAAGTCAGAAGTCATGCGCTCGATTCTCTCGCGATTGTAGGGAGGCATGCTCCACTTGAGAGTATCTTGTGAAAGATTCGCGTACATTGAGACTAGCTCCTCCTTGTCCGAAGGCTTGTAGGTACGAAGATTCACTCTTCTCCCATCCTTCAAGACAGCAGGCTTTCCCTCGTCACCCAATTTCGACCCAGCTCTGGTCCAAGGTCAAACTTCGACAGTTGAGCCCTTGCTTCCAAGCTCGACCATCGTGAGATCCTTCACGAACAGACGATACAGTTCAGGTTGCTCAGTATGGATGGGTATTAGCCGTTTCGGCTTCACCTGGGCAATCGTCTCTCGTAGCTCTGTAGGCATCATGTGCCCCGAGCTGTGAATCTGGTACATGGGGAGTCCAAAGTGGTTCAGCCAATTAGTGAACCGTTCATGGTCCATCTCCATCTCCTCATTGAACGGCTCTGAGCTACTGTTGATGTACGCGCCGCCCGGACCGGGCTGTATGTCTAAGACTTCGTTCATGTCGTAAGGGCTGGAGGCCAGAATTATCTTCGGTTGCATCTCCCGAATATCCTTCGAGGTCTTCACAATCACAGAACTGAGAATATCCTTCTCCCAGTTGTAGTAAGTCTTCTTCGATCGTTGATAGACCGCGATGTGCGGGTCCCCGATCACATTCGGAACCTCTAGGTGCTTGTCGTTTGCAAGGGACCTAAGAAGATAGGCTTGCTTCATCGACACGACAAGAAGCCGGTCGTTCTTTTCCGCAATCTCATGAAAGGTCCTCAACCTGTCGATGTCCGCCGAAGAGAAGCTGGCGAGCACTGCGCCCTTCGTCTTCTTCACGACGTGCTCGGATTTCTCCAACACCTCCTGCTCGGTTCGCAGGTCTCCTCTGACTAGATTTGTGCCCTCGCAGAGGAAAAGCTCGGGCTCAGACCGTTCGGCCGCGTCCGAAAAGTCCTTCGTCATGTCCGACTTTGGTCCGTGGGATCTGAAATCCCCGCTGTAAGCTATCGTTCCCTTTGATGTATGAACCAGGAAAGCGTAGGAGCCAGGGATGCTATGATCCACATGGATCGGTTCCAGCTGGATCTTTCCAAAACTGACATTGTCCCCGGTTCTGAAGGCTTTGAATTCTATTCCTTCAAGGTCGTTCTCGAAGCCTCTCGGACGCATCTCCGACAGCGTCTTCAGAATCGATAGAGTCGTCTCGCCACAGTAGACCGGGATCTTCCTGTTCAGGAGTGAGATACACATTGAATGGTCGATGTGAGCGTGACTGAGAATCACGGCGTCGATCGGCGGATTCTCCTCGTCTCTATAGAGGCCATGTATGTCCGGTAGAATTCCGAGGGTCACGAGGCCTTGTCTGTCCCTGGGCGAGAGGAATGGTTCGGAGAAGAATTGACCTCTCATCCCTAGACTCATTCCGAAGTCTAGGAGTATCCGAGAATCGGAGTCTTCGACGAGAAACTTGTTTCCGCCGATTTCTCCTATCCCGCCCAGTAGATCGATCTGAACCATCGGCTCAGCCAGTTCGCGAATCGAGGGGACTTGGTAATAACCTAGGTTCTACGAGGGTGATGCTGGACTTGCAAGAAGTAGCGGCCCCCGCCCTTCACATCGCGCTGGATCGTGATTCTGTCCCCCGCTCTGAGACCCTTTGATTTGACAAAGTAGTGAGAGTGTGGCTGGTCCGGTCCCCTGCATGAGCATGGGTATGATTCAATCTTCGCCTTTCTAGGTTGGCCGTTGTGGATGAGCTTGAATGTCTCTCCTTCCTCCGGGAAGAATGCAAGTCGGTCTTTCAGAACTAGGACGAAATTCTTCTGCTCTTCCTCTGAGGTTATCTTCTTCGAGTAGACATCCTTCTGAGGCATTCGGGCTCAGGGCGTCGTTTTAGCTTCGGGTTTTTGAAGCCTCTGCCTTCCAGTTTTAGCAAAATTGCTGGGTTCAGATAGCTTTTCAAACATCGCTATCGGCAGAAACTGCACTAGTGTCATGTTCTTCCTCTACGACTGGATTGCTTGGGTTGCAGGACTCTTCGCGGGCAATCCTCTCCTCCTAGTCTTCTTCCTTGGCATTATTGGTAACGTTATCCCATTCGTCCCAACTCCTTCACTTCTATTCATCGTCGTTCTGGTCGTGACCCCTGACTCGGGATTCCAGGGAGTTGGGATCATAGAAATCGCGTCTATAGCCGCTCTGGGCGCTTGCATTGGCAAGCTTGTAAGCTATGCATTGGGATACGGTGCTAGGCGTGCGATTGGGAAACCTGAGAGGTTTGATTCTCTCCGGAGATATCTTGGAGGAAGCACGTTTCTGGTTGGTGTAGTCTTCGCAGCGTCTCCTCTAGTCGATACCGCATTCATTCCGCTGGGCATGATCCGCTACAGTCTACCGAAGACACTCCTCTCACTGTACACTGGTAAATTTATCTGGATACTGACTGTACTCTATGTCGCTCGGCAGTCAAGCCAGCTTATCCCACAAACATTCGGCGGAGACTTGACGACCACTGTTATCTCGATTGCTCTCTTGATTCCGGTAGCGTATTTCTTGATCATGGTCGATTGGGAGAACAGACTATTAGGTCGGAAGAACACACTTCGGAACCGTATCATAGCAAGGATCAGAAATTATTTTTCGAAGGAGCAAGGCGGGACTGGCAACTCAGTGTAAACCGCTAGGAAGAAGCAGGCATGTCCACGAAATCTTATTGGATTTCCCTTGGATAATCACTAGACTATTAGTAGGACTATTCCATCGCCTAGGTTCTGAGTCTCCTTGTCCAAAAGGAAGAGCAAGAAGAGCAAGTCAGGTGCTGGCAGGGAACTCGTTATGAATGAAAAACAAGGGACGCTCAGCGCATATGGAGCTAGATTTATTCTCATACCCGTCAAACTTATTCATTCCATCGAGGATAGGCTGACAGAGAGCTTCGGACCAGTTACCGCCACGAGCTTCCAATACGAGATCGGAAGAGAAGGAGGCGCCCAATACATCCACCTCGCCCAGAAAGCAGGCTTCAACGTCAAGACCCCTGCCGATATCCAGAGAATCGCAAGTAGTCTGGGGACCCTTGACGGTTGGGGAAAACTGGAGATCATCGATTTCAATCCGACCAAAAAGTTTGCGAGGATAAGATGGAAGAACGGTGTATCAGTGCGAAACAAGACTGGTAAGACACCTGTCTGCCATTTCGGGCGTGGGATTCTCACCGGTGCGGTGGGTGAGATTTTCGGAAGTCGATGTGAGTCTATCGAAGTATCGTGTCAGGGGAAGGGCGACAGTTTCTGTGAGGCCATCATAGGCGAGCCGAGGGAGATTGGCCGTTTCGCTGATACGAGACCCTGAGCTGACTCAGGTGTCAGAGTCGGAGCTAGAGGATCGGATCAGTAGGTCTATGCCTTTGAATCCGTTTTTCTTGTATTTCGCGCCTGGCTCTGTGATTTTGTAGACTCTTCTGCTACGCCTGTTTGGAGAATTCCATTCTCCAGCCACCAGTTTCCGCTCCTCGAGCTCATAGAGTAGGGGGTACAAGGTGCCCGCCCCGATCCTAGCCCCCGTCCTCGTCTTCAATTCTCTCATGATCTCATAGCCATGTTTCGGGCTGTCGTCGAGCAGGTCGAGGACGAAGAGGTCGAGGAAGCTCTTCACCATACGTTCCGTAACGACCCTGCTCATAGTTGCACCAATATATCGAAATACGATATTCTCGCGTCTCGATATAAACCCCACCTAAAACTATTCTCGAAGACCGATCCCATGTCGCAAGGAGCTAGTTGAAACTCCCTAAGCAGCCCTACATCGGCCTACAATGCACGCAATGTCACCGTTTCTTCCCTGAGGAAGCACCTCTAGGCAAGTGTCCCAAATGCCAGGGTCTACTAGACACGCTGCTTGACGAAACAGTCCTATCTCATTACTCAAAACGACAGCTGAGAGATGACGCCCGAGCCATGTGGAAGTTCCACATGTTTCTACCGGTAAGACTTCGAACAATTCCTGTAACTGCAGGCGAGGGAGACACGCCCCTCAGACAAGTGAGATCATACCCGCGCCTACGCAACATCTGGGTGAAAGACGAGACTCGAAATCCATCTGGAACCTTCAAGGACCGAGGCGCCTCTCTCGCTGTAACACGTCTCTCGCAACTAAGAATCAGAAAGCTCGTACTATCCTCTGAGGGAAACGCTGGCTGCTCCTTTGCCCTCTACTCACAAATGGCTGGAATCAGCTGTCACGTGTATCTTCCAAGCGATGCGAACCGTTCAAAAGTTGAGCTTTCGAAAAAACTAGGCGCCCATGTCACTAAGGTCAAAGGCACGATTTCAGACGCAGGACAACATGCAGCCAAAGCCGCTGAAGAGACAGGGGCCTACAATGCTTCAACATTCGTGACCCCGTTCCGACACGATGGCAAAGGAACGATGGCCCTCGAGATCTGCCAGCAACGGGGATGGGAAAGCCCCGACTACATCGTTTATCCTGTCGGAGGAGGAGTCGGGCTAGTAGGAATGTGGAAGATGTTCAAGATCCTCTATAGACTCGGATGGATACGCAAACGGCCTCGAATTATCGCAGTCCAACCCACCGGATGCGCTCCGCTAGTCGACGCATACAACAAGGAGAAGCTAGAGGTCCCGGAGTGGAAATCATCAAACACAATTGCAAAGGGACTGAAGATTCCAAAGCCTCTGGCTGGGACCTGGATTCTGAAGAGTCTCCGCGAATCCAGAGGATTAGCTTTGAAGGTGTCTGATCGTGAGATTCACAGAGCGATGCTTAACGTTGCAAAACGGGACGGACTATTGGTAGAGCCCTCCAGCGCCGCGGCTTTCGCAGCCGTACCGAAGATATACGAAATCGGAGGGATTGACGCGAAGGATAGCGTCGTCGTGATAGCCACGGGGTCCGGGTTGAAAACCCTCGAACAATTTTGACTCGGGAACAGAATCTCTCGATATCTGTTGTTTTTTGTTTAACGTTGAAGTAGACCCGACCACTCAATCAAGATAGCCTGGTGGAATAAGTGACCGTCCAAGTTGACGATGCTGGTGTCGGGGACCTTCTCTTCGGAGCCATCATCGGTGCTCACCGAAAGGAGACCGGAGAATTTCACTATGACATCATTCCAGTCAACTATTTCCAGACTCCGCATTTTCGGAAGAAACTCTATCTCAAGAAAGCCACAGAGCTAACCCTCCGTCTGCTCCAAGAGATGAAGCTGGGAGCTGAGGAGGAGATCGAGATCTGCCGCAGCTTCGTATTCGATGAAACCCGAGAGGAGCTTTTCAGGAAGTTCGGGAAAGAGAAGGTCAAGACCGCGATTATCTCGGGCGAAGCTCAACATAATGTCGAGACAGCATATCTGGACGAGATTAGAAATCTAGGGTATGAGCCTCTCCCGGACAGAGACGAGAAGAGGGCTGGAAGCTTCTTTCACATGCTCCGATGGGTCAAGAACGATCGGACCCGGCTGAAGTATGCGAAGACCGGATGGCCTCGGTTGAAGAGATACATTCACCTTCGCCAAGCACCGGAAGCTGACGGATCGAAGTGACTGAAGTCGCGCTTCTTCTCAGTCCAGCTCTCGAAGTGATAGATATCGTCCTCGGTGGGGGAAGCGAAATAAGTCCACGGCATCTGGACTGAGAACAATGGGATTACTCGATATCATCACGGGAGAGATGCTTCTGGTGCCTGGCGTTGAGGCTTACGATAGCGGTCGAGATAGCGTTGAGCTACGAGTAGGAGGAAAGGCCTTTGCCCACATCCACCGCCCGGATAGAATTGACGTCCGTCTTCCCCAAGATGTCAAGGAGAATGTTCTCGCCAGAGGCATGGCCTCTCGGTCTCCTGAACCCCACGATAGAGAAGGCTGGGTGTCCATGAAGCTGGGACAGAACAGTGATCTTCCGGCCCTGACCAGACTGCTGCATCAGTCCTACAGGTTCACATCCAGCATGTTGTAGAAAGCGCAGAAACGGGGTCAGGTTTCTAGATTGACGACCTAACCAGCGAACGTCTTCGATAGCTGTCTATGCAATCGGCGTCTACTTGGCTTCCTGCTGTTCCGTGTCACGTGTCTCTTCTTGTTCTTTGTTCTCTGGCGACGATTAACCTTTGAACGCTGGTTGGCTCGAGGCAATGCTGTCGAGATGAGGCAGCATTCACTAGTATTTCTGGGTTGAAACTAGAACTGTACTTCGCTCACGCGGCCTGAAGAGGCTTGGAGTCTTTGTCAGCTGGATCCTGAGCCTTCGCCTCCTTCCAAGTAGAACCGCAAACGTGACAGTTGTGATATCTGAACTGACCAGTCTCGCCGGCCGATTGCGTGCATGGGCCCGTGTGGCCGCATACGGGACAAGTATGAGTTGTCGCCGGAACCCGCGACATAATCGAGGATTATACCGCCTTCCCTGCTATTTTAAGGAAAAGGTCTTTTCGATATGTTGAATTCTACTTCATTGACTCGTAAGAGTGTAGATAACCTCTTAGCTTAACACATCTTCAGAAGACCTGACCAGAATGGAATCAGAACCTGCAAGAGAGGCCGAGGAAGAAGAGATCGATGTTATCTGGGATGAGAACGGAGCCGCAAGGTACAGAATTCTGAAAGATACTAGAATAGTAGACTTCGACGGCCACAACATAGCCTGGCTAGACGAACACGGAAACATAATCGACTACGAAGGACGCCACCGCGGCTTCTATGAGAACGGCGTCATGCGAGATCCTGAAGGCATGGTAGTAGGTCTAGGACAGGACCCTGCCGGACCACATCCAGTCCTCCACAACAAGGGTCTCATTCCAGGAGTAACAAAAGCTGCTTCAGCTCCGAAGAAGCCCAAGCCGACGAAGCTCTTGAAGAAGCCTGAAGCCTCGCTGTTATGGTCGAAGAAGATGCTGGAAGAACTCTGAGCTGAGTTCAGACCCGAAGGCTTTCAGAAGATAGACAGCAAATGAGATGAAACAGCGTATGCCCTGTCACTAGGAGTTGCACTAGATGGTCCAGCTCTACTATCTCCCGATAGGTATCTTCGCGGTCGTCTACGCGCTAATCGCTCTGCGAAACTTCGGCCGGTTCAAGATTCCCATCTGGACCATCATGCTCGCAGGAGCCGTCGCGATGATCTTCTCTGGAGCCATCCCTCTACAAGACGCGTATGCATCCATTAACCTGGACGTGATATTCTTCCTTCTCGGAATGTTCTCGATCGTTGCGGCTATGGAACTGTCAGGACTCCTCGAATATCTCACGGCGAGAATGATTAGGCTCGCAAGGACTCCGCAACGAGCTTTGGCATTGGTGCTGTTCGGAATGGGTCTTCTCTCAGCCTTTCTCGTCAACGACACACTGGCCCTGACAGCAACCCCGATAATGTTAGGGCTCTCCAAGCAGATGAGAATCAAACCGAGTGTTCTGTTGATGACGCTCGCGCTCGGTGTGACAATTGGTAGCGTCATGACTCCCGTTGGGAGTCCGCAGAACCTGCTCATCGGCTTGTCCAGTGGGATTCCAAATCCGATGCTCGACTTTCTCTACTTTCTCGTCCCACCAACTATCATAGGACTAATAGTCACATTTCTGATTCTCAAACTCTACTATCGAAAGGAACTTGCAAAATCCGCCGAAGACTTCAGGACAATTCCGCTGCCACCGATCAAAGATGGAAATCTAGCGAGACTTTCAGCGTACGTAGCTGGCATCGTAGTCGTCGGCTTCTTTCTTGTGGGAGTCGCTCAACTGTTCGGAGTTCAGGGAAACGTAAACCTTGGGACGGTCTCGCTGCTGGGTGCGACCATCGTCTATCTGCTAAGTACGAGGCGGAGGGAGATCCTGGCATCCGTGGACTGGGGGATCATTATTTTCTTCATGTCTCTCTTCATCGTAGTTCAGGGCTTCTGGGATTCGAACGCACTACAATCATTGCTACTCTACCTGCCCGCGCTCAATCCTACAGACATAGTCGTCTCTCTCAGTGTCATAATTCTGACCAGTTTGATCTTCAGCCAGCTGCTGAGCAATGTCCCATTCGTCGCGGTCTACATCAAGGCGATGCAAGCTGCAGGATTCACTGGCAGTAATGTCAAGGCCTGGGTCGCGCTGGCCGGTGCGAGCACTCTGGCAGGAGGATTAACTCTGCTAGGAGCGGCAAGTAATGTGATCATTCTGGAAGCGGCCGAGAGCAGAGGTTCGGGGTTCAGCTCGATCGAGTTCTCGAAGGTCGGACTGCTAGTGACTGTTCCGAATATTCTGGTTCTCTACCTTTTCCTTCGAATCCTGTGACAGTATATCGGCTTCCGATATCCACCAACGGTTCCTGAAAGATTTCGACGTCGAGTGAGAACGGATTGACAGGTTCTTGGGTGTACAATTCCTTGAATAATATAGCTAGACCGGAAGGAGGGCCGAAAACAAAGGGAGATAGGAAAACAAGATGATAGTACCAAGTAGACGCACAATCGGAGCAGCAGCCCTCATCGCAGCAGGAATAGGAGCATTTCTCGTCCCATTCCTGCTACACTCGCCATCGCCCCAGGGTACAAGTCCCACACCTACAGGCGCAAAGGACAATACGTCTTCTAGTATTGCGTGTAGTCCTAGCACGATTGCCATGGGTGGGACTTCGACTTGTACCGCATCCGTTCCTGATACTACGACTACCTCGAATGTTCCGACTGGTACCGTGAGTTTCGCGTCGTCGAATCCGGGAGTGGGCACCGTATCTGCTAGCTGCTCGCTATCAGCTGGCAAATGTACCGCTGACTTCACCAGTGTCGCAACCGGTACGGCTACCATCACTGGCACGTACGGGGGTGACTCTAGTCACAACGGCAGTTCAGGTAGTTCCAACGTAGTCATTGCTACGCACACAGCGAGCGGTAACGGCAATGGCAATGGCAATGGCAACGGTGGCGGTAACGGGAACTGTGGAGAGGCCATATCCCCCGACCCCGGCCATGACAAAGGAAACGGCAAAGACAACGGCAACGCTTACGGACTCATCAAGAACAAGATGGACACCACAGTAGCCTTGATGAAAGCTATGGGCAAGTCTAACCCGGCCTTCCATCTACACCACGACACGGACACCGATAATGACGAGGCACACGGCTCAAAGAGTATCCATAATCCGGGCGATCATGACTCTTCCTGTGCCGCGGGCGAAGAGAAGCACGAGTAACTAGCCTACTCTGATCTATTCTACTTCCCAAACTCTTTTCTTAGATTCCAGTCCCTCTCTTTTCAAAAACACTTGGCGTTAGCCCGGTCGGTGTAAGGTTTAGAAACACCGAAAAGTCCTTTGGACCTTGGATCCGGAAATGGTCAACCAGGGAGAAAAAGCTCCTAACTTCACACTTCCAGATTACGAGAGGAAACCGCGCAACCTCCAAGAGCTATTGAAACCAAGAGGTGCGACATTGCTCGCATTCTTCCCAGGCGCCTTCACAAGTGTATGCACCAAGGAAATGTGCAAGCTAAGGGACGATCTTGCAGAGTTCAACAGGATAAACGCCCAGGTCGTAGGAATCGCAGTGAACGATCCCTGGACGAACAAGGCCTTTGCGGAGAAGAATAGTCTAACTTTCCCGATTCTCAGCGACTACAACCGAGACGTGGTCCGAATGTACAACGT
>WNFE01001399.1_pt1 | contig 17668 bp, 18 predicted proteins | sample 5400451 | NCBI WGS metagenome assembly WNFE01 (sample SAMN13153344, study PRJNA577476) | soil metagenome | isolation source: 200 cm saprolite under Douglas fir tree site 2 hole 2 | place: USA:California | collected 2015-04-18
GCAATTGCGTGAAGTCGGTGCGCTTGTTCTTGCGGCGGAGCGTCTCCAGGCCTTGGGCTGTGATTCCCAAAGGGTCGCTCACGGCCATCCCAATGGTTTTGGAGCCAACATCCATGGCCAAGATACGGCCCGCAAGTGGGGAACCAGACATTGGCTTCGATTATAGGTGCTTGGGTTAGGATCACAAGTTCTCAGAAAAGAGTTCGTCGAAGATAAACGCGGTTTCCGGGCTTCAGAGAAAGTCAGAGCATTCTTGAAAAGCGGGAGAGAAAACGCAATGGCTTTGCCTTTCTTTGTGTCCTTTGTGTGTATCCTTCGTGTCCTTCGTGGTTAAGCTTTTCTGTCAATTACAGCCGGGTGTAGAAACTGTGTTAGCCCCGGGGACCGACATGATGAAGCAGTTTCCTTCTGAAGCGGCCACGGAGCCGCGTCCATCGCGCCAGCGATAACCGTTGTCACCCGACTGCTGGCCGCCTCGAAAAGCGGACGCCATATTAGCGATGGGGGTCGGATTACCTTCCAGACCAAAATTCCCGCTTGTGCCATCAAGCCACCAGCGGCCCTGATAGACGGCACCGAAGGCCTGCTGTATATATTGCGCCTCTACGAGGTTAATCTCGCGTCCATTAATAAAGACGCCGGTGTTGCCGTTCGAAGCGTTTTCCGCAAGCATGCCAAAGTCGTGACCGGGGCGGATGAAGCCGGCTGCTTCGTGTCCCCACAGGCCCCACAGGCCGCTGCGTGTGTCATACCAGTATTGGCCCGGTGGAGCGACGGCGCCATAGGTCGCCCTGAGTCCCTGTACCTGCTCGGAGGTCAGTTGCGAGCCATTGATATAAATGCCGCTAGCTGCCGCATCGGGTAGAACGGCAGAGCCACTGGATATCGGCTGTGGAGTCGCGCCAGGAATTGGAATGACAGCACCGGCGGGAGTGGGTGATGGAGAAGCTGTGGGCGTCGTAAGATTGTTTGTAGCACCCTGCGATGGACCGGCGCCCCATACACTTCCACCTGTTCGTTTTTCGTATAGCTTGACTCCTAATACACCGACTGCAATTGCCAATACCACAAATGCCGCCAGCAGGAACCGGTTTAGACGCCGCGGCTTGGGTGCCGCCTGGGGCTGAATAGGTATGGCGACCGGGATGGGTTGGGATACGCTGAGTTGAGCTTGTACTGCCACCTTTTGTGACTCGGTATCGCGCTTCAGGCGCTTCAAGTCTCTGCGCAAGTCGGCCATGGATTGGTAACGCATGTCACAATCCTTTTCCATGGCCTTATCAATGATTCTTTCCAAATCGGCGGGCAATGCCGGATTGACTTGCGTAGCTGGAAGAGGCTTGCGCTGCAATATGCCCACGATGATCACGGCGGCATTGTCCGCCGGAAAAGGCAGGGCCCCGGTCGCCATCTCGTACAAGACCGAGCCGAAGGAAAAAATGTCGGAGCGAGCGTCCAGTGCCTTGCCCTGGGCTTGCTCGGGTGACATGTACGCGACCGTTCCCCAGGTTGCGCCGGTCACGGTGAGATGCTGTTCTTTTTCGTGGCCGTAGGCGAAGGTAGGGTCGGCGCCGCTCGGTCCTTTGCCATCATTGACTCGCTTGGCCAGGCCAAAATCCACGATCTTGATTTGCCCCTGCTCGGTAACGAAAATGTTGGCCGGCTTGATATCGCGATGGATAATGCCACGCTCGTGCGCGGCCTGCAGACCGTCGGAGATTTGCAGGGCCATATCCAGCAAGGACTCAAAATTCAAGTGTGCACCCAGCAATCGCTGCTTGAGGGTGCCTCCCTGCAGCAACTCCATAGAGATGAAATGCTGTCCTTCAAAATCATCCACTTCATAGACGATGCAGATGTTGGGATGATTGAGCGCAGAGGCGGCGCGGGCTTCCCGCTGGAAGCGCTCCACGTTGCGGGGATCGTGCGCCATATCTTCTGCCAGAAACTTCAGGGCGACATAACGGCTGAGTTTAAGGTCCTCAGCCTTGTACACGACTCCCATACCGCCGTCGCCGATCCGCTCCAAAATGCGGTAGTGAGAAACAGTGCGGCTCATGATGAAATTTCTCTCGTGGCGCAATGGTAGGCTGCGATACGACAAAAATCAAGCGTAGCAACAGCGACGGGGGAGCCACGTACAAGCCGTGCAGCTCCACTTGGAAATCACAACTCCAGCTCCCAGGTTTCTCCTGTCAGGTCATAACCAAAGGTGTTGTGCCGCTCTTTGCGGGCCAGGCGGAAGCCGGCCTTTTTGTAGATGTGCCGGGCGGCATGGAGGACGCTTTGCGTCCAGAGCGTGATCTTTCGATAGCCTGCCTGGCGGGCAAAGCGCACACATTCGCTCACCAGGCGGGCGCCGATGCCCAGCCCCCGCGCCGAAGGCTCAACCAGCAGCAGGCGCAGCTTGGCCACGGTCTTCGACTGTTTGACCAGGAAGACGGAGCCTACGATCTCACCATCTTTCTCGGCGACCCAGCAGCGCTCCCGTTTGGAGTCGTAATGCTGAACGAACTCGGCGACGATGCCAGCGACCAGGGCCTCAAAGCGTTCGTCCCATCCGTACTCCTGGGCATAAAGCACGCCGTGGCGGTGCACGACCCATCCCATATCGCCGGGCTGATGAGGCCGAAGAATGTAAGGAGTCTTAGATTTAGGCTGGGGTTCGGACTGGAGTTCAGACCGGACGCCGAGCAATCCGCTGATGGTGTGCATTGCATTGATCAGTCGGCTTTGTTCGGGAGCAGAGAGGGTCTTCAACAGGAGACCAATCTCTTGCTGCGCACGCTCATTCAACGGAGCAAAAGCTTGCAGCCCCTGCTCGGTCAGCAACAGCAGGCTTTGACGGCCATCGGCTTCTGAAGCTTTCTTCTCGATCAGTCCGCGTTTTTCGAAGTCGCTTAACGTGCGGCTCAGGTAGCCGGCATCCAAACCTAAATCTTTGGCCAGTTCGGCGGCTGTAGGCTGGTCGCGATGGGCAAGCTCGTAGAGAACGCGCACCTGGGCGAGAGAAAACGGACTGTGCAGCAGGCCTTCCTCTAAGACACCGATCTTCTGGGTGTAAAAGCGGTTGAAACGGCGGACGGATTCAATATGCTGACCGAAATTGGCTTCTCGCATATTGTTGCCATTGTCAATTATATTAATTGCTTTTGTCAACTATATTGACCTGAACAAGGGCTATGTTTGGCTGAGAACCTTGGAAAAGGGGTGAGCGTGGAGTGAGCGCCGGACAGCGCGAACGGAACGCGAGTCGGGGCCCCCAACAAGCCCGATTTTGGCTTGGTGGGGTGAGGACGGCGTAGCAGCCTGGTTTTGGCTGCGGAGCCCTTAGAAAAGGGGTGAGCGTGGAGTGAGCGCCGTACAGCGCGAACGGAGCGCGAGGGCGTAGCAGCCTGGTTTTGGCTGCGGAGCCCTTAGATAAAAAGAGGCAACCAGTATTTGCAACTGGTTGCCTGTAAGAGTCAACGGAGGAAAAATCGAAGAAACTTTTTAGTCGGCGCCTATGCTTTCAATCCTGCCTAAATTTTTTTCCGAAAGGCCGGCATGCCGGATGGTCAGCCAATCGGTGCGGACCTTGTCCCATCCCTGGATCAGGAACCCCTGCGATTTAAAGAAATCGCGGATGCGGGTCCGGTTCCAGCCGATCAGCAGTTCCAGAATGGGAACCGTGACCGCGACCGCATTGGTGCTGAGGACAGTGCGCCTTGCAATCTGCGTTACATGCGTGCTCTCCGAGACAGCGATGGTAAATCCATCGCGGGCATTCACATGCAGCATGACGTGAATATCGGAACTGCCATCCCCGACATAGATAATATGGTCGGGACCAATCTCCAGCCTGCTCTGGAGCTGATCGAGCACAGCTACCTTGCCGTAACCAGCCACGGCACGAACAAGGCGTTCGATCTCGCCGGCACTGTTGTATTCAAACTCTGTGCCGAAGATATGGTCGGGAGGCACAATTCCTTCCAGTGCGGAACGAATCACCTCTACAGGCGCTGCTGACAGCACGTAGAAGTCGAAGTGATACCCTTCAATGCCTCCCTTGAGCAACTCGTACAGCAGATGAATATCCTGCTTCAGCCGGATGCGCCGCCCTACCTCGTGAAGATGCTCCTTGCGTACGCGCGAGCGGAATTCGGGATCATGCAGCAACAAGTAAGCCAATTCAGCACCCTGCTGCACCAGGTTGAGTCCGGCCATCCCTATGGCTTTACGTTCAAACTCCTCCAAGGGAATGCCCAGTAATTCACTCAGAACATACCCGGAATCATTGAAGCTCAGGGTCTGATCGAAGTCACTTGCGAAGATATATTTTTTTAAAAAAGCTTCCGACATAAGACATTAGATTTCTTTCCCGCAGAAAAGGCCAATAGAAAATAATTCTGCGTAGCATTTAAAACTCTGGGTGCAACCAGCACTTTTTAACTTCTGGCCGTCTTGCGATTGATATGCGGCCCGGTTCGCTGGCCACAATCAATTCAAAGCGTTCCCGTTATAGGAAAAGCCCCAACGAACAACCGGTTGGGGCCAATTCTTAACCATCCCTAGGAGTACAGCATGCAAACAACTGCTTAATTGAGCGACTCGCAAGCGTCTTCAGCTTCATCGCCGGAGGTATCCCGGTCATGGTTTTCATCCGGAGTCGCAACAAAAGTCATTCCTCGCGGATTCTTGAGGCCGGTGACAATCGGTGTAAGCTGGCCAAACTCCAGATCGAGGCGCCCTACAAGCGCTACCACTCCATTTGCAATTCCGGCGGAGTAAGCCGATCCCGGAACAAACGAGTGTTTGTGAATGGCGTAGACCGTATCAGCACTCAGATCAGACACGAGAATGAACCCATCGGATGCTGTGGCAAAGATGGTGTCATCCACTTTGGTTGATCCGAACGGTGAGGTCAGCGGAACGCGAAGAGCGCTCTGGCTGGCGGTATCGGGGTGGCGAACGATTACCAGTTCAGCATCGTCCTGGCTATCGAGAACAATGTCACCTGCCGGATCGGTAATCATGGAGTCCGGATCCTGCAAGTTCAAGGTCACTGGGGATTCGGTCAGAATGTCGGTTGCAGTTGCATTGCCTGCAAAGACCGGCGTTACCGTCACCGAGCTGCCACTGAGTTCGACGCGCACGATCGCAGGCGCGTTGTTGGGATTGCCGGCAGGATTGGAAGCGCTCATATATATCTTTCCGTGCCGGAAGACGATATCGTCGTAGCCCCCGCCATTCAGTGTGGGAGGAAATGAATACTGTTTCTGCTCTAAGGTTTTAGCATTGATGGTCACGAGCGAGGGATTACCATCCTCGTTCTGCAGGGCCCAAAGCAACTTGGTCCTGGGATCAACTTTGAGGCCATCGTTATGCCCGGGAACTGAAAATTTACGGACAACACTGCCGTTCATCCTGTATTCAACAATGGTGCTGGACTTGCCGTCGGTTCCATCTTTGGCAACTCCATTGCCATATCCAATAAAGATGTGCCCATTGAGGACCGCAATCGAATCGGGCTGGGTGTAAACGCCCGCCACCGAATGCGCAAAAACTTGCAAGTGGTAAGGGAGCTGGACTTCGATGGACTGGGCTTTAGCGAATACTGTAACAACTAAAGCAGCGAAAAAGGCTATGAGGGGAAGGCCCTTAAGCGGGAATTGCTTTGCGTTCATTAAATAATCCTCCGAATTTTGTCGAGATTTCGTGGCGTGAATTTCAGACTAGCCTCGGAAGATTAAGGACCGATTAAGGAATGATGAATTCCTGATGTATTGCGGTAATCAAACGGGTTACTCGAGATGCCAATGTTGGAGAGCAGCTTACACACAATGATTCCCGGGGGGATTTCCTGCTGGATGAGGGGGGCAATTTTCGACTTACGTCAATTCCTAAAATGAAATTGCATCCTTTTTAAATTTACGGGTTCTGCCGCCAAAACCGCAATCAGCGGAAACTGCTGCACCTTCGCCGGACGCGTGCGCACCACACGCTCGCGTCCGGCCTTGTCGTTGATCTAAAGGCTCCGCAGCCGAATGACGGCTGCTGCGCCCTTGCCGGACACGAGCGCACAACAGCGCTCGCGTCCAGCTCGTCATTAATAGGAGGGCTCCGCAGCCAAAACAAGGCTGCTGTGCCCTTGCCGGACACGAGCGCACAACGGCGCTCGCGTCCGGCTCACCCACTCCCGCCCTTCCCCGGTAAACGAGAGGGGGCAACGGCTCTGTTAGATATTGACGGCGGCAATCGGCGAGGTTGCGAGCGCGTATCCACATGTAATTCTCAAAGACATGAGAATCCACACCGCCCGCAATTTCGGGACTCCTCCGGTGCCGGAACGGAGACTCAGAAGTTTAGTCTGCGTTCGGATGAATAGTGCTGTGAAAGTTTCAAGCGTTTCAGGCGAAACGCTGGTTACTGTTTATGCCCTGGCTGGTGCTAGTCGGCAGAAAAGAGGTTACTTACCTTTTAAGGATAGGCGACGGGCAAAATTGCCTAGTTTTCGTCCATGGGCATTGAAGAGTCGGTGTACTGCTCGGCACGCAGCTCAATCATGCGCTCGATGACGTGGAACGGCATCTTTCCGAAAAGCAGCACTTCAACAATACGGACCGGTTGGGCGCATCCCCCACAGTAGCCTTGATCATTAATGCGTTGCGTGTTGCATTCACAAAAATCCATGCGGAAACTCCTGTTTTTTGCTCTGTTGCTGCAACAAAAACATTTCTTATTAGCTACAACGATAAAATGTCACCGTCCCCTTTAATCTTAAGTAGCGGCGGCAGTAGCAACTACAATCCTGTTTTTGCTTCTCCAGGCTTCGTATACCTCTACGATTCCATATACATATGTAAGTGACAAAAAATGTCGAATCATTACACATTAAAACGGATATTTTCTAGGCAAACGGGACAAAAAATGTCCTTTTCCGACAAAGACCGCTTCAGGCTGCTATTGTTAGGATTCGTCTTGTAAAGCGAGGTTCATCCTCACGTTGCATCGTGGTTGCAAGCGGCGGTATGCCTGATACTGCCGCTTGTTTTATTTGATGCAGTAACTTGGATTGAGGGCTAGGATTTGGCTATCCCATCCAAAAAGACTGGTACACATTGGCCAGAATGCGATTGATTTGCTCTTGATCAACTTCCTCCGCCAACGGTGAATCTTGCTGCTGCTGATTACATCTCTGCTTTAACTCTTCATACTGCCGAACGATCTGCTCCAGCGTGTACTTTCCCTTCCGGATGGCAATTAAATGTCCGGCATGGGGATTAGGAAATGTCATGCCGCCGTCGCGGAGCAGGTCGAGCGCCTCATACATCAGGCGGATACCGTGCATGGCAGCCTTGGTATCGAAGCCATATTTTTCCAGCAGCTCAGGGCGGAACTGCTTGCGCGCACGCTTACCGGTCAGGCGGTCGAATTGTGCATCGGCGTAACCAATGAATTTGCGCAGATGCGAGCGGGCCAAAAAATTGGCACGGTGTTGGGTAACGTAATCCCACCAGGGATTGGCCCCGAGCTCGTTTTCGACAAACAAAAAATGCAGGATGGTAGGGTTGCCGCTGGCGGCCAGCCGCGCAAACTTGGTCAGGGAATACATCACCAGATCAATATCGTCGCGGGTGTTCTTGCGCGTACTGTCGGAAGTGGACCAGACATGGTGTTCAACCGGATGCAGGCCCAGCTTCATCTGCGGCGGCTCGAGGTAGACGGCGTAATAATCGTGGTCGTCGCTTCCCACCGATGCGCCGTGCATGACCGAGCCACCTTCAAAGGCAAGAATGATGCTGTCGTCGGAATATTTATAACCGGATTGACGAACGGCGCTGCGAAAACGTTCTAGGAGCGCAGGCTCAGACTTTTTGGGGGCGGTTTTCGGCACAGCAAAAATTGTATATGCAAATTGGCTAATCACCGCGGAGGCGCGGAGACACGGAGAAAAATGTTAATTTTCGGTTTGTGGTTAAGCTTTTGTTTTGGTGGCGTGCAACTGATCGAGGCGCTGGCGGGCACCGGCCGTATGTTTGGCGAAGATGCGCACGGCCGAGGCAAAAAGCATGATCGCGGCCAGCGGTGCATAGATCCACGGGTTTCTCGGGAGGCCGATGCTGAAGGCCAGCGTGAAAGCTACCCATAAGATGTAGGAGCTGACAGTTTGCATCTTTGCATCACGCATCTCGGGGCTCTTCCGGCGTAAAAAGGCCATCCCCGCCAGGTAGTAAATCAGCACATAACCCAGGCCGCCTCCAATCAAGACCACCAGACCTGACCTTGAGAAAAACTGGGCGGGCCTGAGGGAGACCAGAGCCATCACCCCGCCTAAGTGAAGGGTATGGGAAAACGCAAAGAGCAACGTGAAGCGGTGCCGGTTGCTGGCCATCCACTGAGTAAAAGACGAAGGCCAAAGCAGCGCCAGCGCTGGCGCAGCTAGCGATGCCGCCAGAAAAATCCCCGAGAAGCGCGCCGTCACGCGCAACCACAACATGACGCCGTCTAAGTCCCAATGCATAGCGTTTCCGATCCTCCGCGGCTCCGCGCCTCCGCGGTAAATTTCCCATCGGTGAGTTTATCAGCGTTAGTCTGCAGCGAATATTACTTTGTGTCCTTTGTGGCTAAGCTTTTACTCTAACGGCGCGCAACTGCTCCAGTCGCCGGCAGGCATCGTGCAGGTCGGAATCGTTCTTGGCGAAGCAGAAACGCAGCAGGTTTGTTCCTGCGCCGCCGTTGTAGAAAGAATCTCCGGGGACGGCGGCCACGCCGGTTTCGGCGAGCAGATACATTGCTTTTTCCTTGCTCGTTTTTCCCGGCAGCGCAGAGGCATCCGCCAAAACGTAATACGCTCCCTGCGGGATGTTGGGCTTTAGGCCTGCGGCTTCCAGCGACTTGCACAGCAGATCACGCTTCACCGTGTACTCAGTCGTGAGTGAACTGTAGAATTCCGGGCTCAACTCTTCCAGGCCGGCGGTCACGCCGTGCTGAAAGGGCGAAGGTGCGCAGATATACGCCAGATCGTGGAAGTAGCCGATCGCGTGCGCCCAGCGGCGGTCGCAGATGGCGTATCCGATGCGCCAGCCGGTGATGCTGAAGGTCTTGGAGAATCCCGAAATGGTAATGCAACGCTCAGCCATGCCGGGAAGCGTTGCCGGGCTGATGTGCTTGCGTCCATCGTACAGAAAGTATTCGTAGATCTCGTCGGTGAAGATGAACAGGTCGCGCTCGCGGGCAATGGCTGTGATCCATGCCAGCTCTTCCGCCGTGAAAACTTTGCCCGAAGGATTGGCCGGCGAGTTGACCACGATGGCGCGCGTCCTGGAAGTAATGGCTTGCTCGAGCGCTGCGCGGGAAAAGCTCCAATCGGGCGGCGTGAGCGTCACGTACACCGGCACGGCATGCATGGCCATGAGGGTGTGCACGTGATATCCGTAGTAGGGCTCGAAGACGATAACTTCATCGCCAGGATTGAGCAGCGACAGGCAGGTACAGTAGAAAGCTCCGGTCGAGCCGGCGGTGACAACAATCTCGTGCTCCGGATCGGCCTCCAGTTGGTTGTAGTCGCGCATCTTGCGCGCGATAGCGCGGCGCAGATTGGCGATGCCGTCGAGCCGGGTGTAGGAATTGAATCCGCCCTCGATGGCGGCCTCGGCGCCACGGCGCACCGGCAGCGGAACTTCGGTATCGCAGATGCCCTGCGCCAGATTCACGCCTCCGGCCTTCTCGCATTCAACCGACATAATGCGGATTTCCGATTGGGCGATGTGCGAGGCGAGTTGGCTGAGTCTGGGCATCTAGTTATTTAACCACAAAGGGCACAAAGGAAAAACAAAGAGCAAAGGAACAACAAAGGGGATTTCGCCTAGATTTAATGCCCTGCCCGCACTGATCCGCATCGAAATCTTTATGAGTATTCTTTTTTAGTATTTCTGCTGGTTGCCACACATGGCGGGGTTACAATTCTGACGGCATCGGAATGAGCATGGAGACGCCTAAAACCTGGCCAAGAGGAGGATTTTATGGCATGCAAGGGATTGAAATTTGGAATCATAACTGCGGTTCTGCTGGGAGTGGCGGTGGTATCCCAGGCCCAAACATCAGGCGGCAGCACAATCAACCAGCTTGCTCCTGAAGATCGTGCGGCCGTGATTGGGCTCATGCACACCTTCATGCCGCGAACAACCTTTGAAGGCCTGATGCAGCAGGTACGCGACGAGATGTTCACGCAAGTCAATGACTTCGCGAGACGCCAGAACAAATCCCTGCCCTCGGATGCTTCGGAAAGAATGCAGCGCGCGGTAAGGAACTCGGTGTCGTACGAGGAGATTGTCACCTTGACCGCCGAAGCCTACATGAAACACTTCAGTCCCGATGAAATCCGCCAGATCGCCGATTTCTACAACACATCGGTAGGGCGAAAGCTGGCGCGGGTGCAGCCGGAGATCATGGGCGACATCATGCCGAAAATCACCAACAACATTAACGCCCGTGTGCTCGAGGCCATGCGGAAAGAAGGCCTGGTGGTGCAGACCGCTTCCAGACAGTGAGAGGCTGTTTAAACACAAAGGACACAATGTTTAAACACAAAGGGCACAAAGGAATACGCAACAAGAAACTTGCCATTACACCTTTTTAAGTCCTGCTGTATTTCATTTCTGTGATGCTCCAGCGCCGAAGGCGCGGCCAGAGGTTAGCCCACCGCGATAGCGGTGGGTAAGCAGGAGAAAGAGAAGCCAAGCCCTGGAGGGGCGACGCCCAACTGTGGGATACAGCAGCAGTCCTTAAAATGATCTAGAATCCTGACGATTGTACTTGCACTCCCATTCCTGGAACGGAAGGGGTTTTAAGGCGAGCCAGAAATTCCGGATGAGCTCCCTTGAACTTGGAGCAGTCGTCGCCGATGTAAGTGGGCCGTAGAACGTAAGAGAACCATAGCGCAACCAGCCCGCCAACGAACATTACGAACCCAGGCAGGAAAGCAATGGCTATCCCGCTGTCTCCTGGCAGATGGGTACCGGCCACGACAGACAGAGGAATGAAGCCCAGCAGCAGAATGACGCCGGCCCACAGAGTTGTGAGCCGGGTCGAATTATGATGATCGCAGATGGGCACCATAAGCTGCACCCGCTTGCGCACAATCACGGCCACAATCACGTAGATCAACGGACTGAAAAGGGCCAGGACATACAGCACCGGGCTGTGCCAATAGAAATTCTTCTTTAACCAGGGCTCTTTGGGAGTGCCTCCGCATTTTATGCAGCTTGCCGGCAGAGCGGCGTTGCGTGGCACCACCAGAACTTTGCCTTCACAGTAGGCATCGGGATAGACGAGCATCGCGGGTGCGGCAAATCCCGCGCCCACGACCGGCGCGGAAACGTAATTGGTATTGTCGAACCGGCAATTCGGGCAGACTTTGGTCTTGGGATATAACTCAGTTCCGCACTTGACGCAGAACAGCGGCTTGTTTTGAAACGCCGCAGGTGGAACATAAACCGCTGCCGCCGGCCCGGAGGTGTAGGTGGCGTTGTCAAGACCGCAATTGGAACAAAACTTACTGCTGGCTATTAGCTGGCTGCCGCATTTGATGCAGAACATTGTGCTCGCCTCTCATTTCAGGGGAGTTTCCGCTTGCCTCTGTCCTTACCGTCAGTAATTCAAAGCATATATTGCACATCAGAGCCCACGGTCGGATAACCGAAGATCGCGTGTTTCGCCTTGCTGGCGGGAATCTCGGCTTGCATGGCAAGAGCGAACACGTTGATTAATTCGTCAGCATGAGGGCCAATCAAGTGGGCACCAAGGACGCGATCAGTCTCTTCTTCAATCAGAACCTTGAAGCCTGAGCAATCCTCGGCCACTCTACGCGATGAGTACCATCTGGACGTATCTTCCTTATTGATGCGGAATCGCAGACTTTTTTGTTGTGCGGCACGTTCTGAAAGACCCACTGCCGTGAGCGGTGGAATCGTAAACACGATGGTAGGTACCGGGATGGGTTCGATTTTTCTATGGTTGCCTTTTAGCAAATTCGACGCGACAATTCGGCCTTCGTAAGCTGCCACGGGCGTGAGGGGCGGTAGTCCGCTGGCAGCAGCATCGCCAGCGGCGTAGACCGCCGGATTCGAGATGCTCTGCAGATACTCGTTTACTCGCACGCCACGCTCTTGGGCCTGGACACCGGCGGCGGCCAGATTCAAATCATCAATCTCCGCAACACGACCGGCGCCGTGGACCACCAAGTCTGTTTCGAACACCCTTTGTCCGCTTCCCGTGGAAGCAGTGACTGTAAGCTTGTCAGCCGATTTCTCGACGGCTGCGACTTCGACCTTGACTTCGACTCTTCCTCCGAGACGCTTTGTTTTTTCTAGTAACTGGTTCACGAGATCAGGATCAAATCCTTCCAGGGGTCGTTCACCCCGGTGCAGAATCGTAACTTCAGCGCCTGCGCGTAGGGCAATGTGGGCAAATTCAAAAGAGATGTATCCGCCTCCGATAAATACGATTCGTCGCGGTAGCTTCTCCAGTTCCAGGAACTGATCGCTCATTGTTACGTACTGTTCACCAGGAATGAGCAGCTTCCGAGGCATCGCCCCTGTTGCAACAACCACATAGCGACCCTCCAGTATGTCGTTACCCACCTGAACGGCTGTGCGCTCCACAAAGCGAGCACGCCCATGGAAGGCCGCGATCCCTATCTTGGCAAAGCTTTGTTCGCGGCTCTTCGGCACTGGGTCGGTGAACGTACGCTTAAAACGCATCAGTTCGGCCCAGTCAATTCGGGCGTCGTTAGCGCGGACACCACGACCGTGCATTCTTGCAATCCAGTCGGTGAGTTCGGCTGCTCCGACAAGCACTTTTTTAGGATCGCATCCGCGCAAAGCGCAAGTTCCCCCAAAAGGCCTGGAATCGATAATGGCCACGCTCCAACCAGCGGAACGGCAATGCGATGCGACAGTAGAGGCGGCTGTACCGGTTCCGATGACAACGACATCGAAGTTGTGCTTCATATTGATTCTCCCGGAAAGAGGCTGAATTTCGTTGGGCAGGTTAACTTGCAAACAGTTCAGTTGTGATCGGCAAGCGGCTGCGGGGAATTCTGCTTCGATTCACGAACGGCGTTCGCAATGTCTCCCAGGCAACAGGTTCCGCTGGGATTCTTGACTTCGCAAGCGCAAAAGCCGCTCCGAACTTCGTCCTTGATCTTTTCCAGAATGCTTGTGTTGCCGGTCGTTTCAATGTCATGGCGGATGTCTTGGCGGCTGTACTCGAAACAGTAGCACAGGGGAATCGGATTTGTTGCTTCCTTGACGCCCACCCGCACTTTCAAGTCGTGCTTCCTGAATACACTTTGATCGGAGAAGTAGACAACCTCACACTCTGCGGTGCGACAAAAGGAAAATGTAACTGAGGTGGACACCTGCGTGTGGTCTCGCACCAGACTCTTGACCGTCAGCGTAGACACGGTCTTCCCCTTTTTCCCGCAGGTACGGCACACTCCGGGCTTAGCCGCGGGTAGTGAGCAGGCCGCATCATTCGCCGAGGCACAACATTTCGACACTACTTCTTCTCCCTGGTCGGTTCGGCCTTGAAGCCGGTTTTGTTGATAGCATCGAGCAGTTGTTGCTCGGTCACCTGGCTATCCTCGTACACCACAGTAGCGAGTCCTTTTTCGGCGTTGACATCCGCGCTTTTCACACCTTTGGTGCGGTTCAACGCCGCTTTTACACTGACGGCACAAGCACCACACGTCATGCCTGACACCTTAATTTGAGTCGTTGCCTCTTTTGCCGTAGCAGCTCCAGTCAAAAGAACAGCGGTCATCAGAATCCCTGAGAATTTCATCGATCACTCCTTTTCATTGCGAACATCTAAGTACCACGGACCTTATATCCTGCATCCTGAATTGCCTTTTCAAGTTGTCTCAAAGTAACGGCGGTGGGATCAAACTCAATGTCCGCACTGCCTTTCTCGTAAGAAGCAGTTACGCTCTTCACTCCCTTTAATTCTAAAAGCTTGTTTTCTACGGATTTCGCACACGAGGGGCAGGTCATCCCCTCTACGATGAAGCTGACCTGCGTAAGCGTTGCAACCGGCGAAGTCGAATTGTGCGGAGCATTGCTCTCGGAGAGCAGGAAATTTGCGACCGGGCCTGAGTAGTACGGAAAAGCTGCAAACAATAGCACGAAAACCGTCGCAAGCCAGAGCCATATGCGTCCCGCTTTGGTTACGGTCGGACGTTCGCAAGCAGATCCCGGAGCGCAAGTCATCCGCTTTCTGTAAGCGAAATAGAATCCGAGTCCAAGCAAGATAAACGTGATGGCAAGCAGAACGGGACGCCATGCTTCAAAAAACGCTGAAGCTCCAACTATTCCAGCCCCAGCCAATGCAAAGACGATGGGCAAGATGCAGCAGAGGCTTGCTGCTAGTGCTGCTAACAAAGACGCTCCGATAAAGGTCTTTTCCTTCATTTCCGTCTCCGAGCAGCGGTTCGGGTAGAAGCCATTCGATTCGCCTTCTGAACCAGAACGACCGGCTTCGACTCCCTCTCAAGAATCTGGCAGCTATCCAGCGCTGGGGCATAACGGGAGAGATGTTTATCAATACCCGAAAGCACAGGAATCAAGTCGGAGTTGAGCCGGTAAACTTTGTTCTTGCCGCTCCACTCCCATTCGACAAAACCGCAGTTCAAGAGGCAAGCAAGGCTATGGGACACGCGGCTCTGCTCCAGTCCGAGCTTTTCCCCAATCTGGCTCACGTTGTGGGGAGCGGTTCGCAGCAATTGCACAATGGCAAAACGGGTCGGACTGGCCAGTGCCCGGAAGAACTCGCGATAGAGCCGAGATAACAAGTAGACCTCCTCATATTATGATACAGCAGACATATGATAAGATACACATGTTTGACAAAAAAATCGCTACGAGGCTTCGAACGCCCTTGAACCTTGAAGCGACTGCAAGGTTTACCTTAGTGAGGTTCCTTCCTCCAGACTGAGCACGGTTGTGCTCTGGGTTTCGACGGTGCCCCCAGGTCTGTCGCCAACACTGGTTCCCAAATTACAAAGACGCGGACTCTTGAGTCATGCTGTTCAAAACTTACTGCTGGCTGGTAACTGACTGCCGCATTTGACGCAGAACATTGGGCCGCCTCTCGCGTTGGGGGTGGGGAAAGGCAAGCATATATGCAGTTTGCACGAGAAGGCAATTAGAGGTTTTAGTTTGACGTAACGCCGGCGTCTCGCCGGCTGACCCAAATTTGGCACAAAGAAAAACCATCGTGTTCGAGAGCAGTCCCCCCACCCCCCATTACTTAGGGCAATAATTAACTTTACTAACCATGCCCATGAATAATACATTTCCGCTCAGGGAATTGTGGGAAAGCTTCAATCCTAATGGAGTTCTCAAGGGTACCTTTGTGCTTTTTCGCGGTTACATATGCTTTTTCGCGGTTACATAGACGAGAGCTACGATAGTGCCCGAAGAACATTTGCCTTGGCCTGTATAACCGCAAGGGGCAGTAAATGGTTAGAGATTGAGCGGCAGTGGAAGCTGCACCTAGCCGCCGTGAATCGCAAGCTGAAGAAGCAAGGAAGATCACCGATTTCCAGATACCACGCATCTGATTGCAGTGGCCGACGCCAAGAGTTCAAAGGCTGGAGTCACACAGAGCGCGATGATTTTGTGCGTGGATTGTTTGTTGTTTTAAAACGCTGTTCTGTATACACAGTCGGCCTTGACATGAACTTAGATAGCCTTTGCGCCATTTTCCCAGAGTGGGAAGACAAGCGTATTAAAGCAGCCTACTATATATTTACAAAGTTTCTACTGAATACAATCGGTTGCGACTACCACATGTTCCATCAGTCAACGTCGTCGCCCAAGATCACGCTCTTTCATGATCGCACGCTGGACTATGACACTACGATCCTACAGTCATTCAACGAAACCATAAATTCCGATTTCGAGCACGCCTCTAACTTTACGAGCATTACATCTCTTGGATGGGAAGATTGCACAGCTCTCCAGTTAGCCGATTTAGTTGCGTTTGAGGTATTCAAAGCAGCAGAAGCAAGGCAAGCTGCCCGCGCAAATCGGAAATCTTTTGAGGCACTACTTGATTTGGATGCTTTTGGCATTCACACGCAGACATTCGCTAAGGACGCGATGCTAGAGTACCGCGCAACGTTGGCGGAACAAGGTATGCTTCGGGAAAATATAATTTGATCGTATCTGAAGATGAGTAAATGAATCTAATTATTATGGCTATAACTTTCTCATTCACGAGTCGGCAAGGATCAACGTTAGTCACAACCTTCGGCCCCAAAGTAACGTTAGAAGAAGCGATGGGCTACAAGCGCGGTTACGTGCTAGAAGGCTACTCAGAAGATCTGATAGTAATTGGTGGTACAGATTCAGACGGAAACGTTGTAACCGGGTAGCGCCCTAATTTGATTTGCCATGACGCCAGTCGTAGTGTCCTTTTGGCGCTTGGCCTGGGCCATATTCGGAGATATCCCATAATGCCTCGACCATGCTTGCCAAGGCACAGTCTCCATTGTTGTCATCTAACGAATTAGAGATTTTCTCAAGAGATTTGCTTATGCTCGCTAGAGATTCACGTACTGTTGGCGTCTTTTGTTTCCGTGGTTTTTGCATTTTGGGTTTTGCTCCTGCTTGACAGGCATGTTATACCAGAAAAGGAAAAGCCCGGATGCCAGTCCGGGCCTGTAGAGGGTTTAATTCACCACGGAGCACCCTTCGACAAGCTCAGGGCAAGCTCCGGCACGGAGAAAACCAGCGCCGGAGAAGAACAAATATTAAACGGCAAACTACAATTAGTTTCCTGTGAAAAAGCTTTCCTGGACGCAACCATTCGTTTTGACAAGTCCCCAGACTCTTGCAAGAGCAAGAAAAAAGGCTTATATAAGGCAACGACAGAAAAGTTATCCTCGGCCGATACTATGTCCACACTACCCCCTGAATTTCCGAAGCAGGGCCAAGCGAGAGAATTTCAAGAGGCTCTTCAAGCCCGGCGACGTTTGTACGAAGAAATGCTGCGCAGACGCAAGAAAGCGTTCCTTGATGGATTGGCAATCGGAATAGCGCTACTCGCAGCGGTCTTTACGGGCTGGCAAGCTTGGGAGGCACACGAGGCACGTAAAGAGGCTTCGAAATTTTCATCGGAATCGCTCCAAATCAGCCAACGTGCATACATTGGGGTTGACGCACAATCAGCGGATGACGGCCACCCCCGCCTTTTTATAAGAAGTTTTGGTAATAGTCCTGCCTTGAATGTTTTTGTCACTTCCAATTGTCATCTTCCCTCGAGCTTCGGTGGTGGTGGTAGTAGCGGCTGGGATGACGATGTGGGACAACAAATAACGAAACCTGAAGGAGAAATACTTACTCCTGGCGCTCCCTATTCACTGGATTTTCGGCGAATTAAATTTTCGTCAGGACCGTTCTTAGAGGGGCGAGTCAACTGTTTTACTGGCATGGGATAATGAATGGAAGAAACCAAACAAAGTGACCCGCACTTCGGTGTAAAGGATGAACGATCAACGCGAGCAGATCGAAAGAGCTCTTCAAAAACTCGAACGACGTTAAGCGAAGCCTGGATTTTCAGTATTTGGTCGTGACGCTCTAACTACGTGAAGGTGGGTTCTGAATATAGGTGTGAGACAAAG
>WNFE01001356.1_pt1 | contig 17648 bp, 15 predicted proteins | sample 5400451 | NCBI WGS metagenome assembly WNFE01 (sample SAMN13153344, study PRJNA577476) | soil metagenome | isolation source: 200 cm saprolite under Douglas fir tree site 2 hole 2 | place: USA:California | collected 2015-04-18
ACCATCAGCGTGCCGCGCTCGACGAGCTTCGAGCAGGTGCACGCCATTTCCGACGCCGTCGAGCACCGCGTCGCTGAAATTGTTCCGGCGGACGTGATGGTTCACATGGAACCGCGCGCGGCCGCGGGAGAACATCTGTTTGACAGGATTCGCGTGATTGCCGCGCGACGCGGCCTTTCTGTCCATGAGCTTTCCGCGCACCACCTCGACGAGCGGTTGTTCATCGAGATGCATCTCGAAGTGCCCGAGCAACTGAGCCTGCGGGAAGCGCACCGCCGCGCTTCGGAGCTCGAGGAAGAAATCCGCACGCTGGGCGACGTGTCCGCTCCGGTGAGCGGCGCCGCTCCGATCGTGAATATCCACATCGAGCCGCTGGGAACGCACATCGCGTCCGTGGATGGCCAGCGCGGTGAAATGACCGGGCTCGGCCGCGCCATCGAGGCCTACATCAACAGCCTGCCGCGCGAATTCCACGAACTCGTGGATTGCCACGAAGTGCACGTCCGCCAGGTGGAACACAAGATTCTGGCCTCCTGCCACTGCGCGATGGACGGCAATTTGCCAATCACGCAAATTCATGACGTTACAGCCGCGCTGGAAGATCGCGTGAGGGAGAAATTTCCGCAGGTCGCCAGAGTCACCATTCATCCTGAACCGGTGGAAGAGCGGTGAAGGTATCAGGATTGGTCTTGTAAATTTCCCTAAAGGTAGCTTGATTCACGCTTCAGGCGTTGAAGAGCCTGTGTTAAAAGTAGAGCTTGTCGCACAAATCCCCTCATGCATGCCGTGGTTCACCCTTCAGGGGATAAAGCCCAGTCTTTATTGGTGTTTTTGATGTCGCGGCTGAAGCCGCAACCCACAAAGACCATTTGTCAAATGGATTGTAGGGTTTGAGCAAGCGGGACCGACATCACTCTTGTTTGCGGGCCCATAGCAGTGAGGCCAATGCCAATAGAGCGGGATAACAGGTGACGACGTAACGAGGTTCGGGAGCTTCCACGGTTGTAAGAAATGCCGTGCGCACCAGCATGTAGGCCACGAGCAGCGCGATGCCCCAGAGATTTGGCGTGTCTTCTCTGTCCAATCGTCCGGCCAATCTGGACGCGCCGAATTCGCTGCTGCCCGGACGAACGTAACGCCGGGTAGCCCAAATTCCGGCCAGCGCGAGGGCGGGATACAGGTATCCCAGCGCGCCGAATCCAAGAGTCGTCAGAAAACTCTCATGGGAATCTTCCCAACTCTCCAAAATAGGAAAGAATTTTCCGTCAATCGGGAGCAGTTCCGTGCGCGGCGTGAACCACATGGTCAGCGCCCGTCCAAAAGGCGCCCAGAGATAGGTTCGCAGCGGATGGCGCGAGGTTCGCTCACGGGCAATCTCGGCAAATCCACGGTCCATCTCGGGAGAAATGTCCAGAGTCGGGCTTTTGTTATATTTGTCGAACAATTCAGCGACTCGTTCTTTTTCCTGCGGTGAATCGAACGCTGATGCGGGAAAATCGTCGATCAAGACTGGTTCTTCGTTGAGCTTCCAGACGGAAATGTACACGTCGCGGAAGCGCACCATCCAGGTGTTGGCCCACTTGTAGTAGCCGACAGGCGCGTATTCGCCAGGAATTATGGTGTATCGGTCCGCGCTGAACTGCAGTTTGTGCAAGGTAGTGAAATTGCGCGCCGCCCACGGGACCAGCGGCAACAAAAACACAAACGACATGGCCACGCCGGACAAAACCACTTTGCGCAATCCGAGGGACCTCCACCAGCGAAGCGCGAACACCGCGCCCGCCACCGCCAGCAGAAGCGGCATTTCCGGACGGACCAGACTCGCGACGCCCGTCAGGAATGCGCCGAGCAAAGTGGCCGTTGTCGCGGTTATCCGCAGAGGACTACCCCTAAAGGGAAACTCAGTCTTTTCACTTTTCAAACCCAACACGAAACAGGCCAGAGCAGCTGTCGTAAGGAACGCGACGAGGACTTCAGTCAGCACGGCGGCAGCGTAGTTCGCCAAGAATGGGCATGTCGCAGCGAGCCACAGCCCTGCCATCGCAACGCGCCGGCGAGCCGCTAACGGAGCCAGGGCCGCGGCGAGCGCCGCTGTCAGGAAGCAGGTGCAAAGATCGACGCCGGCCTGAGACAACACAATCGCCCGGATGGAGCGTCCAAATACTATAGCGACTCCGGCGAGGAATGCCGGATAGCCCGGCATTCGGAGGTCGGTCGGCACCAGTTGGCCGTTTAGCCACAAGCCATAGATATGATGATCCGCCCAGATACGAGCGAGTTGAAGATATAATCCGCCATCGCCTGCCGGGGCTGGGAATTGCAGCGCAAACAGCAACCGCAAGGCAAGCCCCGTCAGCATCGCCAGGAACGCGTGTATGCAAAGAACGGTGACGGCGTCGCGGCGCGCAGGTATCATTGGATTATCAGGCATTCTGGCGCCAGGTCATCTTACGGCGGGCTCCCCTTCGCAACTCAGGGCAAAGAAGTAGAGCCCGCACCCGGAAAGGGTTTCCGCCGGACGGCTAGGTTGGAATAAACGCATGAAGCCACGCAAGCCCATATTCTACGATGAACGGCGCCGGCGGTGGCGGCGCACAAGCAGGGTGTTGGAAATCTGCGGTGCGATTTTTACTTTCCTACTGATCACTTTCTTCATCAGCGTGCTGGTCAGCCCTAGTTTGCCAGAACCTTTGCTGCCAACCAACCGCAATGCGCTTCATCCGGTTGTCGAAAAAAACCGGACGCGCATTGCGTTGAAGCGAACCGGCCGCCGCCGGCGCGTGGCTGCATTAGGTGAGTTGCCGTCGACGAAGGACCCTGTGCGCGCTGCATTTTATGTAAGCTGGGACCCGACCTCGCTTGCCGCGCTCCAGCAGCATTACCGCGATATTGACTTGCTCATTCCCGAGCGGCTGCATTCCATCACCGCGGAGGGCCGCCTGGATATCGAAGCCGACCCCAAACTGGCGGCGTGGCAACAATCGCTGCTGCAGCAAACTCCCCCGATCGAAATTCCCACGATGCCGCTGCTCAACAATTCCGACGGGACGAATTGGCTGACGGACAAGATGGCGGCTATGCTCAAGAGCACCACGGCGCGGGCGCACCTGGCACAACAAGCGGTGCAGTATGTGGCGCAAGGCCATTTCGCCGGGCTGGTTGTTGATTTTGAAGAAATTCCCAAGCAAAGCCAAAAGGATTTCACTCAATTCATCGCTGAGCTTGCCGCTGATTTGCACAACTCCAAGCTGAAGCTGATGGTCGCCCTCCCAGCAGCCGATTGGGCATATGACTATGCGGACATCGGCAAATCATCGGATGCCGTCGTCCTGATGAACTACGACCAGCATTGGCGGACGTCCGCGCCTGGCCCCATCGCCTCGCAAGATTGGTTTGTGAGAAACATCGACGCGATCATGAAGCTGGTGCCGCCGCAGAAGCTGGTGATGGGCATCGCGAACTACGCTTATGACTGGCCCGAGAAAGCCGGCAAGAAGGCGGGCGAGCAAGCGAAAGTTGAGAGTTTCCAGGAAGCCCTGGTTACGGCCTCTGAATCGGAAGCCCAGATCCAGTTCGATGCGGATTCGCTCAATCCGTATTACTCCTACTCCGACGACCACGATCATATCCATCGTGTATGGGCCCTCGATGGCGTTACTGCTTACAACGAACTGCGCGCCGCCGAGCGCGTCGGTGTACAGGGTGTGGCGCTTTGGCGCTTGGGCTCGGAGGACCCCTCGATCTGGCCGATCTGGGATGTCACGCGGCCCGATGATACCACCCGCGCAAAGCTGGAAGACATGCCCCCTGGGTACGACTTGGTCCTCGAGGGGGACGGAGACATCTGGAAGTTTGCGGACACGCCGCAAAAAGGCCGCCGCACCATTCGCTTCGATCCAACGACCAATACAATTGTCGAAAACAATTATCAGGTGCTGCCTTCTTCCTACCGCATCTTCCAGATGGGCGCCGCGCCGAAAAAGATCGCGCTCAGCTTCGATGACGGACCCGATACGCAGTTCACGCCGAAAATTCTCGACATCTTGAAGGAAAAGCAGGCCCCGGCGACTTTTTTCGTGATCGGAAGCACGGCCAACGACGCCCTGGGACTCCTCTATCGCGAGTACGCCGAAGGGCACGAGATTGGCAACCATACCTACACGCACCACTGGGCTGACAGGTCCCCGACGCAAATCGAATTCGAGCTGAACGTCACGGAGCGCCTCCTGAACAGCACGCTAGGAGTGAAGACGCTGTATTTCAGGCCGCCGTACGGCATCGACCATCAGCCAGAAACCGCCGATGAAGTGGCGCAGCTCCCGCTCGCGCAAGCCAGGGGCTATCTGATCGTCGGCGCACGAATTGATCCGCACGATTGGGGCGAGCCCGGCGGCGTTCCGCCGGCCCCCGCGCGAGTGATCGTACAGCGCGTAGTCGAGCAGGCACGCGCCCATGCCGGTAACATCGTGCTCCTGCACGACGGAGGCGGCGATCGGACGCAAACAGTGCTGGCTCTGCCGAAAATCATTGACGGCCTGCGCGCGGCAGGATTCACGATCGTTCCCGTCGCCGAACTTATCGGACAGACGCGAGCGCAGCTCATGCCGCCGCTTTCGTTCCGCGAGCGCCTGGTGGCTCGCGCGGACGGGCTCATCTTCACCATGTATGAATGGTCCCGGTTAAGCGTGGCATTTATTTTCGTCCTGGGCATCGGCCTCGTGAGTGGACGCACGATCATCGTCGGATTGCTCGCGATTGTCGAAAAGTTCCGCCCCGCTCCCCTGGATCATCCCGACTTTCAGCCGCCTGTCAGCGTCCTAATTCCCGCGTACAACGAAGAATCGGTCATCGTCTATACCGTCAATTCAGTTCTGGAGTCCGACTACCCGAAGCTGGAAGTCATCGTCGTCGATGACGGCTCAATCGATGGCACCGGCGAGCTGCTCGATGAACAATTTGGCCGCAATCCCGCCGTGCGCGTGATCCACCAGCCAAACCGCGGCAAGTCCGCGGCGCTTTCGCACGCCCTGGCGGAGGCTTCGAGCGGCATCATCGTCACGATTGATGCGGACACTTCGGTCGAACCGGACGCCGTGAGCAAGCTGGTCCGGCACTTCGTCAATCCCAGGGTGGGCGCCGTGGCCGGAAACGTGAAAGTCGGAAATAGGATCAGTTGGCTCACGCGCTGGCAGGCACTTGAATACGTCACGAGTCAGAATCTGGAAAAGCGCGCCTTCGATCTGCTGAATTGTATTCCAGTGGTTCCCGGCGCGCTGAGCGCGTGGCGCGCCGAAGCCATCAACAATTGCGGCGGTTTCAGCGCCGACACCGTCGCCGAAGACACGGATTTGACCATCACGATTCGCCGCGCCGGTTGGAAGATTAATTACGAGGAGGAAGCCATCGGGTGGACGGACGCGCCGGAAACGGCGGCAGCGCTGGTCCGCCAGCGTTTCCGCTGGACGTTCGGGACATTGCAGGCATTTTGGAAGCATGGTGACACGCTGGGACGCAACAAATACGGGACACTCGGCTTGATCGCTCTGCCCAACATGTTCCTGTTCCAACTGCTGCTGCCGCTGTTCTCTCCCATCATTGACCTGCTCTTTCTCGGCTCGCTGATCATGTGGGGGCTTTCGCAGTTCCACTTCACGCACGTGCCGCAAATCTGGACCGCCGCCGACGTTCAGCGCTCGCTGGTCTTCTTCATCGGATTCATGCTGATCGACTTCCTCACCTGCGTGGTCGCGTTCACGCTGGAGAAGCGGGAAGACTGGTCCCTGCTGTGGCCGTTGCTGCTGCAACGCTTTTATTACCGCCAGATGATGTACGTCGTGCTGTTCCGCGCGGTGATGGGCGCCGTTCAGGGCAAGTCGGTCGGGTGGCGCGGCGTTGAACCCGAAGTTCCCGCTCCCGTCGCGCAGGTGTAGCCGGCGGCGCTCGTCAAGTTTCTATAAGCAATCTCGAACCCCGCGTTGGTCGCAGCCGCCGCTCGCGGTATAATCCTCCGATGCCAATGAGGAAAAATTCCGCTCAGATGCATGGGACTACGGTTCTTTGCGTGCGCCGCGACAATAAGGTGGTGGTTACCGCGGATGGCCAGGTCACCATGGGTGAACACGTGATGAAACATACGGCCAAAAAGACGCGCCGCCTCTTCAGCGACAAGATTCTGGCGGGTTTTGCAGGTTCGACCGCCGACGCACTGTCACTCTTCGAGCGTTTTGAAGGAAAGCTGCAGGAACATCAGGGAAACCTGGCAAAGTCCGCAGTCGAGCTTGCCAAGGAATGGCGCAAGGACCGTGCCTTGCGGCACCTGGAGGCGCTGCTGATTGTGGCGGACGCAAAATCCACGTTCCTGGTATCCGGTAATGGCGACGTGATCGAGCCCGATGACGGCATTTGCGCGATTGGCTCCGGGGGCCCTTACGCGCTGGCCGCCGCGCGGGCCCTGGCCAAGCATACCAAGCTCTCCGCGAAGGACGTCGCGCAGGAGGCCATGCGCATCGCCAGTGAGATCTGTATTTTCACGAACGCGAATTTCACGATTGAGGAGTTGTAGCTTGCGCATTTCAAATGACAAGGCGAGCGAATGGAAACGGGTTCTGGGTAGCGCCGGCAACTTGCCGGCATCTTTGCACTGCGCATTCAGTTTAAGGAATCGCCGGCGGGACGGCGCCACAAAATGCCGGAAGGCGGAGTGCAAATCATGGTGATCTATCTTCCCGGCGACCAGCGCGAACCTCAGCCCGTACCCGAGCCGTCGTTCGACGAGCTGACTCCGCGTGAAATCGTCGTCGAACTGGACAAATACATCGTCGGGCAGACCGCCGCCAAGCGCGCCGTTGCCGTCGCTCTGCGCAACCGTGTCCGCCGACAGAAGCTCGCACCCGAAATGGCGGAAGACGTCCTCCCCAAGAACATTCTGATGATCGGCCCGACCGGGGTCGGCAAGACCGAGATCGCCCGTCGCCTCGCCAGGCTGGCCGGGTGCCCTTTCGTCAAAGTGGAAGCTTCGAAATACACCGAGGTCGGCTACGTCGGGCGGGACGTCGAATCCATGGTGCGCGATCTGGTGGAGACGTCCATCGACATGGTGCGCGAGGAAAAACTCGACGAAGTCGCCGAGCGGGCCGAACAAGCCGCGGAAGAGCGTGTTCTCGATCTGCTCCTCCCGTCCTCACCTCTCCCTGCCGCGGAGCCGGCCAGCACAACCGTGATCCAGACCGAATCTCACCGCCGCGATCAAGCCGACCGCACACGCGAAAAGCTTCGCGCGCAGCTTCGCGACGGCAAGCTCGACCAGCGCCTGGTGGAGGTGGAGGTCCGCGAGCGCTCCATGCCCGCGTTCGAAATCATCTCAAACCAGGGCGTCGAGGAAATGGACGTCAACATCAAGGACATGCTCTCGGGGCTTTTCGGGCAGCAGAAGAAACGCCGCAAGATGACGGTTGCCGAGGCGTTCGATTACCTGATTCAGGAAGAAGAAACCAAGCTGATCGATATGGACCAGGTGACGCGTCTCGCAGTGGAGCGCGCCGAGCAGATGGGTATCATTTTCATCGATGAGATCGACAAGATTGCCGGGCGCGAGTCCGGGCACGGCCCGGACGTTTCTCGCGAAGGCGTGCAGCGTGACATCCTGCCGATCGTCGAGGGCACCACGGTCAACACACGCTACGGTATGATCCGCACCGACCATGTCCTCTTCATCGCTGCCGGCGCCTTCCACATCACGAAGCCTTCGGACCTGATTCCCGAACTGCAGGGGCGCTTGCCGATCCGCGTCGAGTTGACGGCGCTGGGCGAAGCGGATTTCGTCCGGATTCTGACCGAGCCGAAAAATGCCCTCATCAAGCAGTATCTGGCGCTGCTGGAAACCGAAGGCCTCAAGCTGAATTTCACCGAAGATGCCATAGCGATGCTGGCGCACTACGCCGTCATGGTAAACGAGCAGACGGAAAACATCGGTGCGCGGCGGCTTCATACCATCCTCGAGAAAGTGCTCGACGAAATTTCCTTCGAAGCCCCCGACTTGAAGAAAAAGAACGTGAAAGTGGACTCCGCGTACGTTACCAAGCAGCTCGCCGACATCGTGAAGAACCAGGACCTGAGCCGGTATATCCTCTGACGCGATGAGCCGCGCCGCCGCACTGGTTGCGTTTGTATCTTTCATCCCGGCGTGTGCAATGATTGTTGGCTGCGCCGCTCCCGGAGATCCTTCCCCACGGCACCCGGTTGTCCCCGCTGCGATCACCGACCTGGCCGCGCGTCAATCCGGTAGTGCAGTCGTCCTGACGTTCAGTCTTCCGCGCCAGTCAACTGATCGTGAATCCCTGGCGGAAGCGCCAACGATCGAGATCTATCGCGCCGTGCTCCCTCCTGGCGCTGTTCCCGACCGGAAGACTTCGTGGCGGCTGCTCTACTCCATCCCATCCGAGCGGGTGGACTCCTATTTGGATGGAGACCGCGTAGAATTTCGCGACCCTCTTACGCCTGAGGATCTCGCGCGAACCGCGGGATCTCCTTTGGCTTACATGGTCCGGACCCGAGGGGTGAAGAGCCGTGCCCCGGGCGGCTCGAACTTTTTCACAGCTCGCATTTATCCGCCACCGGGAACTCCGCGCGACCTGCACATTTCCGTCACCGAATCTTTGATTGCGCTTTCGTGGAGCGAGCCGGTGACCGCGGGCGCTGCCCCGAAGACAGCGGGCTATCGTGTGTATCGCGCGGAGATCGAGCCTGGGGAAGAAACCGCGCCGCGGGATGTATCGCAAGTAAAGCTGAAGTCGCCGCTCGCGATGCAAGGATCACCCACGTCGCCGGAATTCAGCGATGCGCATTTCGAATTCGGCCACACCTATCTATATACCGTTCGAACCGTCGCCCAGTATGGCGAAGACACGACCGAGTCCGCCGACTCCGAGCCAGCCGTCGTTACGCCGCGGGACACTTTTCCGCCCGCCACACCCGTGGGACTCGAGGCGGCGATAGTTCCTGCAACCCCGGAGGCCCCTCCGCGCGTCGAACTATCGTGGGCGATCAGTTCCGAGGGGGATCTGGCCGGCTACCACGTCTACCGGAGTGAGCGCGACGACACGCCGGGCGAACGCATCAACACCCAGGTATTGCCCAGCCCGACGTTTCGTGATATTTCAGTGGTGTCCGGCAGGCGTTATTTCTACCGCGTTTCAGCTATCGACCGCGCCGGAAATGAAAGCCCTCTTAGTCCCACGGTCCTGATTGAAGTTCCGTAGAGTGAGCAACAGAGGAAGGTTGAAATGGCAACCCGACCCCAGTTCCCGGGTTTGCGGTCGCTCCTTTTGCTGCGCAACACTGCGTTGCGCAGCGGCGTCCTCACCGGGGTGTATCTGTCCTGTGTTTTCGTTGCCTGGCTGTACGTCGCCAATCGTGTCCGGGAACTCGAATCCTTCGCTGGAATCCGTAATCTTGCCGCCGGCACGGTGGTAATCCTGCTGATGTTGATTCCAGTCTTGCGCTTCCGGCGCGAACCAGCCAGAATGTTTGTTTCCGGTCTAACGGCATGGACACTGCTGACCTTCACCTATATCGCGATGGAGATGAACTTCTCGCTGCTCCAGAGCCGCTTGGGGGGGTTCCACATCTTTATGCTCGGCGTGGTTACGTACGGCTTTGTAGCCGTGTTTCACTGGGTTTTCCTACTCTGCGCGGAGGCACGCCATCGGCACGTCGCGCGAGCCGGGCAGGGAAGCGTCTCCGCGTCCAGGCCCCCGCTGCACTAATCGGTGATATCCCGCAAGCAAGTGCGGGCACTACTTTTCCTCTGACCGCCTCAAGTGAAACATGCAGAGCGCCAGAAAAAACGGGGTAGGCTCTACTGGGAGCCTCCCAAGGAAAAAAGGACATAGGCACCGATGAAACTCTGCCGTTTTCAGCCGCGCGTCGTTCCCGCAGACAAGGTTGGCACGACCGCCCATCCGGAAGTTCTTCAGGGTGTTATTTCCGGTGAGACCGTCCGCGAAATCTCCGGCGACATCCTCGCGCGCTGGAGCGTGACAAACCGTTCGTGGCCGCTCACCGACGTGAAACTGCTCCCGCCGGTCCTGCCGAGCAAGATCGTTTGCCTCGGCAGGAATTACGTCGAACACGCCGCCGAGTTCAATAACCCCACGCCCAAACAACCTCTGATTTTTCTCAAGCCTCCGTCGTCTCTTCTCGCGCCTGAAGATCCCATTGTCCTGCCTCCCGCTGTTGGGCGCGTGGATTATGAAGGCGAGCTTGCCGTCATCATTTCGAAGGAGTGCTCTCAGTTGCGGGACGGCGACGACATCCGGCCCTTCATCGCCGGCTACACGTGCCTGAACGACGTCAGCGCGCGCGACTACCAGGCCCTGGATAAGCAATGGACTCGCGCCAAGAGTTTCGACACGTTTTGCCCGCTGGGCCCCGTGCTCGAAACCGAATTCGACATTGCCTCCGGCACCGTGGAAACCTTGCTGAATGGCGTTAGGAAACAGTATTCCGCCTTCACGGCAATGGTCTTCCCTGTTGATGTTATAATTCCCTGGGTTTCGCGTGTGATGACGCTGCTGCCGGGCGATGTGATCGCAACGGGCACGCCGGCAGGCGTCGGGCCGATGCAACCTGGCGATACCGTCGAAGTGGTGCTCGCCGGCATCGGCACGCTGAGCAACCCGGTCATCGCACGTTCGGCCTGACTTTCACGGTGATACCCGCGCCGAGCGGGTCGCGAATCAGGGTAAGGGGGCACAAATATGAAATTCTTCCTCGACACCGCGAATCTGGAAGAGATTCGGCAGGGTGTATCGCTGGGTGTGATTGACGGCGTAACGACCAATCCCACTCTGATCGCCAAGGAAAAGCGGCCTTTCCGCGAACATATTCTGGATATCTGCAATATTGTGAAAGATGGCGTCGTCAATGCCGAGGTGGTATCCACCGATACGGCGGGCATCCTCCGCGAGGGGCGCGAGATTGCCACGTGGCATCCCAACATTGTCGTCAAGATTCCCATGATTCCCGACGGCGTGCGCGCGCTGAGCATACTCGCAAAGGAAGGAATCCGAGTCAACATTACGCTGGTTTTTTCCTCGCCGCAGGCCTTGATTGTGGCCAAGGCGGGAGCGTATTTTGTCAGCCCGTTCCTCGGCCGGCTCGATGACATTTCTTCCGACGGCCTGACGCTGCTGCGCGAGATTATGGATATCTACAGGGCGTACAATTATTCCACGCAGGTGCTTGCCGCGAGTCTCCGCCACCCGCTGCACGTCATCGCGGCCGCGCGCATGGGCGCGCACATCGGCACCATGCCCTCCAAAGTATTTGAGCAGCTTTTCAAGCATCCGCTGACCGACCGCGGACTTGAAGGATTCCTGAAGGACTGGGAGAAAGCGCGCGAAACGCTGGGCGACGTGTTCGAGGCGGCCTCCGCGCGCAATCCGGGGCGTTGAACTACTTGGGAATCGATTGGCGGGTAATCATCGGAGTCGCGGCGCTAGTCATCGTCGCGGCGGGTGTAATTCTGTATCGTCGCTACCAGAAACCACCTGATCCTGAAGACGAGGAGCGCCGCCGCCGTTTTCAGCTCAATCAAGTAGGCCGCATCGTGGAAGGCCTGGTCGTCGAGCTTGTCGAAGCGCCTGCCTCGCCGCCTCAAGAATCCGCCACCGGCACGCTCTCACAGCCCAAAGCCGCGGCGTCCGGCGGGGGGCCCAACAGCATGCGCCGTCTGGTCCGTTACAGCTATTCGATCGCCGGCATCACCTACGAAACGGCCCAGGACGTCACCGGCCTGGAAGAGCGGCTTTGCCTGGAACGTCTCGCGGCAGGCCAACCCGCAAGCGTCAAGTATGACCCAGCGAACCCGAGTAACTCGATCCTGGTGGCCGACGACTGGTCCGGCCTCCACTGAACCTTCATGCGTTATTTTTTCCGACCTGTCTGGATGTTCCAAATGAACAGCCGCGACGGAGCCGCCTGGTGACCGGAACAATTATTGCCCGCGTAGTTGCGGTGATCGGCGCCGCCGCGCTTACGCTCGCCACGATGATCGCGCTGGTGCAAGGCACGATCCTGGCGGTTTCGATCGCCAATCTGCCGCTTCGTATCCTGGCAGTCGTTGCGGACGCTCTCCTCGGGACCGTGCTTCTGATCGGATGCATCTATCTCGCCACACACCTGGCTGTCCGGATTCTCGGCGTTGGACAGGATGATTTTCCGCCTTTACCCGAAGACACGGGCCAGATCGGTCTCCCCAAAAATTAGTGGCGCACCCGTTCGAGCCTGTGCGAAAGTCTCGAAGGCAATACACCATGACCGACGATCAAAAACTCAAAGATCGCTTCCAAGACCTGCGCCGCCGCGGCGCCGAGGCGGAGGCCGGCGGCGGCCCGGAACGCCGCGAGCGCGAGCACAAGGCAGGCAAACTCACGGCGCGTGAGCGCGTGGCGCTGCTTCTCGATGAGGGCACCTTCGAGGAGCTCGACAAGTTCGTTACGCACCGCTGCGATGATTTTGGGATGCAGGACCAGCGTCCGCCCGGGGACGGGTTCATCACTGGTTATGGGCGTATTGACCGCCGGCTGGTGTATGTTTTTGCGCAGGATTTCACCGTGATTGGCGGATCGCTCTCGGAGACCAACGCCCTCAAAATCTGCAAGGTCATGGACCTGGCGATGCGCAACGGAGCGCCGGTGATCGGCTTGAATGATTCGGGCGGAGCGCGCATCCAGGAAGGCGTGATGTCGCTGGCGGGTTACGCCGATATTTTCCTGCGCAACACGCTCGCGAGCGGCGTGATTCCGCAAATCAGCGCGATCATGGGGCCCTGCGCGGGCGGCGCCGTGTATTCGCCGGCTATCACGGATTTCATTTTCATGACGCGCGACACTTCCTACATGTTTATCACCGGTCCTGACGTCATCAAGACCGTAACGCACGAGGACGTCACCAAGCAGGACCTGGGCGGCGCGATGACGCACAACGCGTCCAGCGGGGTGGCGCACTTCGCCGCACGCGACGACGCCGAATGCCTCGCCATGATTCGCGAGTTGCTCAGCTTTCTTCCATCGAACAATCTGGACGACCCGCCGCAGCGCTCGACGTCCGATCCGATCGATCGCGGTGATTCGGCGCTCGACTCGGTCGTACCGGCCGATCCCATGCTGCCGTACGACATGAAGGACGTGATTCAATCCGTCGCCGACGATCGATATTTTTTCGAGGTCCACGAACACTTCGCGAAAAATCTCGTCGTGGGCTTCGCGCGCCTGGATGGACGGTCAGTAGGTATCGTCGCCAATCAACCCGCGTTTCTTGCCGGAGTGCTGGACATCGATGCCTCAGTGAAGGGAGCTCGATTCGTGCGATTTTGCGATGCGTTCAATATTCCGCTCATCACGTTTGAGGACGTGCCGGGATTTTTACCGGGCACGCGGCAGGAGTGGGGCGGGATCATCAAGCATGGCGCGAAGCTGCTCTACGCGTTTGCCGAGGCGACCGTCCCGAAACTCACCGTGATCACTCGCAAGGCCTACGGCGGGGCCTATTGCGTCATGTCCAGCAAACATATCCGCACGGACGCGAACTTCGCCTGGCCGACCGCGGAAATTGCCGTGATGGGGCCCGAGGGCGCCGTGAGCATCGTGTACAAGCGCGAACTGGACCGCGCACCCGAAGCGGATCGCGAGCGCCTGCGCCGCGAAAAAATCGCCGATTTCCGCGAGCGCTTCGCCAACCCCTACGTCGCCGCCGAGCGCGGCTACATTGACGCCGTTATCGAGCCTTCCCAGACGCGCGCGAAACTCATCACCGCCCTGCGCTCGCTCGAAACCAAGCGCGACACCAACCCGAAGAAGAAACACGGCAATATTCCGCTGTAGCCGGTCGATGCGCGGGATGTAGCGCGGAAAGGCAGTTCGCGCCAAGATTTAACCGTTCATTTACGCAAAAAAGACTGGCAGCCTGATAGCTCGAATCTACCGCGCACGTCCTGGTTGGCGCACATCACGCGGACGTTTTCCTCGCCCGCCCAATTTCCCATCCCGCGAGGCTTGCTGGCACGACCGAAAACACGAGAAACAAGAATATCGTCAGGAGTAAATCCTTAAACCCCGGTGCAAAATCTCCGCCATGCTGGATTGCGAGCACGCCGATGTAATACGCCGTCGGCGCGGCCAGCACGAGTTCGGAGATCAGGTAGGCCTTTAAGAGTTTTCCCCGGAAAAAGATCATCGCCGCCATTAAGACCAGCCACGCCGCCGTGATCCATTCCACCGGATAAATCACCTTGTTATCAAAGGAAAAATGATTGATGAGCAGAACGGGAATTCCCGCGCGAGGATCGAGAATGAAGGGAGGGCCGCCCGGCCAGCGGTAGATCCCAATCTGGTAGAGGCATAAACCAAAAAGGTATAGTCCTAGGAGGCGATGTCGTTTGGGACGCGCTTTGCCCGCACCCATTCCTGAATTATTGCCCGCGGCATCTTGCGGTGTCCATCTTCAAAGGATCGTGCAAGATTAAGCGGTGCTCCGGCGAATTCAAGCAAACTAATTGTGATACACTTAATTTTTCGGGAAAACCTATGGAACGGCAGTTCACGGCGATTATTGAGAAGCGGGGACGATGGTACGTCGCCACGGTTGAAGAAATTCCGGGTGTGAACACGCAAGGCCGGACGCTGGCCGAAGCTCGCCGCAACCTGAAGGAAGCCATTCGACTTATTGTTGAAGCCACCCGCGAACTGAGTGCGCGTGAGAGATCCCGCGACGCCAAGCGCGAACTAATCACTGTACGCGTTTGAGTGCGATGAAATGAAACGGCGCCAATTGGTGCGCCACATTCTTGAGTAGGGCTGCCTTTTACTGAGGGAAGGGTCAAGGCACTCGGTCTACTACAACCCCGCAAGCGGCAAAGTTTCGAGTGTCCCCCGCCATACAGAAGTGAACGATTATTTGGCTCGCAAGATCTGCCGTGATTTGGGAATTCCGCTTCCTTCGTAACCCACCGCGTGGCCTATTTCTTGCTATGCTAGAATTCACCTCGAAACTGCAACGCAAGGAAAATGTTTCGCAAAATCCTCATCGCCAATCGCGGCGAAATCGCCGTCCGGATCGTACGAGCTTGCCGCGAGATGGGTATCACTTCCGCCGTCGTCTACAGTGAAGCCGACCGCACTTCGTTGCATGTTCGCCTGGCGGACGAAGCGTATCCGATCGGTCCTGCCCCCTCGCGCGAGAGCTATCTCCGGATCGATAAGCTTATGGACGTCGCGCGGCGCGCCGGGTGTGACGCCGTGCATCCCGGCTACGGTTTCCTCGCCGAAAACCCGGCCTTTGCGCGGGCCTGCGCCGAAAATAGCATCACATTCATCGGCCCTTCACCCAAAGCGATGGAACTCCTGGGATCGAAAACGGCGGCACGACAACTCGCCGCGCGTGCTGGCGTGCCGATGGTTCCCGGCGTCCAGGATCCAATCGGCCATCTCCAAGACGCCGAGCGCATCGCGCGGGAGCTTGGCTACCCGGTGCTGCTGAAAGCCGTCGCGGGGGGCGGTGGAAAAGGCATGCGCTTGGTGGCGGACGCAGCCCAGTTGCCCGCGGCGTGGCGCGATGCCAGTTCAGAGGCGCTCCATGCGTTTGGCGATGCGCGTGTCTATCTGGAACGGTATCTCGAACGGCCGCGCCACATCGAAATCCAGATCTTCGGCGACACGCATGGTCACATCGTGCACCTTGGCGAGCGTGAATGCTCGGTGCAGCGCCGGCACCAGAAGGTCATCGAAGAATCTCCATCGTCCGCAGTAACTCCCGAACTGCGCCGCGCCATGGGCGAAGCCGCCGTGAGACTGGCGCGGGAAGCGGGCTACACGAATGCGGGTACGGTGGAGTTTCTGATGGACGCCGCGCGAAATTTCTATTTCCTCGAAGTGAATACACGCCTTCAAGTGGAACATCCCGTCACCGAAATGGTGACCGGAGTCGATGTCGTGAAACTGCAGATTCGGATCGCCGCGGGAGATGCGCTTCCCTTCGCTCAGGAAGACGTCGCGCTCTCCGGCCACGCGATCGAATGCCGGCTCTACGCGGAAGATCCCGACCACAATTTCTACCCGTCGCCAGGAACGATTCTTTCGCGGCGCACACCGTCGGGCCCGGGCATTCGTCTCGATGACGGCGTTTACGAGGGCTTCACGGTCCCGGCCGAATACGACCCGCTGCTCGGAAAACTCATCGCCTGGGGGGGCGATCGCGCCGAGGCCATCGCGCGGCTGCAGCGCGCACTCGCGGAATACAGCGTCACAGGCATCAAAACCAACGCGGCGCTTTTCCGCGGCATTCTGCGCGATCCAGAATTCGTCCGAGGCGAACTCTTCACGCGCTGGCTTGACGAGCGGCTTGCGCTCCTCCGCGGGAAGAGTGAGAGCTCAACCGAGCGCGATCCCGCCGCCGAAGATGCAGCCATTCTCGCCGCACTGATTCACCACCTTGACGCGAACGGCGCAACAAACGCGCGCGCTCTTTCCGCTGAACCGGAATCGCTGTGGAAACGCGAGGCGCGACTCGAACAAGTAGACCGCGGCGAGTGACCCTACGATGAAAACTGAGGTCCTCTTCAACGGCGCGCGGTGCGGCGTCGAGCTAACGCGATCGGGGGTTGAACCTGCGCACGTCGTCGCCGCGATCAACGGCCGGCAAGTTGAAGCCGACGTCGTCAAGATCACTCCCAACGTGTATTCCATTCTCCTAGGCGGACGCTCCCTCGAAGTGCGCGTCGAAGAGCTGGCTGACGGCCTTCTGTTGCAAACCGCGGGTCGCGCGTATCGCGTCGAAATCGTGGACCCGCGTTCCTGGCGCCGCATCCGCAGCGGAGGAATCGATCTCGCGGGCCGCCAGCAGATTTTCGCGCCAATGGCCGGAAAGGTTGTGCGCGTACTGGTCGCGGCAGGCCAGCACGTGGAAACGGGTCAAGGCCTGCTGGTCGTGGAAGCCATGAAAATGCAGAACGAAATCCGTTCGCCCAAAACGGGGACGATCGAGCGGCTGCTCGCCAAGGAGGGTCAGGCTATCACCGCTGGCGAAGTTCTTGCGGTTGTTGCATAGTCAAGAAAGACGTAGGAATACTTGGAATGACGCCGACTCTTCGCAATCGTCGTGACCACTATATACCGCAGGGCTATCTGCGCGGTTTTATTGGTCCAGGCAACGAACTGGCCCAGAAACCGCTATGGGTATTTGATATTCCTCACCAAGCATGGTCACAGAAGAGCGCAAAGGAGTTTGCATACGAATACGGCCTTTATGACTATTCCGAGGAAAGCCCTTCGGATACTGTTGCTGTAGATATATCTTTCTCTGAATTGGAGCAACGTTTCCCTCAAGTCCGGAATGAAATATCATCAGATGGATTCATAAACTGGACAATTCACAAGGATTTTCTATTCCGGTTTATGGACATGATGCGCGTCAGGTCCTTGCTCGCCCTTGACCAAATGCGCCAGGTAGCCAATGCAACACGAATACTCGAAATAGAGAAGATTCTCGAACCTTTATCAGACTTTTCAAACCCAGACCGAAAATTTGATACGGTCAAGTACAAAGAGAAAACCTTCAAGGACGAGAGTGAAAAGCAGCGGTTGCTGAAGAAT
>WNFE01001361.1_pt1 | contig 17609 bp, 21 predicted proteins | sample 5400451 | NCBI WGS metagenome assembly WNFE01 (sample SAMN13153344, study PRJNA577476) | soil metagenome | isolation source: 200 cm saprolite under Douglas fir tree site 2 hole 2 | place: USA:California | collected 2015-04-18
CGGCGCGTAGCAGAAATCTGGTTCATCTGGTCTATTTGGTTTCTCTGGTTTATTTGATTTCGCTCAACAAGAGAAACAAGACAAACCCTCGTAACAGATACACTCGCCTGGCCTCGCCGGCCTCTGGTTTGTCCTTCTTCTCCCGCCCCGCCACCGGAAAAGATAGAGGACCCGCACACGTTTCTCCCTCGTGGTTCTCACCCATGCCTTCCGAGATCGATTGGGACCTGTTATAGTAATCGCTCACCTTTTTCGAGGTCACCCATGGATATGTTGATGATCGTGTTTCGTACTTCACTGAAAGAACGCGTACATGAGTTACTGCGGGCGTGCGGGGTCATGGCCTACACCGAATTTCCCGAGACGGTTGGGACGGGACAATCGGGATCGACGGAAGGGATTTCTTTCTATGCAGGGGGGAACAGTGTGATTCTGGTCTCGCTCGAACCAGCTCAACGTGACAAGGTTGCAGGCGCGGTCAAGGCCTGGTGTGCTGAGGCGCAGCACTCAGGATGGGTCAAACCAGCCATCCGGGTATTCTCTTGGCCCTGCACACAGCTCACTTAGTAGCGAGCCTGCTCCCGAGACGGCTTATTGAATCCCTGGCCTCCGGAATCCCACATGGGACCATTGCTTGACCTTGCGCCCCGGCTCGGACCGGTGGAAATGAATAGATGCCCTAAACCATTTCGCGGCGCGTGGGGGGCTTTAGCCCGGATTATTCATGAATGCCGTGGCAAAGCCGAAGCCCGCCGGAGCTTTTCGCAAGTAAGGCCGACGGAGGCGCACCTGCAGTGGTCGATAAGGCCGAACGAGAAAAACGCTGCCGGGCGAGAGGATGGGACGACATAGCAGGTATTCGTAAATAGTCCAGGTTGGCCTAAGACTTGTTGTAGAATTCCTCAGTAACGAGTAGCCATCCTCTCCGAGGCTCACATGACACGGCGCACCCAGGCTCAGCTGCAGCAGACCTATCGAGAGCAAGCGCTCAAAATGTTTCCGTGGATCTGTGCGCATTGCGGACGCGAATTTGACGGCAAGAAGCTGAGCCAGCTCACGGTCCATCACAAGGACCACAACCACGACAACAATCCGCCCGACGGGAGTAACTGGGAGTTGCTCTGTCTCTACTGCCATGACAATGAGCACCAGCGGAATCAAGTGGCTGACGCCTCTGGTGAGGCGCCGCAGGGCCGAGAGCAAGATCGACCTTCGACCTTCACGCCCTTTGCCCAACTCGCGGACTTGTTCAAGCGCAAAACATAGCCGTCTTCTCGTTTGTCGCCAGCGATTCTGTCGGGACGAGCGAGACGGGCGTGACAACGTGGGAATCCATGCTCACCACATCTCGCTTTTCGCGCTCTTCCCGCACGTCTCGCGATTTTCGCTCTTGCCATAAGCTATAGACCAGTGGCTCCTCGTTCGTGCTCTATGCTATATGCTATGAGCCTTTCAGCGTCGGTTATCAGCGCCATGTCATTTGCCATACGCTCATGAGTATTTCTCATCCCCGAGATCCGTTGCACGGGATCACGCTGGAAACCATCATCAAGGAACTGGTCGAGCGATTCGGGTGGGCCGAGATGGGGAGTCGTGTCCCGATCCGCTGTTTCCTCCACAACCCCAGCGTGAAATCCAGCCTCACGTTTCTCCGAAAAACGCCCTGGGCGCGGGAGCGGGTTGAAGGGTGGTATATCGCGTATAAAGACATGTGAGCGAAGGCTGCCGGCTTTATTCACCTGAATCTTTCTGGAATCTAGGAACGACGACTCTATGGCCTCGAACGCCACCATTTTTAAAGCAACAATCCAAATCGCCGACATGGACCGCCAGTACTACGAGAAACATGCACTCACCCTGGCGCGCCATCCGTCCGAAACCGACGAGCGTATGATGATGCGTCTGCTGGCCTTTGTGCTGCACGCGCATGAGGCCTTATCGTTTGGCCGGGGGCTGAGCACCGAAGAGGAGCCCGCTCTCTGGCGCAAAGATTTGACAGGCGCCATCGACCTCTGGGTCGAGGTGGGCCAACCAGATGAGAAAACCATTCGTCGGGCCTGTGGTCGCGCGAAACAGGTCTGCGTCTATACCTATGGCGGACGTGGCGCCGACCAGTGGTGGGAGAAAAACCTGGTCACACTCGAGCGGTTGAATAATCTGGCCGTGATGAATCTGCCCCTGGACGGGAGCTGCGCCTTGGCCACACTCGCGCAGCCCAGCATGCAGCTGCAATGCACCATTCAAGAAGGACAGATTTGGATGGCGGATGGCGAGAACACCGCGCACATTGAATTGATGATTTTGAAAGGCGCTTCAACCCCGTTTGGGCAGTGACGCGGGGACGCCATGGTATGCCAAGCCCACAATATTCATGACGGTTCGTCGCGAAATCGCGGAGTCGCCAAGCGAGACGGGCGCGCGGAACCGTTAGGACCCGAGGCGTACTCGTGCAGTACGGTGAGGGGCCGAGGGGCGAGCCCGCTGGCCAAAGGCTCGTCGTAGCAGCTGATCGGCGATTGCAGTAGAAGCACTCATGAATAATGCGGGCTAACAGGCTACGGAAAACTATGTCGGCACGTGAGAACTTCGATGGTCTGCATGTGTGCCTGCGACGAGCTCGGTCGAGCGGCACAACAAGGGAACACTCGCACAGGATAGCCGTGCGAGACAGGCGGGACGGGCTAGGGTTCGAGGTCGGAAGTTCGAGGTGTTCGGAACTTCGCACCCCGAACTTCGAACTTCGGATTGCGCCTTTCTTGCATGTCGCCACGGTCTTTGGCACTGCTGAGACTCTCCCGTCGATTGACTTCTTCCCCTTCTCGCGGTACAGGTTGCACCATTATTCGGACAGGGCTTCCACACGCTTCGTCCATCACTGAGAGGCCACCATCATGAAGAACGTGGAGATGACCGTCGAAGGGACAACGTTGACGATCAAGGTAGATCTGTCCAAAGAGTTCGGACCCTCTGCTTCGGGGAAGACCACCATCATTGCCTCGACGGAGGGAAATGTGACCATTCCAAACCGCGAGGAGAAGGTCGGGCTGAACGTGTACCGGAAGAAGTGACCGGGGCGTCACCTCGAAAACGAGAATGGAAAACGTTCATGGGTCGTGAGTCTTTGCTTCTGAACGGGGACGGGCGGCGGGAATTGTGTCTGACCTCCTGACTTCGCAAGGGCCGAGCGCATATACTGGGTCGCCACATCCTCATCGTGGGCGCCGCAGGGAAAACCAGTCAGGGTGGCGCATTGAACAAGAGATATCTGAAAAGGTACACAAAAGGCACGTGAGCAATATAGCCAAGTTCGACGCGATCCGCCTCTACCTGCGCCAGCAGTTTCCCAAACACCACATCGCCGACTTCCAGGAAGGAACCAGTCGCGCGCAGGTCTTCCGTGTCGATGGGCCGCACGGTCATCCCCTCCATTACGCTGTCATCGGGCTCGATTTTCTCCGCGATCAGACGGACGAAGACCTCCAACAGGTTCTCGTATCATCCGGTTTGGGAGATAAACTGAAGGAGGCCGGAGCCTCACCTGTGATGGTCTCAAAGACAGGGTTCAGCACTGAAGGCAGTATTACCATAACGTGATCATAGCTGAGGCACGCCACCCCATCGCGCTCGTGACGTTTGAAAAGCGTGCGGTCACCCGCACGCCAGTCATCGGATAGGGACTCTCGTGCAGATACGCATCATTGCCGGCTGGCCACGCAAAAGATCAGAACGGCAGATTGGACGACGCTCACGCCAGACGGCTCGCTTCATATGGAAGCATCGCGCAACCAGACGAATGGGCACGGGCAGGTCAAGGCCCCAGAGCGCAACCATCAACGTGCGCGGCTTGCTGCTGACGCACGTGGATGGGCGCCGTGAGCAATGCTCCGGTCAGAACGGCCGAACCGCGGGCTGCATTAGCCCCTCTTCTTGGCAATCTTTTCGGCGCGCTTTTCCATCATCGTCTTGGCTGGTTTCTTCTTGGTCATTTTCTTCTGTGTCATGCCCTTAGCCATTGAGTGTCTCCTCTGATGTGTGGATGAGTAAAATCGCACCGCGACGCAATCGCCGCCCCCGTTTCATACTCCAATTACGAAAAAAAAGGAATAGGTACGTGCCGCCGAATGCATAGTTGCTGCTTTGGCACACGTGAGGCGCTCCCGTCGAATGACTTCGTCCCTTGCCCACTGTACAGCTTGCACCAGTCGAACGATCTGTCCGTCTGACTGGACGCTGTCTGTGGAGGTGCGCTATGGGAAATCCGGAGGGCAATAAGGCGCGAGAGGGATTCGCCGATGCGATCAACCGTGCGGCATTCGGCAACGAGCGAGTTCTATTGCGCCGACGTGGCCGAGCGGTCGCCGCGGTGGTGCCCATCGATGACCTGCGACTCCTGGAGGCCTTGGAAGATCGTATCGATCTCGTCGATGCCCGCGCAGCGTTGGCCCAGGCAAACAAGAAGGGTGCCAATCACTTAATGTTATTTTGAAAGAATTTGAGCTCTGATTGCACCAGGCAATCTCGACAATTTTTGTGGCCCCTCCTGCTGAACAGCAACTCGCACATTCGCCAAACCGCTTCGGAAGCTTCTCGTGAAACGGCTCCATGCACTCCGCACCAGTCCTCATCCCCCCGGCGTCACGAAGCTCGCGGACGTGGACCATCTCTTTCGGATTCGCGAGGGCGTCTATCGGATTGTCTATGCGATTCGAGAAAAGGACCTCATCGTGCTGGCCATCAAGTATGGCGCTCACATGGATCGTCATACCGGCTCCTAGCCGAATGTGCCGCTGCCAATCTCCTGATAGTACGACTCCAGCATGACCGTGCGGGCTGGTTCGACAATCACCAACTGTCGTTGATCCCAGGTGTTGGCGCAATACAGATAGACCCCCTCCTCTGCCTGACCGAGTTCGATATGCAGCTGGCGGCCGTCTGGCTCCTGGGACGTGGTCTCTTTGAGGAGATGCGTATCGTGCAGCTGTTCCCAGGCGCGCTGCGCGGAAGGCCAATGGTTCTCATAGAGCGGCGCGTCCGGATCGGTTAAACCGGTTTTCAGCGTGGCTCGGTCGAACAAACGGCCTTCGTCTGGCTCCGGCGATTCATCCCAGAGAAGCCGACGCGACGTTCCCCTCCCCAACACATAGAACGGTCCATCGTCGGAAATTTCTTTGACGAGACGGTATCGAATCAATTCCGGCTGCTCGATCAGGCCAAGATCCCGTGCAGCCAAGGCCCGCTGCAACGGAACTCGTCTAGCCAATTGACGGGTTTTCTCAAACAGGATCATGCGTCCTTTTGCAGAGAGCAGGGCGCTCAGGCGATCCAGCCTGGGACCGATCCCCGTTCGCCGCTCAAAGTCTGCTTGCTGTTGACGATCGCTGGCACGCTCGAAGGTGTTCCAACTGCGACTGGGAATGCCAGGGTCCTGTTCAGCTTGCACGAGGGCATGCGTGGCAAGGACCAGATCATAGGAGCGAGTGGGAGCCGTGTGATCGAGATCGAGACAATCGAAACGCACGTTGGTCAGGCCAAGAACCTTCGCGTGTTCTTGCGCGCGCGCGATCGAGGTAGTCGAGCGATCGATCCCGACAAAAGTCTTGTCGGGATGCTGCCTCGCATAGAATGTCGTGAGGATGCCGACCCCGCAGCCCACATCCAGTATAGACCGGGCTCCACCGATGCGATCTGCCACGCGCGATCCGATGGCCAAATAATAGTCGTACCGTTGGCTATAGAGGACCGGCAGGATATTCGGATGGGCGGTGGTATCGTAGAACGAGACCTCGTCGGCAAAGGATCCACCACACTTCTGCTCCACCTGTCGATGCAGTGCTGTGATCTCGGCCGGTGTGAGGGTCTCCCGCTGCCACTGAAAATAGGTTTCATCCGACGTGAATTGCCGGAGGCCCCACCCGGCCAAGTGGGCTTCTAGCGCGTGAAGCGTCGTTCGAATCTCGTCTCTCGTATCACGATGCACACGTCCCTCTCGACGACATACGCTTCACGTTTTACGTTTCACGCCTTACGGCCTCTTGAGCATGATCGCGTCAAAATATGTCTCCGGCACCGGATGCGGGTAGCGCACCTGGCCCGACCCGAAGGCGACATACTTTTCGCAGGTCAATTGCTCAAGGCCGATCGGACCCTTGGCATGGAGACGCGAACCACTGAGCCCGATATCGGCGCCCATACCGTAGCTATCACCAGCATTGAGCCGGGACGACGCATTGACGAACACCGCGCTGGCATCCACTTCGCGCGTGAACCGCATGGCCGACTCATAGTTCGTGGTTGCGATGACGGCGGTGAGACAGGGTCCATGCGCCACGATGTGCGCCAAGGCCTCGTCCATGTCCTCGACCATTTTGACGGCCAACAGGGGCGACTGGAATTGGGTGCGCCAATCCTCTTCCTTTGCCGGGACGATCGAGGCATGTCCGGTCATTGCCATTTGCCCCATGAGTGCCATGGTCTTCGGGCAGGCCCTCACTTCGATCTTGAATTCTTCGAGCATGCGGTTGATCAGCGGAGGCAAGAACTGTCGCCCAATCACCTGTTGCACGAGCAGTGTGTCGAGCGAATTCGATGCCATGGCCTTCTGTACCTTGGAGTTAATCGCTATGTTTTGAGCCATCGGCATATCGGTGTCGGCATCCACGTACATATGCGTGAGCCCCCCGTCGTAGCAAAGCACCGGCATCTTCGCCTGTTCAATCACAGCTTTGCGGAGGCCGGCCCCGCCACGTGGGATAATCGCATCGAGACTTTTCCCGGACCTGATCAGCTCGACCGCCACCTCTTTATCCGGACGTTCGATGATGATCCAGGCGCCGGCCGGCACCCCATTCTGTTCCGCAGCTTCGCGCAGTCCTGTCCCGATAGCCTGTTGCGTCAGGCCCCACTCCGGCGCGCCACGAAAGACACAAAGGTTACCCGACTTGAAGCAGAGCGCGATCGACTCCACCGTAATGAGCGGGCTCAGTTCTGACACGACGCCGATCACTCCGATCGGGACGCGGACACGGCTGACTTGCAATCCGTCCGGCCGTTCCCATCGTGAGGTGACTGCACCGACTGGATCGGGCAGGTCCGCGATCATGCGGAGACGATCGACCATCTCCTTGATATCGTTCGCCGTCATGCGCAGGCGGGCCACAGCGGCTTTCATCCGGTCTTTCATGACGTCGGCCTCGAAGGATTTCCCGACCGCGTCCACATCCTTCTCGTTCGCCGCCAGAATCTTCTCTTCGTCAGCCGCTAATCGATCCGCCATCGCGCGCAAGGCTTTCTCTTTGACAAGGCCAGATAAAAGCGCGAGTTCACGTGAAATTATACTGCATTCTTTTAATAGCTTACCGATATATATCTTAACTGGAACTTCAGGCATTTTTGACCTCGTTAAACGTGATTCTACCAATCAATTCAGCGCAATGAGCACAGGACTATAGCATGCGATTTTTTCACACGTAAAGCAGGGGGAGGGAGCGGCCAGACCATCTTTCTTGCTCGCAGACCGCGCACGATCAAACCGTGCTTGGTCGATGCGCGCAGTGAAGGACAGTCTGGCTAACCCCTCTAGAAGAGGAGCGAGCATGCTTGGAAGAAACTTATTATTAATAGCTCTCGTTGGACGCGCGCTGTTGGAAGTACCCAGAACAGACTAGGGGAGAGAGTGAAGCAGAAACACGTCACCCCTTCCTCAACTTCTCCTCTTGCCGGACCAGGAACCACCCCACCCATCCCCAGACCAGCGCCAGTGGGACCAGAACCCATACCATCTGCCCTGCTGTGACACCCAGCACTTTCACCCCGTTCACGATCCACCCGGTCATCGCATCACCCCCGCGCGAGACCGCTGTGTCGATAAAGTTCTTGGCCTTATATTTCTCCTCCCGATTCACCACCGTGAAAAGTACCTCGCGAGCCGGCTTGGCGAATGCATATTCACCGACTCGCCGCACGACGGTAAAGAGAATGAAGACGACCAGGAACGGCATGACGCCGATCACGCCAAACCCGATGGCGCTCGCAACGGGAAGACCGACGAGCGCCGACGCCAACCCGAACCGGCTGATCACCCGGCTCGTCACGGTCACCTGCATCAGAAACGTGAGCACGTTGACGACCAGGTCGACGAGGGCAAACAGACGGGTGCGCCCTTCCGGGGAGGGAATCTGCTCGCTCACCAGCCTCATTTGTTCCAGGTACAAGAATGTCGCGGTCGTCGTTAGAAAGAACAGATAGAGGCAGATGCCCAGAAGATAGGGCGACGAGAGCGCCAGTCTGATCCCCGCCCAGATATTGCCGCCGATCGGCTCACCCTGCCGACTGATCTGTCGTGAGGGTCGCGCCATTGCCCATCGATCCAGTTGATACACGCAGAGCCCGCAGGCGACGAGAAACCCGACCGAGATAAGCAGCAGGACGGGGATCGGGATGAGATAGGTCAACCCGGTGGTGAGAAGCGGGCCGACCATCGCGCCGATACTGCCGCCAGCGGCAATCACACCGAAGAGTCGGGCGCCCTGCTCCGGTGTAAAGAGATCGGCCATGACACTCCAGAACACCGACACGACGAACAGATTGAACACCGAGAGCCATACGAAGAACGTGCGGGCGGCCCACTGGGGAGAGAGGTGGCTCATCATTGCCACGAAGAACAGGACCAAGTTGAGACCGAAAAATGCATACACGATCAGGAGCAACCGATACCGCGGCACGCGGGCAGAGAGCCATCCGAAGAGCGGCGTCACGAGCAGGAGCGTCACGAAGGTGGCGGTCATCATCCATGGCAGGTGCTGCACCCCGCCTTCGATCACCATCTCATCGCGAACAGGGCGCAGAATGTAGTAGCCGCAGAGGAGACAGAAAAAATAGAGGAACGCCCAGCCCACTGGGACGGCTTCGTCCGGTTCTGCATCGGTCACCGCCGGAAGCACGTCTTGTAGCCACGCCATAGGAACGGCATCCTGCCGTGACCGACTCTCCCGCGCAAGGAGAAAATTTGCTAGAATGCGCAGGCCCACGATTTTGTAGGATTCTCACGGACGTTTGATGATCGACCTGCGCAGCGATACGGTCACGAAACCCACTGAAGCCATGCGAAAGGCAATGGCACGCGCGGAAGTGGGAGACGATGTCTACGGCGAAGATCCCACCGTGAATCGCCTCCAGGAGATGGCGGCCACGATGTTTGGGAAAAAGGCCGCGCTCTTCGTGCCGTCCGGCACGATGGCCAATCAACTCGCCATTCGCCTCCACACGCAACCGGGCCAAGAAGTCATCGTAGAGAGCAAGGCGCATATCGTCCGGTATGAGCAGGGCGCCGCCGGGGCGCTGGCAGGAGTCCAACTCCATTGGGTCACGGGAAATCGGGGCCTCATCTCACCCGAGCAGGTCGAGGCGGCAGTCCGCCCCAAAGAGCCGCACTCGATTCAAACGACGCTGATCTGTCTGGAAAACACCCATAACAGCGGCGGCGGAACGATTTATCCGCTGGCGACGATTGAACGGATTCGTGCGGTGGCTGCCGCCCACGGCATCCCAATGCATTTGGACGGAGCACGGCTATTCAATGCCATCGCCGCTACCACCTTGCCACCGGCCTCCTATGCCCAGCACTTTGATACCCTGTCGGTATGTCTCTCGAAAGGACTGGGGGCGCCGGTCGGCTCGCTCCTGATGATGAATGATCTGACCCTCCTTGATAAGGCCAAGCGGCTGCGCCGTATGTATGGCGGTGCGATGCGGCAGTCCGGCATCCTTGCCGCCGCAGGCATCTATGCGCTCGAGCACCATATCGGACGATTGAAAGTGGACCATGACCACGCCAAACAGCTGGCACGACGACTGCAGCAGATTCCGACGGTCAGGATCAGTCCTCAAGATGTCGACACGAACATCGTCATTTTCGATGTGATCGGCCACCGCCTGGCTCCCCTGGCGATCGTCGCCGCGTTGAAGCAGGAAGGGGTCTTGATCAATGCGATCGGCGGCGACAGCTTTCGTGCCGTCACTCACTTGGATATCTCCAGTGCCATGACCGTAGAAGCCTGCGAGATCTTTACCCGTGTGTTGGGGGACTAGCCCGCATTATTCCTGACGGTTCGTCGCGAAATTGCCGAGACGCGTCGTGAAACGGACGCTTGGTGCCGTGAGGGAGGTCAGCATACTCGTGTAGTATGTTGACCGACTGAGCGGCAAGACCGCCCAGTGCAACAGCGTATCGGCGATTGCAGTAGAAACGCTCATAAATAATGCGGGCCCGACGCGCTCATTGACACTTCTCCCACTGAAATCTAGAATGCCGCGTAATGGAGCATCAATGCCGCTAGAAATTGTGTCGTTCAAACACATCACTCGGATCCTTGAGGTCACCGACTCACTCGGTCTGAACCGCGAATGGGTCGAAATCCCGTTGTCTCCAGAACGCCCAGGTGTCGTCCGGCGATTGACCAATGGCCAGCTGGAAATCATCGTTGATGCGGACCAACTGTTCAAGGACTGGCTGGGAGCGCTCCCGAAACATATTCGGCTCGTACAGGGAGCCTAAAAATGGATCGCCCCGCCACCCATCCTATCCCCACATCAGAAGAGTTGAAGGCAGAACTCCTGGCGATGCCGGAGCCGCCGGAACAACCGGACCCGATCGACGAACCGGGATTCGAAGAGCTTGTCGCAGTGGCCTTGCGCCACGTCCGTGGCCGTCGTGGGGGCGACCTGGTCAGTGTGATCCTGGTAGGGTCCAGCGTTCGCCGCGCCATCACGAATCACAGCGACATCGATCTCATTGCGCTCGTGAAAGGACAGGCCGATGGCCACGAGATCGTCCGTGTCGCCGATCGTCTGGCCGACATCCGCTATCGCGGACATCAAGAGCTTGAGGAGGACCTCCCCTACTCGCCGCGCCTCCCGTCTCTCTTACGGAAAGCCCGCATCCTCTTCGATCACGACAGCATCGGCGCCAGGCTCATCGAACGCGCTAATCAACGGTTCCGACAGGGGCCGCCCCCGGTCAGCGTCAATGAGCAGATTCGGATGAAGGCGGAGTGTTTCCATTGGCTGGGAAAGGCGCGAGATCTGGCCGACAAGCCGGCGACCGCGCAGTATCTACTCTCGATATTTTTCGATGACGTCGTCAGCGCGTTCTTCCGACTACAGGGCTTCTGGCTGACCGCGCCGAGCGACGTGCCAAAATTCATCGCCTCCCGCGATGCGGGGTTGGGTGACTTGGCTGGGAGGTTCCTGACTGCGGCCACTTTACCAGAACGGCTCAACTTTGGCCGCGATCTGGCCGATACGCTCTTTAAGGACGTACCGAATCCTGCCAGAATCGACTGACAGGGCTCCGGGATCGATCATCAGACTGCTGTCGCACGGGGCTTCTGAGCCAGTCAGCCTTTGCATGTCTGAACAGATGAGAAGCTTCTCTTGAGGAGCGTGCTCCGTACGATCTCGTTCAGCCATGACCGTATCAGAAGGAGTCACTATGGAAATCGGGTTCATCGGGCTCGGGAAAATGGGGATGAACATGGTCACCCGGCTGCAACGTGACCGGCACCGGGTGGTGGTCTATGATCGATCGGCGGATCTGATCAAGCAGGCCGAAGACGTGGGCTGTGTCGGTGCCTTGTCATTGGCCGATCTTGTCGGCCAACTCAAAGCCCCGCGCGCGGTCTGGATTATGGTCCCATCCGGCGCGCCGACGGAGGAGACCGTTCATGCCGTTGCGGCACTTCTCCACGCGGGTGATACGGTGATCGATGGCGGCAATACCAGATTCCACGACGATGTTCGACGGGCCGGGGACCTCAAGAAGAAACAGATTCACTATGTCGATGCCGGCACCAGCGGCGGCATTTGGGGCCTGACCATTGGCTACTGTCTGATGGTCGGTGGTGACGAGGCGCCGGTGAAACAGCTCGCGCCGATCTTCACCACGCTAGCGCCGGAGCAGGGCTGGGCTCACGTCGGCGGGGTGGGCGCCGGGCATTACGTGAAAATGGTACATAATGGAATCGAATACAGCATGATGCAGGGGTATGCGGAAGGCTTCGAGCTGATGGCGAAAAGCGACTACCAGCTCAACCTCGCAAAGATCGCAGACCTCTGGATGCATGGCAGCGTCGTTCGCTCCTGGCTCTTGGAATTGGCGGCCGGTGCCTTGAAAGATGATCCGAGGCTGGAACGGCTGAAAGGCTACGTACAGGATTCCGGCGAAGGTCGCTGGATGATCGCTGATGCAATCGAGAAGGATGTTCCAGTCCCAACCCTCACGACGGCATTGTTCACTCGATTCCGATCGAGGCAAAGCGAGTCCTTTGCCGAGAAGATGCTGGCCGCGTTGCGGAATGCCTTCGGCGGCCATGCGGTCCGCCGGTAACGCCTGCGCCTTATGCCACCGAATAGCCCACGTATCGATATCAGCCCCTCACAGGAAACGATTCCCCCGGTCGAGCCCTGTACCCTCGTCATCTTCGGAGGTTCCGGCGATCTGGCGCGTCGGCGACTGATTCCTGCCCTCTACAACCTGCTCCTCGACGGACTCCTTCCGCCGAGCTATGCGGTGATTGGGCTGGGCCGCAAGTCGATGAACGACGAGGAGTTCCGCGCTAGGGTTCGTGACGGCATCGTTACACATTCCCGGCAAGCCTTGACGGAGGACAAGTGGAAGGACTTCGCGCCACACCTCTTTTACGTGTCGGGGGGAAATGAGGACCCGAACACCTATGCCAGACTGAAGTCCCGAGCAGAAGACATTGAGCGGAACTTCCAGTTACCCGGCAACCGGATTTTCTATCTGAGCATCCCTCCCAGTTCGTTTGCGTCTGTGTGCGAGGGGCTTGAGCAAGCCGGATTGGCGACGAAGCCGGGGGCTCATACGCCCTACGCCCGCATCATCGTCGAGAAACCGGTCGGCCGCGATTTGGCCTCAGCCCAGGCCATCAACCGCGTGACGGGGCGCGTGTTCGACGAATCGCAGATCTTCCGCATCGATCACTATCTGGGGAAAGAAACCGTTCAGAATTTGATGGTCGTCCGGTTTGCCAACAGCATCTTCGAGCCTATTTGGAACCACAAGTACATCGATCACGTGCAGATCACGGTGAGCGAAGCGGAAGGCGTCGGGACCAGGGCCAGCTACTACGAAGAAGCCGGTGCCTTGCGCGACATGGTACAGAACCACATGCTGCAGCTGCTCTGCTTGGTCGCGATGGAGCCCCCCTACTCGCTCGATCCGGACGTGGTGCGCAACGCGAAGATGGAAGTCCTCCGCTGCCTCAGGCCCATCACCGATCAGGATGTCGAGCACGTCACCGCCCGTGCCCAATACAGTGAAGGCACGGCCCAGGGTACCCCCATCCCGGGCTATCGTCGTGAGAGCGGGATTCATCCTGATTCCATGACGGAAACCTATGTCGCGCTCAAATGCTTCGTGGAAAACTGGCGTTGGGCCGGCGTGCCCTTCTATCTGCGCACCGGGAAAGCGCTCCCCCATCGCGCCAGCGAGATCGCGGTACAATTCAAGGACATCCCGCAAATCCTGTTCAACGCCAATGCGCAGCAGCCGCAACCGCCGAACGTGTTGGCGCTGCGCATCCAACCGGGGGAAGGGCTCTCTCTCCGCATCGTCTCGCGCGTGCCGGGAACCCGCGCGCAGACGCACCCGGTGGAAATGGACTTTCAATACAGCGAGGTCTTCGGCCGCCCGTCACCCGAAGCCTATGAGCGGTTGCTCTTGGACGTGATGGCCGGCGATGCTTCCCGATTCATGCGACGCGACGCCGTTGAAGCTTCCTGGGCCTGGATCACCGAAATTCTGGAAGGGTGGCACCGGCAAGGGTTGCGGTGGTTACCTGAATATCCGGCGGGAACCTGTGGGCCGGTCGAGGCCGATCGCCTCATTGAAAAGGATGGACGGACCTGGCGAACCTTGTAGCGACTCATTTCATGTCAGCCGCAACTGCTTGAGAATCTCCATTTTGGTTCCCAGCCCGCCGATAAACCGCTCGAACTCTCCCTGGTGATAGAGGGCCAACACCGGCAATGCGCGAACTTCCAGCTCCGCTGGAATCTGGAAGTTTTCCTCGACGTTCATTTTTAGGATCAGCACCTTGCCGGTCACATCGAGCTCCAGTTTCTCGAGTTCACGCATCAGCGCTCGGCAACTCCCGCACCCTGGTTTCCAGAACTCCACCAACACCGGCACCCCTGCCTGTTCCACGACGTCGTCGAAGTCCTGATCGGTCACGTCACGCATCAAGGTCCCCTCATGTCACGACCCACTTGCCGGCGCGGCAGCAAACACCTCCTGGTACAACCGTTCAGCAACCAGCCGATATCCGGCTGTGGTCAGATGCAGCCCGTCATTGGAGTACCGGGCCGCAAGTTGTTGAGTCTCGGGCTCCGCCGTGGCGGCAAAGAGATCGAAGGCTACCAGCCGTTTCGATTCGGCGTAGCGGAGAATCAACGTATTGAGCTGGTGCCGCCGATCAAGATGTGCTGCGAACCACCGACACCCCTCCTCACTGCGAAGATCATCACCCACTCTGATCGACGGAACGGTCACCGGCACCGGCTTGATCCCGGCCGCTGCGGCCAGTTCATACATCTTGAGGAGATTGCGCATAATGTCTTCCGGCAGTGCGTTCCATCCAAGATCGTTCGTTCCGCCGAGAATCACCACATGCGTCGGTTGGTGTGCAAGAACAGCCAACCGAAACCGCTTCGTCATTTCACCGGTCAGTTCACCGCAGATGCCGCTCACAGACACGCGTACGGCAGGTCCTGTCAATTCTTGCAGGAACCGCCCGTACGGCGTCTCGATGCCGTGAGGATTGTCGGCAGTGGGCGATTGAAACCCTGCCGTCAGACTGTCCCCAAAACACACAATGTGACTCGACGCAATCATCAAGATGAGGCGGATTCTACCGGCCTCGCCACGGGGTTCACAATACCCTCTTGTCCACAACTGAAGGAAGGACGAATCCCTCGGTCATTCTTCGATAAGCGGCTGGTTCACCCACATTATTCATGACGGTTCATCGCGAAATCGCCAAGCCGCGTTGCGAGACCGGCGCGCGGAGCTGTGAGAGCCCGAGGCGTATTCGTGCAGTACGGTGAGGGTCCGGGGGCGAGCCCGCCGGCCGGAGGGTTGTCATAGCAGCGGATCGGCGATCGCAGCAGACGCGCTCATAAATAATGCGGGTTAAGAGCGGCTATTTTCTTGACGATTCCGCACCTCCAGGTTACGACTAATCATCATGGACGAGCGGTTGACAGAAAGCGGCGCATGGCCGATCGCGGCCGCAAAAGAGCCGGCCAATCCGGAGCTGGACTCCGTCAAGCGAGTCCTCACACTCTTGGACAAGACCGCGAAGGCTAGGCGAACGTACGGGGCAGCGAACCCTGTGGCGCAGAAGTTCTTCGAACAGTTGTTCGAGGGACTCACGGCTCATCTAGTCACCTATTCCAAATTGGCGTTCCTTGTTCAACGCTCCGAGCTGTACTTCAACGGGGCAGTCGTCTACCGATCCGAGCAGGATTCGAGTAATGAAAGCGTCGCGTTCAAGCTCTATGCGGATGGCATTCGGGAACTCGCATTCCTCGAAGGTCTTTCTGCTGAAGACCTCTCCTTCTTGCTTGATTCGCTTTGGGACAGCCTCGATCCCGAAGAAAATGATGACGACATTGTGACTCGTCTATGGTCAAAGAACCTCTCCACCATCACCTTGGTCACCGCCGAAGAGGTCGCCAAAGCCTCGACCGGTGGAGATGTCTTTGCGCTGCCTACTGCCGGGATGATGGAGGCAACGGAATCGAGCTTGCGGGACCTTCTAGATCGGGAACAGGCCCGTACCAAGAAGGGAGCGGGGACAGGGCTTGAGGGAGACGGTGGCTCAGAAGCCGGTGATGGCGGGACGCCGACAAGAGAGGGAACCGGAGAGGGAGCCAGCAGACAAGCTAGCCGATTCAAGTCTGGTCACGTGGGCTACGATGTCTCTGACAAGGAGTTAGCCGAACTGGCGAAGGAGGTCGAGGCTGAGAGCGTCAGAGATAACATGACATACCTGTTGGATATGTTCACCGCGATCCTGGCGTCGGAAAAATCTCCTGCAATCCTGACCAAGTTGCTCGATCTCTGGGGAAACATCCTTGACTCATTGGCGGGCCAGGGCAAATGGACCGTGCTAGACAGCGTACTTGGACTGTTACATGTCACTGCTGAGGTCAGACCGGATCTCGGCGACGATCACAAGATACAACTGGCAGACCTGCTCAACAACCTTGGTCGACCTGAACGCATGAAGATGATCGAGACCTATTTGAACCAGATCCCCAACGCAATCACAGAAGGATTGCCTGCAGTTCTACTGTCGATGTCGTCGGCAGCCATCCCTGCCTTGTGCACCCTCTTGGCAAATCTGGAGGTGCCAGCCCATCATGCGATCGTGGCTGAAGCCCTCGAAACTCTCGCAAAGGATCAGCCGGATCACGTGCTTCGCGGTTTGTCAGACCGCCGACCCCGCTATGTCAAGAACCTCCTCGCGATCCTTCTCAAATGGAACAATCCCCGATTTGCAGACGCCGTTGAAAAGCTGGTGCGCTATCCGGATATTCAGGTACGGAAGGAAGTCGTGCGAGCAATCGGGATTTTCCGTTCCAACGGGAACGGGGTAAAACTGGTCGGGTTCTTGAATGATACCGAGGAGTCGGTCCGGTTTGCGGCTCTCAAGCTGCTCATGACCGGTCAATATAAGGCTCCCTACTCCGCCTGGTCACCCCTCGTATCAACAGACACATTCATGGATCGAGCCCTCAGTGAAAAACGCGCGGTGTTCCAAGCCATGCGCGCCACCAGTAGCGATGAGGTCATCCCATTCTTTGAAAGTCTAATCACGGAACGGTCCTGGACCAACCGGAAGAAGAAGGAGGAACTCGGCGCCCTGGCCGCTGAGGCATTGGGGAAATTAGCCACCCCTGCCGCCCTCACCGCCCTTGAGCTAGGTCAAAAAAAAGGTAGCGCCCCCGTGCGGAAAGCCTGTACCTCGGCACTTGCCCAAGCCCAACGACAGCAGCATCTCAAGCAGGCGGCATCATAGTAAGGAGTCTTTGCGTGAGTGACATCAAGATCAAAGAGGCCCCGGTCGCGAATGAACAAGCTCAGCCGATCCTGACCCACGAAAGGTCCCTGTCTCAGAAAATCGCCCGCGGATCGGAGGCCAGCGACATCCTTGACCAGCAGATGGTCATGCTGGGAATTCAGTTGGTCACACAGTTGAACGTCTTGATTAAGACCTCCCGCATCTATGAGCGCACCAACGCGGCACTAGATAAACCCGTCGATGCAATGCTGACGTTGATCAAGACCATGGCACAGGACCAACCGGTCACACTCCGGTTGCAGAACGATTTCTTGTTTCTCGGGAACAGTCACTTGAAAGTGAACGCGCAGCAGATGGCCGTGGCCACTAGCATCATCGATGCCTTGAACGCCTGGAAGATCGGCGGAATGACATTCTCGTTGACTGTGGAGTCGAAGGATTTGCGTGAGTTCGCCGCGCTCTTTGTCAGCCTTGATCCTGACAACAAAACTATCGAAGACCTTC
>WNFE01004122.1_pt1 | contig 17604 bp, 17 predicted proteins | sample 5400451 | NCBI WGS metagenome assembly WNFE01 (sample SAMN13153344, study PRJNA577476) | soil metagenome | isolation source: 200 cm saprolite under Douglas fir tree site 2 hole 2 | place: USA:California | collected 2015-04-18
GTGTCCGCCGGAAGATCGAAGCCCCGGCGCCAATCGGTGGTGAGGATCACGCCGGCAAGATGGGCGCCCGAGGAGTGGCCCGAGACGTAGATGCGGTCGGGATCGCCGCCGAAGCGGTGGGCGTTGCGCTTCACCCACGCGACGGCGCCGCGCACCTGCGCGGCCATCGGCATGAGGCTGCCACCGACGCTCTGGACCCAGGCGAAGTCCGGTACCACGAAATGCGCGCCGGCGCGGACGAAGAGCTCGGCCGGGAACGCGTAGTCCCTGGCGAGGCCGGCCCGCCACGCGCCTCCATGGATGAAGACGTTGATCGGCGCATTGGCGCGCGTGGTGGCGTACACGTCGAGGCCTTCGACGGGCGTGGCGCCGTATGCGTAGCGCCGGGGCGCGCCAAGTCGCGCGCGGACGGCTTCGCTGTTGGCCGCGTAGCGCTTGATGAGCTGCTCGCGGTTTGGCGCCCAGGCACTCTGGTCGTAGGCGGTGTCGAGCTCGGCCTGATCCATGTCGAGCCAGACACGCGGCTCCGTGCGCGCGACCCGAGCACTAGCGTCAGTCAAGGGACGGACGGCGCCCGGCCCATGGCCGCGCCGCCTCGAACGCCGCCGACGCCTGCAGCACGGTCAAATCGGCGAAGCGGCGCCCGACGATCTGCAGCCCGACCGGCAATCCATCGGACGTGAAGCCGGCGGGAGCGGACGCGGCGGGCTGGCCCGTGAAGTTGAAGGGATAGCTGAACGAGGCCCAGCCGATCCAGTCCCACGCGTGCTGCCGCCAGTGCTCGGGGTTCAGGCGGCCCACGGGAAAGGCGGCGACGGAGAGCGTCGGCGTCAGGAGCAGGTCGAACTTCTCGAAAAGTGGCCGCACGGTGTCCCAGTACGCGAGTTTCTGGCCCCGCGCCTCGACGTAGTCAACCATGCTGTACCGTAGCCCGTCTTCAATGCACGCGACGAGCCCCGGGTCCATGCGGTCACGCCACTGGGGAAGATACTGAGCGTAATTGCCGGCCTCGTGAGCGCTCCAGAGACAGCGGATCAGGTCGTGCGCGTCGGCGAAGCCCGGCTTGACTTCATCGACGACGCAGCCCAGATCCTCGAACGCCCGGGCCGCCTGCTTCACGACGGACGCGACCTCGGCGTCGACGGGGAATCCGCCCAGGTCGGGGCTGAACGCGACCTTGAGCCCTTTGATGCCTGCGGTCAGCTTTCCAGCGTAGTCGTCGGGCGCGGTCTCGAGCGAGGTGCGGTCCCACTCGTCCGGGCCGGCCATGACGGAAAGCATCAGGGCAGCGTCGGCCACCGTCCGCGTCATCGGGCCCATATGCGAGGCATAGTCGTTGTTGGAGACGGGCCACATCGGAACCCGTCCGAAGGAAGGCTTCAGCCCGTAGATGCCACAGAAGCCGCTGGGAATCCGGATCGACCCGGCGCCGTCCGAGCCCTGATGGATGGGCCCGAGCCCGGCCGCCGTCGCCGCGCCGGCGCCCGCGCTGGATCCACCGGTCGTCGTCCCGGTGTTCCAGGGGTTGCGCGTGATGCCCGTCAGCGGGCTGTCGCCGAGTCCCTTCCAGCCGAACTCCGGCGTCGTGGTCTTCCCCACCATGACGCCGCCGGCCTGCTTGAGGCGCCGAACGACCGGCGGGTCCACGTCCGGCACGCGGCGCTCGAAGATGAACGATCCGGACATCGTCCGGACACCCTTCGTCAGGTGCAGGTCCTTGATCGAAAAGGGGATGCCGTGAAGTGGACCGCGCAGCGCGCCCTTCATCGCGGCCTGCTCGGCCTCGCGCGCCGCGGCGAGCGCCGCGTCGGCGGTGACCGTGCAGAACGCGTTGACGATCGGGTTGAGGCGCTCGACGCGTTCGAGGACCGCGCGCGTCAGCTCCACGGGCGAAATCTGCCGCGCACGGATCAGACGGGCCAGCTCGGTCGCCGGTATGAAGCAGAGCTCGGCTGAGCTCATCGGATTCTCCCCCGCCTACTTCTTCGAGATCAGCCAGTGTCCGAGCGCGAGATGCGGAAGTCCCGAGCGCTCGAAGGTGTCCACCGCGTCCTCGGGCGAACAGACGAGCGGCTCGCCGTGGAGGTTGAACGAGGTATTGAGCACGGCGCCGACCCCCGTCCGACGCTCGAACTCACGGATGACGCGATAGTACGGGGGATTCCACACCTCGTCGAGGATGTGAGCGCGCGCGGTACCGTCTTGCGGATGGAGTGCCGCGACCAGCTCGTCACGCCGCTTAGGATTCGTCGCGAACGCCAGCATCATGTACGGCGAGGCGAGCCCCTTGGGATTCACGAGATAGTCGGCCTCACGCTCGCGAAGCACCGTCGGGGCGAACGGCATCCAGAAGTCCCGGCTCTTGATCATCCGGTTGATCACGCCGACCACCCGGTGGTCGGAGGGGTTCGCGAGGATCGAGCGGTTGCCGAGCGCCCGCGCCCCGAACTCCATGCGGCCGGCGCAGCGTGCGACGACTCCGTCCGACACGAGCAGATCGGCGATCTTCTCCTCGATCGCGTCGTGCTCGCTCACGCGGTAACGGCTCGCCAGGTCGCGCCCTTTGATCACGGCCTCGATCTCGGATTCGTGGACGTCCGGTCCGAGATAGGCAGGTCCGAAGGGCTTGGGCGCCGGCGCCACCCCTGTTCGCGCGCAGAGATCGAGGTAGCCGAGGTAGGCAGCGCCGACGGCATTCGACTCGTCGCCGCAGGACGGAAAGACGAAGAGATCGCCGAGCCAGCTCTCCTCGGCGATCAACATGTTCGCCTTCACGTTCATGAAGACGCCGCCCCCGAGCGCCAGCCGTTCGCCGCCGTAGCGCTGGCGCGCGAGGCGCGCCCAGCGCACCAGGGCTTCCTCGAGAATGTGCTGGGCGCCACCGGCGATGCCGTCGAAGCGGAGGCCGAGCGTGGCTTCGAGCATCGCCCGGTAGAGGGGCCCGCGGCGCCGCCACTCGAAGCGGCACGGCGTCCCCTCCGTCATGGCGAACGTCGTGCCGAGCGCGGCGACGGCCCGCTCGGTCTCCCGCGCTGGCGCGTAGGGCGCCAGGCCCATCACCTTGTATTCGTGCTCGCCGGGCTTCATGCCGAGCAGCAGGGTCACGAGGGTGTAGAACGAGCCCAGCGAGCCTGGGCCGCTCGGCGTCGCTTCGTGGCGGGTCAGACCAACGCCGCTCGCGCTCGACACCGTGCCGCAGAGGCCGTCGCCCGAATTGTCGTTGGTGAGCACGAGCGCGGGTCGGCCCGCGAACGGTGATCCGAAGTAGGCGGCGGCCGCGTGGCAGGTGTGGTGATCGACGAAGCTCACGCGCTCGTCCGCGAGGCGGAGGTGGCTCGTCACGTGGCCACGTCGCTCACCGTCGGTGAGCGGCGCCTTGCCCGGTGCCGGGTCGAGCAGGCCGAGCTTTGCGCCGAACTTCCGAGCGCGGCCCGTCAACGCCCGTCGCGGCGCCCCGAGGCCGACCGCGTAGTAGCGGCTCATGTAGGCCTCGTCGCGCATCACCCGGTTCATCCATTCATAGGACGGGATGCGCGTTCCGGCCAGCACGACGCGGTCGATGACGCCTGGAGTCAGGCCGAGCTCTCGCAGCAGCGCGTCGATCGCGCGGCGAGGATAGCCGGCGTCGTTCTTCAGGCGGGAAAACCGCTCCTCGGAGGCGCAGCCGACGATCTCGCCGTCCCTGAGGATGGCGGCGGTCGCGCAGTGAGTCTCACTGATGCCCAGAACGATCACGACCCGACGATCATAACAGCAAACCCCCCGCGCCCCTGAGCCATGGACCGACCGCCTGGCAGGGCGGCGGACCGAGGCCGGGAGCGGGGCAGGGAGGGGTCGACGCGACCCGTTCCCTCCAAGCGTCGACGTGTGCATCCGCGCATGCTGGAGCCCAGCCGGGGCGGGCAAAGCGGACGCGTGCCGCGTGGTCGCGCGACCCCTCCCCGCCCCGCTCCCGGCCTCGGTCCGCCGCCCTCGCTAGCCGCGGATCGTGCGCATGACGTCCTGGTTGGCGAACACCTCGCGCGGGTCGCCCTGGAAGATGATCTCGCCGCGATCGATCGCGTAGAGTCGGTCGGCCACGCGCGTCGCGTTGACCAGGTTCGACTCGGCGATGAGGACCGAGATGCCCATCGCCTTGATCGCCCTGACCGCCTCGATGAATCGTGTGACGACGACCGGCGCCAGCCCTTCGAACGGCTCGTCGAGCAGCAGGACGGATGGGGCGAGCGACATGGCCCGCGTGATCGCGACCATCTTTTTCTGCCCGCCGGAGAGGTGGAGCCCCCGGCGCGTCATGAACCCCTTGACCTCCGGGAACACCGCGAAGACGCGCTCGTCGAGTCCGCGCCCCGCCGACGCCCGCGGGGTCGCGAGCCAGGCCGTGATCTGGAAGTTCTCCTCCACGGAGAGATCCGGAAAGATGCCGCAGTCCTCGGGCGCGTAGCCGATGCCCAGCAGCGCGCGCTGGTGCGCCGGCAAGCGCGTGATGTCCCGTTCGCGGAACACGACGCGGCCCGAGCGCACCGGGAGGAGCCCCATGATGCTGTCGATCGTCGTGGTCTTTCCGGCGCCGTTCCGGCCGACCAGACAGATGGCCTCCCCGTCTCCGACCCGCAGCGAGACCTCGCGCAGGATCTGGGCCGGCCCCCGGAAGGTGTTGATCCGATCGAGCTCGAGCATCGCGACGGCCATCAGCGCGTCTCCGTCGTGCCGATCAGCGTCGTCGTGACCGCCTCGTTGCGCCGGATCTCGTCCGGCGTTCCGTCGGCGAGGATCGTCCCCTGGTGCATCGCGACGATCCGATCCGAGTAGTTGAAGACGACGTCCATGTCGTGCTCGATGATCGCCGCCGAGATGCCCGTCGAGCGAACGACCGAGGTGATCGTGTCCATGATCGGCGCCTTCTCGCGCGTGCTGACGCCGCTCGTCGGCTCGTCGAGGAAGAGGAGCTTCGGCCGGAGCGCGTAGGCGACCGCCACGTCGAGCAGCTTCCGCTCACCCTGCGAGACGCCGCCCGCGAGCATCCGCGCCTTCGCCTCGAGACCGAAGAGTCGTAGGATGTCGGCCGCCTCGTCCCACACAGCCGAGTCACCGGAGGCGAGCGTGGCGAGATTCCGCGTCTTGCCGTCGCGCGAGAAGATCGTCAGCGCGACGTTGTCGAGCGCGGAGAGCTGATCGAACAGGTTGACGAGCTGGAAGCTCCGCGCGATGCCGGCCTTGATGCGCCCGTGCACGGACTGGTGGGTGACGTCCGCGTCCCGGAACAGGATCTGCCCGCCGTCGGGCCGGAAGAGCCCGGAGATCAGATTCACGAGCGTGGTCTTGCCGGCGCCGTTCGAGCCGATCAGCGCCAGCACCTCGCTGTCCCGGACGGTGAAGTTCACGTGGTCGACGGCGTGCGTGTCGCCGAACCACTTCACGAGGTCCTTCGTGACCAGGAGGCTCACCCTGAGCTCCTCGCCCGGAACTTCGCCGCGAGCTTCCCGGCGGTCCCGACGATCCCGGTAGGCAGCGAGAGCACGAGCACCACCAGCACGGTGCCGAGCAGGAGCTGCCAGTAGACCGTGTAGCCTATCGCGTACGTCTTGAGGTAGTTGAACACGATCGCGCCGATGATGGGCCCGGCGAACGAGCGGAAGCCGCCGAGCACCGTCATGAAGACGATCTCGCCCGAGAACGTCCAGTGCATGATGTCGGGCGTCGTCAGCCCGTTCAGCGGCACCCACAGGGCGCCCGCGAGCCCCGTGAAGACGCCCGAGACGAGGAACGCCACCCAGCGGTAGCGCCAGATCCGGACGCCCACGAACTCCGCCCGTGTCTCGTTGTCGCGGATCGCCTGGAGGGCCATGCCGAAGGGCGAATTCACGATCACCCACATGAGCGCGGCGCAGGCGCAGAACATGATGAGCACGTAGTAGTAGTAAGCGTGGGACATGAACGCGGTCTTGTCCCCGGCGCCTGTCACCAGCCCGCCGAAGAGCGAGGGAGTCGGCACCCGCAGGCCGTCGGTCCCGCCCGTCACCCAGAAGAACTTGAAGGCGAGCGACCAGAGCACCTGCGAGAGCGCGAGCGTGAGGATGCCGAAGAAGATCCGCGTGTAGCGGACGCAGACGACGCCAAAGAGCGCGGTGATCAGCACCGAGGCGGCGATCGCGCCCACCAGGAAGAGCTCCATCGAGCCGACCTTGAGGTATTTCACCATCAGCGCGACCGCGTACGCGCCGACGCCGAAGTACGCCGAGTGTCCGAACGAGAGGAGCCCGGTGTAGCCGAGCAGCAGGTTGAAGCCGAGTGCGCCGATCGCCATGACGAGCCCGTAGGCCAGGAGGATCGCGCCGTACGGCGGAAGGACCAGCGGGACGAGCGCCAGGAGCGCCGCGATCGGCACCGCGACGCGCAGGGTCTTGGCGGTCGAGCCGATCTGTTGCAGCGCGGGAGCGAGCGTGCTCATGGGCGTCCGAAGAGCCCGGCCGGCCGCACGAGCAGCACGAGCGCCGCGATCAGATAGAGGACCGCCAGCTCGATCTCCGCGAACCACGTGATACCGGCCTCGCGGACGAAGCCCACGATGAGCGCGCCGACGAGGGCGCCCTCGAGGCTTCCGAGCCCGCCGATGACCACGACGATGAACGCGAGCACGAGCGCGTCCACGCCCATGCCGAGCACGGCCGATTGGCCCGGCACGATGATGGCACCACCCAGCCCCGCCATGAAGCAGCCCAGGGTGAAGGCCTGCACGTAGACGCGATTGACGTTCACCCCGAGGGCGGAGGCCATCCGCATGTTCTGCGACGTGGCGCGCAGCACGACGCCGAACTTCGTCCGGTAGACAAAGGCCCAGAGGAAGATGGCCGCGGCGGCGCCCACGCCGATGACGAGGAAGTTGTAGGTCGGGTAGATCGACTCGCCGACCGGCAGGCTCCCAAAGCTCTCGAACAGCGTGCTCGCCGAGAGCGGGTACGGCCCCCAGATGAAGCGCATGAGATCCTCGAGGATCATGAGGAGGCCGAAGGTGCAGAGCAGCTGGTACTCCTCGGCGCGCTTGTAGAAGGGCCGGAGCAGCGTCGGCTCGAGGACCGCACCGAGGATCGCCGCCGCGAGCGCGCCGGCCGGCAGGAGCACGAGGAGCACGGGCACCGACGCCCCGGCCGCCACGGTGCCGATCGCCCAGGCCGTCACGTACGCGCCGAAGGCGTAGAGGTTGCCGTGCGCGAGGTTCACGATCCGCATGACACCGTAAATGAGGCTGAGGCCGCCGGCGATCAGGAAGAGGACCGACGCGTAGAGGAGTGAATTGAGGAGGTGGATCAGGAGGACGTCCATCACTCGGCCACGCGGTACGGGATCACCTTCACCTCCGCATTCATCGAGTTTCCGTTCAGCGCCAGCGCCAGCAGCACGCGGTACGCGCCCGGCGGCAGCTTGCCCTTGAGATCCACGATCAGCCGGCCGCCCTGCACCTCCTGCGTCCGGCCCGTCACGACCACCTCGTCCGCCGCGCTCACCACCGTCCAGTGCGCCGCGAGGGTGTCCCGCACCTTCTCGCCCGTGGGCTCGAGGCGCAGCGGCTCCCGCACGATCTTATACGATCGCTCGAATTTCGTGAGCGTTTGCGCCTCGACCTGCAGCTCGAGGCGGTCCCCTCGCCGCTCGACCCCGGCCACCCACGCGCGCAGGGGCAGCGCGTAGCGGTCGAACGAGCCGACGACATTCGGGTACGAGAGGTCGCGGAACACCGCGAGGACCGCGGAGTCGCCCGACCACTTCTGAAGGCGGTAGGGCCCGCTCGTCACCAGCCAGTGGCCGTGCTGGCGCCGGAAGCGCCGGAGCGCGGCCCACCGCTGCCGGGCCTGCTCGACGCTCACGAGCCCGCGGAGCGGCTCGGGCACGTACGCTCGGCGCTCGAAACCCTCGGCGATCCCGCCGAGGGCGTCGCCGAGCTTCCGGTCCCGCGCCAGGTCGAGCCACGCCACGCCGCGGCGGCGAGCCTCGTCCTCCGAGAACGCCGCGAGGCCGCGCGTCACCGCTTCCTCCATCAGGACGAGGAGCTGCCACGGGACCGGGCTCCACGGCGGGGCGATCGCCGGCGCCTCGGCGGGCTCGGCGGCGTGGCGCAGGTACACCTCCACCACCGGCGTCTCGAGGAACACTTGCAGATCGCCGAAGTCCCTGACCTCGGTCTCGACCTTCACCACGCGCACGGCGGCCAGCCACTCGCGCAGGAGCGCGGTCGCGCGGTCCACCTGCTGATCCTTCGCGCTCCAGCGACGCGCGAAGACGTACGGGTAGACGACGTCGGCGACGGTCATCTTCGTCTCGTCGTGGAACTTCGAGAATGCGACGCGGTACGTAACTCGTTGCTGAGCGACCAGGCCCGGCGGCACGGAGCGCAGCGCGCCCGTCGACGGCTCGGGCGCGAGGGCGTCGCGCGGCACTTCGACGGGCCCGGAGACCTCGACGGCGCGCACGCGGTTCGACAACCAGCCGCCCCCATAGGGCTCGGGAAGCACCGCTGCGTCGCCGAGCGCCGACCAGACGAGCCCGCCCGTCTCGTCGCTGAAGCCCGCGATCGGGTTCCACGCCGCCGCGGGGCGCGCCGTCGCCGCGACGCGCAGCCAACCGTTCCACGGGAAGTCCTTCAGCTTCACGGTCCGGAAGAAGACCGCCGAGCCGAGACCCGTGTGGGCGTCGTAGCCGACATTCTCCACGCCCGCCGAGTAGTCGTCGTTGACCGCCTCGCGCCGGAGCGCGTACCCGATCGGGACGCGCTCGCAGCCGCGCGTCAGCAGCGAGACCAGACGGCGCTCGAGATTGAGGCGCTCGGCGGCGCTCGCGTAGCCGCCTCGCGTCCGGCGGGCGAACGTCTCTTCGATCGCGCTCCGCGCACCCGCGTCGGTGACGCCGCGCGCGTACGAGGCGTGGGCGTGGTACCAGCCCTCCTTCAGCCAGGGCGGACCCGTCCAGCCGTTGAGCCTCGTCGCCTCGTCGCGGAGGAGCGTGGGCAACGGGAGCTCCTCGAGGGTCGCGTCCCATTCGCCATCGGCGGCCCGCCACGCCGGGCCCGCCGGAGGCGCAGCGAGACCGCGTCCCACGCGGAGCTTGAGCACCGGCCCCGCGGCAACCGCGGCGGTCACGCGCGCCTTCGCCGCCTCGACGAGGTCGCCGTGATGCACGTAGTCGTCGTGCCAGGGCGTGACCGGATACGGGTGGACGGCGTACTCGGTTCTCGTCGTGGCGAGCGCTGGCGCCAGCCGTGCGGCGGCGGCGCAGCGATCGCGCGTGTCGGCGAAGGCCCGGCTCGCCGGGTTGAACGTGAGAACGACGAACGCGCGGAGCGACTCGACCCAGGCGAGCTGCGCCACGCCCTTCGGCGCGGCCAGCGGGCCCACGTAGGCGTGGATCGCGTTCTTCGCGAAGAGCCGCGGGACCGCCGCCGGCTCGGCGAACCCCAGCGTGATCTCCTGAGGATAGAACGACGGGTAGTACGGGATCTCGTGCCCCGCCTCGACCGCCGTCGCAAAAACCGCGACGACCACCAGCGCGGCGAGGCCATGCAGGACGCTCAATGCCAAGCAGAGGCCGAGGGAGGGGCTCCGCCTGGTGGGGCGGCCGACCGGGATCCGTGTAGTCAGCGTTGCACTCGCGTGGCGCCCGTGATCCTCAAAACCCGGATCGCAGCAGTCGGATCCCGGTCGGCCGCCCCACCAGGCGGAGCCCCTCCCTCGGCCGAACGTTAAGCTTTGACGACCGGCCAGGTCTTGTCGATCCAGGTGTACGTCGAGGTGGGCTCGCCCTTGGGCCACCCGGGCGGCGCCGTGATGTTGCGGATCGGGATCGTGATGATCCGGCTCGGGTCGAGGACCGGGAACGGGTATTCCGGCACGTTCTTGCTGAAGCCGGTCACGGCGTCCTTGTAGCCCTGGTGGTTGTCCGGGCGGATGTAGACGTAGCCACCGGGACCCGCCATCATCATGCCCTCGAGCAGCGTAATGATCGCATCGTCGTCGGGCCAGCCGCCGCCGACCTTGTTGGCCTTCTCGATGGCCGACTTCAGCATGTACGTCGCCATGTAACCGCCCTCGGCCTGGAAGTTCGGGTACTCGCTGAACCGCGCGTGGTACTTCTCCACGAAGGTCTTGTTGAGCGGCCACTTGTCGCCGCCCGGGTACGTGAAGTGGTAGTTCGAGTGCACGCCGGCGATGACGCCCTCGGGGTGATCCTTGCCGATCGCGTGCGGCGCGACGCCGAAGGCGATGGTGCTTGCGAACTTCGCCTTCTGGAACATGCCGTAGCGGAGCGCCTGCTTGTACATCGCGACGTAGTCGCCACCCCACACCGACGAGACGATCAGGTCGGGCTTCGACGCGATCGCCTTCGTGATGTGCGAGGCGAAGTCGGTGGTGCCGAGCTTCGGCCAGCCTTCCGAGACCACTTCGGATTGCGGCATCAGCTTCTTCATGACAATCCGCAGGTGGTCGAAGGCGTTCCGTCCGTAGGAGTAGTCCGGATGGATGTGGGCGATCCGCTTGGACTTGGGCCAGGTCTGGGCGATGCCGAGAGCGCAGGTCACGCCGTCGGCCGACTGCATGTTGGTAATGCGGAAGATGTAGTGCGGGTTCGGCACGGCCTTGTCGAAGAGGAAGTCGGTGCAGCCGTCGACGAAGATCGTGAGGACCTTGAGCTCCTCGGCGACGGGACCGAGCGCCGGCGTGTTGCCGCTCGAGGTGATGCCGCAGAAGAAGTCGATGTTCTCGGAGAGCTTGAGGCGCCGGAGCTCCTTGACGTTGGTCGCCGAGCACCGCCCCCGGCCCCGTGAAGAAGGTCATGTGGCCGATCTTGTACGGCTTGTCCGGGATGTTGCCCTTCGGCTTGTCCTGCGCGTGAGCCACGCCGACCACCGGGAGGGCTGCCCCAGCCGATGCGAGCGCGGCCCCGACACTGACGCCGAGAGTGCTTAGAAAGTCCCGCCGGTTCACTTCGCCTGACATGGTGATCCCTCCATTGGGTGGACGCCTCACGACTGGGCCCGATGCCTCACGGGTTGAGGTAGCACCCGGTGCGCGCGAATGTCAAGAAACGCAGGTCTGGCTCCTCCGGTTCCGTGACCTATAATCAGTGGCTGACGGATTCTGTTCCCTGCCGGACGAAATGGTGGCGCGATTGGTCCGAGCTGTGATGGCGTCGTTGCGGGGCATCGGCGCCGCCGTGCGGGCGCGCCCCGGGACGGCGCTGGCGGTCGTCGGTGGGGTCCTCGCCCTCCACGTGTTTCTGCCGCCGCTGGTGCTGACGGTAACCCGCAAGCCTTGGACCTACTTCGCCTTCAATGCCGGACTATCTGGTCTCCAGCGTGTCGCTCGAGCAGAAGCTCGACTTTCTTTCCCGGGTCGCGCTCTTCTGGTTCACCGCGGACGGTCCGTACGGGTTCCCGGAGTGGGGCTTCGCCGTGGACACGATGGACCTCGCCCGCTTCCTCGCGATGTCGCTCCTGGTCGGCGCGTACGCGGCACTCGTGCTCTATCGCCGCGAGCAGGGACGGCTGGCCGGCTGGCGGGCCACCACGAGCCGTGCCGGCGGCATCGTGGGGGCCTTCGCAGGAGTGCTCGGACTCTCGACCGGCCCGTGCAGCGTGGTCGGCTGCGGCGCACCGGTGCTCCCCGTCGCCGGCCTCGTCTTCGCCGGGCTGTCGAGCGGTACCCTCGCCCTGCTCTCCGGCGCCTCGCGCGTCCTTAGCGCCGCCGTCCTGGTCGCGTTGACCCTCGTCGTCGCCTGGCTCGGCTGGCAGGCCGGCTCAGGGGCGGCCGATCACCAGAGGAGAGGGCGGTGAGTTTCAGCAAGGGGGCTCGAGTGCGCGCCCCCTTGAGCCGTCTCAGGATTTCCGCGATGTCTTGGAGAAAAACGTGCCCACCAGCGGGCGCATGTCGCGGCTGCCGCACTGCGGGCATTTCGCGTCGCCCTTCGCGCGCTCGCTGATGGACAGGGTCAGAGACACTTCCTTCTGGCACTTGTCACAGAAGAACTCGTAGAGAGGCATGGTCCTTCCTCCTCCCGACGGGACAGGTTGACTGATGGGTCAGCTCAGGTTGACGACGACGGACTTCACCTCCGTGTATTCTGCGATCCCCTCGTGGCCTCCCTCGCGCCCGAGGCCGGATTCCTTGAAGCCGCCGAACGGGATCTCGTGGGTGTAGCCGGTGGCGTCGTTGGCCCCGACGAGCCCGTACTCGAGCTGCTCGGCCACGCGGACGAGCCGGGCCATGTCGCGCGTGTAGAAATAGGCCGCCAGCCCGTACGTGGTCGCGTTCGCCCGCCGGATCACCTCTTCCTCCGTGTCGAAGACGAGGATCGGCGCCGCCGGCCCAAAAATCTCCTCCTGCGCGATCGCCATGTCGTCGGTCACGTCGACCAGGACCGCGGGCGCGTAGAAGAATCCCTTGGCGTACGAATCGCCGTTCAGGTACCGGCCGCCCGCCACCAGCTTGGCGCCGTGCTTGACGGCGTCCTCGACCAGCGAGTGGACCTTGGCTCGCGTGTCCTCATTGATCAGCGGACCGATCTGGGCGCCCGGCTCGAAGCCGGAGGCGACCTTCAGGCGCCCGACCGCCTCGACGAACGCCGGAATGAAGCGATCGGCGATCCCGCGCTGGACGTAGATCCGGTTCGCGCAGATGCACGACTGCCCGCCGACGCGCAGGAACTTCATGGCCACCGCGCCGTCGAGCGCCGCCTTGAAGTCGGCATCCTCGAACACGATGAACGGGGCGTTGCCGCCGAGCTCGAACGAGAGCCGCGTGACCTGTTTGGCCGCGGTTTCCATGATCCCCTTGCCCACGTCCGTGGAGCCGGTGAAGGCGATCTTGCGGATCAGCGGATGCGTGAGCAGCTCGGCGCCGACGAGCCGCGATCGGTTGGTCGTGAGCACGTTGAACACCCCGGGCGGCAACCCGGCGACCTCGGTGATGCGCGCGATGGCGAGCGCGGTCAGCGGCGTGGCCGAGGCCGGCTTGAGCACGACGGTGCAGCCGGCGGCCAGGGCCGGCGCGATCTTGCGCGTCACCATCGTCGCCGGGAAGTTCCACGGCGTCACCGCGGCGACGGGCCCGATCGGCTGACGGAGCACCCAGTACCGCTTCCCGGGCTGGGGCGACGGGATCCACTCGCCGGCCACCCGGCGGGCCTCCTCGGCAAACCAGCCAAAGTAGCCGAGCGAGAACTGGACTTCTTTCTTCGCTTCCTCGTACGGCTTGCCGTTCTCGAGCGTCACGAGCCGCGCCAGCTCGTCCCGCCGCTCCTGCATGAGCGCCTGGATCTTCAGGAGGATGCTGCCGCGGTCCTTGGGCGGCAGCGAGGACCACTCTCGGAACGCCGCGTGCGCGGCCGTGACCGCGCGCTGGATCTCCGGCCCGGCGCCGTTCGCGATCCTCGCGACGACGGTGCCGTCGGCGGGGTTCGTGACGTCGAAGGTGGCGCCGCCATCGGCGAGCACCCACTCGCCGTTGATGTACATGCGTTCGACGTCTGCCATCCGTGGTTCCTCCGTTTGGCTGGTGGGGCGTCGTCCGCCCCGGCGAGGCGAGAGCCTACGCCAGCGCGCCGCCGCACGCTAGACGCGCTGCGCCAAGCCGCGGAGGCGACGCGCGGTGCGGAGCGGTGCGGGACCTGTCAACAAAGAAGCGCCTTGTCGCGCTCACGGGGCCCGCAGCGTCACCGACAGGCGGCTGCCGCCCCGGCGGATCGTCAGCCGGAGCGGCCCCTCGATGCTCGCGTCGGCCATGGCCTCACGCAGCGCCTCGCGCGTCTCGACCGCCTGATCGTTGACCTCGAGGATCACGTCACTCACCTCGAGCCCCGCCCGTTCCGCGGGGCTCCGCCGGATGACTCCGGAGATCGTGGGCGCGGCGGACCCGGCGGGCTCGGGCTCTCGCACGAGAAACCCGAATTCGGCCGCGATCCGTTCCCCGAGCACCGCGCGAGGCATCGCCGCGAGGCGCACCTCGAGGCGCCGCCGCCCGTCGGTCCGAAGAACCGTCAACCGCACATCCTGCCCGGCGCCGGCCCCGCCGATCAGGCGCTGGAGGAGCCGGGTGTCGGTCACGGGACGCTCTTCGAAGGCCACGACCAGGTCGCCGCTCTTGATCCCGGCCCTCTCGGCGGGCGTCCCCTCCATCACCTCGATGATGACCACGCCGAATCCCTCGCGGATCCCGTGCCGCTTCGCGATCTCGTCCATCTCCTGCTCGGACAGATCGCGAATGCGCACCCCCATCCACGCCCACGGCATCGCGTCCACTGCCGACGCCACCACCGTCACGATCAGCAACGCCCCGAGAAACGTGCGGATCACTCGCGACCTTCGCGCAGCTGGTTCACGAGTTGCTCGAGTGCCTGGCCGAGGCGGTCGAGGCGGCGCGTGACGTCGAACGTCTCCAGCAACTCCTGGCGGAGATCGGCGTCGGGCACCACTGCCGCGGCGATCCGGTCGGCGATCACGCCGGGTAGCTGGCCCGGCGCCAGGGCCGTATCCAGCAGATCGGCCGGACGATCCAGCGCGCGCAGCAGGCGGCCGCACGCGTCGCGGATTCGGGCGAGCGCGGCCGAGGCGTCAGCGGTCGGTGCGACGTCGTCGAGCTGCTGGGCCGTGACGATGCGGTAGAGGGTGTCGCTCGGCCGCTCGCGCTCGATGCGGACGCGCCACTCGCCCTTCACGAGAATGTTGTAGCGGCCCGTGGCCAGGCGCTCCCAGCTGACGATCTCGCCGGCCCCCGCCACCGCGTGCACGGCAGGCTTGCCGGCATAGGCCGCCTCGAAACCCGGCCTGAGCTTCACGACCGCCAGCCGCCGGTCGCGCGCCAGCGCATCCATCACCATCGCCCGATAGCGGGCCTCGAAGACGTGCAACGGCAGGAGCGTGTGGGGAAAGAACGTGACGTCGGGCAGCGGGAAGATCGGCAGGGTCAGGGGCGGCACGGCGGTGCTCTTCCCTCGGCTCGGTCAACCGATCTTCGGCAGCGGCCGGAGCACGGCGAGCTCGTCGAGGCGTCGCCGCACCGCCGCGGCCAGCTCGCGGAAGGTGCCCGCCTGGGGCGAGTCGGGCCGGCGAAGGGTGATCGGTGTGCCCTCGTCGCCGGCGAGCCGGGTTTCCGGATCGAGGGGGATCTGCACCAACAGCGGCACACCGTACTCCTCGGAGAGCCGCCGTCCGCCCCCTTCGCCGAAGATCGGGTAGCGCTTTCCGGTGTCGGGCGCGACGAAGTAGCTCATGTTCTCGACGATGCCGAAGATCGGCACGTTGAGCTTCTGGAACATCCCAATCGCCTTGCGCACGTCGAGCAGCGCGACCTCCTGCGGGGTCGTCACCATCACGACGCCCGAGAGCGGAATGATCTGCGAGAGCGAGAGCTGGGCGTCGCCGGTCCCGGGCGGCATGTCGAAGACGAGGTAATCCAGGGCGCCCCACATGACGTCCTTCAGCATCTGCTGGATGAAGGAGTGGATCATGGGGCCGCGCCAGACGAGCGGTTCCCGGTCGTTCACGAGCAGCCCGATCGACATCATCTTCAGACCGTGCACCTCGACCGGGATGATCCGGTTCTCGAACATGCCCGGGCGTCCGCGCGAGCCCAGCATGAGGGGAATGTCGGGGCCGTACACGTCGGAGTCGATGATGCCGACCGCCGCGCCGGACTGGCGCAGCGCCACCGCGAGGTTCACGCTGACCGTGGACTTGCCGACCCCTCCCTTGCCGGACGACACCGCGATCGTGTGCTTCACCTCGGGGATGAACTCCGCCGACCTCTGCGGGCCTTGCGCGTGGGCGTGAGCCGCCGGCTGCCCCGGCCGCGCGCCCGGCATGCCCCCCATCTTGACCTGCACCTTCGACACGCCCGGCACCCGGCCCACGGCTCGCGAGGCCATACTGTGCATGGTGGCCTTCGACGCCGGTGACTGGGTCGTGAAGGCAAGCGTGAAGGCAACCTCCGACTCGGCGATGGTCAGGTCGCGGATGAGACCGAGCGCGACGATGTCCTGTTGCTGCTCCGGATCCTTGACCCCCCGCAGCGCGTCGAGCACGGCCTGTTCGGTCACCATACCGGGACTATACAGGAGCCCCGGGCGCGTTCAACGGAAAGGCGCCCCCCTGCACTGCGGTCTATCTACGCGCGAAACCTTGCACTCTCGCCTTCGACCTGCTACAAAAAGCGAGTGATTCCTCCGGACGAATTCCGCCGTGTCCTCGGCCATTTCACCACGGGCGTCACCGTCATCACCGTCTGCGACGGGGACGGCCGCCCGACGGGGCTCACCGCGAGCGCGTTCACGTCGGTGTCGCTCGAGCCACCGCTCGTCCTGGTGTGCGTGGACCACAAGGCCCAAAGCTACCCCGCGCTGGTCGCGGGCAAGATGTTCGCCGTCAACATCCTGGGTCTCGAGCAGGAGGTCGTGTCGCGCCGGTTCGCCACCACGAAGATCGACAACAAGTTCGACGGTGTGCCGTTCACGCTGAGCCCGCTCGGCCTGCCGCTCATCGACAACTCGCTCGCCCAGCTCGAGTGCGCGACGGTCAACGTCTATCTCGAAGGCGACCACACGATCTTCGTCGGACGCGTGGAGCGCTCGCACTCGGGCGATGGCGCGCCGCTCGTCTACTATCGCGGCCGGTACGACCGCCTCTCCGGACCGACGCCATGACGCCGATTCCGCTGTCCCGCCCGCCGGTCGACGATGAGATCAAGCAAGCCGTGCTGGCGGCGATCGACTCGCGCCAGTACGTCCTGGGTCCGCAGTGCCGGCTGCTCGAAGCCGAGCTGGCGGCCGCTACCGGCGTGAAGCACGCCGTGCTGACCAGCTCGGCGACCGCCGCGCTCTGGCTGACGTTGCGCGCGCTCGGCGTGAAGGCCGGCGACGAGATCCTGGTGCCGTCGCACACGGCGTTCCCCACGGTCGAGGCGATCTGCCTCGCGGAGGCGACGCGCCTCGCGCCTCGGCCTCTGGCTTCTCGAGGACTGCGCCCAGGCGCAAGGCGCCGAGTGGAACGGGCAACGGGTGGGTAGCTTCGGCCGCGCTGCGGTCTTCTCCTTCTACCCGTCGAAGAATCTGCCCGGCATGGGCGACGGCGGTGCCATCCTCACCAGTGACGACGAGGTCGTGGCCCGTTGCCGCCGGCTGCGGGACCACGGCCGAGTCGACCGGAACGTGCACACGGAGATCGGCTTCAACCTGCGCTTCAACGAGCTGCAGGCCGCGGCGCGCGGCGCTGGCCGCCTTCCTGAAGGAGCGCGGGATCCAGACCGGCATCCACTATCCGGTCCCGACCCACCGGCAGCCCGCGATCGAGCGGTTCGCGCCGTCGCCGCTGGCGCGGACGGAGCGGCTCGTCGAGGAGATCCTCACGCTGCCGATGTCGGCCGACCACGAGGACGCGGAGATCGATCGGGTGATCGCGGCGGTGCGCGAGTTCTTCGAAGCGTGATGACGGTGCGAGCGGCGCCATGAGCGTTCCGACCGCGCTCTACGGGCGTCTGTTCGTCTATCTCAAGCCCCACGTGCCGATGCTGCTTCTCGGCACGGCGCTCGCGGTCGTGGTCGCCGCGATGGAGGGCGCGATCG
>WNFE01001363.1_pt1 | contig 17592 bp, 16 predicted proteins | sample 5400451 | NCBI WGS metagenome assembly WNFE01 (sample SAMN13153344, study PRJNA577476) | soil metagenome | isolation source: 200 cm saprolite under Douglas fir tree site 2 hole 2 | place: USA:California | collected 2015-04-18
AGCCTGATCCCGCCGATCAACGTGACGGATCTCACGACGTATCCGCTCAAGAAACGGTACAGCAAGGTCCGTGTCTCCGACTGTGCTCGCCCCTGGCGCCGGGGAGGCAGCTTCAGCCAATTCTATCGCTCGTTGCCGGATATCCTCGGTGTTAAAACTTTGCGCGCAGTCGCCAAAGCCGTCGCGAGGGCCCATCGCAAAGGCCGACCGGTCATCGCGGGGATCGGCGCACACGTCGTCAAAGTCGGATTGAGTACGATTCTCGTGGACCTCATGCAGCAAGGGATCGTGTCGGCCGTGGCCATGAACGGCGCCGGGATCATTCACGATTTCGAATTGGCGCTCATGGGGCACACGTCTGAGGAAGTCGACGCGGAGATCGACGAGGGACGCTTCGGGATGGCGGAAGAAACCGGCCGCATGCTGAACGAGGCGATTGTCCGCGGGGCCCACGATCGCGAGGGGCTCGGTGAATCCGTCGGCCACTACATTAACCGACGCCAGGGGCAGTTTCCCCATCGCGAGACGAGCATCTTGGCGACTGGAGCGCGTCTTGGTATTCCGGTGACCGTGCACGTCGCCATCGGTACCGACATCATCCATATGCATCCTGCCGCGGACGGAGCCGCTATTGGAGCGACCTCGCTGCTGGACTTTCGGCGGCTCGCGGCCGTCGTGTCAGGGATGGAGGGGGGCGTATATCTCAATCTCGGCTCTGCCGTCATTTTGCCGGAAGTCTTCCTCAAAACGGTTTCACTGGGGCGCAATCTTGGTCATGATCTGACCAACATTACGACCGTGGACATGGACTTCTTGGCTCACTACCGCCCGCTCACAAACGTGGTGCGTCGGCCAACCCAAAAAGGTGGGAAAGGCTACTCCCTGATCGGCCACCACGAAATCATGGTGCCGTTGCTGGCCGCGGCGGTCCACGAAGAATTGGGGTGACCCTCTTCGCATGTCTCCACGCCAATCCCCTCCAGTGACCTCGCGGCATCTGACCCAGATGTGGAGCGAACTGAATGGCCGCTACTTCGCGGGCCTGCTGCCCCCAATCGATCTTGTCTGGAGCCGCCGGCTGACCTCCTCGGTCGGCATGTTCGTGAGTCGTCGAGGACCGCGACCACGGTTGGATCAGGATGGTCTTCTCCCACCGACCAGGCGCGAGATTCGCCTGTCCCTTCCCTTGCTCCAACAGGTCGCCCAACGGAGTGAGTATGGCGAGCAGGAGATCGTGAGCACGCTGGCGCACGAAATGATTCATCAATGGCAATACGACATCCTGAAGCGGCGGCCGAATCATGGGGCGGATTTTCTCCGCAAGATGACCGAGATGAATCGGGACGGTGCCCTGGCGATGACCATCTATCATTCCTTACAGAGGGAAGTCCTCGCCCTCGCGCGATTTGCCTGGCGTTGTCGGCAATGCGGCCGAGTGTACCGACGCCAGCGACGGACGATTCAGCCGCGTCGGCACCATTGCGGCATCTGCCGGGGATTGTTACAGGAACTGGTGGGATCAGTCAGCCGGGTTCCGACTGATTCCGAACGTTCTTCCCACACGGCAGTGCCTCCCTCTCAATGCCCCTTGCAGCTTCTTCAATTGTCCTTTACCTTCTAGCAGGATGCTGAAAAAGTCCGCCAGCGGCGTTCTCGCTTCGCTCAGAAGCTCAACGTACCGAAGCGTACCTTCGCCTCTTCGCTCGCTGCGGCCTTGCTGAACGGCTATTTTGAGCATTCTGGGGGATGTTCTCCTCGTGTTCCTGACGTGCAGGCCATCGAAGTTGCACCGTGGCAAAATAGTCCTTCCGCAGTCTGTAGGCTATGTTCAGGAGCAAGTGATGCGTTGGTCGCGCCAGATCCTCTTCGGGGACGTCGACGCCATGTTCGCCTCAGCGGCCGTGGTGAAGGACCCGAGCCTCGCCGGTAAACCGGTTGCGGTCGGCGGTCCACCGCCACGCGGGATCATCGCCGCGGCCAGCTACGCCGTGCGGCCATTCGGCATCCACTCGGCGATGCCGACGGCGAAAGCCCTCCAGCTCTGTCCCAACCTTATTCTGCTTCCTCCTGATCGGCCCCTCTATCGACAGCTGCATGATGCGATGCGGGCCGTGATCGATCAGTTATTCCCCCTCACCGAATGGAGCAGCATCGACGAGTTTTATGCCGACACGACACAGCTCCAGACCCGCCATCCCGATCCTCGCTCACTCGGACAACTCGTGAAGGATGCGCTGTGCGAGGCCACGGGATTGCGCTGCACCATCGCCGTCGCGACCGGCAAGACCGTCGCCAAAATTGCAGCGGATGGTCACAAGCCGGATGGACTGGTGACGGTCCCACCGGGTACGGAACAAGAATTCTTAGCGTTGCGGCCTCTGCGCGCATTGCCAGGGATCGGTCCAAAAACCGCCGCGCGCCTGGAGCCGCTCGGACTCAAGACGATCGGCGAGCTGTTGGACCAACGCTGGGATCAACCCTTGCGTCATATCTTCGGCACGCGACTCCACTGGGTTCGAGAGCTGGCGCGGGGGATCGACCACGAACCGGTGGTGGCCGATCGCGAATCCAAAAGCCTCAGTCACGAGATCACGTTCGAACACGATACGCATGATCGTCCTTTTCTTGAACGAACTCTTCGCGGATTCCTCCGCGACCTGGCTCGGGATCTCCGACAGGAAGGATTGGCCGCCGAATCCTGCACGGTGAAGCTGAAAAACGCCCGTTTCGTCATCACAACCAAACAGCATCGCTTTCCGCACCCATTGAACTACGATCCCGACATATGGCCGACCGTCCAACAAGCTCTACAGGAACTCGTTCGGCCCGGCACCGAGTACCGCTTGGCCGGGCTCGCGCTCTCCTCCTTGACGCCCGCTCCGCCCGGGCTGTTCGACCAACGGCGGACGAAAGCCATCGAGACGATGGACGCGCTGATTGCTAAGCACGGGTCGTCGGTGATTGGGTTAGGCGGCCTGAGCCACGACGACACCGAGTAGCATTCTGTCTCTTTTCATCCGAGCGCACAGTCGGTATGATGCAGATATGTCCGTGAAAGTCATTACCAGAGACCAGCTCGTCCCACTTCTACAAGCGGCGCGGACCCAAGGGAAACGTATCGTGTTCACCAACGGCTGCTTCGAGCTTATGCACGTGGGCCATACGCGCTACCTCCTGGCTGCGAAAGACCTGGGCGACCTGCTTGTCGTCGCCGTCAACAGCGATGCGTCTGTCAGGAGTTTGAATAAGGCGCCGGGTCGGCCGATCGTCTCGGACGCTCAGCGGGTTGAAGTGGTCGCCGCGCTGGGCTGTGTCGATTATGTGATACTGTTCAACGAACCGGACCCCCAAAGCCTGATCGCCGCATTGCAACCGGATGTCCTCGTCAAAGGCGGAGATTGGGCGGTGGAACACATCGTTGGCCGCGAGATCGTCGAAGCGCGCGGCGGAGTCGTCCGTACTATTCCTTTGGTCCCGGGCGTCTCCACCACGTCGCTGATCCAACGCATTCGCTCAACCACAACATAAGCCGTCGCAGTGTCCGATACTACCCACACCCATTCAGCATCCCAATGGTTCGTTCCTGTCGCTGCGGCACTGGCAGGCGAGACAGGCCGTCCCGCGGTCACCAGCCTGCACGGCTCCACCGCCGGAATTGCCCTCACCACGCTCCTGCATCCTCAGTTGGGCGCACTGGGAAATCGATCGTGGCTGATCGTCACCGGGTCGGACGAGGCGGCTGAACGCCTCTTTGATGACCTGCGCTTTTTCCATGATTTCATCGGTCTTCCGACCGCTTTCCTCGCCCTGTTCCCGAGCTGGGAAACTTTGCCATACGAGGGCAGCGCGCCCCATGTCGGTCTGATCGCACACCGTATGAATACCCTGCATCACATCCGAACCGCACCACAGACCTGCCTGGTCACCTCCATTGCGGCTCTGATGCAACGGCTTTTGCCCGTCACGACCTTCACCCGCACCACCCTGCGATTCAAGCTGGGCGGCACGATCGAGCGAGAGGCCCTCACCGGAGGACTCTTACGTCTCGGCTACCGCCGAGTCTCGGTGGTAGAAATCCCGGGCGAGTTCAGTATTCGAGGCGGCATTGTGGATATTTTCTCGACGGCCTATGCCGAACCGCTTCGTGTCGAATTTCTTGGCGAGACTATCGACTCGCTCCGCCTGTTCGATCCCTCCACGCAGAAATCTACCGCGAAGTTGGATTGCGCGGTGGTCCTTCCCGCGCGGGAATATCTGCGTGCGGAGACTTCGTCCGATGCCCTCGTTCCCATTCCGGTGGATGCCGAGTGGCGCGCACCGGACCTCTATCCCGACATGGACAGCCTCTTCGATTATTTCACTGAACAGCCTGTCTTGGTCCTGGATCAGCCGGCTGCGTTGACAGGGACCTGCGCGGACCTCTGGAGCAAAATCGATGACGGCTATCTCCGCCACGCTGATCGAGAAACGGTCGTACCCTACCCGTCACCGGAGCGATTGTTTCTCTCCTGGCCGGAACTCATGGATCGCACGAACGGCTGGCCCACGCTCGCGCTCGAGCCGCTCATGGCAAGTGATGCATCCTGGAATCCGGTCCTGACCTTTCCCGCTCAGACCCCGTCCAGCGCAGGCCTCGGAGCTCGGGGGATGCCCTTCAGCCAGACCCTGGCCATCATAGATCGCCTCCGAGAGGACTGCCGCGTGGTGCTCGTCGCAAGAAGTCGCGGCCAAGTGGATCGCTTGCTGGCGCTCTTGCGCGAACACGATGTGCCGGCGATGGAGTGGACAGTGGGGGCCTGGACCGCTTCCAGTAAAACCAAAGCGCCGTTTTACGTCTTGCACGGCGATTTGTCCGCGGGATTCCTCGCACCGGACTTGCGCTTGGCCGTTCTGACGGAAGAAGAACTGTTTGCCAAAGGCGCGCGTCACAAGCCGCAAGCCAAGAGTAAAGCCGCGACCTTCCTCTCCTCGTTGGAAGACCTCAACGTGAGCGACTATGTCGTCCATGTCCAACATGGCATCGCCAAGTATCAAGGCCTCAAACGCCTCTCGGTGCAGGGCTTCGACAGCGATTATTTGATCCTGGAATTTGCCGGCGGCGACACGCTGTACGTTCCGCTGGAGCGACTCAACCATGTGCAGCGGTATAGCGGGGCGGAAGGGCATGCGCCGCGCCTTGAGCGTTTGGGTGGCGCCAGCTGGGCCAAAACGACCGCGCGCGTGAAGCAAGATATCGAGGAAATGGCCCACGAGTTGGTTGACCTCTATGCCAACCGCGAGCTCGTGACACGCCATGCCTATGGATTCGACAGCACAATGTACCACGAGTTCGAGGCTGCGTTCGAGTACGAAGAAACGGCGGATCAACTCAAAGCGATCGAAGACATTACGCACGACATGGAGTCCAGCAAACCGATGGACCGCCTGGTCTGCGGCGACGTCGGGTATGGAAAAACGGAAGTGGCCATGCGAGTAGCCTTCAAGGCCGTGGAAGATAATCGCCAGGTGGCGGTGCTCGTCCCCACAACCCTGTTGGCTCACCAACATTACGACAATTTCTCTGAACGGTTCGCGCCGTTCCCGGCTCGCGTGGCCTTGCTCTCCCGATTCCAATCGCCGAAGGAAGCCAAAGCCATTCTCAAAGACGTGGCAGCCGGCAGCGTCGACGTGGTGATCGGAACGCACAGGCTCATCCAGAAGGATGTGGTATTCCGCAACCTGGGCCTCGTGATCATCGATGAGGAACAGTGGTTCGGCGTCAAACACAAGGAACGCCTGAAGCAACTCCGCACCCAAGTCGACGTCTTGACGCTCACGGCCACCCCCATCCCTCGCACCTTGCAGATGGCCATGGCGAGCGTGCGTGATCTCTCGATCATCGACACCCCGCCGGCGGGCCGCTTGTCCATTCGCACGCAGGTCGTCCGATCGAGTGACACACTCATCCGAGAGGCAATCTTGCGCGAACTGGGGCGGGGCGGGCAGATCTACTTCGTCCATAACCGAGTCGAAACGATGGAGAAGACGGGAGCCTGGCTTCAACAACTGGTGCCCGACGCACGCATTGTGATGGCCCATGGGCAGATGAACGCCAAACCACTCGAAGCCGTGATGTTGAAGTTCTTTCGCCGAGAGGCGGATGTGTTGATCGTCTCGGCCATTATCCAATCGGGCATCGACGTACCCCATGCCAACACGATCTTCGTCAATCGTGCCGACATGTTCGGCCTCGCGCAGTTGTACCAATTACGCGGGAGAGTGGGGCGAAGCGGCGACCAAGCCTACGCCTACTTCCTGGTCCCCGATGAGGGACAGTTAAGCGAAGACGCCCAGAAGCGCCTCACCGCCATTCAGCAATTTACCGAACTGGGCGCCGGCTTCCGCATCGCCGCGGCAGATATGGAAATCCGTGGCGCCGGCAACCTCCTCGGTAAACAGCAATCGGGGCATATCGCTGCCATCGGACTCGATCTATACATGCAGATGGTAGAGCAAGCCGTTCAGCGTCTCAAAGGCCAAGTGGTGGAAGAAGAGCCGGACCCCACCCTCCGGCTCAACGTCTCCGCCTTTATTCCAGATGACTACGTCGCCGATCCCCACCAGCGCCTCTCGTGCTACAAACGACTCTCGTCCTGCACCCAAGTCGGAGATCTCGCCTTACTCCATGGCGAAATACAGGATCGGTATGGGCTGGCCCCGGACTCCGTCGAGCGACTGTTCGAAGTCATGCAGGTGCGGCTCCAGGCCAAGGCCTTGCGCCTGAGCACGATCGAACTCAAGACCCACTCCGTCGTGGTCACACTCGACGCCAGGAGCCGGGTTTCAAGCCAAGCGATTCACCGGATGATGGACCGGAACAAGAAGCGGATTTGCTTTCTGTCTCCTCTCTCGTTCGAACTCCAGATGCCGCATCAGGACTGGCCTTCCACGTTTCGAGAACTCACCGCAACCTTGCAAAGCCTGGGAGGCTGTGATACCAACACCACGAGGTCCCCGCAATCATCTCGCTAACAAGGTCTCACGCGCCTATGACTCGAGCATCGAAGGGAACAGGGAACGTCGTCGCTCTCCGTCTCGTCACTTTACTCGCCGGCGCTATCGGTGGCAGCCTCCTGCTGCTCACCAGTTGTAAGCCACCGCCCGAGGAAGGTGTGCTGGCCCTTGTCAACGGCCGACAGATCACGCAGACCGAATTCGAAACCCGCTGGGGAGAACTGGCCGACGCCACCAGGGCGCGGTACGAGAAAGAAGGGGGGAAGCGCCTCTTCCTCGACGAACTCATCACGCGTGAACTGCTCATGCAGGAAGCGCGCAAGCTAGGACTCGACCAGAACGATGCCATCCGCGATCGAGCGCAACGCTACCGGGAACAACTGATTCTCGACGAACTCCTCAAGGACCGAATCAAAGCCAAGGTCGAACTCTCGAAGGAGGAATTGGACGCCTTCTATGAACAGCATGCCAACGAACTCCTCACGCCATTGAAAGTGCAAGTGTCACAGATGCTGCTGCCCAATATTTCGGCCGCGAAAGATCTCGAAAAGCAGGTCAACCAAGGAGGGGACTTCGCCAAGTTTGCGCAGCGCTATTCCATTGACGGCAAGACGAAAGCGAAAGGAGGCGATCTCGGCCCCTATCGCAAGGGATTGGTCATCCCCGAAGTCGACGCAGTCATTCATACCCTCAAGCCCGGGATGATCAGCGCGCCGATCAAGACGGAAGCCGGCTATTACCTCGTCATGATTTCGGCGCTCGACAAGGAAATTATTCAGGCGGACGTGGCCGTTCGGGAACGCCTCCGACAGGAACTGCTCAACGAGAAGCGCCGAAAACGTTTTGACGGCGTGATCGCCGACATACGCGCGAAGGCGATCATCCGCCTCGCCGACGCTTCCCGCTACGTCACCGACGACGTCGGTACACGCTGAGTCGTCGCGGATCGAAATTGCCTTCACTCAGACTCCTCAAGTCTTTCGCAATTCGTGTACAATCCATCCAACCCGCGCCGACCGGTCGATCCCCTCGGCGCGTGGCGAGTCCCATGTCCATGATCACGATCCGTCCGTTCATCACGATGGCACCAGACTGGCTGAGACACACGGTCTTCTTCGCGCTCGGGCTGATCGCACAGGCGTCCCTTCTTTCAGCCGCGCAGGTGGAGGATGGGATCATCGCGATCGTCAACTCGGACCTCATCATGCTGTCCGAGATGAAACGGGAACTCGCCCCGGAGTGGGAGCGGATTCAGAAAGAGTATCGCGGCGACGTCCTCGCGCGTCGGCTCAAAACGGCGGAGTACATGGCGCTGACCTCGATGATCGAGCGCAAGTTGCAACTCCAGGAAGCCAAGGTGCGAGGCGTCGTGGTCACCGATCAGGAAGTCCGGCAAGCGGCTCAGCAGATGAAGCAACAGGGGAGAACGATCGACGAGACGAACCAGGCAGACATGAAAAAGGTCCGAGAGCAGCTGACGCTGCTCAGGGTCGTCGACCGCGAGGTGCGGAGTGGGGTGATGGTCGCAGACTCCGACATGAAACGGTACTTCCAGGAACACCGCGATCGGTTTGCGCTCTCGGAGGAATACACCCTCAGCCAGATTCTCATTCGGCCCCGCTCACCGGACGATACGGCCGACGCGAGGGAGAAAGTTCGTGAGGTGATGGCGCGGCTCAAGCAGGGGGAGTCCTTCGAGGATTTGGCGCTGCGCTTTTCAGACGGCCCGGACGCCTCACACGGAGGGCGTCTGGGTTTGGTGCGGCAGGGAGAGCTCTTGCCTGGGATCGAGCGCACCATCGCAAACCTGGTGCCCGGCGGCATCTCGGATATGATCGAGACCTCGGAAGGCTTTCACATCGTGCGCCTGGAGGACAAGAAACCCAAACAGTTCCGCCCGTATGAGGAAGTTCGCACTGAAATCCAGGGACTCGTCTTTCAGCAGAAAAGCGAAGATGTCTACCAAGCGTGGCTGGCCGACCTCAAGAACAAGGCCTACATCGAGATCAAGTTCGAATCCGCTCTTTCAGGACCGCCCACAACCGCTCCTGCCCCTCGCCCGTCACCGACGAGTAAGGAATAACTTCGTCGCCCTCGACCAATCCCAGCCCTTCCTGCAGCCGACGAAGCGCACCGACGCGCTCGCTCATTTTCAATTTGTCTACTTTCGTCGCCACCACGATGGGAGGTCGTCCGACGGACACAAGCCATGCGATCGTCTGACTGTCTTGTTCGCTCAACACACGGCTTTCCACCAACACCACCACCGCGCGCAGCTGTGTACTGCCGTCGAGATACTGCTCGATCAATGGCGCCCACTGAGCCCGCAGCGCTTTCGACACCTTCGCGTATCCATACCCGGGCAAGTCCACCACCACGAATCGCGCCAACCCAGGATCGTCGCTGGTGATCCGAAAGAGGTTGACCAAGCGGGTCTTTCCCGGCGTGCGGCTGACCTTGGCCAGCCCCTTCCGCTGCAAGAGGGAGTTGATGAGAGAGGACTTTCCGACGTTCGATCGCCCGATGAAGGCAACTTCCGGGAGTTCACTTTTCAGAAACTGTTCTGGCCCCGCACAACCTCTGATAAACTCTGCTGTGAGGATTTTCATGCCGCACTTATCCGCCTATCAGACACCATGTTATTGACACAGGAACTTATCGCCTCTGTGATACGCAGCCTCTAATGCGGAAGTCAACCGCACAATCCCGATCTCGCGTGAAGGCCTTCCTGATCATCGGCCTCTGCCTCCCGGTTGTGGGAGTCCTCTTCCTCTGGTTGCTAACGATGCCCAACGTCTCGGCCTTACGCGCGACCAATCCAACTGTGACGGCCTTGATGGAAGCGCGACAGGCTCAGGCTGAGGCACAAGGCCACACCGTCGGACGCCATTGGATCTGGGTGCCACTCTCCCGTATCTCACCCAACCTCAGCCAGGCGGTCGTGACGGCGGAAGATGCGTCGTTCTTCACCCACGAAGGATTCGACTGGGAAGGGATCAAGGATGCAGCTCTGTATAACCTCGATGCGGGCAAACTCAAGCGTGGGGGGAGCACCATTACTCAGCAGCTGGCTAAAAACCTTTACTTGTCATCCGAACGGTCGCTGCTTCGAAAGACGCGGGAAACTCTGATTACGCGCTCCATTGAACATCATCTCACGAAGGAGCGTATTCTCGAGTTGTATCTCAACGTCGCCGAGTGGGGGCAGGGCGTCTATGGCGCTGAGGCAGCGGCCCGTCATCACTTCAAGAAGTCCTCGCACGACTTGACGGCCGACGAGGCCGCGTGGCTGGCGGCCATCTTGCCGTCACCACGGCGATATGATCCGATACGAAAAACGACCTCTCTGGCTCGGCGCCACGACCGAATCCTCAAACGGATTACTCGGGGATCTCCCCAATCTCCCCAGCTAGAACCAGAACCAAAGTCAGAGCCAGACTCAGAACCAGAGTTAGAACCAGACCAACATTCGGCAGAGCTCCCAGTTCAGGAGCAGGCGGGAGGCTACAACGAGTCGCCGACCTCACGATAGTCTCGCTCGCCGAAGATGGCCGATTCATGGAGATAGTGTTTGAACTCAAGGAGGTTCCCGGAGGGATCTTCGAGAAAGAACGTGTGGTGTTCGATCCTGGTGCCGGGGAACCGAACGCGGGGCTCTTGATAGAAGGACAACTGTTTCGCCTGGGCCTGCTCCAAGAACTGTTGCCACGACTTTTTCGACAAAAATACCAGGCCGAAATGGCGGGGATAAATGCCTTGTTGCGGCGGCAAAGGCTTCGTCGTCAGATGCGCCACGAGTTGATACCCTGCGAGTCCAAACGTGACGGCGTGGGTCGACTCCCGACCCAACGTACAACCAAGTCCTTCGACATAGAAACGTTTCGCCGCCGCGACATCGTGCGTGGGAAAAGCCAGGTGAAAGAGCGCGTCCTTCATGGGAATTGTCCTCGAACGGTCGGCTGGCCGGCCCCGTTCCACCAACCGGCAGCCATATGGGGTGTTACATGCCTGATGGCAAATCGCCCGTCCGGCGAGAGGACTAAGGCCCCAGCCGACCCAAGGATCCGAGACACAAGCATGCGCAACACCTGTCGAGCTGCAACCGCAGGGCTCTTCCCCATAGCCAGATGATCGCAGATAGTCTTGGCGATCACAAGGCGGATAATGCCTTCGCCGATGCCCGTCATCGACACGGCACCACTCTGATTGTCTGCGTAGACTCCACAGCCGATGAGCGGGCTGTCGCCAACCCGCCCTGGCAACATCGAATCGATACCCCCAGTAGACGCCCCTGCCGCCACCGTCCCTGACCAATCCAAGGCGACAGCGCCGACGGTCCCGTGCCGGTCCTTCTGTGTCCGCGTAGATTTCTGCATCGCCCGATATAGACGCATCGTCTGTGTGGCGGCACGAGCAGACCGAGCGGAACTCCGGCGGGGTGATCGCGTCCTCGGTAGCTGCTCAAGTTGACCGTGCTGCGCAAACCGCGTGGCCGGAGGTCCCACGAGCAAGACATGATTCGTGTCTTCCATCACCAGGCGGGCCGCCGTAATCGGGTGCACGATCCCTTCGATCGAGGCGACGGCTCCAGCTTTGAGGTTGGCCCCTTCCATGATCGCGGCATCCATCCTCTGCACCCCGTCCAGCTGGCGATTCGCTCCTCGTCCTGCATTGAACAGCCCCGATTGCTCCAGGAGACCAATGGTACATTCGACGGCGATTACCGCAGGACCTCCCTGCTCAAGAATGGCATAGCCGATGACGAGTGCATCGGCGAGACAGGTGTCCTGCGCCGGCGTCAATCGTCGGAGACCGGCACCTCCGTGGGCAAGAATGATAGGACGGGAACTGGTCAATTGAGGAGAAGATCTCGAGCCTGCCGGTACGCCGGATCTTTCATGCGATCCAGATCGGACCGCACGAACCCCAGGCCGGTGACGCAGAGCTCGAAGTTGTCGGAGAGTTTCCGGAACAGAGGAGGCCTTTCCCCTGACGGGCTGTCAGCCATTTGCGCGACAATCCCGTAGGAGCGCTTTCCCGTCTTCATATAGTCTACGAGGAAATCCTTGTGGTAGATCAATCCGGTCGTCTTGAGGCGGCGCAGATATTCCGGAAACAGTCCTGCCATGAAGAGCGTGAAATCGCCGATGTGCTGATGCACGTCCCGTTCACGATCCATCGATTGCGCTTCGAACAAGACCTCCGATTCAAACAAGAGGTCCACCACCGTATCGACCGGTAGGTCTTGCTGATTTCTGATTTTATACAGGTGGTCTGTGTGGGTAAAGTCGACGAGCAGGTTGGAGACGTAGCTGGTGACGTTGGAGTCTGGCCACCCGAGATGTTCCGTGAAACTTTTCTCGGTCAAGGCGCCGAACAGCTGACGGAGCGGATGCCGTGGTGGAACTTGCGTCCCCATATCCACCTCTCACTCATTCCGAAAACGCCTGAACTCATTATAGCAGACGATGGTCGAAGTACCGATATAGGCCCCCATAATCCTTCTTTCGGTATTCAGGAAACAGACCTGAGCAGGGGGCGGAACTAGCAGAACCCGCAGGCTGTTCAAAAAGGCCGTTCAGCAAGGCCGAGAGCAAAGAGGTGAATCGTACTCCGTCCCGTACGTTGAGTCTCTGAGCGAAGCGAGAACGCCGCTGGCGGGCTTTTTCAACAGCCTGTTAGCTCGCACCGCGGCTATCGAGCACGAAGGTCACCGGTCCGTCGTTCAACAACTCGACCTGCATGTGCGCGGCAAAGACCCCGGTTTCCACGTGAGTACCGTGGTCTCGTAGTCCCGTCACAACCTCCTCGTATAATCGCTTTGCTTCGTCCTGTGGTGCCGCCTCGTCAAAGCTCGGGCGACGGCCATTCGCCGTCCTGCCCAGTAAGGTAAACTGGGAAACCAGCAAGACCGATCCTCCGATGTCCGCCAGCGAGCGATTCATCTTCCCCTGCTCATCGGAAAAGATCCGGAGCGTACGAATCTTCTCAACAAGATACCGGCCATCCGACTCCCCATCGCCTTTCGCCACGCCCAGCAAGGCCAGGAGACCATATTCGATCTGCCCCACGGTCTTGCCCTCAACGTGAACTGACGCTCTGGTCACCCGCTGAATCACTGCCTTCATGGGTTAGCCTTCACTATTCATGACGGTTCGTCGCGAAATCGCTGAGCCGCGTCGCGAGACCGGCGCGCGGAGCCGTGAGGACCCGATGCGTACTCCTACAGTACGGTGAGGGGTCCGAGAGGCGAGCCCGCCGGCCACAGGCTCGTCGTAGCAACGGATCGACGATTGCAGCAGAAGCGCTCATGAGTAATGCGGGCTAGGATCTCCCCGGTCGAAGCTCCGCCAGGGTTCCTTCGAGAGTGAGCAGTTTTCGTTTCGTGGGCAAGCCGCCTGAGAATCCGCCGAGCGACGTATCCTGCGCCACAATTCGATGGCAAGGAATCATGATCGGCATCGGATTCGCCCCCACGGCATTGCCGACGGCACGGGCATACTGTCTGCCTCCAACACGGACAGCTACCCATTGATAGGATCGAAGCCGTCCATAGGAGACACGCCGAAGGGTCCGCCAGACCTTCTGCTGAAAACTCGTCCCTCGAGAGAGGTCCAGCGACAGATCGAAGGACCGGCGCGTTCCGGCCAGATAGCCGGTCAATTGTGCCTGCGCCTCTCGCAATCGTGGAGAAGTCCGGCCCTCCAGCAGCTCGGCTGAGGGGAGTCCCAACTCTGACAGCACGGCCTGGCGCGAGGCCTTCGGCAACACCACCGCGTCGATCCCCTTCGTCGTTCCTGAAACACCCATCCAACCCCATCGCGTACGGAAGATGCAGGCCATAACGCGTGAGGCATCAGACGTGATTCGTTTGGGTGAAGGTTGTCTTTTGCCCATTGCTTCAGGTTACTCCTCGCTTTAGTTTCCGTCTGACCATTCCCCATACCAGATCGAGTTCTTCTGACCGCAGCAAAGCGTGGACGCCCAGATAACCGCTCACGCTAAATCCGACGGCCATGAAGAGCATGACCGATTTCTCGATCCACTCACCGGGATGCGTCCAGATCTGCGCCGCTGCCACCCATGCACAGACCACGACCAAGGGCACGGATGCGACCAACACACGCAACGATGATCGCCCCACGGAACCCCAATCTACGCCGCCCAACCGGCGGTGCAGCACCGCGACCAAGATGCCTCCATTCACCATCGCCGCCAGGGCTGTGGCCAAGGCCAAGCCGGCCGCGCCAAGAGACGACATCAGCAGGAGCGAGAAGACGAGGTTGGCCGTGACGGCGATGGCTGCAGAGATCGCCGGCGTTCGTGTGTCTTGCAGCGAGTAGAAGGCCGAGACAATGATACGAACGCCTCCGAAGGCCCAGAGGCCGACGGAATAGCAGAGCACCGCCATTGCGGTCTCGGTCGTATCGTGCGCCGTAAAGGTCCCGTGCTCGAAGAACAGATGGACGATCGGCTGACGTAAGAGGATCAGGCCAAGCATCGCCGGCAGGATGATAAAGAGGATCATGCGAAGGCCGAATCCCAACGTCGTCCGCAATTCATCCAGCGCCCCGCGTGCGGCCTGCGCCGAGAGTGTCGGTAAAATGGCCGTGGCCAACGCCACACCAAAAATCCCGAGCGGAAACTGAATCAACCGCATGCCGTAGAAGAGATAGGTCGGCCCGCCCGCAAAGAAGGAGGCGAGGATCGTGCTCACGGTAATGTTGATCTGGGTCACGGAGAGACCGAGGAGCGACGGCACCATCAGTGCGCCGATCCGTCGCACGCCGGGATGACGTGGCTCGAACCGGAATCCAAACAACATGCCGCGCAGACTCAAGCCGGGCAACTGCATGGCGAACTGCGCCGCGCCTCCCGCCACGACCCCGATGGCCACGCCGAGGATCGGCTCCGACATCGTCGGCGATAAAAAGAGCGCGCAGCCGATGATAAAAATATTAAAGAACACCGGCGAGAACGCCGGCGCCGCGAAGGCGCGCATGGAATTCAGGATGCCCATCGCCAGCGCGGCCAGGCTGATAAAGATCAGATAGGGGAACATGATCTGCGTGAGCAACGTCGTCATGCCCAGCTTCGCTGGATCGTCATGAAATCCCGGCGCGATCAGCCAGACGATCCCGGACGCGAGGATAATACCCAGGATCGTGATACCGATTACGATTGTAAGCAGCGTGGTGAAGACGGCGCTCGCCAACTCCCAGGCGTCTCGGTTCGATTTAAGCGTCTGATATTCCGTGAAGACCGGAATGAAGGCGGAAGACATCGATCCTTCCGCAAATAATTCGCGAAGCAAGTTGGGGACACGATAGGCCACGAAGAAGGCATCTGCCGCAGGCGTCGCGCCAAACATCCTCGCCAACACCATGTCGCGGACGAAGCCAAGAATCCGGCTGGAGAAGGTGGCCACGCCGATCAAGCCGGCCGCTTTGACCACCGAGCGAGTCTCATCCTGCGCATTCGTTGGAGCTGGGCATACTACGGTAGGATCGGACATGAATCTGGATTCTAGCGGAACGACGCCGGGCAGTCTATGAAGCCGATGATTACGGCTCCTGAATCAACTCGTCCGGCAATTCGTCTGGATTGTCGCTGGAGCCGGCAGGACTGACTTGTGCGAGGAGGGCCCCGCACTTCGCAATCGCCGCACAGATGGCGTCAGTCGGTTGTCCGATTCGAATGCCGTCGATGATCCCGTTGACCAGTCCGTCCCATGTACCGGCAGGGACGCGATCGTTGATCCCTTTGTCCGCCATTACGTGCACACGTCGCTCCAGCAACGAGACGAGGATCAGGATGCCCGTACGGCCTTTCGTGTTGTGCAACCCATGCTTGTAGAAAGCCTGCTCGGCACGCAGGGTCACTTTATGCGCCATACGCTCACGCGATGTGACGAGGCGGATGACCCTCGGAACCCTGCCAAGCCATTGCCCGATTCCATAGGCCGCGACGACCGCCAACAACAGCCAGCCGGCGTTGCCGGCGTGCCACCCCCACGGCAGCCAGTAGAACTCTATCGTCAGGAGGAGGGCCAACGCGAGCAGGGCAAGCATGAGCCCCGTTCGGTAGCCGGCTTCGCGGTACAGCGCCGAAGCTGGGACGATCATCGGCACAATCTCGCCCTCCGTGACCCGCTCAGCTTGTTGAACCGCTTGTCTGATCCGTTCACGTTCTTCGTCGGTGAAGGGCTTCATCTACCAATCTCCCGAGGCACCGCCTCCCCCAAAGTCACCACCCCCGCCACTGAATCCGCTGTCGCCACCAAATGAACCGCCGAATCCGCCGCCTGGTCCTGTCATGAAACCCTCTCCCCACCCTCCACCCTGACCTCGGCCGCTATTCGCTTGCAAGATGAGCCACAGCAAGAAGGCCGTCACCCCGGCCGCTGCGAGACCCAACACCACACTTGCGAACTGCGCGACGAGGAAGGCGAGCAGACTCCCGAGCAGCGCACGGGTGCCTTGAAGTCCATGGCTTAGCACGATGCCGGCCAAGGTCCCGACGACGATCCCGATTATCACATACTGAAAGGCGGTCGGCTCCTGGCCGGAACGAGCGTGACCTGACAGCACCTCATCAGCCTTGTAGGTGCCTTCAATGGTACCGAGGATGGCCTGGACCCCGGCCGCGATGCCGCCCGGCAGATCTCCGCTTCGAAAACGTGGCACAATCTCCTGGCGAATGATGTGGGCGGAACGTAGGTCCGTCAAGGTGCCTTCAAGGCCATAGCCCACTTCGATACGGACTTTCCGCTCGCGCAAGGCGAGGAGCAGCAGCACGCCATTGTCAGTCCCCTTCTGGCCGAGCTTCCAGGTGGTACCGACGCGATGAGAGAACGATTCGAGCGGTTCGCCTTCGAGAGACGGTAATATCAGAACGGCAACCTGATTACTGGTTTTCATCTCGTGGGCTTCGAGGTCGCGCGTGAGTGCGGCGGCGACATCGGCTGGCAGCACGTGCGCAAGATCCACGACGCGGCCTGTGAGTGGCGGCACGTCGAGCGCCCAGGCCGAGGGCGCAATGAGCATCACCCCGAGAAAGACCATGAGCCGCGCCGGCTCTCGCCAGACACGGCTCATGCTGATTGCATCCATCGTAAACCTGGGTTCAGTTGAACTTCACCTCTGGCGGCTTGGCCACAGCCTTTTCATCCGCCACGGTAAAGTTCGGCTTCTCCTCCATATGGAGGAGGAACTTGGCCGTCAGGTTCGTGGGGAAATAGCGGACGCCTTTGTTGTACTCCGCCACTTTCTCGATGTAGCGCTTGCGCGCGACGGCAATGCGATTCTCTGTCCCTTCGAGTTGACTCTGGAGATCACGAAAGTTCTGGTCGGCCTTCAGATTTGGATAATTCTCTGCAATAGCGATGAGGCGGCCTAATGCCGATGTGAGACCAGCCTGCGCCTTTTGGAATTGTTCGAAGGCGGCCGGATCTTTCAAGGTTTCAGGCGTCACTTGAATCCCGGTAGCCTGCGCACGCGCCTGCACCACCCCTTCGAGCGTATCCTTCTCATGCGCGGCATAGCCTTTGACGGTGGCGACCAGGTTCGGGATCAGATCGGCCCGCCGCTGGTACTGATT
>WNFE01001451.1_pt1 | contig 17585 bp, 16 predicted proteins | sample 5400451 | NCBI WGS metagenome assembly WNFE01 (sample SAMN13153344, study PRJNA577476) | soil metagenome | isolation source: 200 cm saprolite under Douglas fir tree site 2 hole 2 | place: USA:California | collected 2015-04-18
ACGTTCTCGGTCGAGCGTGAACGCTTCTTGCTCGGCATGCTGGGCAAGAACGGGGCCGTTGTCGGAGGCCCCAGAGTCTTCGGACTCGGATGTGTCGTGCGTTGAAATCAAAGCTGTGCAGGCACGGTGCTGCACAGAGTTGCGGTGGAGCACAGACACAAGCTCATCCCCTTTCAGGGGATTGAGTATCTGACAGCTTCCACCGTCTCCCCAATCATCTCATCCTCTAACGCTAGTGAAATAAAACATCCCTCGAACTGAGATGGTGGCAAATACACACCTTGCTTTAGCATGCGCCAAAAATAGCGCGCGAAACGCTGTGTGTCCGCAGTTTTTGCGCTGGCATAATCGATCACATGCTGAGAAGTGAAGAACAAGCAGAAGATAGCACCAACCCTTACGAATTGTACTTCCCCACCTATCTCATGCAGCACACGCTCAATGCCTTCGCCCAGCAGTTGCCCTTTGCGTTCAAGCCTTTTGTATTGTCCAGGCTTACGTAACTCCTGGAGTGTAGCAATACCTGCAGCCATCGTCAGGGGATTGCCTGAAAGGGTCCCTGCCTGGTACATCGGCCCTAGCGGTGCAACCAGTTGCATGATCTCCCGGCTCCCGCCATATGCCCCGACTGGAAGCCCACCTCCAATGATTTTTCCCAGGCAGGTCAAATCAGGTATAATGCCCACCCTTTCCTGCATACCACCCAACGCGACGCGAAAACCAGTCATCACCTCGTCGAAGATCAGCAACGCCCCATATTTGTCACATAGGCTTCGCAATCTCTCAAGAAAGCCCGGTAAGGGTGGTACCAAACCCATATTGGCAGCGGCAGGCTCAACGATAATAGCAGCAATCTCTTCAGGATAGGAACGAAATAGCTCCTCTACCGCAGCGCTATCATTGTAAGAGACGACCAGTGTGTTGCTCGTTGCTTCCGATGGCACACCTGGACTGTCGGGCAATCCCATTGTTGCCACACCAGAGCCTGCTTGTACGAGCAACATATCGGCATGCCCATGATAGCATCCGCTAAACTTAACTATCTTGCTGCGTCCAGTATATGCCCTCGCAAGGCGCAATGCGCTCATGGTTGCCTCGGTACCGGAATTGACAAAGCGCACCATTTCTATCGAAGGCACACTTTCAATCACTAATCGTGCCAGGATGCTCTCGGCATGGGTGGGCGCACCGAAACTAAACCCGCGCCTACTTGCCTCTATCACGGCCGTCAGCACAGCTGGGTCGGCATGACCCAGTATCATCGGCCCCCACGACTGAACGTAATCAAGGTAGCGATTCCCATCCACATCATAGAGATATGGGCCGCTGGCATGATCGATAAAGACAGGCTCACCTCCCACAGCTCGAAATGCGCGCACAGGGCTGTTCACGCCTCCCGGCAGCAGTTCCTGTGCCTCTTCAAAAAGAGCATGCGAACGGGAGAGTGATAGGCTGCTTTCTCCATAGCTCTGCTCATCCATACATACTCCCCTCAAGCTCCTATCGCTTCTAAAATCTCATGCAATGATTGCGCTACACACGTAAACATCGGCGTATCCCGCAATGTATATCGACTTGCCTCGGTCTCACGCAGTTGTTGTACCAGGTCAAGGAAATCGCTCACAATATCTGTCTGGAACGCCACGACAAACTCCTGGTCATCCAAACCGAAGGAATAGGTGGTGTTCAATGAAACCGATGGAAATGTCAGTCCGACACGGATATGCTCGTCCATCATGCGCTTGCGCTCTTGCACTGGCAGCGCATACCATGCACGAGTCTTCACAAAAGGATAGACAAATAGGTATTTCTTATCTTCAGGCGTAATCACCAGGCGTGGATCATGTGCGCCACGAGCATTCTTGCCGACATATACCGAACGTTTGGTCATCGAAAGAAATGCGTTTGTTTCGCGCAGGTATGGCCCCATCACACTGCGCCTAATCTTACCGCTTATATCCTGTAGGTCTTCAATCGCATACGTCGCCTGCCACAACATAAAGTCGCAGTCAGAGCGCAATCCATACAGAGCATAGCTGCGCATGAGCGGCCCTTGTTCATATTCCTCAAAAATTGAAAGCAGCTCCTGCTTTCCGTGTTGGCGTTTCTCGGCCGGGAGTAATTGCCACTGTGGATCAAGTTTGTAGAATGAGAAGCGTACCAACTGACGTGGCTGCTTCGGCTTGGGTGTGCTGGGAGCCGGTTGCTCGCGCACCTCTTGCTCCGGCTGTACAATTGTCGTCTGTGTCGTTTGTATTATCTGTTCTGTCATACTTACTCCTTATCTCGAATAATTGCCTCTACAAGGCCAGCGATCGTATATTCCTTCGCCTCGATATGCACATCGAGGCCAAATTCACGCGCAGTCTGCGAGGTAATTGGGCCAATACAAGCTATCTTGGGCCGCGCATCCTGCCTTACATGTCTCATAAATGAGTCTGCCATTTCTGCTCCATACTGCATAAGCCAATACATAAAATTACGGGCCGTGGAAGAACTGGTAAATGTGAGCATATCAAGCCGTTCAGCCTCTAACATGCGCAACACCTCACGACCCTGAGTATCATCATGAGAAACTCCAATGGTACGATAAGCCACTACTACATCCACAATAGCCCCCGCCTGTTGTAGCTCAACCACCAATACATTGCGAGCTTCCGCTGCACGAGCTAGCAATATCTTTCTCCCCGCAAAGGGCTCTCCTCGTCGTCGGGCATCATCGATCAAAGCATGGGCTACACCCTCTGCAATATATTCACCCGGCACAAGATCAGCATGAATACCATATATTGCCAATGCCGCAGCAGTTGCAGGGCCGATAGCCGCCACGCGTACATTTCCGATGGCTTGAGCATCATACCCCAGATCTCGCAAGCGGTCGAAGCAGATTCTTACCCCATTGGCGCTGGTGAATACCAACCAATCATAATGATCGATGCCGTTTCCACACAGCCGTCTCAAGGCAGTATCCAACTGTTCCCAATTCTCTGGAGGCATAATACGTATGGTTGGAAACTCCACAGGTATCGCTCCCAATGCTCTCAATTGTTCGATGAATGTTCCCGCCTGCTCGTGAGTGCGCGTAACCAGGATGCGTCGGCCTTGTAATGGCAACGATTTTACTGTTTGCTCAGACATGCTGGCGCTCCTGAACTCGTGCATCATTCAGCACGTTGATGATCTCAGTCGCACCCTCTGCTAACGCCCGTTCTGCCAGTTGTACCCCCAGTTGCTCTGCATGCTCAACATGTGTTCCCGGCGTCCAGCGTATACTTCCATGCACTTGCACTTCCTGCTGTCCATCCATGCTAATCACCAGTCCCCTCAACGTCAGTTTTTCACCATCCACCTCGCCATAAGCAGCGACTGGAAGATAGCAACCAGCACCCAGGCGGCGCATGAACATACGCTCAGCACTCGTCGTGGAGTGCGCTGCATTATTCTTGAGAGGAGCTACCAGCCTCTGCATCCCAGGCTCATCGCGCAACTCCAGCGCTAACGCGCCTTGCCCCGGCGCAGGCATCATCACTTCAACAGGTAAATAGTTCATACGACAAGCCAGTCGCTCATGCACGCCCAGTCTATGCAAACCCGCAGCGGCCAGCACGATACCGTCGTATTCTCCCGCCTCTAGCTTGCGCAGCCGTGTATCAACATTTCCTCGCAATGGCAATATCTCCACTTCAGGCAAAAGCGCTCGAATTTGCGCCGCGCGCCGCAGACTGCTCGTACCTATCTGTAAAGGCGATGTCTTGCTCGGCCAAAATGACCGCAAATCAGTATAGTCAATCGCATCACCCCTACTATTCATATCATCCACCACCAGCACATCCCTTACGTCCTCACGATCACCAACCGCAACTACGCGTAGCCCTTCGGGTTGAATAGTTGGCAAATCTTTCAAGCTGTGTACCGCCAGGTCAATACGCCCTTCCAAGAGAGCGCGCTCGATCTCCATTACAAAGACACCATCCCCACCAATCTGCGTTAACGGCAGATGCGTTACGGCATCACCCGTTGTGCGTATTTGCTCGATAATGATCTCTAGCGTTGGTTCTTGCTGTTGCAGATGCTCGATCACCCATTGCGTCTGTATCATTGCCAGTTTGCTGGCTCGTGTCCCAATGATTATGCGTTTCATCCGGTTGCTCTTTCAAATCAAATAAATAGCGTATTGCCTCAGTATAGACATGCCCCTGACCTTCTGCGGCGGCATCCTTGAGACGTAACATAGGGATATGTAATAGTTTATTCATCAGCCGTGTTGTTAGTTCCTCCACCGCAGCAGATTCGCGTTCCGTGAGTGTGGAAGGTAGACGCTGCAGTGCGCGCATCAATTCCTGTTGACGTAAAGTATCCACATAATGTCGTAAGTCACTAATGGTATCCACCACACTGAGCGAACGCAGCCACCGATCAAATGCGTTCACTTCTTCAGCGATAATCGCCTGCACTTGTTCAACTTCCTGTAAACGCAGACGAATACCCTCACTAACACCGGCCTCAAGGTCATCCAGATTATAGAGATGCACCCCCGCCATGTCCACAACCGCCGGGTCAATATCACGCGGCATCGCAATATCAATCAATAGTAGTGAGCGACCGTCACGCCGCTGCATTACGTCTTGCATCATTTCATAGCTTATAATAGCATGAGGGGCAGTCGTCGAACTGATTACCACATCTGCTTCCACCAGAGATGTGGTAAGTTCCGCAAAAGTTCGGTCTATCGCACCAAAACGTTTAGCGAGGTCTGTAGCATGAAGCGGCGTGCGATTAATGATGATGAGCCGCTGAGCACCATTATCGCAGAGGTGATGGACAGCAAGCTCACTCATCTTACCAGCTCCAACGAGCAGAACGCACGCCTCATTTAGATTTGAAAAATGTTGTTGCGCCAGTCGTACGGCTACAAGACTTATAGAAGCAGCGTTGCGACTGATTCCTGTTTCGCTGCGAGCACGCTTGCCAGCTACCAGGGCTCCACGAAATAGCGCCGATGTAATCGGTCCTGCATAACCACCGCCCTGCGCTATTTGCAAAGCCACCGCTACCTGACCTTGGATTTGTGGCTCCCCTGCTACTAGCGAATATAAACCACACGCTACGCCATACAAGTGTGATACTGCCTGCTCATCGGCAAAATCATAGCAATGAGCCTCAAGTTCAGCAAGCGTGATCCCGCGTACCTCGCTCAGTATCCGTATCAGCTGTGTACGTCCTTCATGTACATCCGAACAGACGGCATATACCTCCATGCGGTTGCACGTTGAGAGCAATACACACTCTTGTGCCACCTGCTGTACCACTTGAAGAAGCTGGGGTACCTGGCGCTGGGAGCACGCCAAACGTTCACGCAATGCTATAGGCGCAGAATTGTGATCCACGCCAACAAGGACAATATGCACGTAAACCTCATAATTCTCAAGGCAAATTGTAATCTATAGAGATTTTAGCAGATTTTAGCAGATTTTTCTAGAGTGTCAAGGGGAAAAATAGTAATTATGCACCAGGTTAATACGGTATTTTCTGTAAGGGCCCGATTTATCCTCTCCCCCCACACTTATTCGATTGAAGATTCGCGACCCAAGGGTTGCGATCTCTAAAAGGTGCGTCGAGATAGCTATGCTGTGTTGTGCTGGGTCAGGCGGCGCCTGACCCAGCACAACACAGCATAGCTATCTCGACGCTAAATAGATGAGGCCCGCAAGCGGGCTAGAATGGGCGGGAGAAACCAAAAAGTACCGGGAAAGGCGAGGTAGATCTTGTGATTCACTCCCCCTTGTTGCTGCTAAACCATTGTGTTAGTATCGTACAATAGATATATCAAGGAGCAGAATTTATACATGAATAGTCCAGACCAGGCTAAATCTATTACAGAATCAAGCGACAGGGTGGATGAGGTACAGCTCAGTGAATCACAAACAGTCTCTATAACAAAAGCAGACCCTCTATCTCCACCGTCACGCCAGGTAAGTGGTTTTGATTGGGCAGCACTTGGAATTAGTATACTCATTGCGGCATTATTCGCTCTAACAGCCCGTCTCAACGCACAACCAGCAACTTCATTTGTCCCCGTAGCAGTGCTTAGCGCTACGGGATGCGGTTTGCTCGTCACAGGGTTACGTAAACTACGTACCTCAAAAGGAGCAGGCCTGTTTGAAGCTGGTTTAGGCGGCTTTTTCATTGCGCTGGTTCAATTTACTGTAGCCATTACCTACCCTGGTGTTTTCGACACACTCAGTCTGGGACAAACATTACAAAATGATTTTCTTGTTACATGGGGACTGGTTGCAGGCTTCTCCGTCCTTTTTAGCATAGTTGGTGCAGCGCTTGGCCATCTCGCCTTCGCTCCAATTCGTAGTTTGCCAGCCAAGTCGTTGCCAACACCTGAATCCGAAGGAGAAGAGGACATAGAGGCTAGCGACACATCGTTGGAAGAACATCTAGACGAACAATCCGACATGGAGGAAGAGTCAACAAGTACTCTTGCAGGTAGTGAGGACGAGCAGAATACTGCCGATGAAAGCGAACGGAATTCTGCTATTGTTGATACTTCTGAAGCAGCATCGCCTCGACAACCATCACGCTCAGTTGTTAGTTATCTCGTTACAATTCTTCTGCTGGGCCTGGCACCTACGGTTGTAGCATTTGTCTTTGCTGCGGCATATGATTACACACTCAGCTTGAATCAATTTATTCCCGGACCGTATCCAACGTTGCGCTTGCTGAGTACAATGCTGCCCTGGCAGGTACCACTGCCAATCGGTTTAAACGGAAACATTGGGAAAATTATCATCTTCAGCCTCTTATGGCGTATTCCTCTATTCCTAGGTAATCCTTCGCCATTCGATCTTCAGTCTCTGGAACCCTATGTCTTCAACGGGGCTGCATTGGGATTGCTGCTCCTCACCATACATCGACGAAATACCGGTTCAGGCAACCACAGCTCTTCATTGGGTTGGGCACCCTATCTTTTGCTGGAAATAGCACTTGGGCTTGTTCTCGTCTTACCTGCCAATCTATGGGTATTGCGAGGGCTGCAAGGACTGCTACAATTTCATAACCTCGTTGTCCCTATACGTACCCTCTCCATCCTGAATCCGCTTACGTTTTCACTCAATCTCATTACCGGTCCGCTTGTTTGTATTGCATTAGGGATCTTCCTTAGGAAGGTTTACAAACAAATAGGATAAAAGCTCAGCTGTGATGACACTTGGCTGCACGTACGTTATATCAGGAAGAAGGTAATGTTATGTTGCCGTCACTAAAGATATGTGTAAGTATACACAGCGGTACAAGCAAACATTCATAGAAACGACCATTCATGGCCTTTAGCATCATACCGATTCAGATACGAACCAGGCGGGTTGTAACAGGATATTCATTATGAATCGTTGTCACAAATGTGGAACTCTAATTTCAGTGGAAGCCCGCTTTTGTAATGTTTGTGGTTTTATCCAGAATCCCACCGTACCACCACCCACCGTACCTGCATCCATCCAGCAAGATACACCGCAAGTGACATTTACAGGTGATAAAACTTTACTAGATCCATCACAACTCGCGTCACCGACTCGAAATCCTCGAATCATGCGACCAATTGGGTTCCCATCACCTGCGTGGCCTGGTTCCTCCTCATTACCAAGCACACCAGGAACACCAAAAACGTCACTGCCAGCACAAAGATCTTTTGGTCAAGACTACCAAACTCCAGCTCCACCCCCGCATCAATCCACACTTCTGAGTCCACAGCCTCAACAATATCCCGGTCCCTCATATACAGCGCCAGAAGCGCACAATCAAAACAAAGAGCAACTCTCCGAGCTACCAACACATCAGCACCAGCTGCCTCCATCAAAACAAGTAAGTAGTGACAGAGCACAGGGATGGCCATCGGAACAATTAGCACACAATTCAATGGCTCCAATCCCACCCATGGCGCCACCAGGACAGAGATTGTCCACGTATAATCTCAATCCATTACCAACGAACCATTTATCTACTCAGTCCATGAACGGACAAAACGGCTCGGCAAACGCACCAACGATGAACGTGCTCAATCCTGAAAGCTTCGTTACTACCAGTAAGGCAGCCGAGCACTGGCGCAAGAGTTGGCGCGCCCGGCAGTACGCCGAAGCAGGACCAGTCGAAGAAGTCTCCAGGGGACAGGCATCTGTGCCTATGCCGCTCATGTCAATGCATCAAAGCTTTGCACGTATGCGCGCCATCGCCGGAATCAATATACAGCAGAAGGATAGAAGCAGCGTAACTGTCGGTTCCTGGATCACGATCTTTTTGATGTTCTGCTTGATTGTAGGCCTTGGAGCCTATATCATTTCAACCTACCTGCCCGATTCCCCATATGGGACTGCGCAAGCTGTGCCACAAGCGAACACGCCACCGCCCGCATTAACTATCCAGGGAACAACATCTCAAACTTTCAAGATAGGCCAGGCAATTCACTTGCACGGAGATCATTTCAATACAAACGATATCATCACCTTCCTACTCGACACGATTACGCCGATTAAAGAAGCGAGTGGTAACAATAGTATCTCTACTCAGGCCAACAGCCAGGGAGCCTTTGATGTAACATTTCCCATTGGTACTGATTGGACGACGGGTTCCCATTCAATTGAGGCAATCGACAGTAAGAACAACCAAAACGCCTTTGTGACTATACAGGTTATCCCTGCGGGAGATCCCGTAACAGCCAGTCCGGACCTTTCTGTGACGATGGATGACAAACCAGTTCAACTGCTTACCTTTACAGCTGTAACTGGCCAGGAGAATCCAAATCCGCAGCCCATCACGATCAAGAACACCAGCCAGGCACCTTTAAAATGGTCGGCCACAGCATCCTCCGACAATAGTTGGTTAGACATTAACGACCATCACACCTTTGGCCAACTCGCTATCTTCCAAACAGATACTTTGCTAATCAGCGTGAACATCGCTGGTTTGAAAAGCGCCACCTTCACTGGGCAGATCATCTTCACCATCAACGATAACCAGCAGTTGACACTGCCTGTACAATTGCAGATATCGGATGCTGCACCTGAAATGGTATTCAGTCCTGACCCGATCATTGCTCAGAAAACACCTGGAAATACGTGTCAGCCCGGCGTGACTTTAACACTCATCAACTTGAGTACACAGGTAATTAACTGGAGGGTACTCCCTGATGATAAAGTCAAGGACAACATCCAATTTGTGAACACGATCAATGGTCGACCTGGTGGACCACCTGTTGAGAACGGTACTTTAGCGCGTTCAGGTCAATCATCTGACACGCAGGTTCTGACATTGCAATGTTACAATGTTCAAGTAGGACATCAATATTATGTAACGGTGTATGCCAACAACATATCGTGGCCGGAGCTTGTCATTATTCGATAATATCTGTGGTTGTCTACTTGTTCAGGGTACGAATTTTTTCTTACATGGGGGAGGATTTCATAATTCATGAATAGTCCAGCATTTCTCACACTTTTCAGCGTAATCTTTATCCTCCTTGGATGCTACAATGTTTTTACCGGCTTCAAGCGCATGCGTGAAGCGCAAGCACGCGGGATACCTCTCAAATGGTACAAGCAGATTAATATACTGACAGGTCTGGAGTATATTCTCCTCGCGCTGGTTTTCTTAATCAGTACCTCTGTCAGAAGTAATTCGCTTCCTGGTGGTCTCAAAGGAATAGTCGTCCCGCTCTACTTTATCCTGTTACTTGCAGCAGCCATTCTCGCTGGCCTCGTTATTCGCCAGGGCATTATAAATTCTCGCATGCTTCGTAACCAGTCGCGCTCTTCCAGCTCAACCGTGAAGAGTAACGGCGCGAACGCTGCTGACGGACATGCAGAAGACCAGGAGGATGTACAACAACGTACAGCAAACCTGGACCGACGCCGGGAGCGTCGTCGCAATGCTGCCGCCGCCCGCCGCAGGCGAGCAGGAAAAGCTTAGAATCATCAGGCCGCCGCAAGCTTCTCTCTGTACTCACTTAGGAAAAAGCTTGCTGAGAACGCGATACTTCCCCTAAAGTTCGCTTCTTCTCCCTAACTTCCTGCCATGCTGCCTGCATGCATTGCTTCAGTAACAGAATATTCGTCAGTGGCCCAACGCCTCCTGGCGTCGGTGTAATAGCTCCCGCCACTTCGCGCACCGACGCAAAATCGACATCCCCTACAATACCATCATCTGGTAATTCATTGATACCAACATCGATTACTACTGCTCCGGGACGCACCATATCGGCAGTTATCATCCTGGCATAGCCGGCCGCCGCAATCAGTACATCAGCTTTCCGGGTATAGCCTGGCAGATCCGCAGTGCGTGAATGACATATAGTCACCGTCGCGTTTTTTTGCAACAGCATCATCGCTAATGGTTTACCTACAATGTTACTGCGCGAAATGATGATGGCTCTTTTACCCGCAAGCGGAGTTTTCGTACGCTCAAGGATCTCCATTACGGCAGCAGCGGTCGCAGGAAGAAAACTCGGCAATCCCAGGAAAAGATTACCCGCGCTGCGCGGACTAATCCCATCAATATCCTTGCTTGGGCTGACTGTGTCCGCCACCATCTTTTGCGATAGATGCCCCGGCAGGGGCATCTGCACAATGATGCCCTGTACCGTTTCATCGTAATTCAATTGCAATAATACCGCCCGCAGTTCATCAGGCGAGATACGTGTAGGCAACTGTTCCAGTCTTGCCTGCAGGCCGACTTCCTCAGCAACCCTCAGTATCGCCTTGCTATACACGCCTGATGCTATATCACCGCCAACACGCACAATTACCAGGCCAGGTGCTCTACCCTGCTCACGGATATAATTTTCAACGTCTGCCCGCAACTCTGCTTTGATCTCCGCTCCCATCGCACGCCCATCCAGAACTTGTGCTGTCACGCTCTACCCCCTACAATACTTGAGACTCGCTGAACGCCCTCCGAAATGGTAGTAAGCGCCCTGCTCAGGCGTTCTCCTAATTCAGCAACCAATACATCATTCCTCATTGCTCGCAAATTGATACGTACCATCAAGGCTGCACCTTGGCCGGCACCAGAAGCCAGAATCGCTCCATTTGTGACATCACTCAATACCATGGCATTGCCTATCTCGGCAATCCGCTGGCAACGTTGGATCAATTCAGCGGCCAGTTCCGCCACCTCAAGTGGCACTAATGTTGCCCCAACAAGCTGCTCCTGTACAGCCCCAGAACGGGCCGCACGTTCTTCGCTTGTCTCATGTGGCAACTTATAGCTAGCCGAGAGCCGCCCAAAAGCCTCGATATCCTCCTGCATAAGTTGCTGAAATCTCAAGCGTAGATTTTCGGTCCGCTTGAGTAGTTCATCGATTTCTTGCTGCACACCCGCATACGCTTCTTTATCCAGTGTGAGCCGGCAAACCATGCTGGCAAGCGCTGCACCCATCGCACCGCTCAAAGCAGACGCAGAACCACCTCCGGGTGTCGGCTGTGATGACGCCAGGTCATCCAGGTAATGCTGTAATGTCTGATCTATGTACATTCTCATTCTCCCCTTTAGAGACACTATTGATTGCGTCAATCTCCCTCGCCATTCTAACACCTGGACAAGCCTTCCGTCGAATTTCCCTGCAGAACTTTTATATACTTGGGATAGCAGTTTCTTGAGCGTTAACACTTCCCACATAGGCACATTCATTGTAAAGAGTACATACTGTGCATGTAGGCCGTTGCGCATGGCAGATTTGCCGTCCATGTGTGATGAGGTTCACATGGAGTGGATACACCCACTCCTGCGGCGTCACTTTTGCGAAAAGGGTATGAGCTAAATCCGCGCTCACTTTCGGGCCTATTAATCCTAAACGCCGGGCAGTTCTCCATACGTGCGTATCAATTGGGAGGGCAGGCCGGTCAAGGTGAAACATCAGAACGCATGCCGCTGTCTTAGGCCCAACTCCTGGAAGTTTACGGAGATAGCGCCAGGCTTCCTCTGTTGTACGCTTGGCAAGTTCATCATAAAGATACTCTGCGAGTGTTTTTGTTTCTCCCTGTTCTTGTTGCTGCTCTGTAAGCGTATGTAAGACATCCTGAATACGAACTGATTTAATATTAGCCAATCCACCGCATTTGATAGCCTCGGCAATTTTATCCGTCGCTGCGTCCCGCGCAGATTCCCAAGTGGGAAACGCCGTAACTAACTGCTGGTAGGCACGTCCCGAATTAATATCTGAGGTATGTTGTGAGAGGACTGTAGCTATTAACCCTCCGAGTGGATCGTTATCAGGTTGGTTCTTTGGTTCACCATACGTAGCAATAAGTTTTTCATAAACCCGCGCTAAGTGAATCGTCGGTATAATTGACGTTGGCATTCCCTTTTTCCTATCAAATGATTGATGGTATTGCAATTATTCTATCGTTGCTATCTTCCATATGCAAGAGAGATGCGTGTCCACCGCTATTTGCTATTAAAGTAAGGCCAGGTAGTTGCAAATCCGACTGCCGAAAACACAATATACATGCCCATTTGGGCTATGCAGAATACTATACTCTCAAACTTAAACTGCAACGGGCTAAACCTCTAACTAGCTTCATACTGCTTTATATCGTATCCTATCTAGAGCAAAAAGGAACTTTTGCCTTTAGGGAGTGCCATACGTCCAACAACCTATATATTTGTTTGAATAGAAGGAGACCCACCCATGATTGATCTGCGCAGCGACACAGTCACATTACCAACCCCGGCCATGCGTGAAGCCATGTATCGTGCCGAGGTTGGAGATGATGTCTATCAGGAGGACCCCACCATCAACCGCCTGCAAGAAATGGCCGCTGAACGCCTGGGGAAAGAAGCCGCGCTTTTCGTCGCCAGTGGCACAATGGGCAATACCGCAGCCATGTTGGCTCACGCAGGAAGAGGCGAAGCCGTCATAGTGGGGAACCAATCTCACATCTATCACTACGAGGCAGGTAGCGCATCAACGTTGGGGGGTTCACCCATGGTCGTTGTGTCAACTGACCCCGATGGTATGCTCGACCCCAACGAAGTACGCATCAACATTTCAGATGGCAGCGATGAGCACACGGCGCCAACCGCGCTTCTATGCATTGAAAACACCCACAATCGCTGTGGTGGCGCCGTTTTGAGCGTGGAACAGGTCGAGCAACTTAGCAGCCTTGCCCACTCTCACGGGTTGGCAGTACACATGGACGGCGCGCGTATCTTCAACGCGGCCATTGCGCTTGATGTGCCGGTCAGCACCCTGGTGCGCACAGTTGATTCCGTCATGTTCTGTCTTTCTAAAGGGCTCAGCGCACCGGTTGGCTCGATGTTAGTAGGTAGCCAGGATTTTATTCGCCGAGCGCATCGCATGCGTAAATTATTGGGAGGCGGCATGCGCCAGGCTGGAATACTTGCCGCAGCCGGCATCGTCGCGCTAGAGCAGATGGTTGACCGGATGGCTGAAGATCACGAAAATTGCAAACAGTTAGCATATGGCTTTGCAGACTATCCTCAGATAGATGTCAACGTCGACCGAGTCGTAACAAACATGGTGATGTTCTCAGTACGAAATGCTCAGCAGGAACCCTTAAGTGAAGCAGAGACCATGCAGTTTCTGGCAAAGGCACGCGAACAAGGAGTCCTGATGGGTCATACTGGCCAGGGGAAAATCCGTGCCGTCACACACTATGGTATAGATGCAATTGATATTACAGCAGCGCTCACAGGCATTCGACGAGCATTGATCGACCTACAACTCTAATGGCTTCTCACGCCGACTATGAGTGTTGACCTGGAAGATCATAGCTGAGGTCAAAGTGCGAAAATTATGTCTTGCGATACATGCTTATCAATAAGCTCATAGCATATAATGTCGGTAGGCAAGGATTTATTCATTCCAGATAAAAGGAGGAATACACCATGTACGATGATAGAAACTACCGGCGCCGCTACCGTAACCGTTATCGTAATCCGTTAGGAGGACTTGCTGCTGGCATTTTTATAATTGGCCTGGCTTTTGCCTTTTACTTCTCAAGCAATTTCGGAGGGCATTTGTTTTTGCCCATCCTCTTCGCAGGGCTGGCATTCGTCTCGTTACTAGGCTCTGCCAGCTCAGGTTACTCACGAGGCATCTACGGTGGCTTATATAGCTTTGTCTGGTTAATGGGTCTTGCCCTATGTTTCCTGATTGGCTTCTGGCCCTGGATTCTCTTACCGGTTGGAATTTCTATTATCCTGGGAGCGCTGTATTCCCCCATTACGTCAGGATTACCCGGTGCCAGCTTCCCGGCAAATCAACCAGCGCCGCCACAATACCAGCAGCCATATCAGCCGTATGAGCCCTACCAGCAGGGATATCAACCACCCCCTCAGCAGGCGCCTGGCACCTATCAAGAAGGTGGTCAGCAGTACCCATACCCACCTCAGCCCCAACAACAGTACGACCAGCCACAAACACAAAATCCACAGCAGCAAGAGCTACCGCCTCAGCAACAATAATTTGACAGCCCTTCTCTCAGCGAGGTAAGATCAAACTGGACAGGAGCGTTTGACTTTACCTCGTCGTTTGTGAGAGGAGCACCATTATATGGCCTTGACGAACTTTGCCGGAACAGTCGCAGTTATTACTGGCGGGGCGAGCGGTATTGGGCTGGCTACAGCTAAAGCCCTACACACCAAAGGCGCCCACGTAGTCCTGGCTGACATCAACGCACCAGGATTACTACAGGCAAAAGACCAAATACTCCAGCAGGACCCCACAGTGGCAGGTCAGGTACTCACCATTCCCACAGATGTGACGATTGAGTCACAGGTTTCGGAACTCATGCAGCAGGCCTCCGTCACCTTTGGACGTATCGACCTTGTAGTGACATGTGCCGGTATAGGAAATGGTGGGCCCATCGATACATTCACAGCCAGCGAAATGCAAACTATGATGAATATCAATTTCATGGGAGCATATCACTGCGTGCAAGCAGCGTTGCCTACTATGCGCCAGCAACAGTCGGGCCACTTCGTCTTCCTCAGTTCAGTGGCAGGCAAACTCGGTGTTCCCCTACTCTCTGCCTACTGCGCAAGCAAATGGGCTGTGCGAGGCTTCTCTTCAGCCCTGCGGGTAGAGCTGTACGGAACAGGTATCGGCATTACTACTGTCTATCCCGCTTGGGTGGACACGCCTATGATCCATCAAGAGGCAGATGTCGCACAACTGATGAGCATAGAGGTGCTTCTCACACCAGACCAGGTTGCATTTGAGATTCTACAGGCTGTGATCGAAGATCGAAGCGATCTTACCCTGGCTCCTAATCCAGAAATCTCATTCATCCTGCAGGTTTACAAGGATGATCCTGACAAAGCAGAAACCATGGCAGGTAAATCATACCGCGAGAGGGTAATCAGGTTTACCCAACAACAGGCTGCACAGAGGTCACAACAGTGAAAGCATTGCGACATTCGTACAATTACAGCTACTATGGCCCTAACAGCGTTACCTGGAAAGTTGCGCGTGAAGTTGCCATCTTGCTAGGAGGCTCACGTGCGGTTCTGATGCAACTAGCTCACCCCCTTGTCGCAATGGGAGTGAGCGCCCATAGTAGCTATATGACAGACCCTTTCGGCCGCGCATTACGCACACTTGTGCTTGGGGAGTTGCTTACCTTTGGTTCGCTCGAAAAAGCACAACAGGCTGCCAGTACCATCAATCGCCTGCATTTAGCCGTGCATGGCTCTCTGCCAATAGAGGCAGGGGCTTTCGCTAAAGGAACCCCGTATGATGCGCGCAACCCGGAGCTTTTACTGTGGGTGCATGCCACCCTGGTCGATACAATGCTACTCTGTTACCCACTATTCATCGGCACCCTGACTCCCGACGAACAGGAAACTTACTATCAGGAGTCGAAAGAATCAGCGCGCCTGCTCGGGCTGTCCGCCGACAAGATGCCCAGAACGGTGGTAGACTTGCGGGACTATGTACACGACACGGTGTATAGTAACTGCCTGGTTGCCACTCCACAAGCCCGGCAACTCGCGCACCAGGTACTATTTCCACCTATACCAGCTATTCTACGCCCAGTTATGCACCTCAACCTTCAGTTGACCTGCGCCCTTTTACCCCAGCCTATTCGCGAGATCTATGGCCTGCAATGGGGTACAGGCCGCCAACACATCTTCGACCTCTCAGCACGCAGCATGCGCACAATTATCCCGTGCCTACCAATGTACTTCCGCGAATTACCCATCACCAGGCGTCTCATCGAAGAAATTGTTGGCTGATCAGCTAGATATCTCAGAAAATAAGTAACTATTCAGGTCTCCCCTCTGCTTGACTGCTCACTGCCTACGGCAGTTCGCCCGAGGTTTGGCGTGGGTGCGGGCGATGCCGCCTGCGGCGGCCCCGCCCGCACCCACGCCAAACCTCGGGCGAGGCGGCGAACGGTCCTGAATAGTTACGAAAATAAACAGACAGTAACTAATGAGAAACTGCGCCAGAGACAAAAAACGCCATTACAATGATCCAGCTAATAATCAAAGCGATTAGCACGCGAAGTGCTAGGCCCGAGATAGATAGACTACGACGCCGTGGTTGAACTCGAGTGTCGATTCCATTTGTTGACATACATTTTCTCCATTATAATAGCGCCGAATGAGTTGGTCCCTACACCTACCCGGGCAATGCACTTAGGACTACCTTTCATCACATATAACGGATCATCCAGCCAGTGCTAACAACCCGAAGTACAAATGCAGCACAAAATGTACGTATCTCCTACCTACGGCTTTTTTCGCCTGTTCTCGCGACACTCATCACATTCGCAACTGGCACGCAACTTCTCATAGGTGTAGATTCCCGTTTTGTGCCCATCTTCCCATACAGGAGTCAAGCCATAGCGTCCCACCGGTTGTAAATCGACCAGCGTTGTCTCTTCCACGCTCAAACTCTTTTTGTTCTGCAACATACCCGGCAAGCCCCCTTCGCCTGCACACCAGGCGCAAGGGCATGCCCATCGCAGCGCTTCCCAACTATGAACACTTTCGTGTTCGTCACTCCAGGTCAAGATAAGTTGCCGTTTCTCTTCATCGAGTAAAAATGAAGTTGGAGATGGATGTGTATATTGGGGCATATATTTATTCCTTTGAATTGAGATGTAGTAAGCACAATTGAAATCAAATCACTGCCCTGCGGCGATCTGTGATCGTAACAGCAATACTCTTTCATTATATGCTCCTAGTAGCAGGAACGTCTACATGCCAGTTTTACCGGGGAATATTACATCTGTCACCGATGCACATACTTCCCGTCATACGAGTTAAAAAGTATGGTAAAATTAGCTTTAGGCAAGGTTCCAATGAACTTGACAGTTCCTGCTCAAGAGAACGGTCCAGCCCTGTCATGCTGAGCGCAGCGAAGCATCTCGCTGCCGATCGCGACGGACCCTTCGCTTCGCTCAGGGTGACATGGTGTGACGAGTCAAACTGTCAAGGATTATGCTTCACCATTGAACCTTGCCTTAGGCATGGTTCAAATGCTCTTGACAGTTTCCTGAAACTCAATTGCTATCCGAATCGTACCTACCAGGGTGGGCAATTGTTTTTGGACTGTT
>WNFE01001365.1_pt1 | contig 17581 bp, 11 predicted proteins | sample 5400451 | NCBI WGS metagenome assembly WNFE01 (sample SAMN13153344, study PRJNA577476) | soil metagenome | isolation source: 200 cm saprolite under Douglas fir tree site 2 hole 2 | place: USA:California | collected 2015-04-18
TTCGTTCTTCGGCTCCTGCTTCATCGAAGTCAGCACCTGATTTTCGCGCGAGCCGTCGCGATAATAACTCACGGCTTTGCAGCCCAGCTGTTGCGCCAGACGATAGAGATGATCGACGGACTCAACCGTGTCGTTGACTGCGCCGTTGCAGGTCTTGGAAACGCTGTTGTCGACGTTGCGCTGCGCGGCGGCGAGCACGTGCACGTGCTGCTCTGCTCCGATGGACATCGCGGAAATGAAATAAGACGGCAGCTCGTGTTCATGCTCAACCACGTAAGCCGCTGCCGCGTCGATCGAATCCGGATCGGTTTGATCGACATCCACGCCCAGCGCCTGTGCGGCGAGGGTGTGAACGTAGGTGCGCGTGCCGAGCGTGTCCTTGCGCACGTAGGCCCAAGAGAAGTTGGGTTCAACCCCCGAAGACGTTTCCGCCACCAGGGAAATCGTGCCCGTCGGCGCGATCGTCGTCACTTCATAGTTACGCGGGGTAAGCGGAACTTCACGTGAGATGCCAATTTCGTCGTATATGAATTTGGCGTAGGCTTCGCGATTGGGCTCGAGCTCAGGAAAAGTGCCGCGTTCGGCGCCGAGCCGCAGACTTTCATTCCAGGCTTCGCGGCGCACAAAGCCCATCACTTCATCCATCAAATCGATCGAAGCGGGCGAACCGTAAGTAATTTTCAGATTCAGACACAGATCGGCAAAGCCCATGATGCCCAGGCCCAGGGGCCGGGTGCGCTTGACGACGTCGTTGATTTCCGGAAGCGGCCAGGCGCACGTGTCTATGACGTTGTCGAGAAAGCGCGTGCACCAGCGGGTGCATTCGCGCAGACGATCCCAGTCGAGACGGTTTTCGCGGTCATAGAACTTGGCCACATCGATCGAGCCCAGATTGCACGAGTTCGCAAAGTGCAGGAACTGCTCGCCGCAGGGATTGCTCGCCATGATCGGACCCATCGATTCGATCATGTGATTGTGGCGATTGACTTCGTCGATAAAGGCGATGCCCGGCTCGGCATAGCGATGCGCGCTGGCGATGATCCGGTTCCAGATGTCCGGCGCGTAAGCCATGCCCGGCGCCGGTGGCTCTTCAATCAAAGTGTCGGAAAGATCAGCCGTATCGAAGGCCTCTTTGTCGCGAAACGTGACGGTCGAGCCGTCCGGCCGGCGATAGACGACGTAATCGCGGCCAGTGACAGGATCGAAGATCGGATCGCTCCACGGCTCGCCACGAAACTCGAGCTGATACCACTCGTTGTGATCGACAGCTTCGAGAAACTTGTCCGTGACGTTGACTGAAATATTGAAGTTGGTCAGCGAATGCTGGTCATTCTTCGCATGAATGAAACGCAAGACGTCGGGATGCGTGACGCGCATCATGCCCATGTTTGCGCCACGGCGGACGCCACCCTGCTTTACGGTGTCGGTCGTCGTATTGAAAATGTTCATGAACGACACGGGGCCGCTGGCGACGCCGTGCGTTGAGCTGACCATCGCGCCGCTCGGGCGCAGCTTTTCAAAAGTGAAGCCGGTGCCGCCGCCGGTCTGGTGAATAATCGCGGCGTCAGTTGCGGTTTTCATGATGCCGGCGATCGAGTCGGGCACGTCCAGCACAAAGCACGCCGCCAGTTGCCCGTTGGGTTTGCCTGAGTTGACCAGGCAGGGCGTGTTCGGAACGAACTCACGCGCCAGCATGATGTCGGACATCGTGTTGAAAAACTCGTCGCGCTTATCGGCGTCGGTTTCGGCGACTGAAACGTGCGCCACCACGCGCGCCACGATATCGCTCCATTCTTCCAGGCTTGTGCCTTTCGCATCTTTCAGCGAGTAGCGCTTGCCGATTACGCGTCTAGCGTTCAGGCCGAGGGGCACGATCTGGCGCTTGAAGGAAACCATCGATTGGAGGATTTCGTCTTGAGACACTTTTGTCATCTTCGCACCACTCGCCGTGTTCATCTATTCTACCTTTCCCGCGCGGAGAACCGCACGCGAGCCGATTTTGAGGAACAAAAATCCCGGGCGACACACGATCGCCGTTTCAAAGACTTAAGTTGTAGTGCAGATACTACGGTCGGTTTTGCGAAGTCACGAAATCCTTGCTGAGCCGGGTTTGGAACCCCTTGACCCGCCGCCGCCAGCCGCCTCACTCCGAGCAGAACGCACTATACACCCGGAAAACCACGATGTCAATATGTTGTGGTTATCTTTTTTTTCAACGCGATACAGTGTATTTCTTGAGGCGCTACTTTAACCCTAAATGGCTCGAAATCAGTCCCTTAGAATGGCCCACGCAAGCCGAAAACCCGACCGCGAAGGAGGGTGCTGATGCTTTTGACGGCTGGCACCCTCCCTGACGGTCGGGTCTCTGACTTATTTGCCGCTGGAGAGAAGTAAATCGAGTTCGCGATTCTGAGTGTCGAGCATGCCGAACGTGTCCGCAGTTTCTTCGAGCATCTGGCGAGTCATGGCGATTGAGTCGCTCAGCTCCTCGAAGTGCAAAGAAGAGACGCGTTCGGGGGTTGGCAGAGTAACCACCTGGTCATTTACCAGGCCAAAGAAATTCTCAATCGATTGTAATTGGCCTTCGACCAGACGCACGGAGCGTTCGAGATCGTTGAAGGCGGCCACGCGACGTTTGAGAATCTCGGCGTTGGCCTGCTGGACGCGCTTGGCGCGATCGTCGGTTGAATTCTGGATCTGGTGTTCCGCCTGCTTCAGTTGATTCTGCACGGCCTGGCGGTTGGTCGATCGCAAGTGATGCTTGCGGCGACGATACACGTCGAGCAGATCGACGAAGTCTTCCCAGTAGCGATCCAGAGTTTGCAGGTTCGCCGGGACCTGTTTGCTGGTGGTGAACTTTTTGTAGTTTGAATAAATCTGGTTCTTCATCCAGCGCAAATACTCGACAGCTTCGCGCTCGCGAGGATCGAACCCTTTGATAATGGTTTCGCGCTGCGCGTCGCGGAGTTTGCGGGCGCGCTCCTTCTCTCTGCGCTCGACCAGACGGCGATAAAATGGAGCTGCAGGAACCACGGCGAGATAGACGGCCTCGGTTACCAGGGCGGCGGCCAGCGGCGTGACGTCCCAGAAGTATGCGGCCGTCATGGCAAAGCCGGCCATGCCCCAAATATTAATCGGCTCTCTGAATGCCTGTTTTAGATACCGAAAGTCGATCTTGGGCAATTCCATTTAGCGTACGAAATGCTCTTAAAGATTGGTGACATCGAGTTCTTGGCGAATCGCCCCGACCTCGGTTTTTCAGACTCGCTATTGTTCTCCGGCCTCGCTCTTAGCGGGCAGCGCCGCCTGTGGCGCAGTCTCTGTCCCAGCCGGCAGCAGGCCCATCTCGCGCTTATACGAGAGCAATTTGTCTTGCAGTTGCATGTCCATTGCCTCGCGTTCGATTTCCTGCATCTGCGTGTCGACCGACGCCGTGCCCAGCTGCATCCTTGCTTCGGCAGCGGCCGCGCGCCGATCAATCTTGTCGCGCATCTCGTCGAAGGTCGAGGCGTCGTCGCCGATCTGGAAACTAGCCATCGTCTGAGCAAGCTGTTCCTGCAGCTTGGCCTGCTTCGACTGATTAATGAGCTGCATCGCCTCAGAGGTGCGCCGCTGCATTTGCAGGACATAGTTATCGCGCGCTTTCATCGCCTGCTTGGAGGCGAGCTGCGCGTGCTCCAGTTGGTGCCCGGTTTTCTGCAGATCGACCTGGGCTTGCTGGAGCTGCCCGATGTAGGCCGTCGCGATGTCATCGCGGTTCATCTTGATCGAAGCCTTAATCTTCGAGTCAAGATCGACAACCTGGGTTTCCAGCCGCTCCTTATTTTTCGCCAGCAATTTCTCCGTGGCCATGACCTGAGCGACTGAATTGTTAAGATCGGGAATCCGGTCGCGCATGTCACGGATCGTTTGTTGAAGTATGAGCTCCGGATCCTCAGTCCTTTCGACGATCCCGCCAAAAAGCGCGCGCATCGAGCGCTTCACTCTCGTCCATAGTCCCATTTTTAACTCATCCTCCAGCGAATTCAGATTCGAAGATCACGGGTCAGAACTGCAGCGGTTATTAAACGCGAGCGCGCTCTCGATTGTACGAAGCCGAAGGGCCCACAGTTGCAAGTTACCGCCGATTTCGGCGTGAGTATAGCAGAGAACGGGCGGCAGTAAGCAGGAAGCCGGGGGCAGAAACCGGCGCGGAACCCGCCAATAGCTAGCCGATCGCTGATGTTTGACGCCTGGGCATTTGCCCGATATCGCGCCGGTAATGGAGGCCGTCCCAGTGGATGTCACCCACCGCCCGATAGCAGCGCGACAGAGCGAGGTCCAGAGTCTGCCCGGTCGATGTGACGCTCATCACGCGGCCGCCGGCGGTCAACCATTCGCCATCGGCGCCGCGCGAAGTAGCCGCATGAAACACGACGGCGTGATCGCGCCCGGCAGCGAGATCCAACCCTGCGATGCGCGCTCCCGTTTCCGGCTTGGCCGGATATCCGCGCGCCGCCAACACGACGCAGGCCGAAGCATCCTCAGACCAGTTGACGTCGAGCTGGCCAAGACGCTTTTCGCTTATTGCTTCAAAGACTTCCGTAAGATCGCTCCGGAGCCGGACCAGAATTGCCTGCGTTTCCGGATCACCAAGCCGCACGTTGTACTCGAGCACGCGCGGACCGTCTGCGGTTAACATCAGTCCGATGAACAGGACTCCGCGAAAAGGAAAGCCTTCATCGCGGGCGCCCTGCAGGGTTGGTTCAACGATTTCGCGTACTACTCGTTCAAGAGTTGCGCGATCCAGCACGCTCGCATCCGTAATCGAGCCCATGCCACCAGTGTTCGGACCGGTGTCGTTTTCGCCGACGCGTTTGTGGTCGCGAGCCGCCGGCATCAAGCGAAAGTCTCTACCGTCGGAAAACAACAGCAACGAAGCTTCGGAACCCGAAAGCGCTTCTTCGATCACGATTCGGCGTGCAGCCTCAGCGCTAACCGTGTCTCCAGTCATCAATTCGCGCACAGCCCTGACCGCTTCGGCGCGCGAGCCGGCGATGATGACGCCCTTGCCGGCCGCGAGGCCGTCGGCTTTAACGACCACCGGTGCGTCCTTACCACCGAATTCGCCGCTTTCCAAAATCGCCCTCGCTTCGTCAAAAGACTCTGCGATTCGGTAGCGGGCGGTGGGCACTCGATGGCGAAGCATGAAGTCTTTGGCGAACGCTTTGCTGGACTCCAAGCGCGCGGCCTGGCTTTCCGGCCCAACTATGCGAAGGCCCCGGCGATTGAACTCATCAACGATGCCGACAGCCAGCGGCGCCTCGGGCCCAACGATGGTTAAATCAATTTTCTTCTCTTCAACAAGTTGGACGAGCGCCGGGATATCGTTCGCCGCGACCGGCCGGCACTCCGCGTCCTGGGCGATGCCGGCGTTGCCGGGTGCGCAAAAGAGTTCCAGCGGTCGCGTCGAAGTCTTTCGCAGGGCCCAGACAAGCGCGTGCTCGCGGCCGCCCGAGCCTATGGTCAGGATTCGCATTTATCGACGCGCGCTCCCATTCGATCGGTTGAACTCAGAGTCACGAATGCTATCAGTGAAACGCAAAGATCGAAAGTCGCAAGTCCGCGCTTCGTTCGGCGCAGAAAAATGCTTGACACGAGGTACGCATAGTCATATAAGGGCAGCCGCTGTGGCCGCGCTTTTGTAAACGCATTTGAGTTCGTAAGCTAACCAGCGTTAGTTGGCCTCCTCGTCAGCTTTTTTAGAAGTTACAACCGTAAACGGCTTTCCAACATTCCCTCGACGCAGACGAGCGGGGAGGTGAACTTCGTGCCAGACATTGAGTTGCAGGGAACGGCAAACGCCGAGGCATCTGAATTTGCGGACCGATCGATCAGTTGCGTCGATTGCGGTGAACAATTCGTGTGGACCGTGGGCGAGCAGGTTTTCTTCCACGACAAGGGTTTGAAGAACGAGCCCAAACGGTGCAAGCCTTGCAAGCAAGCCAAGAACGACCGACTGGCTGCAATCTCCGCTTCGCAGGTTGCCGGAATTAAGCAGAAGATCGAAGTGAACGTGACCTGCGCTCAGTGCGGCCAGCAAACGACGGTTCCTTTTTACCCGTCCCAGGGGCGGCCAGTCTACTGTCGATCCTGCTTTGTCGCCGGTCGAACCATGACCGCAACCGCCTGATTTCCAGCCGGAAAACGCGGCGCCTAGTGCTCGAGATGATATGGGACGTTAGTAACGACGACTCCTCGCTTGAAAAGCAGGGCGCCCTTTAGAAACAAAGTATTCTGATTGTGCAGGAGGTTCTGCCACCATCGGGCCGGAACGAACTCCGGGAGCACGATGGTTACGACCTCGCCATGCGAGCTGCGCTTGACGCGATCGACATAGTTGAGCAGCGGCCGCAACAGCGAGCGGTATGGCGACGCCACCACCACGAGGTTCACTCCCGATCCCCATTGCTGCCATTTCTCGCGCAGCTTCTGCGTTGTCTCGTCGTCGAGGTTGACGTAAACCGCGGTCACGTGATGGGGCGCAATCGATTTCGCATATTCGAGCGCCGCGATTACTCCTCGATGCAATCCTGAAATCGGCACGATCACCTCGTGATGAATCGGACGCAATTGTCCCAGACCCTCGGTTGAAAGCTGTTGCGCGACGTCAAAGTAATGCCGGTGAATCCGCAGAAACATCAAAACCAGCAGCGGCACGAGGACCACGACAATCCAGGCGCCATGAATAAACTTGGTCGCGATAAAGACCATTAACACGACGAACGTGGCCACTGCCCCGACGCCGTTAATCACCAGCGACTTTCTCCAGTGCGATCCTTTTTCCAGGCGCGCGACTTGCGCCAAAGTCTTTCGCTCTATGCCGGTAACGTCCTTAACATTCGCCGGCGCCTCGTTATCGATGGCGGAGGCGCGCATATTCCGGAGCGCCCTTCCTTCTTTCCACCAGTGGACGATCATTCCCGACTGCGACAGCGTGAACGAAAGAAACACACCCACTGCGTAGAGCGGAATCAGGCGGCTGGTCTCTCCGCGAAAAGCCCAGACCAGAATTGCTGAGAAGACGGCGAGCAACACGATGCCGTTTGAGAACACCAGCCGATCACCGCGATTTGCAAACTGTCGCGGCAAAAAGCGATCGCGCGCCAGGAGTGACGACAGACGGGGAAAGTCAGCGAACGAAGTGTTAGCGGCGAGGACCAGAATTCCGGCGGTCGTTATCTGCACCAGATAATAGAACCAGCCCAGGTAGCCCGTGAAAATGATGCGCCCAAACTGCGATATAACGGTCTCGTGCTCATGCGGATGAATCTGGTAAAGATGAGCCATCACGCTGGTGCCGATGAACATGGTGGCCAACAGCGCAGCCATCCAGGTCAGCGTCTTCGCGGCGTTGTCTGGCTCAGGCTGCTTGAATGCCGGAATCCCGTTCGATATCGCCTCGATACCCGTCAACGCCGCGCAGCCGTTGGAAAACGCGCCCAACAACAGGAATAGAGACAAATAGTGCGGCTGGTAACCTTCAGCGATCGTCAGATCGATGTCATTTGGAGGTGGAACGATTTCGGGATGCAGGTAAAAGCGAATCAGGCCATACGCAATCATGAACATGAACGAAACGATGAAGGCGTAGGTGGGACCGGCAAACAACGCCCCGGATTCGCGCACGCCGCGCAGGTTCGCAATCGCGATGAAAGCAATGAAGAAGATGCAGAACGCTACCCGATGATTGTCCAGCCAAGCCAGCCGAGTGCCTACAAAAGTCGACGTGATCGCCGCCACCCCGGCAGCAACCGAAACCGAAACCGTGAGAACATAGTCAACCAGGAGTGATGCGGCGGCGATCAACCCGGGCATGGTTCCCAGGTTGTCTTTGGCTACGATGTAGGCGCCACCGCCTGAAGGGTACGCGTGAATAGTCTGCCGGTAACTAATCGCGACGATCACCAAAAGCGTGGCGATGCCTATCGAGATCGGAATGACTCGTGAGAACGCGTCAGCCTGGCTGATGGGCGCGACGTACGCCGCAGCCAGCACCAGAAGGATTTCCTCCGTCGCGTATGCGGTTGAAGAGAGTGCGTCTGATGAGAAGACCGCTAACGCGGTTTTCTTGGTTAGTCGCTCCTGTGTTAAGCGTTCTGTTCTGATTGGGCTGCCAACCAGCAAACGCTTTAATGAGGCCATTTTTTGGTTGCGGCAGCAAGGTCCCGATCGACTCGGGCGCGCAAAAAGATGCCACAGCGTGCAGCTTTCCAAAAGCGCCGACTGTGGCGAAGCACACCTATTGGTGGCCCTGCTGCTTCATTTCGGTCTAACGAGCCAACTCTCGTTTTCCGTGCCGTATATTATGCCACTTCTTTCGAAAGTCAATGCCACCGCCAGCCGAGTTGCTAATCCCGCGGGAGAACAATCTTCGAAGAGTCCTTGCTAAAAGGTGGCCCAAAAAAATAAAGCGGGCGGGGCCCTCCCACAAGCCCCACCCTAAGGCCACGTGTCCTCACCCCACGCGACCACTTCGCCCACCGGGGAGGCGGGCGCCGGATGATTATGCACAAGTCGCCAGAAAGATGCAACCAAAAGTAGACGTTTTTTCCGATGCATTCTGCGGCGTAAAGAGCCGGCTGGAAATGAAGCTTCTGACGAGCCGATCGACTAGACACTTGCGCGCGGCAACACCGACTCAATGCTATGCAACAAGATGATGATAAGGTCGCTGTCTGCACCCGCAGTTTTTACTTTCAGGGACACATAATCGTTAGTGACGTCGCTTATCGCGCCTTCGTAAACTCCGCCCGACACAGTCTTGATGGTCACTGACTGACCGCGAAAACGAATCAAGAGATTCTCGATGTGCTGATAGTTCATGTGGTGTTTCTCCCCGCCCGCTGGATGCCCTCATTCTTCCCAGGTCACAAAAAACAATCGATAACCATCCGGATCTTGCAAGCTTATGAATCGGCCGCCCCAACCCTCGTCTCTCGGTTCAGTGACTTCGACTCCGCCGGCCGTCAGCTTCTCGCAAAACTCATCGACGTTGCTGACTCCAAGAACGAAATGGACGCCGCGTCCACGCTTCAGCATTGTCTCGATCTGTTGCACTAAAGTAATCCGCAAAGAGCCGGCGCCGACCGTTGCTATGGGCGGCTCGGCCGCGAGGTTTTGCGACACAGTCTCAAATCCAAGCCGCTCCTGATAAAACCGAAGCGACTCTTCAAGATTGTTAACTTCCAGAAACAGCAGGTCGAGGCCGGTCACCATGTTCTAATCTCAGATCACAGTCAGAATCACATACACTCCGTAGCCGGCGCCGCAAACAGCCAACCAAAAGATGACTTCCTGGGCTGCGCGAAAGCGCCGCGCCGGATGCGAGCGTCTGAGCGACGCGCGTGCACTGGTCATCGCCGAGTGCGCCATTAGCACTCCAAACAAGATCACGCCCAGAGACAAAATTGAGAGCGGCCAGAGAAACCATAGCCCGTTAAAGCGAACCAGAAGCAGCAGCATCAAGCCCAGCACCAGGCACAAGAGCGAGCTCAGCAGCTGGCCATAAATGCCGACCTCGCGGACGGCCGGCTTCACGTAAGTTGCAGGCGCTTCGGCCACCGGATGCCGTCGCTGTAAGTCGTATTTACTCCGAGCCTCGTCGTCGCGCAGCACGCGATACGCTTCGTTCAGCGCCTTCATATCCTCCTCGTTGCCGCCGCGATCGGGATGCCGCTTCAGCGCGAGTCGCCGGTACAGACTTTCGATCTCCCGCCGTGAAGCGTGCTGTCGCGCGCCCAGCACCGAGTAGTAATCCTTGTTGGAATCGAATTGATCCAAGTGCCTTGCGATTCTAGATTCGTCAACCTGGATTTGCAATTGAGTTCTTCATTGGCAGGTGGGAAGTCCGGTGAACGAAGGGCAACTCATGCGCCAGGGGCCCTCCCTTACGGCCGGGCTTCTGACAACAGGTTTCGCGCGCAGCGAAAAGCTCGCTTATGATAATCTTCGCTTGACTCGCTTGACTGAGGGGCTCGCAATTTCGATGGACCAGACTTTCAACCCGGGCGATGATCTGATCTTTCAACTCGAGAGCGGCTTTGGTTTGTTGCGCGTGCTCGCGATAGAACAAAGGAGCTCAGATCGGGTCTGGCATCTGATGGCTTACGAAGAATTGTTTCCCGATGTCGAGGCAGCCGAGCGAGCGCTGACCCAACCCGAAAATCTACACGTCCGAACCGCGCATATGGCGTTGACCGACCGCGCGTTCGAGCGCACCCCGGCGGCGCATCTGGGCAATCGCCCTATCATGAGCGAAGAGCTCGCCGCCTATCGACGATGGGTTGATGAAGCCGGCCACGTCTCGGATCGTTCGGCGCTACTAATGTTGGGACTGCGATAGAAACTTCAAGTGGTACATGGAAATGAAGTGCAAGATTAGAATTCCGACTTCAATATTCAGAGCTGCGTGTGGTTTGTTTGTGGCTTTCGTCTTCATCACGCCGGCACTCGCGCAACGGCGCGAGCGCTTGATCGACACATGGAAACCTCTGCACTATGACGTCGCAATTACTCTCGACGACCAGCTCACCGAGATCGCCAAAGCCCAAACAGAAATTACCGCGCAGATTCTCAAAGACAAAGTGAGCATAATCGACCTGGATTTTGGAACGCTGCCGATCGACTCTGTAGCTATCGGAGGTCAGCCGGCGCGTTATGAAAGAAAACCGGAAGTACTGAATGTCTTTCTCGGCCGCGCGGCGCACGCGGGCGATAAGGTCAGCATCGTGGTTACCTATCACGGCCACCCAACTGACGGTTTGGTTTTCGCAACCGATCGTGACGGCAAATCCTCCGCGACTGGCGACAATTGGCCCAACCGCGTTCATCAGTGGATTCCCTGCCTCGATCATCCGTCAGCGAAAGCTACCGTTTCGTTCACAGTCACTGCCCCGCAGCGTGATCAAGTAGTTGCAAACGGAAAATTAGTTTCGTTCACGATTCCTGAGATGGTAACGGTCCCAAATGTTTGGAAGTTTGACGAAGCGAAATCTATCCCGCCATATTGCATGGTTATCGCAGTGAATCAAGGAGCGATCATCGACTCGCCGGACAGGGCGACGACGAATCTGCTCTATGACGTTCCGCAGCGCGATCGCGCATTTGCGGCGAAAGGATTCTCTCCAGCCGCGCCCGCGCTGGCGTTCTTCAGCGAAACGATCGCGCCGTATCCGTATGAAAAACTTGCCCTGATCATCGGCGCGACGCGTTTCGGCGGCATGGAAAACTCGAGCGCCATCGTTTTCACCAGCACGCTCTTCGAGCCGCGCGCCAACGAGAAGATGAGCAAGCGGTTCGGCATTCCGGCTCGCACCGAAGACGTCGTCGCGCACGAAATCGCCCATCAATGGTTCGGTGATTCCGTCACCGAATCAACCTGGGCAGATCTGTGGCTGAGTGAAGGTTTCGCTACTTATTTCGCCGGACTGTTCATTGAAAAGTATGACGGCGAGGATGCGTTTCGCGAATACCTGCGCAACGCGGCCGAACGCTATTTTGCCTACGAAAAGCAGCACCTGACGCCGATTCACGACAGCGAAACTCAGGACCTGATGAGGTTGCTGAACGAGAATAATTATCAAAAGGGCGCCTGGGTGTTGCACATGCTCCGCAAACGTCTCGGTGACGAAATGTTCTTTCGCGGTTTACGCGCCTACTACCGAGCGCACGCGGAGGCGAATGCGACCACAGAAGACTTACGCGACGCCTTAGAGAAGGTGTCCGGACAGAACCTACACGATTTCTTCAAGCGCTGGGTTTATGGGACAGGTCATCCGATCTACACACTCACCTACCACTCTGCTGAGTTCAGTGGAGCCGGCGAGTTCTTGACGATAATACTAAACCAGACACAACCGGGTGAGCCTTTCCTGGATCCCGTGCCGATCGAAATAACGACTGCGGACGGCGCTAAGAAGCGATACGTAATCTTGCCCACGAACAAAACCGCGACCCTACAAGTTCATCGGGATACGTTTGCTACAGCCAAAGCTATCAAGCTCGACCCGGACGAAACGCTGTTGAAGGAGATCGTAACCAAGCCGTAAGTGCCTCCTGGTCTTTCACGGTCCGAATCTTTGCCGATACTCAGCGGAGTTAACAAAGCCGGTCACCATCGTGCGCGAGACCGCGCCTGAATCAAGCGCGGAAATCCAGTTCAGATACAGAATGTCCGGATCGCGTCGCAGATACCCGAAGTACTCCATCACCACAAACGCCTGGTTGTAGTATTTCTGCTGTACCTCGCCGCTTTCAGCGATCTCTCTCAGCGCTTGCGCCCGGGTTAGCGTGTTGTTGTTAAGCCCGTCGATCATCGATTGGCGGCTCGACAGCGTTACGCCCACCGTCGTCAACAAGGCATCGACAAAATGTTGGTTGTCGAGTGATCCGAATTTGGCCACGAAAGCTGGCCGCGAAGCGAAGCCGTTGGCAAAAGTCACCTTCGCAACTTCCAGTTGATCATTTGCTAAGAACCCGCTGACATTTGCCAGGTCGGGCACGAATTCCGCGTAGTCCGGCTTGCGACCAAATGCCGCTGAGTAGAATCGATAAACGAAATAGCCGCGTTCCTGAAACTCTGCCGATTTGAAAAACATTTCAGAAACGTGCACTCGATCGCACTGCGTCATATCCCCGCTACAGATATTAATCGTGTTAACCCAGGCAGCCAGTCCCGGTGGATCCGGATCACGAGTCAGAAAGTCGTGGTAATGCTGAGTAACAAAGTCTTCCACGTCGTCAAATTCACGAACGCGATGGATCCTCGCGGCGTCCAGCGTCAGGTTTGTTCGCTGTGTCCCGACGACCACGACCTTGTCGCCAACTAAGATTCGGCCGCCATGCTCGTCATTGAATTGCGTCGCCGAACTCACATGAACGATCACGTTACTAATCATCCAGTCTCCGATGACTCCGCTGCTTGGCCTGCTTTGTACTGTCCCAAACAACTCAAAGAAGTTATTCTTCTTATTAAAGTCATTCGGCTGTCGCACTTCAATTCTTACTGCATCGATCGTTCCATCAGTTCGTAGCCCACCAAGTACAAGGACAAATGAACCTACGCTCAGGGAAGAAGGCCGATCGATCCGCGTGCTGCTGGTCACGTGGACGGTTCTGCCATTTACGTTCCAGTCGCCTGTAAACGGCGAGGGTGGCAAGGTCTGAACAACGCCAAAGAAAATGGCGAAGGGGAAGGGCCTTGGGACTTCCTCTTGCTGTTCCACTTCAATCTTGCCGGCATCGATCGAGCCATCACCTCTTGGGCAGCCCTCGGTCTCGACAAAGGCCCCAACCACGACGGCGCCTGACTCCACTTTGATTAGCGTCTCGGAAGTAACGTGAATTACTCGCCCGCTCACGGTCCAGTCCCCAATCAAACCCGACGCGGGCAAGCTTTCGATCACCCCGTCAAACTCAATACAATCAAGATGTTCGTTTTCTTTTACCTCGATTTTCGAAGCGTCGATCGAACCGTCAGTGCGGCGGCAACCCTCAACTTCGACCAGCTTGCCCACAGCGACGGCGCCCTCCTCGGTATCGATTTTTGTTGAAGGCGTCACATGAACAATGAGACCGCCTACTGTCCAGTCGCCGATGAAGCCGGCCGTACCAGGCAGTGCCTGAATGACGGCGGTGAACTCGAAACATTGCGCTGCCGGCTGCTCTACTTCAATTCCCGTGGCATCGACCGAACCGTCTGAGCGCAAAGTGCTCCTAATCTCCACCAATGCTCCGACGGCCACGACTCCATCTTCCTGATCGATTCTGGTAGTGGAGGCGACATGCACCGTGCGACTCCCAACCACCCAATCGCCGACGAAGCCTGGTGTGCTCGGTAGGGACATAATGCGACCTACAAACTCGAATTCATTTGAACTTGTCCCTGACTGGGACGCTGTCCGGAAGGTCGAACCTCCGAGCAGGGACAGCACGGCTAAACCGACGAGAAAAGTTCTAAGGTGGCTCATGGTTCTCCTCACTTTGAAATGTCGTATCTCTTGCTGGCACTATCTCGCCCGACAGTCATTTCGGACTGTTAAGCGCGCGTAATAGGAAAAGGGCAGGGGAGATTATAGGCTTCTGAAGTCAAGAATCATTTCGGCTGCATGAATGTTTCATTTCGTCTTCATTGCGGAAGCGAAGACTTTCGTCTGGTCCGGTCGGTCTGGGTGTCACGACGGCCCAAAGCGGGCGATATTCAATCGAATTCACAAACCTGGTAACAATCCCGCGCGAAGAACCGAGGCGGAATTCCTAGGATGGCAAAAACACTAACTCATCCCACTTAAAAAACCCGATCGAGACTTCAGGGTGGGCGGAGTCCACAAACGGTTCCCGGCGGATTATAAACTGTTTTTTTATTGGTTTGTCTCTGTCCTGCTTATGGCAGGAACAGCGATCACGGTCCGAATCGGTTGCCGTATTCCTGCGAGGTCACGAAGCCCGTCACCATCCCGCGCGGGTCGTTGGTTGTATCCAGCACCTGGATCCATTGCAGATAGAAAGCGTCCGGTTGCCGCCTGAGATAGCCAAAGTATTCCATCACCGCGTATGCCTGATGGTTGTACTTCGTCGAAACTTCAGTACTCTCCACGATTTGTCTCAAGACCTGTGCGCGCGTCAGCGTTGAGTTGTTCAAGCCATCAATCATCGCTTGACGACTCGATAACGTCACGCCTGCTGTGTTCAGTAGCATATCAACGTATTGTTGATTCGTGAGCGGACTGTAGGTGTTCGCGAATGCTGGTCGGGCCATGAAGCCGGCGATAAAGGCCACTTTCGCTGCTTCCAACTGATTCGCATCCAGAAAGCCGCTGACGCTCGCCAGGTCAGGCACGAACTCTCCGTAGTCAGGTTTCCGGCCAAAAGCTACCGGATAGAATCTATAGACAAAGTAACCGCGCTCTTGAAATTCCTGGGATTGGAAGAAGAGTTGCGACACATGGATACGGTCACACTGGGTGGTATCGCCGGAGCAGTTATTGATGGTGCTTACCCATCCGGCAAAGCCGGGCGGGTCGGGTTCGCGGCCCAGGAAGTCTATATACTGCTGACGCACAAAGAAGTTCGTGTCGTCGATTGGGTTTGGGCCGTTGGTCGTCTCGTTATCGGTTATGGTTACGGTCGCCGTGTTCGGGGAACCAAGCGCGGTGCCGCTTGGACTGCTGAGACTGATCGTGAAACTTTCGTTGCCTTCAGGGTAAGAGTCGTCGACCAGCGGCACCGAAAACGTCTCGAACGTTTCGCCGGCAGCGAACGTCAAGGTGCCGAGCGTGTTGATGTAATCGCAACGCGGCGAGGCGATGCCGTTAAAGACGTTGCAGTTCTGCAGGCCCGCGGCGTCATTTGTCGAATAAGTAACGCTGGCCGTGGTCGATGTATCGCCGATCCGCGTCACGGTGATATTCGCGCGGCCCGCGGCTTCGCTAGTAAGATAACTTGCCGAACTGAATTGCAGGCTGCTCGCGGATGCCGAGGCGCCGACCTGGCCGCGAATCTCACCATTCAGGAAATTGCTGCTGTGAACGTTGATGTACAGCAGTCCGCCCTTCAGGTTTTGCACGTCGGTCGCGGAAAGTGAGATCAGGAAATCAGAGAAGCTGCCGTTCGGCAGTGGAAACAGAATGTTACCCGCTACGCCTGGAGCAGCCGGGCCATGAATGTGCGCGTTGGTTTGAGCACTCGTCAGGCCGCTAAAGTTCAACGAGACGCGCGCCGTTTGCTCATCCGGACTAAGCAGCAACGTCGCGGTGCCGGTCGCGGTCGAATTGTTCGGCGGCGTTTCCTGCGCGCCATTCAGGTTGGCCACAAAAAGAGTCGGTTGTTTGCCGGAGACTTCGTAGACCGCGCCGTTGGTGTTCGAGACGATGTATAGATCGCCGTTCGGTCCGGTCTCAATATCAGCGGTGATGCCGAAGTCGCGGCCAATCAGCAGGCTTTCGCTTTCAGTGATATCGAATTTATCCAGGTTGTCGGCCACCAGATCGTTGAGCCGCGAATCGGTGAAGGCAAAGTGCAAACGATCCGGTGTCAGTTTGAAGCGAAATAGAAAGCCGCCCACCAGAAATGTGCGCGCCGCGCCTACAAACATGTCGCCTTCAAATTGCGGACCGAGTCCTCTGCCCTGAACAAAACCCAGGGGTGATACGGGGATTGCATATTTCCAGCTGAATTCGGGATCGTTGTAGTGCGCGCCCGGCAACATGTAAAGACGCGCGAGCGCCGCCGCCGGAGTATCGGCGATCTGAGAAGGTGGCCAGCGCAACTGCTGCAAGTCGCCGTTGCCGTACGTCGTTTCGATCTGCTTGTATTGAGCGATGCGACTGACTGGTCCCATGATTTGCACCCAACCGTTGTTGGAACCCGCCGTGATGCGATTTATCTCGTCAAATGCATCGTCCCCGTTTTCCTCGTCCCAAAGGTTGCCGGAAAGCGGATCGAACGCCACGCCGAAGCTGTTGCGCACGCCGTAAGCGTAAAGCTTCTTGATATTTGCAGCGGCCTGCCCAGTGAGCGAGGTCGAGGCATTGAAGAAGGGATTGTCGACCGGCGTTGAGCCATCGTCGTTCAAACGCAAGATAAACCCGGTGAGGTGAGCGTCATCCGGCTCTGGCCCGCCAAACTGATCGTCGGGCACAGTCGGGCCGGGACATACGCTGGTCGGGCCACACGGAAGATTCTGTAACAAACCGCGCCGGCCGTTGTCGCCCATCAGGATGTAAAGCTTCCCGTCCGGACCAAAACGAAGAACGCCGCCATTGTGATTGCCGCGCAATGGCTGATTGGCGTCGGCTTGATAAGCATGCAGATGGATCAAATTGCGATCGAAGGTCAGCGTCGAGCCGTTCCAAATGTAGCGATCGACGCGGTTCCCGAGTAAGGCCACGTCCGCGAGATTTGTCGAATCAACTCCGGTGCTGCTTTCAGTCCAGTACAAATAGACGTAGCCATTGAGCAGGAAATTTGGATGGAGCGCGATCCCCAGCAAGCCGCGCTCTGAGGCGCTGTTGATCGCGAGATCCAGCACGGTGCTTTGCACTGCGCCATTTGTGACACGCTGAACTTTGCCGGTGTTTTTCTCGAGCACGAAGAAATCGTTGTTGCCGATGAAGGCCATGCTCGTCGGTTGGGACAAACCAGTCACGACTGTCTTCACGGAAAGATTTGGATCAAGCATCGATGGACCGCTGGCTGGCGCATTTACGGTCGTTTGAATTGTGGTCGAGTTATCGTTCGTGTCCGGATCACTTTCAGTGGCCACAGCGCCCGCGGTGTTAGTCAGCTGACCCGGCGTCTGTGGTGTTATGATGATGTTTACGATGGCGACTGCACCGTTCGCAATCGAACCGAGGTTACATGTGACCGTCGGTGGCCCGCTGCACATTCCCTGAGTCGGTATCACGGAAACAAAAGCCGGGCCGGCCGCCAACTGGTCCGTGACAATTACATTGGTCGCCGGTGAAGGACCATTGTTCGTCACGACGATGCGGTAAGTGAGATTGGCCAGAGACGTCGCCGGATTTGGGGAGGCTGTCTTGGT
>WNFE01001366.1_pt1 | contig 17575 bp, 14 predicted proteins | sample 5400451 | NCBI WGS metagenome assembly WNFE01 (sample SAMN13153344, study PRJNA577476) | soil metagenome | isolation source: 200 cm saprolite under Douglas fir tree site 2 hole 2 | place: USA:California | collected 2015-04-18
GCAGCGCAGCAAGCTGGTGAGCTGATGGCGTTGCCGCATAAGAAAGGGCGCCCGGGTGAACTGAGGGACACGATGATTGCCGGTATCGTCCTGGCTTGTCACGCGACGCTCGCGACGCGATACATATCGCACTTTGAGGACTTCTCAGTTCCGGTAGTCAACCCCTGGGCCACATGACTTGGGTGACGATTCTTGTGTCTATAGAATACGGGCAGCACAAAGACGCGACACCTGTCAATTTGCATGGTTGCCGGGCAATCGTACTTTATTTAAGGCGAAGGAATTTGGTTGCGCAAACATGATTGCCAACCCTGAAGGCCCAGGCGACTGCTTGTGTTCGGGATGGCCGATATATTCACGGTCCTGTATGTGACTAACGTGGCCGGCATTGCGATTCCTGAGTACGGTGTGCTCGTCGCTGTCCAGCTCGCGACAGCGATTCTTGTTTACATTCCAAGCGCCAAGATCGCGGATCGACTCGGGCGCAATCCGTTGGTCATCGCCACGTTCGTCTGCTTCGCACTTTTTCCGGTCGCGGTCGTGCTCGCGAAAAGTTTCGCGTGGCTAGTGGGCGGCGCATTTGTGATCGGGGCATGTATAGAGTTGCGATGGGCATTGATAAGCGGTCCGGCAACATGTTCGACAACTTCAATCAAACTGGAGGCATCGATACGCGCTTGGTTTTCTTCAAGGATTGGCTGGTGGACGCGCATGTGGCAGGAACGCAATCGCTTGGACAACCCAGCGGCAACAGCGACGTTGGCGCTTCCCTGTCGTATCGTTCGAATTGGGTGGGAGGGAAATTCGAACCAAGGAGAATTGGGCCGAACTTCAACCCTGAAGTGGGATTCATTGAATTGACCGATGCGAACCGAACCAATGGGGGCCTGACGTTTAAAGCCAGGCCGGGAATCCCGGGAGTGCGCGAGATGCAGTTCGGGGGTTTTATTCTCCATGCACCGGATACTCAAGGTGTCGTGCAAGAGTGGCAAAGAACCTATCGGGCGGAATTCAATAACGGTGGTTACACCGATGGATGACATCGCAGCTGTATTTACGCAGCGAATTACAACGCCAATGTGTTCATTCCCAATGGCCTGTATCATTTCGCTCGACATCAGCTTACCTACGGGTCCCGGAAGGAACGGCGGTTTACCTACAATTTCTTTGAAAGATTTGGTGGGTATTACGGTGGCCCGCTGAATGAATTCCGCGTACGGGCTAATTATCGTCCAACCGCGAAGTTTTCGATTTCCGATTTCGGTTGCCGCTGACGAATGGAGACTTTTCGGTGGCGCTGGCAAGCGTGCAGGGAAATTATTCCTTCACTCGGTTCTTGACGTTACAAGCTTGATGCAACTCGATACTTCGAACACGAAGGCGGTGAGTGCCAATGTTCGCTTGAGATATAACTATCGTCCGGACAGCGATTTCTACATCATTTACGTGGGGACACAATTTGCGAGCATTGCACCGGCAAACCCTCCGCAAGTGCGAGAAACTCGGTTCGCGGTGAAATGGACTTATGCTTTCGTCCCATGAATCCTGGGCTGCGAAACATTTCATGGCCGTTGTATTGGTCGCGGCGGGCAAGGTCTGTAGGAGGAAGTTGTGAATTACGCGGCTCTATTTCAGTCGGCCATAGTGGCGCTGCTGAGGAACAAGATGCGAAGCATCTTGACGGTCCTGGGAATTACGATCGGGATTGCGGCGGTCATCTGTGTCGTCGCGATCGGCAAAGCCGGACAAGCCCGAGTCGAGCAGCAACTGAACAATCTCGGGGACAATTTTGTGTGGATCGAGGCCGGAGGTCGCGCGGTGAATGGCGTGCGCACGGGGACCCATGACACGAAGACGCTGCTGGTCGCTGATGCAGTGGCCATCAAGAATCAGATTTCGCTGATCAAGAGTGTTTCGCCCAATGTGGATGATCCTGTGCAGGTCATCTATGGCAACCAGAATTGGCACACATCGTACCGCGGTGTTTCGCCGGAATACTTCGACATCAAACGCTGGTTTATCGACCAGGGCGCGGCATTTTCGCAGGATGATGTGGACCGAGCCGCCGACGTTTGCGTGCTTGGGCGTACCGTGCGTGATCAGCTGTTCGGAGTCGAAGATCCGATTGGAAAAGTGATACGGGTTACAAACCTTCCCTGTAAAGTGGTAGCCACGCTTCATCCAAAAGGGCAGTCGCTCTCCGGGCAAGACCAGGACGACACCATCATCCTGCCCTACACCACGGCCCAGAAGAAGATCAAAGGGATCACGTGGCTCGACGACATCCTGTGCTCGGCGGTTTCCGCGGACGCCGTGAAAGTGGCCGGCCAGGAGGCGACGGCGGTTCTCCGGGATCGTCATCATCTGCGTCCCGAAGAAGAAGATGACTTCAACATCCGGAATCCTGAGGACATTATCCAGGCTCAGCTCGATGCCAGCCAGACCCTAACCATTCTTTTGATTGCCATCGCTTCCATATCCTTGTTAGTCGGCGGAATCGGGATCATGAATGTGATGCTCGTCTCTGTGACCGAGCGGACGCGCGAGATCGGTGTGCGAGTGGCCGTTGGTGCGACCGAAGGTGCCATCCAGCTGCAATTCCTCGGAGAATCGATCGTGCTTAGCCTGGTAGGAGGTACCGCGGGAGTGCTCTTTGGCGTGTTTGGGTCTTACCTTGTCGGACAGACGTTGCACTGGCCCATACAGATGTCGATTGAATCTGTGGTGATTGCGGCGATCTTTTCCGTAGCGGTCGGCGTGTTTTTTGGATATTACCCGGCGCGAAAAGCATCACTGCTCGATCCGATCGAAGCGCTGCGATATGAGTGAGTACCGGAGTTTTGATTCTCAGGACGGGATATGAAACTAGAGAGCAAGTGGCTCATCTTAATTGGCGTCGCGGTCCTGGCTGGACTATTTCTGATTTTCGGTTTGAATCGCAACGTGCAGGCACAGCACTTCACGGCCAAGGTTGAGCGGGGCGATATTCATGATGTTGTCGACGCCACCGGGACGATCAATGCGGTGATTACGGTGCAAGTCGGATCGCAGGTCTCCGGCACCATCGCAAAACTGAATGTGGACTTCAATTCTCGCGTCCACAAGGGCGACATCGTTGCGCTGATCGATCCCGCACTGTTCCAGGGCGCGCTGCTCCAAGCCTCGGCGGATCTGGACAATGCCAAAGCAAACCTTGTAGCCGCGAAAGCCAATCTGGAAAAAGCCAAAGCCGCGTCGCAGCAGACCAAAGCCGACTACGACCGGGCCGCACAGCTGACAAAAAATAGCATCATGAGCCAGCAGCAACTGGATCTCGCCAAAGCCAACTATGATTCCGCGAACGCCGCGGTGGGCGCTGCGGACGCGAATGTTACCCAGGCCGAGGCACAAGTCAGCCAGAAGGCCGCGGCTCTGACGGTGGCGCAAACCAACCTCAACTACACGGTGATTCGGTCTCCGATCGATGGCACGGTGGTAGCGCGCAATGTGGATGTCGGACAAACGGTAGCCGCGTCGTTGCAGGCGCCAACGATCTTTACCATCGCGCAAGACCTTACCAAGATGCTGGTTTACACGAAGACAGACGAGTCTGATGTGGGCAACATCAAGCCTGGGAAAGAAGTCACCTTCAAAGTGGATGCATTCCCAAAGGACACGTTTCACGGAGTTGTCAGCCAAGTCCGCATGAACCCGACCACCGTGCAAAGCGTGGTCACCTACGACACGATCATCGAATTCGCGAATCCCGAGTTGAAGCTGTTCCCGGGAATGACGGCCTACGTAACCATTCCTGTGGCCACTGTGCAGGACGTATTGAAGGTGCCGAACACAGCTCTTCGCTACAAGCCGCCGATGGGGCCTGAGGAGATTCTCGCGATCTACAAGCAGTACGGAATCGAAGGAAGTGAGAGACAGCAGGCCGGTGATGATCCCGCCGTGGCGGGACGCGGTTCGCCGACAACCGCAGAAAGTCAAAATCTCCCGCGCGCGCCGAAAGCGGAGAATGCTGTCGTGTGGAAGTTGCGTGCGGATAACTCCATGGAGCCGGTCAAGGTTTCGCTGGGTATAACGGACCACGCGTATACGCAAGTGAATGCGGTCATCCAGGGTGAACTGAAGGACGGAGAGGCGCTGATTATTCGATCGGTGACTCCAAAGACTCAAGCTCCGGGCACATTAAGGCGCTGAGGAGCACTCCAAACAATCTCAGAGAATCGATGCCATCCACTAACGACCTCCAATCTCAGACATCCGCCTCGGCCGCAAACACGGTCATCCGGGTCGAAGACGTGCACAAATACTATGAGCTGGGAGAGACACGGGTCCACGCGTTACGCGGTGTCAGCGTAGAAATTCACCGCAATGAATTCCTGGCCATCATGGGAGCGAGTGGTAGTGGTAAGTCGACCTTCATGAACATGCTTGGTTGTCTTGACCGTCCCAGCGCCGGACGTTACCTCCTTGAAGGAATTGACGTGTCGAAGCATGACAAGAAGGCGCTGGCGCTCATTCGGAACCAGAAAATTGGATTTGTCTTCCAGGGCTTCAATTTGCTGGCCCGTACCACTGCTCTCGAAAACACGGAGCTGCCTACGTTATACGCAAAGATTGATAAAGCCGAACGGGGAAAACGTGCAGCTGAGGCACTTGCTATGGTTGGACTCGCCGATCGCGCACAGCACTTTCCTTCGCAGATGTCCGGCGGGCAGCAACAGCGTGTCGCCATTGCGCGCGCCTTGGTAAATCACCCATCGATCCTGCTGGCGGACGAGCCCACGGGCAATCTCGACAGCCGCACGTCGGTCGAGATCATGGAGATTTTTCAGAACCTGAACGACAAGGGATTAACAATTGTATTGGTTACACACGAGCATGACATCGCGCAGTTCGCTAAACGCGTCCTCGTCTTCCGCGACGGAAAGATTCGCAAGGACGATCTGGTTCTCAATCGGCCCAAAGCCGCAGAAATCCTTAAGACACTGCCAACCCTCGAAGACTGAAGAGCGATCAAGCTCGGAATCGGGGTTTCTCAGGAAAACGTAGTACAAACGTAGTATCAGTCGCGGTGAATGATGCCTAAAAGCGAATAAAACCTGAACAAAAACTGAGGAAGTGACTCGCTGGATTTTGCTGCCATTCGTTAGCCTTCCTCGGTTTAGCTTAGCTCCGGCGAATTCTGATTTGGGCGATCTGCTTCGGAATTACGCGCGGTTCATAGAGCTTTGCCTCCCGCAGACGGAAAGCGCGATGGCTCGACACCATGTGAGGTGCGGGCGGAGGAGGTGGTGGAGGCGGAGCCACGAGGAAGGTGTTCCGGAATTGCGAGAGATCCATCGAGTGAGTGTATAGCAAAGGAATGACGATTGTGATTGCCAAAGCGACACTATGTCCGACAACGGAGAGCAAAACTTCCCACGCACGACTGGGAGTTTTCATACGACTGTTGTCCAGCATGCTGGCGGCAAGATTAACGGATGGCTTTGGAGCCTTGGCAGAGAATTGAGAATTCGACACGTTTGTGGACACGAGGCCGGTCTGACGTTCTGGCAGGCAAAGGCGTAAGGGCTCTTGATTTAAGGTGTCTTATAGTTTACTGTATGGCATGTATGGTCACATATGGTTGACTGTAATCAGTGAGGGAGAACAAGCCTTGTTGACTTTGCCCATTCCGGTCACGCGTGCTCTGCGCAAACTCGGACACGATATTAAGGATGCACGGCGGCGGCGGCGGATCCCTATGGCCATCGTGGCACAGCGAGCATCCATCAGCAAGCCGACGCTCATCAGGGTGGAGCGGGGCGATTCCAGTGTTTCCATCGGAAGTTATGCGACGGTTCTTTTTGTCATGGGAATGGCAGACCGTCTGGCCGATGTCGTCGACTCCAAGAACGATCCCGTGGGCTTGCAGCTTGAAGAAGAGAATCTGCCGCAGCGGATTCGCGGGTCACGGAAGCAGAAGGCCATAAAAGGAAAGTGATGGATAGAGAAGCCCTTGTGTTCGTGCACCTGGAAGGCGTTCCCCACCTGATGGGGCGGCTGTGGGCGCGCGTGCGCAAGAACAAAGAAAGCGCCACCTTCGAATACGACGAAGCGTGGCTGCAACATCCCGCGCGGTTTTCACTCGAGCCAGCCCTACGGCTTGGTCCCGGCCCGTTTCACACGCCGGCCGATACACCGATGTTCGGTGCGATCGGTGATTCTGCGCCAGACCGCTGGGGACGGGCGCTAATGCGACGGATGGAACGAAGGCGGGCAGAACGGGAGGGAGGTGCACCTCGCACATTGCAGGAAATCGACTATCTGCTCCTGGTAGACGACGAGGCACGCCAAGGCGCGCTGCGTTTTGCCGAACGTGAGGGCGGACCGTTCCTACGGGAAGAGGGCTTCAAACGTATCCCGCCGCTAGTCGAATTGCCGCAACTGCTTTCCGCAGCCGAACACGTCATGGAGGATCAGGATACCGAAGAGGATCTGCGTCTGTTGTTCGCTCCGGGATCGTCGCTCGGCGGCGCGCGGCCGAAGGCTTCGGTGATTGAGAAGGACGGTCATCTCGCGATTGCAAAGTTTCCGCGCAAGGACGACGAAATCGACACAGTCGTATGGGAAGCCGTGGCTCTGGGGCTAGCGAAGAAGGCGGGCATCGCGGTCCCCCCGTTTCGCGTGGAACTCCTCGCGAAAAAGCCGGTGCTTTTGCTGCGACGTTTTGACCGTGACGGCGCAAGGCGTATTCCGTTTCTCTCCGCCATGAGCATGCTCGGATCGAAGGACAACGAAACGAGAAGCTATCTGGAAATCGTGGACGCGCTGCGCCAGCACGGGGCTGCGCCGAAAGCCGACATGGAGGCGCTGTGGCGGCGGGTGGTATTCAATATTCTGATTTCCAACAGCGACGATCACCTGCGCAATCATGGATTTCTTTACGCGGGTCAGGATGGCTGGCGCCTGTCACCAGCTTATGATCTCAACCCCGTGCCGACCGACGTAAAGCCTCGTATTCTCAGCACGGCAATTAATGAAAATGACGACACCGCCTCTCTAGCACTAGCCCTGGACGTTGCTGGGTATTTCGAACTGGATGCTGCGCAAGCGCGTGAAATAGCGGGTCAGGTCGGCAAGGCGGTGTCGAAGTGGCGTGACGAATCTGCGCCACACGGTCTCAGCAAAGCGGAGATCGACCGCATGGCGTCGGCTTTTGAACACGAGGATCTGCGTCTGGCAAGCGGGAGGCAGTGATGTCGGCGTTTGTCTGGATGGATTACCAATCCGAGGGGATTCCAGGTTCCGCGTATTTCTGAAGCGCGCCCTGGCGGTACGCCCGATAACCATCCGAAGGAGCGCATTCTCATCCATATCACCGCCGATCCTTCAACCGCTATGCTCATCCGTCGAGGACGGCGCGTAGCCGACTACCTCCATGCCGATTGCACGGCGCTGTTTGTGCACCAGACTCCCGAATTGTCGCAATTACCGGTCGAGGAACGACAGGCGGTAGAGAAGCATCTTCGCTTTGCCCGGAGCCTGCAGATCGAAACGCGGGTTTTCGCTGGCTGCGACATCGCCAAGACTGTGGTGGACTTCGCGCGCCGCAGTCAAGTCACACAAATTTTTGTGGCGCACTCACAAGTGGGTCTTCTGAAACGGCTGCGCGGCAAAGATTTTACCGAGGACATCGTGCGCCTGGCACAAGACCTTCAAGTCACAGTTGTCGCCGACCGCAGTCGCAGGCAAACTCTGCAGTAGCGCCCAACGCGAAAACCGGAATGAATTGGCTGGTTCCTTAACGTCGTAGGAAACGTCCTCGGGTTACAATCAGCGGGCTATGTCGGACAAGGAAAAAACTTCACACTCAGCACGGGGCCGCCTCAAAGTTTTTCTTGGCTACGCATCCGGCGTAGGCAAATCGTTCCGCATGTTCGACGAGGGTAGGCGGCGCCGCGACCGTGGACAGGATGTGGTGGTTGGGGCTCTGCAACCGAAAGTTCCGGTGGAAATTCAGCCGCTTTTGAGTTCGCTTGAAATCATTCCCACGTTCAACATCAAAGGCGTCCCTGTCATTGACGTGCAAGCGATTCTGCAACGACGCCCGCAAGTCTGCCTGATTGATGGACTCGCATACGACAACCCGCCGGGCAGCCGCAACGCTCATCGTTGGCGAGATGTCGAAGAACTACTGTCGGCTGGAATCACCATCGTTGCTTCCGTGAACCTTCAATACATCGGTGATCAGCGCGAGGCCGTGGAGAAGCTAACCAGGAAGCGGGTCAACCAGACCATCCCGCGCGAGTTTCTGAATACCGCGGACGAAATCGTGATCGTGGACGCGCCCACCGAAGCCGCGACAGAGCGACGTTCTGCCCTGAGAGAAATGGCGCTGGTTCTTTCGGCCGATGTGATTGACGCGGGTTTGCAGCGCTACATGCACTCGCACGGGCTCGAACAGCATTTGGGCACAAACGAACGATTCCTGATCTGCCTTACGCCGCGCGCTGACTTCGAGCGCATGATGGCTACGGCGCGACGAAACGCCACCCGCTTCCACTGCGATGTTTTTGCCGCGTATGTACGGCGGCCGGATCTCTCGGAAGCTGATCAAAAATTATTAGAAGAAGGCTTGGCCAAAGCGCGAGAGAACGGCGCACAAGTTGAAGTGCTCGAAGGTCAAGATCCCGTCGAGACCATCGTGCAATACGCGCGTTCGCACGGCGTCACACAGATTTTCGTTGGACACAGTGTGAAGAAGGATTTGGGAACGCGAATGTTCGGGAGCACCGTGAGCCGCCTGGTCCGGGCAGCACGAGGCATTGACGTTCGAGTGTTTCCTCACTAGACCGAGGGCGGCAACCATGAGCCATCAAAAACGTCGAGGTCACCTGAAGATTTACCTGGGATATGCCGCTGGCGTTGGCAAAACCTATCAGATGCTTGAGGACGCGCGCGAACTCAAAGCGCGAGGTGTGGATGTCGTCCTCGCGTTTCTTGAGCCGCAGGGTCGCGGTGATCTGATTGAGCGCTCTAAGGAATTTGAAATGGTGCCACTGCTCCGGGTGGCGTGCCGCGGTAGCTACACCGAGGAGATTGATGTGGCCGGCATCCTGCAGCGTCGCCCAAAAGTGTGCATTGTGGATGATTTGGCGCATACGAATGCACCCGGTTCGGAGCGCCAGAGGCGCTGGCAAGATGTTCAGGCGCTGCTCGACGGAGGCGTGAACGTTCTCACTACAATGAATGTGCAAGATCTGGCAAGCCTTAGCGACCAGATCTTGCAGATCACCGGGTTGCGTGTACGCGAGACGGTGCCGGACTGGGTCTTTCAGGAGGCGGACGAGGTGGTGATGGTCGACGTCACGCCACGCGCGTTGCTTCACCGCCTGGAGCGCGGAGTCATCTATCCTCCGGAAAGGGCGAAGGCCGAATCGGTGAGACTTTTTCAGGAACCGACACTGGTCGCGCTTCGAGAGTTGGCTATTCGGCAGACCGCCCAGGCATTGGAAGCGCGGGCGATGGCAAAAAAGGAACATTCCGAACCGCGCTCCGAGAAAATTCTGGTGAACGTCACAGCCGATCCTTCAACAGCGATGTTGTTGCGTCGCGCGCGTCGCGTGGCCGACTACATCCACGCAGGGTGTGTGGCCGTTTTTGTTTCTAGAGAAAAGGAATTTTCTGCTCTGCCGGCGCAAGAACGCCTGGCAATCGAGCGCCATTTTCGTTTCGCCGAAAATTTGCACATTGACACCGCCGTGGTGCAAGGCAAGAACCGCGCGGACACGCTCGCAGATTACGCGCACAAGAACGTCGTGACGCAGATTTTTGTGGGCCCGGCTAGCGAACCGCCAAGAAAATGGTTTCGTGGGCTGGACTTCACCGACCAATTGCTTTACCAGGCGCGCGATCTGGAAGTGACGGTGGTTGCGGAGCGCAGCCGCGAAGGCGGCAGACCGTCCCTGTATCCGGAAGATGAAGCCGCAGGACTGATGCATTCGGGCTATGTGCGGATCTCGCCGGAGATGATTGTCGAGGAGGCGATCGCCGAGATTCGCCGTCAAGCTGGGCAAGTCGAAATGATTTACTACGCGTATGTTTTGGACGATGCTCAGCGCCTGTTGGGCGTGATCTCGTTTCGTGAACTGATCTCTGCGGAAAGGTCGAAAAAGGTTCGCGATGTCATGCGCACGGATTACGTTTCTGTGCCGGAAGACGAAGACAAGGAGGCAGTTGCGCACTTACTTGCAAAACATCGCTTGCTGGCAGTGCCGGTCGTGGATGCGGATAAGCACATGATGGGCATCGTCAGCAGCGCGGACCTGGCGGGTGTGGCGCAGCGGGCGGCCAGCGAGGACATTCTAAAGATCGGCGGTATGGAAGCGCTCGAAGGTCCGTACATGGAAGTGACCTTCGCACAGATGGTGCGAAAGCGAGCTGGATGGCTCGCTATCCTTTTCCTGGGCGAGATGCTGACCGCAACGGCGATGGGTTATTTCTCCGAAGAAATTTCGCGCGCTGTGGTTCTTGCCTTGTTCATCCCGTTGATTATCAGCAGCGGAGGAAATTCGGGCTCGCAAGCCACAACACTGGTGATTCGGGCGATGGCGCTCGGCGAAATTCGGCTTCGCGATTGGTGGAAAGTGATCCGCCGGGAGTTGCTCGCGGGTTTCGTACTCGGAGCAATCCTCGGGGTCATCGGCGTCACGAGAATTCTTCTTTGGCACGCGCTGCGCGGGACCTACGGGGAGCACTATCTGGTGATCGCTCTTACCATAGGCTGTAGTCTGATCGGCGTGGTCATGTTTGGCACGCTCGCGGGCTCGATGTTGCCATTTATCTTGCGCAGTTGTGGATTGGATCCCGCGAGCGCCTCTGCCCCGTTTGTTGCCACGCTCGTTGACGTCACCGGTCTGATCATCTACTTCACCGTGGCAAGCATCATCTTGCGTGGCATTTTGCTCTAGCCAACTGCTATCTTGAAACGTAACGTCTTTACTCACCAAGGTGCGTGCGAACAGGAGCGCCGGAAGAAAATCGAGAATGCGTGTTGAAAACAAGAGACATGCCAATGCTCACCAACCCCTCACCTCCCACGCAACAACGGAGGCTTTAATCCCCCCTCTCCCCTATTATATAATAGTAACTATTATTAGTACTAGATGCAGCAATCGATCGGGCCGAATCCCTTTGCGGTGTTGTGGAACTTTGTAAACGACCGCGGCTAAATGCGAGGACCGACTGGTTCGCTTTCAAGCGCCAACACACCGAAGACGCATTCATGTACCCGGCGGAGCGGCTCTTGCCGGACAAATCGCTCAAGAGCTTCAATTCCGAGAGCAAACTCGCGGAGTGCCAGAGAGCGCTTGGCTGACACCGAACGGCCGCGCAGGCGTTCCAAGTTTTCTGGCAACAAATATTCCGGTCCGTAGATAATCCTCAAGTATTCAGGGCCACGGCATTTGATGGCGGGCTAGGTTAGGCCACGGCGTCCGCGCACGATGAAATCCAGCGGCTCGACCGTGATCCCTTGCTGCAAGGGGAGTTCGGGCGAAAAGCGAAGTCGCTCTCGTTGTATCTACATTGTTGACACTCGGCCTGAGCTATGAGAGATGTTGCTACAATGTCTCTACAGGAGTAACGGCGGCGTTATGAGAACGGTAATTAAAAAATGGGGTAACAGCGCTTCGGTGCGAATTCCTGCTGCCGTCATGCAGGCCGCGCACCTGGATCTAGACGAGGCCGTTGACGTACGCGAAGAGTCCGGCCGCATCGTCATCGAGCCGGCACAACGCAAGGAGTATGATCTGGCCGAACTGGTGAAGCAGATCACGGGTGAGAATTTGCATGACGAGGCCGATTTCGGAAGACCCGTAGGCAAAGAGGCATTGTAATGGCGCGGACTTATGTGCCCGACGCCGGTGACATTGTGTGGATCAGCTTCAATCCACAGACCGGACATGAACAGGCTGGGCACCGACCCGCAGTTGTGCTGAGCCCCGCTGCGTACAACGTGAAGACGAGTCTCATGGTCTGTTGCCCGATGACGACGCAGATCAAGTATTATCCCTTCGAAGTGGTAATTGCGGGCGCGAGCCCGAGCGCAGTTCTGGCAGACCAGGTCAAGAGCCTTGATTGGCGGAAAAGGCGTGCCAAGCACAAAGGAAAGATATCGGCGGCCGAACTGGCTGAAGTGCGCGCAAAAATTCGGACACTAATAGGCTGAAGGTCCTGGCAATTCATCTCGCGGAACCGCCAGCGCGCGCACAGGCGGTGGAGTTCACAAAGCATTCCGGTCACACCCAGAAATTCGAATGCATTCGCGTTGGCGAGGGCACCGGCAGTCATGATCCTCGTTTGAGAATACCTTTGGTGAACGTGGTCGGGATCGAAGCGGTGACCCCCTGCTTGCAAAGCAGACCGGGTAAAACACTAAATGCTTTGTCTGGTGTCGCTTACACGGAAAACCAGCGAAATTCCCGCTCCTCAAATGTCCCGAAGTTGTACCGAACTCGCCCCGAGAAGCAGCGCAGGATCGCAAAACTTATCGCCAATTCGTCTAGAGGTAGCCTTTTCCCGAGGGATTGTTTCTCCTACAGGACAAGTCGCAGATGGAAAGAATCCTTATCATCGAAGACGACCGTTCGGTCCAGAATGCGCTGAAACGGCTGTTTGAATCGGAGAATTACGTGTGGTTCAAATCGCCGCCGATGGCAACACAATATCAAGAGTAAAAGACCTTCGTCCTTATGTTCTTCTGCTTGATCTGCGTATGCCGGGCTCTCTCAAATCAGCCACTAATTCCACCAGAGCGAGTTTAGCTCGCCACTTTTAGCGATATCGCCGTCTGACCCGAGTTCCTGAGCCAATTCACCGACGTCCTCACAGTTCCTCTTACACCATGGGGGGGCTGCCGGAGGAATCAGCGGGCGGCGGGGCTCCTGTCAAGCTGGCATTCTCCTTGAGGGAATGAATTCGATACGCTACAAGGTCGCCTTCGCGTTTGGTCTGAATGGTTGTCTGCTCTGCTTCTACGAATCTCCAAACGTGTTGGTACATTTCTGGGCTAATCAAAATGTCGCGTTCAGAGGCAGCGGCACAATAACGCTCCGTTCGGTTCACGGCGTCACCGACCACGGTGAACTCCATGCGATCTGCCGTACCAACGAACCCATGCACGACTTCACCGCAATGAATTCCGATTCCAAAGTCGCGACAAGCAGCACCCTTGAGCTGACGCATTTCGTTCAACTTCGACACCGCTGCTTGCATTGCAACTGCCGCGCGAAGGGCGTTTTCGTGCTGTTTTTGATCAGGTTCGGGGCTCCCGAAGATGGCCAAGATTGCATCGCCCATGAATTTGTCAACGGTGCCGTTATGCACAAAAGTTACTGGTACCAAGACTCCCAAGTAATCGTTAAGCATCTCAACGACGTCGTCGGGGTCCATTTCACGGACCAGCTGCGCAAAGCCCCGGATGTCAGCGCTGAGAATCGTTACCTCGCTTCGCCGGCCGCCCAGCCGCAAGCGACCATGATGAACCAAGAATTGTTCCGCCACCTTTGGCGAAAACTGGCGCAGAAGATTAGCCTTGATAATAGATTCTCGACGGAGTCTATCCTGTAGCCGATGAGTCGCGACCGCCATGGCGGCGTACTGTCCGACAACGACCAGCAGCCTCACATCCTCGTCAGTGAAGATAGCTTCGGCACTTCGCGCCCCTGCACAAATCGCGCCCAGCGCCTCGCCCTGCCAGAGTAACGGCGCATACATTCCGGTTTCCATTCCGCTTTGCGCAATGCTTCCGCTGATATCTGCCTCGGGATTTCTCTTCCACACAAATGCTTTGCGCTCCGTCATCGCGCGACGCAGCAGGGTTTCGCTCAGGTAAGTCCGTTGAGCGTACCGATAAGCTTTGAGCAACAGGGCATCCGTACCGGGCTCACGGAGAACCAGCGCCCAGCTTTCTCCCGTTGGAACCACCTCGACCAGTTGATCCACAATCGCCGGCAGGAGAGACTCCAGCGTAGTCTTGGTAGCGAATTGAAAAGGAAGATCGCATACCATCTTAAGCCGCTGCGCGGTAGCGTCCTCCAGACACTCAAGTGGCACCGTACCGACCGACGTAGCATCCACGTCTTTCGCAATGGCCATGCCGGATTCAGGATGTCGATTCTCGGGCAGTAGGAAGGTACCCTCCTCCAAGTACCTGGTCCCTTGAGCCGTCGCTTGCGTTTCGAGAGGCTCGACGCGGAGCGTGGTCTGTCCAGCAAGGATTACATCATTAGCTTGGAGCTGTCGCTTGCCTCGTCCCTTGATATCGATCCCATTCACCTGTATTCCGCGCGAACTGTTCAGGTCTTCTATCCAGCAGAGTCCTTCTTCTTCCCAGATTCGACCGTGCAGTCTGGAGACTCTTTGATCCGGCGAAAGGTCAAGGATGATGGGCCATTTTTCATCAGATCGGCCAAAAACGACTTCCCTCTCGGGAGTCTCCCAAGTTTTTTGTACACCACGATATGAACAGGTAATGCGCATTTGCGGATGACGATTCCGAAAAACCGCCGGCGGACCGATGCCGTAGCCCCCGGGTCAGACAGATGGCCGGCTAACGGCTATAGGAAACCCCAACCAGGGGCACGGCCGTGGCGCGAAGTCCGCTATCATTAAGCTTAAGCAAGACGTTCCCAGTGAGCACTAAGTGACTGAATAACCGATACTTGAGCCCGACGGACGCATTTATGATGTTGTAGTCGACATTGCCACGAATGGCGACATCCGGGTGCGCCGTTCCAGGCGTCAGCGTCGTGCAGTTGATGTCGCTGCACTTGCCGAAGTCCGTAAAGGTACTCGAGAACAATTGTGGAACCCCAAACAAGCGCTGCCCATAGATATCAAAAGAGCCCGTCAGCCGCTTAACTATGGAGGCATCCGCGCCTACGATATATACAAATCTATCTGGCAGACCAGCTTTGGTGTTCGTGTTCGTCGCCACGAAATTGCCCGCAAGTATGGACTTACCGTTCACCTCGTAGCCGACCTCGGCATGCGGCGAAACGCGAGCACCATAGGAAATTACGCCGAACGGCCGCACTCCAACAGCGCCGGAGCCCAGGAAATTCTGTTCGTCACCGGTAGGCAAACGAACATCAACACCTGTGGCGAAGCCGAAGTGTTCTCCATGATAAAGCTCGTACTTGCCGCGGAGGACGACATCTCCGATGCCCGAGGCTGATCCGGAACTGGAAAAAGTGCCATTGAAGCATGGCGAGGTTGAGCCGCAACTCTTCACAATAGTAGGGTTAAACTGGTGGAAGGCGCTGCCACCGGGCCCGAACGAATTCTGCACGATTGTCGCATTTGAATTGACCTTCATACTGACGTTGAGAATTGGCACGGCCACGGAAAAATCCAAGTGACGTGTAATACCGTATGTAGCGTACAGCGTGTACTGGTGCACTGTCAGGTCAATGCTGTTTGTGGTTTGAATGTAATCGCGCACGAAGCATGGATCTCCAGCATAGCTTCCCGTCAGGGCGTCTTGATTCGGGCAGGAGTGCAAGAAGCCGATAGGAGATGAATTAATTGGATCGAAGGGCCGATGCCTCAAGACGGCTGGAATATTGCTGGTATCTCGTCCATCAATGGAATTGAAATTGAAGTATTGGAAGCTGAACGCAATGTAGAGCTTGCGGCGCCCAATTGTGCTTGCGCGTTCGCCGAGAATAGGCCCTAAGCTTTCTTCCGTTGCAGGAGCAAAGGTCTTAAGCGTGGGATCGTAAATGAAGCTGATGCTCGAGGAGGGAGAAGCAATCGGCAATTGCGATACCTGAATACCAAGGGCTTCGTTAATGGGGTCGAAACTAGCAAGGAAATCGCCCTCGAAGTGAGCTTGGTGCTGGTTGGCGATCAACGGTGCACCCTCGCCGCTTCCGAAGCCACGGGCACCAAACGTCTGCGGGAGTACACAAACAAGTTTATTGCTGAGAGTCCCGTCGAGGGGACATACGCCCTGCGCTCGGCCCTCACTATAAGAAAATAGAATACAAAGGATGGACGCGAGAAGCAGCCGCTTGAACATGGGACTCCTCCAATCGGGGCTGCTTGAAGAGATGGGAGGTCACCGACCTGGTCTTGGACCGCAGCCTAGTCCGGGCGTTGCGGGGAGTTTATACGCGAAATGTGAATTGTCAAGCCGCAGGATTAGTTACCAATCTCCCAGCGGCTTTTGGCCATGCGAAATAGAGATTGCGAGCCTATGGAGGAAGGAAAATTCGTCAGCCAGTAGGCTTCCACCACCTTGCCATCCGGCTTGTGCTGGCGATAGAAGAACACCCGGACGGTTTCCCAGTCCAGCGTTTCCCAGGGATCGAAGTCCGCCGCGTCCCAGAGCTCTACGCGATCCGCTCCATGCTGGAAAACCGTGGCCGGAGGCCCGCAAGGAAAACGATGCCGGGCAGCGGCGAGTAATTCAGGCAAATTGTCTTTCAGCCGTGCCACCACTCGGAGACCGAGCTCTCCTGCCGTATGCAAGAACGGTGCGGTGGCAAATTCTCCATCGACGACCACATACTGCGCAAAACGCTTTCCCATGCTGCCTATCACCCGCCGCAATAAGCGCTGGCCGGCGGCGTACTCGCTGTCACCGGGTCCGTAAGGTTCCCCATCGCAGGGCAGAGACAGGCCGGTTCCCACCACGCTAATCATCACGAAAGAATGTTGATAGCCCTGAATCTGTTTCTGGGCATTCCGCCTTGGGCGGCAGAACGAACAGCCCTGCTGGGTCCGCCATCCCGCACCGGTGCCGTCGATGGCCAGACCGATCCAGCGGCAATCGTCGAAGGCTTTGTTGCGCTTGGCGCCGCGGATGAGGGAGAGCAGGGCTTGCCGCGTTGCGTGGGGATCGAGCCGCTCGGTGAAATAGCCCAAGGTATCGTCACAGAACGGAGCTGCGATTCCGAGAGTGCGTCGTGCCGAAGATCGTACCAGCGCCTCCACGGCAAGAAAACTCGATTCCCGGAGGATTTGGCCGATCAGCAAAGCCCACAGCAGTGCCTGCGCCGGAATCTGGGGTTGTTGCCGACCGTCTCCAGGATCCTTGAGATACCGTCGGAGGCGAAGACGCCGTGTCACATAGTGAAGCAGATGGCGTGGCGTCGAACGGTTCATTTTTTGTTTTTCTTAGGTTTCTTGCGCTCCAGCGCGAGCAGTTGTGCGTTGGCCGCCAACACTTCGCGGACGGCGTCTTGAAACTCCCGTCCCGCCTGGACCCGGCGTCGCACCTCCTCGACCCAATCCCTGGGGATGTGCTGGACCTGCTTTTTCCCCTGAACCATAAAGGTCAGCGACCAGACCGGATGGCCACGGTCATCGGCACAATGACAGGTGGGCTTGCCACAGCGGAGATGCGAAAGGGAGAGCGAGCCAGGGAGGGCATCGGCAGGGATAGAGAAACGCCGCAGCAGCTGGAATTTGCGCTGACGCAATCGAGAAGCGAGTGGCCCATTGCTTCGATGGATCATCTTAATGTATAAATACCATAAGACATATCACAAATCAAGCCACATCTGCGAATGCGAAAATAGGAGTCTACTGC
>WNFE01001368.1_pt1 | contig 17569 bp, 20 predicted proteins | sample 5400451 | NCBI WGS metagenome assembly WNFE01 (sample SAMN13153344, study PRJNA577476) | soil metagenome | isolation source: 200 cm saprolite under Douglas fir tree site 2 hole 2 | place: USA:California | collected 2015-04-18
CGGCCTTGGGGCTGGGTGACGCAGGCGATGGCGCCTCGCTCCCCATGCTCTGCGGTGGGGGCAGGACCAGCCGGCGCGTGTGACGGAGACCGCCGATGGGGCGAGCAGGGATCTCGGCAACGACGTCTGGCTCAGGGTCGGCAACGGCTGGCAATCCAGAGCAAGGCCCAACTCGGCACGCTGCCACTGGCCAAGCCGCTGCGCGTCCTGCGCCAGGAGGAGCAGGCGATGAACGGTTGCAGGGTCCTCCCTGGCACCCTCGACCCCCTAGAGCAGGTCTATGCCCTCGACAGCTTTCCCCTGCACCACCGGGATCCCTGCGACCGCCTCCGCATCGCCCAAGCGCCCCAGGAAGGTTTGACCGGGGTGACGCACGCTCCGCAGTTCTCGGCGTACGCCCTCCCGGTGCGCTGGTAGCGGAGTTTCAGGCCTGCCTTGGCAACGGGCAGCCCTGGTGGAGGACCTCTTCCGCGCGACTGGACCAGCCCAAGGCCGGGCCATGGTGTGCCTGTGACATCCTGAGAATTGGTGCATTTCTATTTTTTGGCCATACGACGTCGCCCTGGTCGTCGCCCTGGACGGAGCGCCCTTCAACACCGGTGCCGGCACCAGTCTGTGGAACCCCCTGTATTACTGGAAGCTGCTGTGCAACTTCCCGCGTTGGGTCGTCGATGATCTGATGGCGGACTTCTCGGCGCAGAGCGCTGTCAGCCGGGTGCGCACCAAGCTGGTGTCGCTCGGAACCACCGCTGGGGCGGTGCTACGGCGGCAGAATGTGCCGTTCCCGCAGGTGGAAGGCTTTATGAACACCGCCGACTTCTCCAAGGACTACGTTGCCTTCATGAACGCGGTGTATGACGCCCTGTACCGCTATGTTCCCAAAGCCTATGCTGGCCGGGTGCTGCTCTACCAGGCGAAGACCCAGCCCTTGTACCATCTGTTGGAAGTAGATCGAGCCTGGGGGAGGATTGCCAGGCATCTCGAGGTGGTGAAAGTGCGCGGCACCCATGTCAGTCTCGTCAGAGAACCACTTGTCCGGCCCATCGCCGCCCATTTGCGACACGTACTTTCGACCTTCCGGACGTCGACAACAGGGGGCGGGCAGCCTCACGGCTAGCCTCGTGGGAGGACGACTTGCCCTCCCAGCCCTGGCGGCACGCAGGGTCGATCCACCATGGCGCCACGAGCGGCCGGCGACCACGCCCCCGCCTCCTGGCAGCGCTCCGGAGACCGTCCGTGGGGGGCTATGGCCGAAGGCCTTCAGGGCGTCCTGGCCCGTAGCACCCCACGCGTCTGGTCGGCGATCAGCCAGCGCTGGGTCGCAGGATCCTCCACTAGCCGAAACCGATGCCGTTCCTCGGTGACAGTGCCACGGCGCATCACGTAGCGCACCGTGGCCTGGACCACGACGGCCTGGGGCTGGCGCTCCTGCACGTAGGCGTCAAGCACCTCCACCCGCGCCACCTGCTCCCACCAGGTCCGATACCGCTCGAACTGCAAGCTCCCGTCAGCCGCACAGCAGAAATGCGTCTGTTGAAACTGGGGCGCCAGTTGGCGCCAGGTCTGGGCATACTGCCGCGCGTTGATGGCATCATAGTAGGCGCGCAGGCTCTCCACGGGTGCGAGGGACGCGGCATTCGGCACGGGCGGCATGGGGCGGGAGGGCGCGGGGGGCGAGAGAGACGGTGGGGGTGGGGCAGCAACCGGGGCCGCTGGTGAGAGGCGAAGAGACGGCGTCAGCAGCGTCTGCCACCGCTGCCAGGCCTCCCGACACGGTAGGGCAGGCGTGTCGTTTCCACCACGGCCCTCCGGCGGCGGATGGCTCCCGGCGAGCAGGCACCGCAGGTGGGCCGCTCGCTGGTCGGTCCAGGGATGGTGGGTCCACCAGGGGACCAGGTGCGGGGGCTCCGGGGTGCGACTTCGCTGCACCAGCGCCGCGCTCCCGGCCAGGACCGTGCGTTCGTCCTCTGGGCTGCCGGCGGCGAGGAAGGCCACGCCGACGGCATCGGCCGCCTCTTCGACCTCCTCGGTGACTGGCAGGTGCAGCACCGCCAGCACCGCATGGCCCACGAGGTGCAGAAAGCTCACCAAGGTAGCATCCCGGACCACAGGCGCTGGGGTCCGGGGGTCCCCACCCGGTGGGGTCAAAACGCCGGCATAATAGGTGAGCAATTCCTCACAGAGGTGCAGATGCTGCTGGCCCGGATCGTAGAACCCGTCAATGCGGCCACAGGGGGCGGGGGTAACGGTCACGTCCGTGGGGAGGCGGAAGATCTCGGTCGCGACGGCGGCCCACACGCGGACGGCCTGGGCTACCTGGGGGTGTTGCCAGAGCGCCGCGGCACGGGGATCGCGTGGAAGCGTCTCCATCACCCGGAAGGCACCAGCGTGGACCCCCGGAAGGGCGAGGCCGAGCAGCCAACCGAGGCCCAGCAGGCTCGCGAGCCAGCAATGCAGACGTCGGGAACGTAGCATCGGGTCTCCTCCGGGTCGTGGCCCGGCCCCACAGGGCCAGGCAGGGTCATACAGAGGCGTCAGGGGCTCGCCTGCCCAGGCCTCGCTCGTGCGTATCTACGCCACTGTGCGCCACTTCGCTCGCTGGTTGCATCGGAAATTCCCAGACTTCCCGATTGGCAAAACTTGTAACCAGTTATATGTTTCTTTTAAAAGAAAGCCTGTATTTGTAAAGAGATAAATTTTGTATCTAAAACGTTGTTAGAACCAGCAAATCGATCCCTATATGCAATAGAGGTTACAATAGGTATAGGAAATCTCTTCTCCAGATATAGGGGAACAGTTGTATACGATACACCCACTAGGAAAATATGCGAAGTCCAGTTGGTTTCTTCTTCCAGGGATGCATAAGCAAACCCCTTTTTCCCTGATACCTGATCTTTCCACTTCGCTCCGAATTCATACAGTCCCGAAATACTCAAACCTTGCAGGAGTGTATAGCGTCCTGATACTTCTATCTTAAAGATATCACCCAGATCTCGCTTGACCTCCTCTATGTTGGTTGTAATAGGCTGATTGACCTTGTCTGGCACTCTCTTGGTCTGTCTGTCAGGAAGATACAGATCATAGCTGAGGGTGGTATGCAGTACCACATTGGTGATACCAGTAAAATCGTTATTGGCACGGAAAAGCAGGGCATATGCCCCCGTGCCAAAGGCATAATCCACGAGATTATCAGGATCATCGACCTGGCCGGTAGGGAACCGGACGCCACTCGTCAGTGCCAAGCGCCAATTTTTGGTTTTGAGATACTGATACCTGCCCCCCACCTCGAGGTCTCCAAAGCCATCATGAGACCAGGTTTCAAATCGTTTAAAGCCAAATCCGGGAATGTCTACGGTCCCATCGCCATTGATGTCCAGGCCCTTCCCGAGCAGGGCCTGGACGTCCTCCATCGTCAGCGGCTGAGTCCCTGGAATGCGTAGGGGTGCCAGCGTGTTCAGGGCAGCATTTTTGCCCACCGTCGCGCGCGCGGTGTCTACTCTGGCTGCCACATTACTTTTTTGCCAATAGTACGGCACGATGACCCCGACTGTGAAGCGGTCGGTCACACCGTACTGCAGAGATATGAGAAGGTCAATAAATTCCAGCTTAACAGAAACGATGCTCTCACCAATCTTGGCAAAACCGGCGGGTAGCCCTAAAGCCGATTCCAGTTGGCGTAAGCCTGGAAAGACGCTGCTATCGAGTGAGGTATTAAAATCGATGGCAACATCTTCCAGATCCCCATCTGGGTTAAACCGCTTCGTAGTGGGAAAATAAAATTTGCTTTCGGCATCGATTTTGAACACGCCTTTGGGTAAAACCTCCGCATCTCCAGCCCAGGAAATCCCACTCAGCCATGGTGCGAAAAACCACAGACACAGACTACCAACGAGGACGCGTTTCCTCATCGTTGCTCCTTTGGACCTTTTGGCTCTTCTCATCGGCCCCGCCTCGCCCCCATTTTGGATCGTGGCACAGGGCACACAGACACGGTGGTCTCGCCACAGGCGCCAGCGAGCCGGGCGGTTTTTCAGACGATCGTTTCCGGACCTCTTTGCAACCGTGTCATCGAAAATCGATAACTTGCCACGGCCTCGGGAACGAAATCAGGCCATGGCGCTCACTGGTTGATGCCATAAGGTGTCCCGCTTTACGTGGATACCCAGGGCTCTCCTAGAAAGAATTGGGCATCCCTACAACAGCATGATCTTCCCACACCCTGCGCTGGTGCGTGCCAGCTCGTGTGCTATGCAAACATAACGCTGGCATGGATGCAGGGTCAATAATGAGTGCGATAGACGGCATGGTTGACAGACTTATGTCGTCCACCTATGATGGACCGAACAGCGGCGACTCTGTCAAAACGACGTGCACAGGCCAGGATGTCCTGAGCACAGATTGTGTGACTGACACGAGGAGGAAAGGTCATGAGTAACCATGATATAGGCATGATGGCTCACTTGATGCGCCGGGCCGGGTTTGGCGCCCCGCGGGAAGAATTGGAAGTCCGTGCTGCCAAAGGGTACGAGGCGACGGTGGAAGAACTCTTGCACTCAGAGGCGCAAGCGCCCCTCGATCGCAACGAAATGATGCGCTACCATCCGTGGACCTGGCGCCCGGGGACGTTGCCGGGCATGGGCGCCGCTGAGTGGTTGCACGACATGCTCAACACCAAGCGGCCCCTGGAAGAAAAGATGGCCCTGTTTTGGCATCAGGTGTTCGCGACCGGGGTGTCCAAGGTAGATCATTACGACGATGTCATGGACATGATCGTCAAGTTCCGCGCCAAAGGCATGGGGGACTATCGCCAACTCCTCGTCGAGATGGCCAAAGACCCGGCGATGATCTACTGGTTGGACAACTGTGAAAACCACGCTATGGCGGTGAATGAGAACTGGGGACGTGAACTGCTGGAGCTCTTCAGCATGGGGGTGGGGAACTACACGGAGACGGACGTGCGCGAGTGCTCCCGGGCGTTCACAGGGTGGACCATCCTGCCCAAGTTGCCCCGCGGCCCTATTGGTCGCCACGACTGGTTTTTCGAGTATCGGGAAGAAGACCACGACGACAGCGAAAAGACCTTCCTGGGGGTGACGGGCAATCTCAACGGTGAAGACATCATTCGCATCATTTGTGAGCAGCCGGCAACACCCCGGTTTGTCGCCCGGCATCTCTACAATTTCTTCGTGGCTGACGAAACGCAGGTGCCGGCCTGGTCAGTGACGCCGCCCCGGGACCCGGCCGCTATTGATCTACTGAGCACGACGCTCGTGCAATCCAACTACGACATCCGCTCGACCTTGCGGGTCCTGTTTCATGCCGACTTCTTCAAAAACGCTCGCTTTGCACGCCTGAAGAGCCCGGCGGAGGTGGTTGTAGGCACCTTACGGTTGGTGGGAGGCAGCGCCTTTCCGGCTCCCGGCCTCGGCAACCTGTCGCGCCAAGCCGGCTACATGGGGCAGGATCTGTTGAACCCCCCAAGCGTCGAGGGCTGGCATACGGGCGCCGAGTGGATCAACAGCGGGTCATTGATGCAGCGGGTGAACTTTACCGCTGAGCTGGTGGGCGATGTGAGCCGCCCTGGCATCAAGGCTATTCTCGACCGTCTCCAGGCCCAGGGGGCCCAGACCACTGCCGAGGTTGTGGACAGATGCCTCGACCTGCTCGGTCCGCTGGACGTCTCCGAGGGAACCCGTGCGGGGCTGATCGGTTTTAGCGAGGAAGGCGGGGACTTTCGCTGGGACACCGCTGAGCACATCCAGAGCTCCACGGCCCGGGTGTCCGAGCTCCTGCAGTTGATTGTGGCCACACGTGAATACCAGTTTGTCTAAACGAAGGAGGACGTCACCATGACGAGTACCAGTAAAGCGCCGGTTCTGGTGGTACTGCAGCTCACCGGCGGCAATGATTACCTCAATACGGTCATCCCTTATACCAACCCTCTGTACAGGGACTACCGGCCTGTGGTGGGCATCCCTGAGGATAAGGTGCTCCCCCTGGACGACAAGGCCGCTTTCCACCCGGCGATGGGGCCAATGAAACCTCTCTACGAGCGTGGGGATATGGCCATTATTCACGGGGTGGGATACCCGAACGCGCCGCGCTCGCATTTCCGTTCCATGGACATCTGGCATACCTGCGAGCCGCACAAGCTGGGCACCGAGGGATGGCTGGGCCGGGCGACCCGGGAAATCGATCCTCACAAAGAAAACGTGCTCACCACCGTCAGCTTCGGGCCATCGCTGTTCCGGGCGCTGACACTGCCTGGTGTGCCGGTGGCCTGTGTGGACAACCTGGACAACTATGGTTTGTTGCCTGGTGTCTCGGAACAGCGGCAGCGCGCCCGCATTCTCCAGTGGTTTGCGCACATGTACTCCCCGGCTATCGGCAGCGGCCCGGTCATGGACTATCTGGGCCAGACAGGTTTGGACACCTTGCAGGGTGCCGATGTCCTGAAGAATGCGCCAAAGATGTATTCTTCCACCGTGAAGTACCCAGAAACACCTATCGCCAAAAAGTTGAAGGGCATCGCCCAGGTGCACATGGCCAATTTTGGCACGCGCATCTTCTATTGCGATCACGGCAGCTTTGACAGCCACTCCAACCAGCATGGCATGCACGACAAGCTGTGGAAGGACGTGTCCGAGGGTGTCGCATGCTTCTTCGCTGACCTGCAGGAGCATGGCGTTGGCGATAATGTGATCATGCTCCTGTTCTCTGAGTTCGGCCGCCGGACCCGTGACAATGGGTCCGGCACTGACCACGGTGCCGGTGGCGTGGCCTTTGTCCTGGGCGAGCGGGTCAAGGGCGGTCAGTACAGCGAGTTCCCCTCCATGAGAAGCGAGGACTTGGAGCAAGGCGACGTTGTCCCCAACCATGACTTTCGGGGCTTGTATAGTACGATTCTGGAGGACTGGATGGGGCTGGACGCCAAGCCTCTCGTCGGTGGGACGTTTGAAAAGCTCGCGTACCTCGAGTAGAACAGAGTCAGGGCTTGGGGAGAACTCTCTTGCCCCCGGTCCTCAATGGCATGTCAGTGCGGGTGGTGCGTGCATCACCCGTGTACCAGTGCCCCCTCGCCACACTGGCGAGGCGACATAACCGTACGCAGTACCGGTACGCAGTACTGGCCGAAACTGCCAGGGTAGGAAGGAGTGTCATGCTTACAGAAACGGTCGCAGGACGAACCTATGATTATAGCCACAATGTAGGGCGAGGCGCCCAGACCGGCATGGGGTTTAACAACCCGGTGGCCATGGCTCTGGACGCAGACGGCGTGGTGTACGTGGTCAACCGGGGAAGTGAGAGCATCAGTAACGTCCCGTGGGATCGCACGGGGGTAGGCCAGCGGGTCAGTAAAGTATCCCTGGGCAGCCAGACAGGAGAAGAAGAGTACTTGGGAGAGTTCAGCCGCTATGGCAGCGCGCCAGGCCAGTTGATCTGGCCGGCGGGTCTTGTTGTTGATACTCAGGGACATGTGTATGTAACCGACGAATGGTTGAACCGGGTGTCCGTCTTTGACAAAGAAGGGAACTTCTTGTCGTGCTGGAACACCGTCCAGAACGGCGAGAGCGAACCCAACGGGGCCGCGGGCCTTGCCATTGATGCCAACAATACCCTGTATGTGACTGACGGTCGTAGCCACAAGGTGCGCAAGTTCGCAACCGATGGGACCTTTCTGGGCAGTTGGGGCAGCCTGGGCAGTGGCGCCAACGAACTGGATTCCCCATGGGGTATTACCGTGGATGACGAGGGCTACGTGTACGTCGCTGATCACAAGAATCATCGGGTCCAGAAATACACCAGCGATGGTGAATTCGTGGCCCAGATCGGCGGCCCTGGCACGAAGAGAGGTGCGCTGTCGTATCCGACCGACGTGGCAGTGGACCCCGAAGGTGATGTGTATATCTGTACGTGGAACAAGAATGCCTGGGACCGGGGTCGTATTCAGATCTTTGATGCTGAGGGCCGTTTCCTCACGGGTCTGGTCGGCGACGCCCAGCAGCTTTCCATGTGGGCCGAGATGACCGTGGCTGCCAATACGGACTATCTCAAGCGCCGTCGTGAAGTCCCTAGTACGGAGCCGGAGTGGACCTTCGCTCAGCCTACCGCCGTAGCGTTCGACGCGGCAACCAACCGCATCTTGGTGGCGGACACGCAGCGTAGCCGCATTCAGATATACAACAAGCTCTCCAACTACCTGGTGCCCCAGATGAACCTCTAGTGCTGCGCACCGTCATGGCATAGCCCATGTGATTGGGCGGGTTGTCACCCGCCCTTCCTGACGAGGGAGGCCCCAGGGAGAAAACGCCTAAAGTACGCGCCTATGGGATGACGCCCACCTTCCGGCGCACTCCCTCAGAGAGACGACTGGGGAGGGACACATCCAGACGCGTCTGGGGCGCCGCGACTCCACAAGGAGTTGGCGCAACCGTTGGCTATCCTGATGGGTACTGACCTCACTCCAGATATTCTTGACACCTGCACATCCGTTCAGATATATTGTCCCTTATGAACAGCGCCCGGTGAGACGGCACCGCCAGCCCCTCTCTGCCCCGGGAGAGGGAAGGAGCAGAGGCACGGAGAGTCACTCATGACTACACAGTCCCACTTTGACGCAACCTTGTTTGCATTCCTTGAAGCATTGCGCAGCAACAACAATCGCACGTGGTTTCAAGCCCACAGACAGCGCTATGAGAGGGATGTGCGCGGTCCCATGCTCCGCTTCATCGGTGACGTTGGGCCACACCTGTGGCAGATCAGTCCGCGCTTCGTCGCTGACGCTCGCCCCAATGGTCGCTCGCTGTTTCGCATCCATCGCGATGTACGCTTCGCACAAGACAAGCGTCCCTACAAGACGAACGCTGGGGCACATTTTCGCCACGAAGCTGGCCGAGATGCCCATGCCCCTGGCTTTTACCTGCACCTCGAGCCTGGGACAGTGTTTGTCGCCAGTGGTGTATGGCATCCTGACAGGCACGCACTCACGAAGATTCGCGACGCCATCGTGGCGTATCCGCAGCGCTGGCAGCACGTCATCTCGTCCAATGCCTTCCGCGCCACTGGCGCCCTTGGCGGCGACGCGCTCAAGCGCCACCCGAGTGGATATGACCCGGAGCACCCGCTCCTGGCAGACCTGAAGCGCAAGGATTATATTGCGCTCACCCACTTCACGGAGGAACAAGCCTGTACGCCCGATTTTCTGCACGTCTTTATCGAGACCTGTCGGGCCTTTGCACCGTTGACGCACTTTTTGACGACCGCACTGGAACTTGCATGGTAGGGATAGGGCGAGGGCCGTGGCGTCGGCATCATGCCCACCACGGGCTCAGCCCAACAAAGGCAACGTCTACTGCACTGACCGGAGAGAGCACGGCATGGCTGTTATCGTAAAGTATGTGGTGGTAACGGATGGAAAAGAAGATATGATCTTTAGCACCAGGAAAGAGGCCGAGGCCCACGACAAAATGCTCGACATCGCCGAGCGGCTCTACGCCTTTCTGCACGCTGCTGATCTCAACATTGCCGAAGATACCCTCGATGCCCTGACCTTGTTTATGGCCCAACATCGCGCGCACATCGACACGCTCCTGAAAGGCGGGAGGCTGAAAACGCCCGCTGGCAGTGCGCAACACGCGACGCTACCGCAGGACAAGAGGGAAGAGGCATCCGCGTCAGAGCCCAAGCGCAGCACGGCATCGCCGAGCGCTCTTACCACGAAGCCGAAAGCTGCTGCTTAGGTGTCGCTGGCGGATAGGAAATTGCGGATAGGAAATTCAAACGGCCTTTTGGCGCCGCCCCCCTGCCGCGCGTCCCCCCGTCGAGAGCTCTTCCCGCGTGCCCAGCGCGCCCCAGCGCCAGGCGCCGCGCGGCCCAGCGCGGCCTGGACAGGATGCGCTGGATGGGGGAAGGGAGGGCTTGAGAGGGGGGCGAGAGGGGGAAGACTCGGGACAGGGAAGGCTCTCGACGCGCCGGCGGCTGCCGTGTTCGAGCTTGTAGAGTTCCTGTTCGCAGAGGCCGGAGCGGCGCACCAGCTCGCGGCGCGACCAGCCGCGCGCATGGCGCTGTTCGAGGACGCGTACGCCAATGCCGGACGCGTCGGGGGCGAGGAGGTGCGTGTCCATCTGTCCACCAGGTGGCAAGCGAGGGGGGGAGACATCATACAATTGTCTTATTGTACCCTTTCCTCCTCGCGTCTGGACAGCACCAGCCTTCTAGTGCCCGTTGCCGCGATCCAGCATGTCCTTGATCGCGTCAAGCGTCTGCTGCAGCTTGGCCATGCGCTCTTCATGCTGCGCCAGCATCTGCGTGTGCCAGCGCTGGACGTCGGTATGCAGCCCTTGTTCCTGGGTGAGGCGGTCGGTGATCGCCTGCAAGAGGTCGGTCAGCTGCCGTTGTTGCTCGGTCATGTGCGCCAGCGCCGCCAGGTGGTCGTCGTGGCGGTCGAGCATCTCGCCGTGCCGCCGCAGCGTCGCGTCGTGCAGGAGCTGGGCGCGCTCCAGGATGGAAAGGCGGTCGTAGGCGTCGTCTTTAGGCGTCACGGCCATTGCCTCCTCGCCGCAAGTCTTCACCAAGCCCGTCGAGCGGCGAGCTGTCCAACTCCGCTGGCCTGACCCCCGCTTCAATGATGCGCTGGAAGAGCGCCGTGCTTTGCTGGCCGATGGCCAGGGCCTCCCCTTCTTCGACACCACGCACGACAAGTTCATCCGCGAGGGAGGCCGCACAGGCGCCTGCCGGTTGCATCTTGCGCACGACCTCCCGCCCGCGCCGATAGATTTTGGAGGGGAAATGCTCGGCACGGCCAATGACACGCCATTCCTTCGGGTAAAGCCCGGTGATCTCGTTCAGGCTTTTCCGATACCAGGCAATGCAATAGCCCCGCCCGCCAAAGATGCTCAGCAGCGCCCCGACATCGCGGGCATTCTGGACTTGCGTGGGGCGTTCGGTATTGGCGATGAAGCGATCTGGAGTCACTTGATAGCGTCCGGTCTTGCGCAGCGCTGGCAAGACCTCATGCGTGATCCAGCGCGTGAAGGCTTTGGCCTCGGGTTTGCGGCTCGTCATGAGCAACCGATTGATGCCATACTGGTTGATGCACCACACGGCTTGGCGCCCCGGACGCGAGACATCCAGGCGAATCTGCTTTTTCTCATCGGCATCCAACCGGGCTACGGTCCTGGCGACGTTGCCCAAGCCGAGCAGCTCGCAGACGCTGGCTGCGGGCCACCAGGGCTCGCCCTGGGTATCAATAATGACTTGGACCTCATGATCCTTGAATTGCATTGGACGTAAATTCAGCCTGACGCCTTCGTGCGTCATGAGTCTCTCCCTCTTGGCTTCCGCATGGTCTCGTCGAGATACCTTACTAGGAGTATGGTAATGCTTCCCCTCGTCCCCCTTTACGCCGCATCCTGCTTACACAGATGCCAATGCCGCTAGCGCGGGGTCCTCTTTCTCGGTTAAGCCCAGCAAGAAATCCGTACTGCATCCTAGTGCCTGTGCCACACGTGCCACTAATTGCCCTCCAGGATCGCGGAGTTCGGACCGCTCAATCCGTGCGAGGGTATTAGCATTTATCTGTGCAGCCTGTGCAAGCTCCCTCTGCGTCCAGCCAAGGCGGCGCCGCAAGAGATGCACCTTTTCACCAAGCGTCATACACACCTCCTTTCTCTTACAAGTATACTAAAAGGGATTTTTTGATACAATAAATGATTTTTTGTATTGATTTTCTATACCGATATGGATAGAATATTAGGCGGATAGGAAATTCAAACGGCCTTTTGGCGCCGCCCTCCCGCCGCGCGCCCCCCAGCCCCCCGCCGGCGGCCACACCCCGTCGAGAGCTCTTCCCGCGTGCCCAGCGCGCGTGGACAGGATGCGCTGGATGGGGGAAGGGAGGGCTTGAGAGGGGTGCGAGAGGGGGAAGACTCGGGACAGGCGGTTTTGGAAGGCTGGGGGGGCAATTTCAGCCATTGCAAACGGGATTGCAAGTCGTGAGAGGTGTGAGAGACCCCTCCACTGCGCGCACGGCGCCGACGAGACCACGCACAACGTTGCGGGCATGAGGCGACCCGGTCAAAAGCTGCTTGGCGGGAACGGGCAGGCGCGATGGGGGGTGGGTCTACAGACAGTTTCAGATGGCGGAGAATCGTGCGGATCACCTCGGCCTGGGTGATGGCGGCGATAATCCGCAGCGCTCCCTGACGGCAAAATGGACAAGTGGCCATAGCCAGCGCCAACACCCGCTTCAGCAGCCGCGCCCAGCTCCCGTGCGGCGCGGCGTGGCTGGCCTCAGGCTTTTCTACGCCCTGCTGGCGTGGCGTCGGCGTGATCGCCCCACGCCGCAGACTGTGCGGCGCCAGACAGCCCCCATAGCGGACCAGGTGGACCCGAGGCAGCGGCACGAGCGCCACCAGTTTCTCGAGCAGTGCCAACGGCGACCGTGTGAGGCCGGTCGTGCCGTCAGACCACGGCTTGGTGAACGTGGAGACGAGGTCCCCACGGGCATCTTCGTGGAGACGATCGAGCGCTACGGCGCCTCTTACAGTGTACCGAATCAAGCGCTCCAACTGGTCACGCCGGTGCGCTGGGATGTGGGTGTTGGCGTGCAGCGAAAACCCATGGACACTGGCACAGCGGGGACTTGTGAGTGCGGGGCGTTCCCCTGCATACCCAAAGCCCGAGCCAATCCGTCGCACCTGCTGTCCGACACGCTCCCCAAAGGCAAGACACTGTTTCACGGAGGCCGCCGTGGCGCGGGCGAGCTCGGGTTCTTCACTCAAGCGCATACTTCAGTGCGGAGAGAGAATCCACAGAAAGCAGGGACGCCGCGGGCGGCCGCATGCCTGGGGCGCCCCTTCCCGGCCGCGCACCCCCAGCACCCCCGCCGGCGGCCACGCTTCACCCCGGGCTCTGGCATGCCGCCCAGCGCGCCGCGGCTGCCTTGCCAGAGCGCCCCGGAGCCAAGCGGAGCACGGCGCTGCGTGGCTTTGGTTCGTGCTAGACATGTGCCTCAGGATGGGGTAGGGTAGCGCCTCAGGGATGCCCTGAAGACGGCCTCGGGAAGGGCGACTGTCGAGACCACCTCGACACATCTTCGCACGGGATCGCTTGATGCGAGCCCGCACACCTCATCAGCACAGCATGCTGCGCGCATTGCTGCGCCGGGTGGATATGATGGTGCTCCTGGAAAATCTTCTGGAGGCGCTGGTCCGCCTGCATACGCCGTTTCCGCCAGGCAAGATCGGCGGCACCGGGCAGCCGCCAGAATCTGCGCCTTGAGTCGTTCAACGGTCCGAACGCGGGCTTGACGGAGGTCCTGATCCCGGCCGGGCTATGTCACGACCGTCTACGATCCGATCTTCACGCTCAGTCCGGACGGTACATGCTACGTGTCGGTGGCCTCCGACACGCCTGCCACCATTCCAGCGCCCGGGTTGCCCTTTTCCCTGGTGTTCCGGGCCGAGCCGGGCAAGGAGGATGTGCTCGTGAAGATCGCCTCGGCCTATGAAGCCGCCTCGCAGCGCCGCGTGCCTCCGCCGGCGTTCGGCCCACTGCCGGTGCTGTCGCGTGGCGCCGCGCCCTAGAGGACATGGGACGCGATGCGCATGGATGATCGAGACCATCCTATACGCTGCGTGTGCAGGCCACCATGAGGAGACGCCTGGAGCTGCTGCCGCCGTCGATCAAGAGGGTGACCCCCTGATGCGGGAATGGTCCAGCGCCAGCGTCCGGCTGTCACGTCGCTGGCGGTGTCTGCGCCTCGACAACTTCTCCCAGCAAGAGGACGCCATGAACACTCTGAAAGAGCAGCTCATGCGGTGGATCGATGAGGATCGCGAGCAGATCATTGGTTTTCTATGCGACTTCGTCCGCGCGAAGAGCCCAAACCCGCCTGGCGACACGACGCTGGCCGCCGCGCACGTCACCCGCTTCCTGGAAGCGCATCAGCTTCCCTTCCGTGTGATCGCGCCCCAGCCCACCATGCCAAACATCGTGGGCTCCTTCGCAGGGCCGACGCTCGGTCACCATCTTGTGCTCAACGGCCACATGGACGTGTTCCCTGCCGACGAGCAGCACGAGCTCTGGACGCACGGCCCATGGAGCGGAGTCATCGCGGACGGCAAGATCTACGGCCGCGGGGTGGCTGACATGAAAGCCGGCACGTCGGCCTCCGTCTTCACCTACTACTACCTGTACCGTGTTCGTGACTATCTGAAGGGACGACTGACGCTCACCGCGGTCTCGGACGAGGAGACGTTTGGCCCGTGGGGCGCCCGGTATCTGATGGAGCATCATCCCGAGGTCCACGGTGACTGTCTGCTGAACGGCGAGCCGAGCAGTCCACTCACCATTCGCTTCGGTGAGAAAGGGCCACTCTGGCTCAAGTTCACGGTACGGACCACGGGCGCCCACGGGGCCTACACACACCTATCGCCGAGTGCCACAAAGCTCGCAGCGCGCCTCATCTTCGATCTCGAAGAGGTGACGACCCTCCACCCGTCGCTGCCCATCGACGTCGCCCATGCCCTCGCCGGCGCCGCCGCAGCCATCGATGAGGCGCAGGGGCCCGGCGCCAAGGACATCGTGCCACGAGTCACTGTGAACATCGGCGTGATTCAGGGCGGCCTGAAAGTGAACATCGTGCCTGGGACGTGCTGGTTTGAGGCCGACATTCGCGTACCACCCGGACTGGGCAAAGACGAGGTGATGGCCAAGATCTACCAGATCCTCGCGCGGTATCCCGCGGCGACGGTGGAAGAGATCAACTACAGCGCACCGAGCATCTGTAACCCCAACCACGAGATGGTGGGCATCCTGCGCGCCAACACCAGAGCCCTCGGCCGACCAGCGCCGGCACCCATCGTGAGTTTGGGCGGCACCGACGCACGCTTGTGGCGCCAGCGTGGGATCCCCGGTTTCGTGCATGGGCCCTTTCCACGCGGCATGGCCCAGGCCGACGAGCACGTTGAGATCGAGGAGTACCTGCACATCGTACGCATGCACGTACTGTCGGCGTTCGATTACCTGTCACGCTGAGCGGGATGATGGCATCGACCCCAGGATGTGTGCGGTTCGCTCACACGTCTCGAGCGCTCGGCCCTGATCTCGTAACGCCAACGTGCGTGAGGGAAGTCATGATGGCCCACGTGCGGCATAGTCCCTCCTGCCACGGGACTGCTATCGTCAAACATGGTACGACGCCTGGGTACTATATCAGTTGCGTTGATAGCCTTCGCTCTCCTGGACGCATGTCAAGAGATGCATGAGACTCATCACCTACAGTGATATACTACTCGCTCGACAAACGCACAGGACGGCTCGAGCCCCACGCACCGGGCCAGGAGGCTCACGAGGAGACGGAGAGATGAGGAACCGTACCGGACCACGCCGCGGAGGCCGTAGGCAGCACCAGCAGAACGGTAGGCGCAGAGGGTGGGCAAGCCTGACAGTCCTCCTCGGCCTTGGGTTCCTCAGTGCGTACCTCGCGGGCTGCCCCCGTGCGACGCCGTACCGACCGAACACTAGCCTTGTCGACACCCTCGGCGTGCCACAGGCCACCCAACAACTCAAGGAGACGTTGCTCCGCGCCCTCGCGCCGAAGATTGTAGCCGTCGACATCACCGAGGAGTTTCTGCGCTATCGCTACCGCCAGGAGATCGCCGGCATCGTGACCGGGGCCCTCCCTGAGCAGCGTCTTGCGTTCCTGAACGTGGCCCAAGTCGACATTTTTCCCGATAACACTGTGAACATCGTCGCCGATAATGGGCTGTTGCTCGCCCAGTTGGTCTTTGGCAGCCGCCAGGATGCCGAGATCTTTGCGGACCTGATGACCTCGTTCCGCGCCCGCCGTGTCCAGGCCCGTGGACGCTAAGTGGGCCATGCCCGGCTGTGATAGTGCTACATACTGGGGGGCGGGAGCCCTTGAGAGGTACGATGCTCTGCGCCTGGGGCTGGACACGCGCCGTAGGATGGGGTAGGGTAGGGTCGCCAGAGGGGATGCGGGGGCATGCCTCGGGAAACGCGGCTGGGGCAAGCTAGGGGCTGGATTGCAACCAGCGCGGCAGGAGGACAGCACAGGCGCGACGGCTTCAGGATCATCGATTGTGACCGGTACTGCGCCATCGCCCCAGGAGCGGCAGTAGCATGCACACGAGCTTGTATCATGTGACCATGCAGACCACTTTGCAGACAGGCTCTCCACTGCCCAAGACCATGTCATCAATGCCCTTTCATAGCTTTACATAGACCGTGTCCTCTTCTATCCGGATCTCGTAGACGGGCACATCGTCCGCCACTGGCCCGCTGAGGAGCTGGCCGGTGCGCACATCGTACCTAGCGAAGTGCCGTGGGCATACGACGACATGGCCTTCAAGCTTCCCTCTGGAGAGGGGGGCCCAGTCATGCCCGCACTCGTCGCTGATAGCGTAAAAGGTCCCTGCCATGTTGACCAGCAGCAACCGCTCCCGGTCGGCGACAACCATTTTCATCTGGCCTGGGGATAGCTCGGAAACCTTGGCCACGGGAACAAACCGAGACATGGGCCACCTCTCCTTGTGAGGTTGTCCTGGATCCTCCACTCACCCTGTGGAACACCTCCGAAGACATTGCCACCGCTGCAAACCGGCACTGCAGTCGTCGAGTGGAGCGCGCCACCAGGCACTGCCCCTCTGCCAGAGGTGGGATGAGCCCTACTCCGGCTTCTCACCCTGTAATGTCGATTGTATGAGCATAGTGTCGTTGGATAAACATCCGGGGCACCGGGGATCATTCTAGGAGAGATGGACGACAGACGCCAGGCCTTATGCAGTCCTGATGCAGGTGTGTCAAAGGTGGTCCTCTGCCACGCTCTGTAAGCGTAGCAGAGGAAGACCAACCGTGACGCCATAGAGTGGCGTCATGGTTCTCTACGTGCTGCACTGCCCCCACTGTCAAGACACAGCTCTGGTGAGACATGGCACGACCCGGTGTTGACATTTCCGGGATACCAGAGCACACTCAGAGCGACGAGTAGCCCTGCAGGTTCTCCTTGTTATCTCTACAGGTTTCTCACAGGTCAGGGCTCGAAGGGGACTGCAAGCACGGTCTTGCACACGGCAAGGCGGCGCTGGTACGGCACACAAACGTAGGAGGGTGACCTATGTCTGGTTACAGGATCATATCGTCGGATAACCATATATTCGAGCCAGCGGACCTGTGGACGACTCGAGCTGAGCACCAGTTCAGGGACCGCGCCCCACGCATTGTCCGCGAGGCGGATGGCGACTGGTGGTACTGCGATAACCACCGGGTGATCGGCATGGGAGCCGGCGCCCAGACGGGCATGCGATTTGGGCAGTCGGATCAGCTCAGGCGGACCACGACCTTTGACCACGTACGGCCTGGCGGCTACCTCCCCGCAGCGCACGTCAAAGACATGGATACCGATGGGGTGGATGTGAGTATCGTCTATCCTACCGTGGGCCTCTTACTGTACAGCGTGCCAGATAGCGACCTGCTGACAGCCATCTTCAGGACCTACAACGACTGGCTGGCCGAGTTCTGCCACGCCTGCCCGGAGCGGCTCAAG